>VAOX01021705.1_pt1 | contig 88801 bp, 79 predicted proteins | sample 3393891 | NCBI WGS metagenome assembly VAOX01 (sample SAMN08290429, study PRJNA428436) | hydrothermal vent metagenome | isolation source: Deep-sea hydrothermal vent chimney | place: Indian Ocean: Southwest Indian Ridge | depth 2822 m m
AGGTAAATTTATGAAAAGCGAAAAAATAAGCGTTTACGGAATGACCTGTGAACACTGTGTAAAAACAGTAACAAAGGCAGTCTCTTCACTCAAGGGGGTAATCTCGGTCGACGTAAACCTTAAGGGTGAATATGCCGATGTAACCTACAATGAAAAATCATTAGGAACAGACGATATTAAAAAAGCCATAAGAGAATCGGGGTACGATACCGAAAAGGGCGGACACGGCGGAATGAAAGGAGCCGCGGAGAAAAACGATGCGACAAGCACCGTCGAGCAGCAAAAACAATATAAATTCAGCATAAGTAAAATGGATTGTGCTTCATGCGCCGGGACTATCGTCGATACCATAAAAAGAATGGACGGCGTTAGGGATGCAAAGCTTAACTTTGTAACCGAGACTCTCTATGTATATTCTGACGAGGACAAGCCTTCGTCCGGCGAAATAATTAAAATGGTAAAATTTGCCGGATTCGGCGCCGAGCTTATAGACGAAACATCCCAAACCGTGCCGCAAGGTTCTGCAACTAAGAACACTATGGACAGCATGAAAAAGCCCGAGACCGAGAATATTAAGTTTGCGATAGAAGGAATGCACTGCGCAAATTGCGTCAGGACAGTAGAGAAAGCCGTTGGCAAGCTTAAAGGCATCAAAAAAGTAGCCGTAAATTTTGCGGGGGAAAACGGGTTTGTATCGTTTGATCCGTCTATAACGTCCAAGGATGCTATATTTAAAGCTGTAAAGGATAGCGGATACACACCGATGGACGAGCCGGCAACCTCAGGAGAAAAATCTTTGGACTCAACCGCGCATATCTCGTTTATCGACAAATGGTTTCGCAAGATAGAAAGCTGGAAAAAAGACCTCTACTGGCTTATATTCACCCTTGTAATCGCAATACCGGTGGTTGTCCTTTCATATATAGACGTCGCTGGCATGCCATATTGGGACAGGGTTATTACCCTATTTATTCTCGCTTCCGTAATCCAATTTTCAACGGGACTAAAATTTTACAAAGGGGCTTATTACTCCCTGAGGAGTTTCTCCGCCAATATGGATGTTTTAGTTTCGCTAGGTATTTCGGCGGCATATCTATATTCGGTCGCGAACGTATTCCTATTTAGAGGCAGAGGTGATCTTTATTTCGATACGTCCGTTTTGCTTATTCTTTTCATAAGCTCCGGAAAGCTATTGGAAAAGATATCCAAACAAAGGGCCGCTTCTTCATTAAAAGCATTATTCAAACTTCAGGTTAACAAATCCAATCTTGTAACCGCCGACGGAGATATAGAAGAAGTAGATACGGCTAACGTAAAAGTCGGAGATATTCTTTTAGTAAAAAAGGGCGATAAAATCCCTGTCGACGGCGTAATCGCAGAGGGACAAACCCAGATAGACGAATCTATGCTAACCGGCGAACCCATGCCGGTGGAGAGAAAGGTTGACGATGAGATAAGCGGTACAACAATAAACAGGGGACAGGTTATAAAAATGAAGGCATTGAGGGTAGGCAAGGATACGATGCTCTCTCAAATAGTCAGGCTCGTAGAAGATGCTCAGGCGGATAAAGCGCCTATTCAAAGGATTGCCGATCAGGTAACGAATTATTTCGTCCCGATCGTCGTTACAATATCTTTAATCTCGTTCATATCCTGGAGATTTATTTTTCACGCAAATTTTTTATTCGCCTTATCTGCCGCTATAGCAGTATTGGTCATAGCCTGCCCCTGCGCAATGGGGCTTGCTACTCCCATGGCTCTTATGATAGGAAGCTCCATAGGCCTTGAAAAAGGGATATTAATAAAGAAAGCATCCGGTCTTGAAGAAATTGCAAGAATAACCGCCGTTGTCTTCGATAAAACCGGTACTATTACGCACGGGAAACCGGAGGTCGCCGATATAATTCCGTTAGGCGGTCTACCGCCGAACGAGATTTTAAAAATCTCGGCTTATGGCGAGGGTTTCTCTTCTCACCCTATTGCAACAGCAATAGTTAATAAATACAAGGATTTTAAAGAAAAGGAAAAAGGCGGCAACCACGACGATACCAAGGTTGAATCTACAGATTATGAGGAAATTAGCGGTCTGGGCATACGCATGAATTACGACGGTAAAGCGGTATTAATCGGAAAAAGGGGACTCTTGGAATCCGAAAATATTGATTTAAGTAAATTTAACGAGCCTGAAAAGCAGTATGCAAAGGAGGGAAAGACCGTAATAGGCGTTTCCGTGAACTCCAAGATAGTTGGAATTATTACACTCGCAGATAAGATCAAAAAGGAAGCAAAAGAAACTATAAGAAAGTTAAAATCTAAAAACATTACTTCATACCTTTTAACCGGAGATAATCATAATTCTGCTATAAATGTTGCCGCCAAGGTGGGAATAGAGGAAAAAAATGTTATTGCAGATGTTTTACCGCAAGGTAAACTCAACGAAGTAAAAAAATTAAAAAACTTAGGCTTAAAGGTCGCTATGGTCGGGGACGGCATAAACGATGCTCCGGCTCTCGCTTTAGCAGATGTCGGAATAGCAATAGGCAGCGGAACCGACGTGGCAAAGGAAACCGGCGATATAATATTAGTTAGGAGTAAGATATCGGATGTTTATAGAAGTGTGGCTCTCGGCAAGAAAACCTTGAACAAGGTTAAGCAAAATCTTTTCTGGGCATTTCTGTTCAACGGGTTGGGTATTCCGTTTGCCGCCGGAGTTTTTTACCACTTTACCGGCTGGCTCTTACCGCCGATAGCGGCAGGCGGAGCAATGGCGGTTTCCGATATATTCGTAGTTTTTAGTTCGGTTATGTTAAGGGGCTATTCAAGCAAGATGGATACATTATAAAAATAAGGGGGCTATAATGAAAATTGCGGAGGTCGAATTTAAAAATTATCTTTCCGAAGATGAACTTAAAACGATTAACCTGTATTTTAATGCGGCAAATTATCTGACCATAGGACAAATTTATTTGTTTGATAATCCGCTGCTCAGGGAGCCGCTGAAACTTGAACATATAAAGCCCAGATTACTGGGGCACTGGGGCACATCCCCAGGGCTCAATTTCATTTATGCACATTTAGACAGAATCATAAAAAAATATGATTTAGATTCTCTATTTATAGCAGGTCCCGGACATGGCGGACCTGCTATAATTGCAAATACGTACATTGAGGGGACATATAGCGAACATTATCCCAATATTTCCGAGGACTACGACGGGCTGCGACTACTTTTTAAGCAATTTTCCACCCCGGGCGGGGTTCCGAGTCATGTATCGCCGACAACCCCCGGTTCAATTCACGAAGGCGGAGAATTGGGCTACGCTCTAAGCCATGCTTACGGAGCGGTATTGGACAATCCCGATTTAACCATATTTTGCGTAGTTGGAGACGGAGAAGCGGAAACCGGACCAATGGCTACTTCATGGCATATAAATAAATTTTTGAACCCTTTGACCGACGGTATTGTTGTTCCGATTCTTCACCTAAACGGTTATAAAATAAATAATCCAACGATACTGGCGCGTATAAGTGAAGAGGAATTAACCGATTTATTTAAGGGTTACGGATACCTGCCCTACATAGTGGAAGAAGAAGAGATAAATATCGCCCACGATAAAATGGCTTCGACGTTAGATAAGATTTCCGAACAAATTAATTCTATTAGAAACGAAGCGGCAAACGCAAATAACGGCTTCAAAAGGCCGCCATACCCCATGGTCATACTAAAAACCCCCAAGGGATGGACCTGTCCCAAGGAAATAGACGGGCTTAAACTTGAGGGATACTGGCGTGCCCATCAGGTTCCAATTACTGATTTTAAAGAAAAACCTGAACATATAAAAATACTGGAAGACTGGATGAAATCTTATGAACCCGATAAGCTATTCAATGAAAACGGTACGTTAATAAATTCTATAAGAGATTTTACGCCTAAAAAAGAAAAAAGAATGAGTGCAAACGTCAACACCGACGGGGGGTCGTTATTGAAAAATTTAATTATTCCGAATTTTTCCGAATATGCGGAAAAAGTGAAAAAACCGGCGGCGACTTACGGAAAGGCAACTACTACGTTGGGCTATTATCTGCGCGATGTGGTTAAGAAAAATCCGAATAATTTTAGGATTTTTAGCCCGGATGAACATAACTCCAACAGGCTTAACGCCGTTTTTGAAGCAACCGACAGGCAGTGGTGGGGAGATATTTTTAATTACGACGACCATTTGGCCCATAAGGGAAGAGTTATAGAAATGCTTAGCGAACACACGTGCGAAGGCTTACTTGAGGGATATCTGTTGACCGGAAGACACGGGTTTTTTTCATGCTATGAAGCCTTTATTCATATAATAGACTCTATGTTTAATCAGCATGCAAAGTGGCTTAAAGAAGCGGATGAAGTGGAATGGAGAAGACCCATACCCTCTTTAAATTATCTTTTAACATCACACGTCTGGCGGCAGGACCATAACGGTTTCTCTCATCAGGACCCGGGCTTTATCAATCATGTAATAACAAAAAAACCTAAATATATAAGAGTTTACTTGCCATCCGACACAAACACTTTGCTTGTAGTAGCAGATAAGTGTCTTAAGAGCAGAAACAGGGTAAATCTTATAATTGCCGGCAAACAGAAAGAACTTCAGTGGTATGATATCGATTCTGCAATAAAAATCTGCGAAAGGGGGATCGGAATAATGGATTTTGCCAGCAGCGACAGGGGTGAAGAGCCGGATGTAATAATGGCATGTGCGGGAGACGTTCCAACATTGGAAATGCTTGCGGCAGTATCTATCTTGAAAAATCTCGTACCGGAACTCAAAATACGGGTGATTAACGTGATAGACCTGATGACCTTGACGCCGAAAGAGGAACATCCCGATGGATTGTCCAAAAAAGAATTCGACACTTTTTTTACGGAAGATAAACCCATTATTTTTGCATTTCACGGATACCCCTGGTTGCTTCACAGGCTCTGCTACAGAAGAACAAACCACAAAAATCTTCATGTACGCGGCTACAAAGAAGAGGGAACCACTACAACGCCGTTCGATATGGCGGTAAGGAACGATTTAGACAGGTTTCACCTTGTCATGGATACCGTAGACAGGATAGAATCTCTCAAGTATAAAGCAGCCTACATAAAAAAAGAGATGGAAGACAAATTAGTGGACCATAAGAGATACATATTAGAATATGACGACGATATGCCGGAGATTAAAAACTGGAAGTGGATCTCATAACACATGATAAAACGATAAAATAGATTTACCGTGTGTTTTTTTCTTTATTAGTCTATAACCAATATACTCTTCCGATAAAATCTCCCGCTTATCGTGCTGGACGATAATGTTGTCGGCATAATGGAAATCGGCTCCGGATGTAATTCTATTGATCGTTTTCTCGCAAAGACCGGAGTTGTAAGGCGGGTCGATAAATACGTAATCAGGTTTATATTCTTTTAAAAACCCTTCGTCTAAGGCTCTCAAAACATCTTTTTCTATAATCTCAGCTCTCTCTCTGATATCAAATTGCTTAGACAGTTTCGTAATGATAGATATTAATTCCGGTGATTTTTCCACGAAAACGCAGGAGGCCGAACCCCTTGAAATAGCTTCGAATCCGATGTTTCCGGAACCGGCGTATAAATCGCAAAAAATCCTGCCCTCTATATCGGCGCCGAGCATGTTAAACAAAACTCCCTTTAGAAAATCCGATGACGGCGATACATTTTTGACATTATATACGTTTGGGATTTTTCTTCCCCTTAACGCTCCACTTATAATACGCATTTGGTTGTTGATCAAAAATCCGGAATTTATATTATACAGCCGAGTCTTTTAACTTTTCCCTGTTTAATATAATAATATCTCTTTTTTCCACCTTTATAATCCCCTTAGACGCAAAATCCTTCAGCGTCCTCGAAACAACCTCTCGAGCGGTTCCGGCTATATCGGCAATTATTTTTCGACTCAGCCTCTGCCCGTCGAAGAGAAGAAGTATGTTTGCAATTCGCTCCTGGGTATGTCTTAAAGAGAGATCCTCTATCCTACTTGTCAGGTATCTCAATTTTTCCGTAAAACTTCTTATTATATTCAAGGATATCTCAGGGTATTTATATATTAAATCGATCGTATTATCGCGGGATAACAAATATAATTTTACATCCGTAACGGCATCCGCCGAAGCCGGGCTCATATCGCTTGAAAACACCGTAACGTCGTTAAAAGAATCTCCCTCATAAATAAGTTTAAGGATCTGCTCCTTGCCGTCCCTTGAAGACTTATAAACCTTTACCGTACCCGAAGCGACAAAATATATCCCTTTTGATATATCTCCTTCTATAAATATATTCTCCCCCGCCTTATATGTTTCTTCTCTAAAGCGAGACCTTACGTCATCTAAGACGCCGATGTCCAAGGTTTTAAAGTATTCTAACGATTCAACGTTTTTCACGATTGTTTATTTTACGTAAATTAAAATTTATACGATATTACAATCTTAAAAATATTTTCAAGAAATATTAATTATGATATAATATCACAATCAGACAATAAACTGTATATTATATTTTGGAGGTTCTTAAAATGCCTATAAGAGAGTATAAATGCAAGGAATGCGGCGATTACACTGAGGTCATTCAGAGCATTAACGAAAAGCCGTTGGAAAACTGCTCTAAATGCGGTGGAAAATTAGAAAAACTTATTTCAAACTCAAGCTTCGTATTAAAGGGTACCGGATGGTATAAAACCGACTACGGCAGTTCAAAAAAATCTGCATCAGATAATCAAGCTAATAAGCCTGCGGACAAAAGCGCCGCAACGGCAACACCGGCTTCCGGATGCTGCTCATGCGCTAACGGAACCGGAACATCATCCAAACGCTGATTGACGATACAATCGTCAATATCAATATATAATAGGTATGATATATGCTTTCGAATTTAAAACAAAAACTTTAAGCTTAGATATAACCGTTTCCGATAAATACGTTGAGGAAATAAGAATAAAAAACTCGGATAGCAAGCCGTTTGATTACAAGGACGATATGCGATTACTATCCGAAAATGATTGCAGCCATTTGCGTCATCTGTCTAACCTAATAGACCTTTTAGATAATTATTTCTCTCACAAGAGTACCGATTTTTGTGAAATACCGGTAAATTTTACCTCATATTCATATTTCTCCGAAGGGATACTTAAGGCCCTTCGGAATGTTAAATATGGTAAAACTATGTCCTACAAAGAACTCGCTAATATGGCGGGGTATGGCAAAAGATATTCCAGAGCCTGTGCAACCGCTTTGTCCATAAATAAAACACCCATTATCATACCATGCCATAGAATAATATATTCCGGCGGCAAACCGGGCGGTTATTCAAGCGGCGGCGGCGTCAGCTTAAAAATCAGACTGCTTGCCATAGAGCAAAATGCCTATTAACTTATAGCGTAAAGTCCTTCTTCCGCCGTTCTTATCCTAAGGGCAAGCTTTACCGGCATTACAAATATCTTGCCGTCTCCGTAATGGCCGGTCTGATTGACCTCCGTTATAATTTTTACTACTTTATTGACATCGTCATCCTTTACCACCAACGACAACATTCTTTTAGGCAAAAAACTATAATCGTTATCGGCAATGTCTATTTTGCTATTAATCATATCTAATCCAGGATCAAGCTCGTTTGCAAGCCCCCCGCTGCCCTTTTGTCTTCCTCTGCCGTGAACAGAATAAAAAGTTACCTGATTAAAACCTTCTTTATCTAATGCATCTTTTGTATCCTGAATTTTATGCCTTCTTATTATAGCGATAATATCTACGATATTTTCTTCAAATTTTGATTCCATAAAATCCCCATAGTATAAATTAAATAAAATACCGTATTACAGACCTTCTGCGCCCGTCCTCACGGTATATGTCTTCGAAACCGGCATTACGAATATCTTGCCGTCTCCTATATGTCCCGTAACGGCATTTTCCTGAATGATATCGCAAACCTTATTTGCATCTTCTTTTTTTACGACAACCATAAGCTCTAACTTAGGCAGTTCATCATAAACTACTTCCCCTACTCTAATCCCTTTTTGCTTGCCCCTTCCGAAAACGTGCATCTTCGTAACCGAAACAAATCCATTTTCTTCAAGTGCTTTAAGGACATCCTTTTCTTTCTCCGGTCTAATTATAGCCCTTACCATTTCCATACGCCGTCTCCTTTTTTTATTATGTTTTTATATAACTTATTTACTTGGAACTCGTCAGAATAATAGCTCTTGCAATATCCCCCAGCGGCCGCCCGCTGTTCATGCTTAATCTTTGCAACCTGCCGTGGGCTTCCCTTTCGGTTATACTTTCTTTTTCCATCAGCATATTTTTTGCTTTATCGATCAACTTTCTATCCTCGATATATTGTTTTAAGGTTTCATTCTCCTTTTTTATATCCTGCAGCCTTTTAAAATTTTCTATGGCAATTATTGTTTGAGCTAAAATTTCACTCTTCCTCGCCGGTTTCATAATATAAGAAAATGCACCGGAACCCTTTAACTCTTCCATATACTTATCGTAATCCTTTATATCTCCGACTCCGGCGGTTAAGAAAATAACCGGCACCGGATTTTTCTCCATAATCTTTTTACAGGCGGTAATCCCGTTCATAGACGGCATTTTTATATCCATAAAGATAATATCCGGCTTAAACTCTTCCGCAGCCATGACCCCGGATGCGCCGTTATCCGCTTCGTATATCTTAGTCGTAATGGAACTTAAAATAACCCCAAGCTCCTTTCTTCTTTCCTTATAATCATCTACGACCAAGACTTTTATATTCAAATTTAAACCCTTCTCGTCTTTCATAATTTATAAATTTGCAAAGTTTGTGCCAATCTTCCATAAAGTTTAAACTGAGCGTCCGGCGGCTGCATTTTCTTTAACAATAATCTTTTTTAACCAAGGTGGAGGATTTTTGGATAAGACCGTCTTAAGACTCTCCATGACACCTTCTATCGTATCACTGGGTTTTGATTTAATCGGATGAATACCGGATTTTACGACCCGAGCAGCCGCAACCCCGCCGATGTTCCCCACAAAAATAATCTTTAAATCCTTTAATTTATCTATTTTTTTGTCTATCTTATTAAACTCTTCCTCCTCGTCACTTTCTTCAAAACATCTATTCTCTACAAATTTGAAACCGTCAAAATTTATTTCGTATATTGCGAAATTTTTAGCCCATCCGAAATGGTCATTGATTAAAATATTATCAGTCGTGGCAAAACCCACTCTCATTTTTTCCTCGCCTCCTTAAAACAGTTTAAATTGATGGATTTATATCGCTAAAATATGAATCATTCTTCATTAAGCAAATTTGCACTTTCGACAACAAGATTGATGGCTCCCCTATAAAGTATATAATGCTTAAGATTATGCCCTATTTCATCTATTATTGGAAGACCTGCCCTAAGTAAAGGTATGTCTAATTTTTTGGCATAAAATTTTGCATTCGTATTAGAAACGACGAGATTGATCTTCCCGAAAGCACCCAATAAGTCTAAATCACCCTCGTAAAAATTAGAAAACCTCGATTTGACGTCATCGTCATACTTTGTAGATATTCCTATCTTCAGATTTGCACCTATTTCGGAATAAATCGTCGAAAAAGAATCCAAAAGATCTATCCCGAGCGCCACCGCTATATCCTTTCCGGAAAAATAAAAATGGGCATCTAAATATACGTCCATAAGCTGTTTTCTCTGTTCTTTGTATTTTTCCGGGATTTCTTTATCTGTCGAATTTGATAAAAAACGAAAGAATTTATCGCTGTTTTCAATACCGCATATATTCGGAAAATAATATGTTTTTAAGCCTGTAGTCTCTTCAATAATACCCTCGATACTTTTTAAGCTCAAACCTATTACTATATTAAATTCACTACGACCGATATCCTCGGCATTTTCAACACTAAGCCCGCCACCGGTGGTTTGCAGGTAGCCTCCCTCATCGAGGTGACCGTCCAATGACAAACCTAAATCCGGTATCATAATGGGCTTCAAGTCAAAATAGTCTAATACCTCTCTTAATTCCAAAAAATCCTGAGGGGTAAAAAACGGTGGGCAAAATACGTTTACGCTTTTTATTTTTTTAGACTTATATTTTTTTGATTTTTTAAGCGAAAACTCTTTCAACAATGCCAACATTGCCTGTACATAGCCGTCTTCAAACCCACCCTTATAATCCGGGGTACCGGCGTAAATCACCCTTGGAAATGTTGATGCCTGTTTTTCTTTAAAATCGCTGATTATACTTTCGATATCCTCGCCGTTAGTCTCCGTGAGACCTGATGACGCAACGCCTATAAAATCCGGCTTCATTTTTTCATGGACATTATTGATTCCGGATATCAGAAAATCATCGCCACCGAGAATCGCTCCGGATTCATTTAGCGCCGTCGTAACTATGGGAATGTTCTCCCGAAAATGCTTCGTCAGCGTTACCTTGTCAAAGCTTGCACAGCCCACGGCACCATGCATAAGGACTACAGCATTTTTTAATCCCAAAAAGAAGATTGCGGCGCCCAGAGACTGACTTGCGTTTAGCGGGTTAATTTCAATATTTTTTATCGGATTCATCATAATTTTATATTTGTTTTTCTCAATAACTTAAATAAAGGATTTTTAATCTCAAAATAAATCCTCTTAGCCAAAAACTCCATACCCTCATATGACGTGTAAGGATTTAACCTTTCCTGATTTACGTCTAAAAACGGAATAAGAGACTTTATTGCGGTATATTGATTTCTTCCGCCGGCAAGCATAATGTCCGCTTCGTTTTCTCTCGCTATTTTAATGAGGTTTATCGGATTTCCGTTATCAAGCATTATTATATTTCCGTTTTCATCAAATTCTTTTATCCTTAATTTATCCTCGTCTGTACTCTTTTTAACTCCGGTAGCGATTACTCTTAATCCCAAGTCGTTTAATGCGGATATCAATGACCAGCTTTTTACGCCGCCGGTATAGAGAAGAACCTTCTTACCCGCCAAAAATCTTTTATATTCGTAAATATTTTCTTCGGTATTCTTCGTTCTTACTTTTACATATTTTTTAGCATTTGCTATCAGTTCATGGTCCCCAATAGAAGTTACTATATCCATAATAGATTTATTAGTAGAAGACATACCGAAAAAGGACCCTTCTATATAGGGAATCCCAAATTTTTCTTTCATTTTTCTTGCCAGATATACTAACGCCTTGGAGCACACTACGACATTGAGCCCTGCCTTATGCGAATACATTATTTCTCCTATAGTAGAATCCCCCGTAATAGTAGAAAGAACATTCACTCCGACTGATTTTAAGGCTTTTTTTATCAAAAAAAGCTCTCCCCTTATGTTATATTCGCCGATTAGATTTACGTTATAATTGGATAGCAAATCTATATCGTCGGGTTCGCTCTCTCCGATAATATGGGTGAATAAAGCATCTCCCGCAATTTTATTTCCAAGATTTTTATTTCCGGAAAACCCCTGCGAAAGAACCGGAACTACCGGAATTTCAAGTCTTGCCGTTAACTCCTTCGAAACCCCTTCAATATCCTCACCTGTCAAGGCAGGTACGCATGTATTGTAAATAAAGATACCTTTTGGCTTAAACCTGTCATAAGCATAAATTATTCCCTGCTTTAATTTACCTTCCGAACCGAATATAAGATCGTTTTCATTTATTGCCGTAGTAAAACCGTACATATAATAATCTTCGCTTTTATCCGCAACGGAAGTCCTCTGGCTATAACTGTTACCGAGACAGTTTATCGGTGCGTGAACCACATTTAAGGCATCTTTGATAGGGCTTAAAACTATATATGCTCCGTCAAGAGCGCACCCTCCCGTGGAAGAACCGGGTACTGCGGTTTTACAAGCCTTCTTATCCTTTGCGACGTTGTTATGTTCGCAAGTAGGTTCGTCAAAATATTCTTCTTTTGCTATTATTGCGCCCATTTACTTTACCCCCTTTTATCCGTCCTTTATTATGCTTTACCTCATAAGCTCAAAATGGGCATCATCGCTTTCGTCGTCGAGAATATCCATAAATTTATTAACGATCCATGTCGTTAAATTAATTACTCCGCTATATCCGTATAGGGGATACCTATGAATATTCACCCTATCGAATATCGGATAGCCTATTCTAATATGGGGAATTTTAGCATCCCTCGCCGCAAATTTACCGTGAGACGGTCCCATAAGCATATCTACCGGTCCCGTCATGATTAAAGACCTTAAATGCCATAAATCTTTATTTATATAAACCTCGCCCTCTCCTTCCGAATAGGAGGCGAATAAATCCTCTATTTCTTTTTTAAATTCCTCCGTGCCGTTGGAACATAACACATATTTGGGAATTCCGCCCATCTCTAAAAGATAGCTTGTTAAGCCCACGAGCATATCTGGATCGCCGAATATAGCAAATTTTTTTCCATGTATATATTGCTGCGCATCGGTCATGGAGTCTATCGCTCTTCCCCTTTCATCCTCAATCTCTCCGGGGATCTCCTTTCCTGAAAGCTCGGAAACCACCATGAGAAATTCATCAGTATAATTTATTCCTATGGGGCTCTTGACGACTCTAACCTCATGATTAAATTTCTTGGATAATGTTGCCGCCGTCTTTTTCGCCGAGAATCTTTGAAGCACTATTGTAGCCCTGTTGTTCATACATTTCTTGACGTCTTCAAGTTTTGTAGCCCCTTTAGGATAAAGTTTATATTCGCCGTTTAACGGATAATCCAACGTATTGGAATAATCGGCCAAAACAAGATGGCTTACCCCAAATATTTTTAAGATCCTCTTAATCTCGTTGATATTACCGGTAGTCGTATCAAAACCGGGAATTATATTTATAGTATCCGACTTATTTTCATTTACGTCGGATTTTGCGCACAGGGTTTCTATTATTGCGTTAAGCATGCTGTCGTAGCCCTCAAGGTGGGAGCCGGCAAAGCTCGGCGTATTCGCATACGGAGCCAATATATCTTCGGGTAAATATCCCTTTTCCCTTGCGCCGCCTACTATCGAACCCAAATCGTCTCCAATGACCTCGGTCATGCATGTAGTCGATATAGCAAGCATTTTAGGTTTATATAAAGTCAATGCATTTTTAAAACCATCAAATGCATTTGCTTGCCCACCAAAAACCGCTCCGTCCTCCGTCAAAGACGTACAGACCGCCGCAAGCGGCTCCCTGAAATGACGGGATAAATTATTTCTATAATATGCTACACATCCGTGCGAACCATGAACAAACGGCATCGTATCCTCAAAGCCAGCGGCGCAAAGTACTGCTCCAAGCGGCTGACATGCCCTTGCAGGATTTATTACTATAGCCTTCCTGTTAAAATTCTTTTCCTTATACTCTTCTGTATTCATCCAATCTTTTATCTTCTTTACTTCTTCTTTTTCCATAGTCGAACCTCCGATATATTTTTAATATTTCTTATTTCTTCCATAATGGTTTAACTAATTTCCATGACGGGCTGTTTACTGCCAGATCCATATCCCTTGCGAATATTTCAAACCCGTCGTAACCATGATAAGGTCCTGAATAATCCCAAGAATGCATCTGCCTAAAAGGTATCCCCATTTTTTGAAAAATATATTTCTCTTTTATTCCGGAGGCGACCAAATCCGGTTTAAGTTTCTTTGCAAGCTCTACGAATTCGTACTCGTTAAGATCGTCCGTAATGATAGTTCCGTCTTCTAATTCCTTAGTCGTTCTCTCATAGTCATCGCTATGGGCAAATTCATATGCCGTAGATACGACCTTCATTCCTAAGTCTTCATATGCGCCTACTATGTGACGAGGCCTCAAGCCACCAACCAAAATCATTACCTTTTTACCCTCTAACCTCGGTCTATATTTGTCTATAACCTCCTGCATTTTAGGCTCATATGCCTTAATAACCTTTTCAGACTTCTCTTGAATATTTTCATCAAACAATTTTGCAATATTTCTTATACTTTCTTTTATCTTAGTGGGACCGAAGAAATTGTATTCAACCCATGGAATACCGTAAGCCTCCTCAAAATGCCTCGCGATATAGTTCATCGACCTATAGCAATGCAGAAGATTATAGCTTACCTTGTGAGTTATTTTCATTTCCTCTATGGAACCATCGCCAGACCAATGAGTTACAACATTTAGGCCCATCTCTTCAAAAATTTTCATTGACGCCCAAACGTCACCGCCTATATTATAGTCTCCTAAGATGGCAACATCATACGGTGTTTTTTTACTGTCGTCCACTTCGCCTTTCCCGACGACAAAATCCCTTATCGAATCATTTGCTATATGATGACCCAAGGACTGGCTTACCCCTCTAAAACCCTCACACCTTACCGGAATAACCGGAATATTTAACTCATCCGACGTTTTTTTTGCAACCGCTTCTATATCGTCGCCTATCAAACCTATCGGACATTCCGATTCTACGATCATACCCTTTGCCGTGGGAAAAAGCTCATGCAGCTCATTAATCGCCTGTTCCAACTTTTTATCGCCCCCGAAAACTATATCTCTTTCCCTAAAATCCGTAGTGAAGTGAAACGGCACGAAGCTTTCGACCCCAATCTCTCCGTTAGCGAGGTTTCTTCTCGTACCCCAGCTATACATTCCGCATCCAATCGGACCGTGGCTTATATTAATAACATCTTTAACCGGTCCCCATACCACTCCTTTCGACCCTGCATATGCGCAACCTCTCGGCGTCATAACACCAGGAAGAGATTTCATGTTAGATTTTGTCACGCAACTTCCGCAATTTTCTTTATCGTTTATGCCGAAATGAACCTTCCTGTTTTTCTTTGCCTTTTCGGAATATACGCTAAGGACCTCTTCGACCAAATCTTCGCTTTCTTTAAAGTCAACAGCCATCTTAAAACTCCTTTATTTTATATTAAATCAATAAATTAACGCACTATTTCGTAAGCGGCGCAAATTTGTGCAGATGCATAGTCTTATTTTTAGGACAAACCTTTTCGCACGACATATCGCCGATACAATCATCCATGCTTTCTATCCTAATAATCATCTTATCCCCTTCGTCTTCAAGCCCGTAAACTCCTCCGGGACAAACCTTGATACACCTGCAGCATGATATACAATTATCCTTATCAAAATCTATTAAAAAGTGTGGAACCCATTTACCGCCGGAGCGGCGCGGCGCATTGATATAATCATCAATATTGCCCTTAAACCCTTCCATAATACTCATCGCTGCTTTCTCCTTTTTTATCAACAATTTTTAGATATTCTTATTTTCAAATCCAATCCGTCCGTCTTTATTTCTGAACACCCGGCTAATCCTGCTTCAAACAAGTATTTTTTATATTCCGGTATATCTAAGGAACAGTTTAATTTACGTTTTAGCAAATTTACCTTTTGAGGCTTCATATCCTTTGTAAGCAGATTGAATTCATCCTCCGGAATATCCTTTCTAAACTCGTATATAAAAACTTCGCCGCCGTAACTTAATACCCTGTATATTTCTTTTAAAGAGTTTAATTTATCGTCTAAGCATTTAAACGTCCCCTTAAGTATAATTAAATCAAAACTAAAATTACCGAACGGAAGATTTGCGCTATCTGCGATTATGTATTTGATCCTGAAATCGCAATAACTTAAATAAGCCGCCTTGTCTTTAAGCTTAGCATGCATTGCGCCGTTAATTTCGATACCGGATTGAAAAGCACAATCGTCTTCCAACCTTCTCCTTAAAACTTTATTCGCATGATTTATCATAGTAGCAGACTTATCTACCCCTAAAGCGAAACAGTTCGGCAGAACCTCATTGATTCTTCTCGTGATATAACCGGGACCGCAGCCGAGATCCAACACCTTATTCGGAACATACGAAATATCGGTTAAAATTTTATCGACAAACGGGGCATAATCGTTCTTCATCTTTATTTTAGTATCGCTTGTCGCTATATAGAGCTCTTCGTCCTGCGAAAAGCTAAGATTTTTTGAGAGATTACAACCTAAGACCGCATTCTCCGGCATCCTCATCCACCTCCGATTCACAAAGTTTTTTACTCAAATCTTCATTCAAGGGTCCGGCGGCATCTGACCTGCATTGCCTGCAATGTTCCATTACATTGATACCGCTGAGCCCTTTCGTAATATTAATAACATCTTTTCTGTTCGCGCCTTTTACGCCTATCTTATAAAAATATGATTTTTCGGCAGATATCATGGGCATAACGTTAAACATATATACACCGAGTTTTTTTGCCTTTTCGGCAACATCCTTTATATGAAAATCATTTATGCCAGGTATCAGAACCGAATTTATTTTTATAGTAAATCCCCTTTTTACCGCCTTATCTATACCTTCTATTTGCCGTTCCAACAATAATCCTGCAGCATCTTTGTCCGTATAAACAACACCCTTATAGTTAACGTACCTATAAATTTTGCGAGAAATAGATATATCTACGGCATTAAGGGTTACGGTTATAAATTTTACGCCTCTATCTTCAAGTTCGTTCAAATTATCGGCTAAATTAAGGCCATTTGTGCTCATACACAAAGCAACCTCCGGAAACTCCGCCATAACAAGTTCAAAGGTCTTCATGGTATCATACGGCTCCGCCAAGCTATCGCCCGGACCTGCAACCGCCGCAACGCTTATATCGTTAAAAATTTTTTTAACGTCATATATCCTGCACACGGCCTCTTCCGGGGTAATCAAGCTTGATGTAACCCCTGGTCTAGATTCATTCGGACAATCATAATCCCTGTGGCAATAGTTACATGAAATATTGCATGTTTTGGCTACCGGTAAATGAACCCTGCCGTAAAGCTCTGCCGCTTCCTTGTTGAAACACGGATGTTTTTCAATCTGCAAACAGCCGTCATTTTTATCTAATTTTAATTTCAGGTCGATCCCATCTCTATTCATATATATTACCCAATAAACCTGCAATAATTAAGAATTTTATTTTTAATATCACGCCGTCGCAAGGTTTTTCTTGCTAGTCGTCCTTTCATATTCTTCCATGAAGCCAAATCTCATCATATGATCTTCAAGATCCTGCATCGTCATAGGCTTCGGTATTATAAACATATCATTGTCTTCGATATTCTTTGCAAGTTGTCTGTAAACATCTGCCTGAGAACAATCTTTATCATACTCGATAACGGTCTGTTTTTTTATTTCAGCCCTTTGAACAATATTATCCCTTGGAATAAACTGTATCATCTGTGTCCCAAGCTTCTTTGCGAATTCCGCTACCATTTCTCTTTCGTTATCGACATTTCTTGAATTACAAATAAGTCCACCTATCCTAACTCCGCCGGAATTTGCAAATTTAAGAACGCCTTTGCATATGTTATTGGCGGCATACAGGGCCATAAGTTCTCCTGAACAAACAATATATATCTCTTTTGCATATCCTTCTCTGATAGGCATTGCGAAACCGCCGCATACAACATCGCCGAGAACATCGTAAAAAACATAATCAAGTTCTCTTTCATAAGAACCTAACTGCTCAAGCGTAGTAATGGAAGTAATAATACCTCTTCCCGCACATCCTACGCCCGGTTCCGGTCCGCCGGATTCAACGCATCTAATACCTCCGAATCCTATTCTAAAAACATCTTCTTCCGTAACATTTTCCTGCCCGACCTCCCTAACGGAATTCAATACGGTTTCCTGACATTTTCCGCCGAGAAGCAGTCTCGTGGAATCCGACTTAGGATCACATCCTACAAGCATCACCTTTTTGCCGAGTTCTGCAAGCGCGGCCAAAGAATTTTGAGTAGTAGTGGATTTCCCTATTCCTCCTTTACCGTAAATAGCTACTTGTCTCATTTTTTTACCTCCAAAATAAATAATTTTATTTAATTTAAATCACCGTTATAACTAAAAAAACCGCAGTCAAAGAGAGGTTTAAATGTGAACATCCCTTTGATTACGGCGTCGTTGCCATATGCGCCCAATTGCGCTTAATTCTAAAATGTTAAAAAGGTCGTTTAATAAACTGTTTTTTGCTTCATTCTTGATTTAACATGTATACAAGCAATTTTCATGCCATTGTATTTTTTTAATGGTATTTTATAAATTATATCGGGTTACGGCCTTTGTCTTCTTTTTTTTGCAATGCTTAATTTATTTTTTGCTTAATTTTTAAGCATATTTGATTAAATAAACGGCAATAATGCAAGTCTTTAAAAATCATTCATAAAATATTTATATGAGGCAGAGCGAAAGAGAGCGTTCTGCAACCAGATAAGACTGTCCGGTCTACGGCATAGAATATGCTTATAATTTAACATGAAAAAAATTATTATCAACGACACAACTTTGAGGGACGGCGAACAAACGGCGGGGATTGTTTTTTCGGCAGACGAGAAGATATTGATTGCCGGGTCATTAGATGAAATAGGCACAGATGAAATAGAAGCAGGAATTCCGGTAATGGGCGGAGCCGAAAAATTAGCGATTCAAAAGATAAACGAGCAGGGGCTTAAAGCAAAAATAGTAGGCTGGAACAGGGCTAAGCGAGAAGATATCTATGCATCGTTAGATATCGGACTTAAGTTTATACATATATCCGTTCCCGTTTCGCAAATCCATATAAAATATAAATTAAAGAAAGATTTTGAATATGTCAAGAATAGCCTCATAGATATTTTGAGGATACTAAGCAAAGAAGGGGTAAAATATTCCGTGGGGGGCGAAGACTCTTCGAGGGCGAACATAAAATCTGTAATAGAAATTATGAGTATTGCCGAAGACGAAGGGGCATATAAATACCGATATTCCGATACGGTCGGCATATTAAATCCCATAAAGATGTATGAAAATATAAAAAAGATAAAAGATTGCGGCAGGCTTAAACATATATTACTTGAAATCCATACTCATAACGACTTCGGAATGGCTTCGGCAAATTCGGTTTCGGCCATAGAGGCGGGAGCGGAATCTTTATCCGGCAGCATTTCGGGGCTTGGAGAAAGAGTCGGAAATTGCGCTATAGAAGAGGTAATCGCATATTTAAATTTTATAGAAAACAAAAAAATTAAATTTGATTTTATAAAAGCAAAAGAATTAGCAAAATTTATATCAAAAATAACGAGAAGACCTATTCCCGATTCTAAACCAATCTTCGGCAAAAATATTTTTTACCACGAAGCCGGAATTCATGCCGACGGAATACTGAAAAATCCCATAAATTATGAAGCATTCCCGCCGGAATATGTCGGAACCGAAAGAAAACTCCTAATAGGTAAACACAGCGGCTCTAATGTGATTAAATATAAATTGAATAAAATGGGATTACAAGTAACAAACGAGGATGCTAAAAATATTCTTATTATTATTAGGGCTTTATCGGTTAAGACAAAAAGATGCTTAACCGATAAAGAGATTAAAACCATTTATAACGATTATAAAATAAACTCCAGCTCTTAATCCGGCGGTATATTATGCGCTATTACTTTTTTAGGACACATTGATTCAAATAAACGCATTATTCTCTAAAGAAAATTTGTAGTTTTAACGAGCACTACTTATTCAGATTTGCCATAATCATACGAGCATATTTAAAGCGCCTTAACACCTGTTTCCGCAGGACAGATTCTGCCTATTCAGTTGTTGTCTCAACAATACTAATCGGATTTCATTCTCATTGCCGAATAAACGCTTGGTGTTCACCGCTTATCAAATGTTAATCAAAATTTACGGCACTAAAACCAATATTCCGGATACTTCCTATTTTCAGACATATTATTTACTAAAAGGGCTACAACTAATAAAACCGCCGCTCCGAGACCTGCCGGAATTAACGCATAAAGAAATCCCAAACGATGTATGGGGACACCTCCTATGACGGCAATAAGTGCTGTTGCGCCTCCTGGGGGATGCAACGTTTTGGTTGCAAGCATTGCCATAATAGCAAAAGACACGGCAACAGCCGAGGCTAAGACCAAATTTGAACTAAAAAGCTGATAAGCTGCTACGCCGACCAACCCGGATATAACATGTCCGCCTATAAGATTCCTTGGTTGCGCAAGCGGACTTTTTATCGCCGCATATACGAGAACGGCAGAGGCTCCAAATGAACCTATTAACAAAGTTAAATCAAGAAGAGTAAAATAGCTCAACGAAAGATATCCGCATGCAAAAATACCCAAAAAAGAACCGACCCCCGACCAAAAAACCTCCGGAACATTCGTGCCTGAAGGACGCGTTCCGCCACCTTTCATTTTTTGAAAATATTTATTCATAATTGCATTCCTCCGGTATGATTAACGATATCTTTGGTCGATATAACGCCCACTAATTTATTATCTTTATCCACAACCGGTAGGCTGTTGATTCTCATTTCGATTAATTTATGTGCCGCATCCTTTATATCAGTGTCGGAAAGGATGGCGATAGCGGGAGACGACATTATGTCTTCGACTGTTTTAGCATAAACGGTATTCTGATGGGGAGTAGGCACGCCGGTAAGATGCCTCACTATATCCCTTAAAGTATGATTTTTGACGATACCGGTTGCAGCTATAACATCTTTATGCGTAACGATGCCTGCTACCGCATTATTTTTATCTACAACCGGCAAGCAAGATATCTCATTTTCGGATAATAATTGAATTGCATCTTTAATACTCAACTCTTTGGTTATAGATATGACATTTTTAGTCATCACTTTGTCCACCGTAACATTAAGTGATCTGGCCCTTGCGTGATTTAGGGCATGAACATATATTATCTTAAAATCTTCCGGTGAAATATCGATGTATGTCCTAATTTCTTTAAATGCGACTTTTATGTCATCATCCGATATCTCTAAAAACTCAGGATTATCGCTCATAAAACTTTTACCCTCCTATAGGTGATTATTAGTTAAAAATGCTTGTAATTATTATATTAATTTTAAAAAATTTAAAATATGATAAAAGTCACGTTATGATTTTAACCGTAAAATTTTTTAACAAATTAATTAATTTAAAAACTGCGGGAAGTATTTTGGATGCCTTTAAACCGGTAAACGGTTTATATAAAACTATTCTTGGCGGGTTCCTGTTTTATCTTTTAAGGATTTTTTGATTTCTTTTAAAATCTTAATTTTATCATGGATACGCTTTTCAAGAGACGCCGCCTCAATGGCGGTATTTTGCTTAGATGCTATTCCTGCATCCAATGCTTTCAAAACATTACTTTGCATTAAATCAACGGACTCTATCACATCTAAGCTATAATCTTGCATAAGCCGTTCCATGCGCAGGGAAAAATCATACCTTGCCTTACCGCAATGCATGTCTACAAGCATAGCCGCTTTTTCCTTCGCTTCTTTAAGGATTAGTTTATGCGCCAACGCTCTCGGCAATGCCTTCCTCATTAAATCAATGGTAATGCTCAACATGCCGGGGTCATCCGTTGTCTTAAATCTGAATTCAATTTCAGGCGGCAATGCCTCTCGCATCTGAATTTGCCGATAAGAGATTCCAAAAAGCTTAGTCGAGGAATTAACAATTTGTTCGATAATTTTATTCATGCGCAGTATAAATCGTTCTAATATTCCTTTGAGGTGTTCCCTTAGAATCTTTTCCTCCCTTATTCGCCATGTACTGAATATCTCTCTTATTTGAATATCTATAAATTTACCGATAAGTTCCGTAAATTTTACATTGCCGTCCGATACGTGATCGGTTGCAAATTCCTCAAGCCGTACCATAAGCAGTTTGGTCTTTTCTTGTTTTAATTTTTCAATATCTTCTTTGAGCACATCCCTTTGAAGTGCCTTGACTTCTTCGGCGAGAAGCTTTTCGCTGTCTGCCTTTTCTTGATTACTGTCTTTAATAAAATTTTTAAAGGTTGTAATATTATTCTCTAATTTTTTAAGGGGAAAATGAAGTGATTTTTCCTCAATTTCGGCAAGGAGCATTTCCTCGTCGACAAGATTGTCTGCCTTTTCGGCGGTAGATTCAATTAATACCCTTCCTTTTTCGTTAACGAGGAACTGCTCAAGTGACCGCTCAAAGTCGGGCAAACCGCTCCTTTCTACTTTTCTTAAATCACCTTCCTTTTTGCCGATTAACGCCTCTTTGCCCGAAAGAGGATAAATTATTACATCGCCGAAACATGCCTCTTCTTCAATTATTTTTTTGCTGAATGCGAGCGACTCTTCTCGATCGGTTTCGCTTACGGCGTCAATCTTACTCTGCACGAAGAATATTTTGCCGACCATATTCTTTACGTCATGCAAAAATTGAAGCTCGGCTTGCGTAAGCGGCGGTTCGACCCCTACGATAAATATAGCCGCATCGGCGGTAGGCAGATACTTGTAAGTGGTTTGAGTATTATGTTCATACACCGAAGCGATACCGGGCGTGTCGATAATTTGAACGTCGTTTTTAAGGTACCGCGATGGATAAGCAATTTCAACCCGATCCATCCCTTTCTCGTTTTTCGGATTGTATTTTTCCGTTATATAAAGAGATAAATTCTCACGTAGAATTTCTTTTTCAGTTCCGTTTTGAAAAAATGCCGTAATCCGAAGATTATCCCCATATCTAAGTATGGTTATGATAGAAGTAAGCGGAATCACTGCAGTCGGCAAGAGGTCCTCGCCAAGCAAAGCATTGATAAATGTGGTTTTACCCCTTTTAAATTGTCCCGCGACTACTAATGAAAAAACATCGGCTTTCAGCTTTGTGCATAGTGATCGTACTGCAACCTTAACGTGTTCTGCCGACGCTGTGTCTTCCAGCTTCGCTAAACTTTGCGTTAAATCGGATTTAATTTTTAAATATTCATCAAGCATAGTTTACTTAAATAAATTAGGTTTTATAGAATTAGAACAATTATAAAAAACGATGCCCCAAAAACAAAAAATATATAAAAGATGTATAGATTTAATGACCCGTTCTGCATCAATTCAGTCGTCACAGTGCTTATCTTTTCAAATAATTTTATAAGCGGAAGATATAAATAATACTCTATAAGCGGAAATATATAAGAACCGTAGCCGCTTGAATTATGATAATAGGATGAATAAGGAAACGGGTTGGATATATTTTTTTTATCCGGTTTTAAATATTCTTCTCCATGATAATAAGAAAGCGGATAGATCTTTCTATGGGGAAGCCTGAGTCTCTGTCTGTAAACAAGATTAAACATTATCCTCAACGCATTAGAAAATCCAAGTGTTGAAACCTGAGTATGCGGATTAATTACATTTTTGCCGCCCGTCCATGCATAACCTATGGAACGTTTTTTAGGTCTTATTATAACCCTATATAAAATATAAAGGATAAACAAAAGCACTATGGACACAAAAAACATATATACAGGACTTGATGCGGAAAATGAACTGTAATAAGGTATAAATATATAATTGTGCAAAATATTTTTACCGATGTTTATGTGATAAATCAATTCCGATACCTTAGCAAAAATAGGCGTATATAAAAACATGAAGCCGGCAAGAGAAATACTCAACAGCGCGGGAATTAATAGTGCTATATTCATGGATAACGGAACCTCTTTCGCCTTTTTTGTTTTCTCGCCCCTCGGCAAACCTATAAAAGTCAATCCGTATAATTTTACATAATTAGATATTGCTACGGCAGAACTCAAGGCTAAAATAGAGCCTGTGCCGAAAAGAAGTATTCTCGGTAAAATACTGCTTATGTGAAAACCTAAAAAAATCATCTCAAGATTAAGCCATTCCGATGCAAAACCGTTAAGAGGCGGAACTCCTGCCGCCGAAAGTATTCCTATAAATACAAGTATCCCGGTAATCGGCATTCTTTTCAAAATGCCGCCGAAATCGTCCATATCATGACTTCCGGTCTCATGTTCGATATTGCCGGCGCCCATAAATAATAAACTTTTAAAAAAAGCATGGTTTATAAGGGCATATAGGGAAGCTATCAATGCAAGGGCAGAAAGTCCGTATAGCCCGTAATACTTATAATACAAAGATGCTCCTATGCCGGTTAATATAAGACCCATATTATCGACGGTAGAGTAAGAGAGCAATACTTTTATATCATGAGTTTGAGACATATACAGCACCCCTAAAAACATTGTAAAGGCGGCAATGATCAAGGTAATAGTCCCTAGCATTAAGGCAGTGCCCGCCGGGTGAAGAACGTAAAGTCCAAATCGCATTATTCCGTAAACCCCGCATGATGTAAGTACTCCGCTTAAAACCCCTGATACCCCGGAAGGAGATGCAGGATGAGCCTCCGGAAGCCAGATATGTAGAGGAACGATCCCCATCTTTGCTCCAAATCCAAATAGGAATAGGATGAAGACTATTTCCTTTAAATAACCCGGTATCACTATATTACTCAATGCGTTGAGGTCAAAATTATTTGAATACAAATATAGAATCATCAGCCCGACCACTATCAGCATTGCACCTATTTCGGTAATTACCGCCATTAAGAATGCCGCCCTTGTCGTTCCTTTTATGTAATGTTTGGTCATTACTAAGAAAAATGAGGATATAGCCATTATCTCCCAAAAAATCATAAATACAAAACCATTAAATGAAGCAATGACAAAATAAACGCTTACGAGCATTATCCCGTACAAAAATGCAAACAATGCCCTGTTTATCTCCGACCCCAAACTTTTAACATATTTTATCTGATATAAAGAGATATAAAACAATACCCCGAATAAAAACATTAAAAAAAAGTCGCTAAGGGTATCAAACCTTAAAATTACCTTGCCGGCAGGAAAAAAACTGCCGAGATAAAGCGTCTGCTTCAAGAAATTTCCGCCTTTAAAAAATGCGGTTATAGAAAATGAAACCACCGAAAGGGATGCCGCCATATAAAGAATGTTCGAAAAGACGAAGCCGTTTTTAATCTTTTTAGAAAGCAATCCTAAAAATGAAATAGATATACCTGCTATAGAAAAAATTAAGAACAGATAATAATAATTTAAAGGATTTACTATAAACAAACTTAAATTCATTTAAAATCACCTTTTTTAATTAGTAATAAGACATTTAAGATTTCAAACGGATTGGGCGGACAGTGAGGCAAAGCGACGACATTGTCTTCCTTGAAAAGTTTTTTCATTTTATTATTGAATAGTAATCCGTCATTACCGTCTTTTGAGCCGTTTTTAAATATCCCGCCGAACAGAGAACAAGAACCCATTAAAACTATATATCTCGGCCTCGGAATATTTTCTAAAACATTAAAAAATATATCGGACATCTTTTTCGTGTAAGCCCCGGTAACCAATAAGACATCGGCAAACCGAGGACTCGGCGTTATGAAAATGCCAAGCCTGTGTATATTATAATAAGGATTGCTTAACGCATTAATTTCCGATTCGCATGCCCCGCAAGACCCTGTATCTATATGCTTTACGAATAACGATCTTTTAAAAATATTCCCTCTATCGTTACCGGGAAAGGGTGATGCATAAAAATTGAGATCCTTACCGTAATTTATCGCACTCGCAATATCACTGCATGTATCTACGCATAAGCCGCAGAAAATACATCTATTTGCATCAAGCGCGCCGCTCGACTTCCTTGACGTCTTCCCTTCGCCGCCTGAATTATTATATATATCATGCAAGCTAATCGCCCCGGTCGGACAAACCGATTCGCACTCCATGCATTTCAAATCACCGTTTTTTTCCGATAGATTCGCCAAACCCTTAGAATTAAGACATTTATTTTCGTCAAAGTTAATAGACGAGATAAAACCGTCGTAAAAATCATTTTTCTTTGGGAATTTTACAGATTTTATTCCGAATTTTAATCCGTTATATGTCCAAAAAAAAGCCATTACCGCACCTTAAATATAATATTTATACTTAATTAAAATTTATTTATCTACCGCGGCTACCGAAAAGTTATAGGTTGCCTCATTAATGTTAAAATCCATCATCATCGTATTTTTGACCCCGTGTGTAAATAATTTATAATTACTTTCAAACGGATATCTCAAGTTTATTTTTTTAAAAATATGTCCGTCAAAATCCTTCACATAGCAAAAGATCGAACCCTCGGAGGATTCCGCATAGCCGAAACCATGTTTTCTCGTATTACCCTTTTTCATAGAATCCATAATAATTTTGTCCAAATCCAGCCGATTCATGCGATAATTAGAGGTATTATCAAATTTATTTTCTTTAAGCATTTTCGTACAATATTCAAGTATGCAAAGCGACTGGGTAATTTCCTCTATCCTTACCATATATCTTGAAAAACCATCTCCGTCATGCAATTCGACGTTCTTTAACTTTATATCTCCGTATAAGAGATAGGGCTTTACCTTTCTTAAATCCATGTCTATTCCTGCGCTCTTCGCAACGACACCCTTTGAGCAAAACCGCTTTGCCGCTTTCATATCTATTTTTCCGGTGGTTTTTAGCCTATCTATATGAGATTTTGTCTCTATATTTTTCCTGATAACCTCTTTAACGTCATACACGATAGATTTAATGGAACCTAAAATAAATTTTACATCGTCCAAGGATAATCTTTTCATAAACCCGCCTATCGCATTAATACCCATCAAATAACGGGAATTTAAAAATTTCAAGAATAACTGCTTCAGCATCTCGGCATAATAAGCATATAAAGCTGAAGGCACCTGAATGTAGGTAGCTTCCGTTATTTCGGATAAATTTTCTATATGATTTCTAATCCTCTCCGCTTCGGCAAAAAACATACGCAAAAGTTGCAGATTTTCATGTATTTCACCCTTAAGTCCCAATGAATCTTCGGCACTGAGGCAGTAACTAAGCGATGCGCTAAAGGCGTGAAGCCCCGATATTCTTTCTACGGTCTGGATTTGTTCATATAAATTGTTTTTTTCGGCAAGAACGCTTTTGGTATTCCTTTTTTTATATCCGAACGTTATATTTAAATCATGAAGTTCTTCCCCTGATGACAAAAATTCATACAGGATAGATTCACTAACGCCCTTTCTTACGGGACCCCAAATAAATTCGTAATCCCCGAGAAACCTTTTTTGCACTTTTGACTCCTTATATTCCTCAAAATTACCGATAGAAACCAATAAAAACACAGCGACGCTTTAGCGGCACATAATTCTCGCACAGACGGAAATGACATATATATATCGTTTGCATTTTTTATTTTCTAATAACATGTGTAATCCCTATTAATAAATGATGTAGGTTTGCCGGTATATAAAACCCTAAAATTATCAATACTACAAGCGGCAAAGCCATCGGCAAAATAGACAATGGTCCAAAATCACCCTTTTGAATATCCGGATCATCATCGGCTTTTCCGAAAACGATTGAGCCGACTTTTGCCAGCAGACCCACAAATGCCGCTACCAAAAGGCTTACGAGTATGATTGTTACTATATAATAGCCGTTTTTTAAACTTTGAAGTATAATCAAAAACTCACTTATAAAGGTTACGGAAGGCGGGGCTCCTATTAATGCAAGCACTCCTATGGAAAATAGAAATGCCGTCTTCGGCATAACATAAAAAACACCCTTAATTTTTCTAATATCCTTAGTTTTATACTTATGCAGCAAATTTCCGGAACCGAAAAACATTATCGGTTTTGCAAGACTATGGCTAAGCATCTGTAAAAGGGCACCGAAAGTTCCGAACAGTCCTCCCAAACCGAACCCTAAACTGATTATTCCCATATGTTCTATACTCGAATATGCAAAAAGTCTTTTAGTTGATTTTTGATTGATAATTCCCATTACTCCGGTAAATATCGTGAAAACACCTATGACAATCATTATCGCCTTTGGATAGCCGAACCCGACATCCTTTCCCGCAATGCTAAAATACCTCATTATGCCGTACATCGCTGTGTTTAAAAGGGATGCGGAAAGCATGCTCGAAACGGGAGATGGAGCCTCGGAATGGGCATCGGGAAGCCACGTATGCATCGGAGATAACCCTACTTTTGTACCAAAACCTATCACTATCAAAACAAAGGCAAACCTTACTATGTCTTTGTTAAGATAAGCGGCATGAGAACTTAAGACGGTCCAATCTAAAGAGGAAACTATGTGCGCGCTTCCGGGAATATTTCCGGAAAGATAAAACAAAATTGTTCCCAAAAGGGCAAGCGAAAGCCCGACGGAAACAACCACTATATATTTCCATGCGGCTTCTATCGACTTTTCCGTGATCTCCGTAACAACTAAAAAAGCACTTGTAATAGTAGTAAGCTCTATATCTATCAGATAGATTGCCATATTGTTAATCATCGGAGCGATAAGCATTGTTAAGGCAAAGAGATTTAAGAAAAGGTAATACCTGCCAAGCTCTTTATCCGTCATTTTTTCGTCTTCTATCGCAAGCCTCATATATGAAATTCCATACATCGACGATAAAAAATATACTATGCCGACTAACAGTATTATGTAAGCGCCGAATTCATCTATGACTATCGCTTTGTTAAAAATAGAAATGGTCTTCAGACTTACGGAAAGATAAAGAATAATCGACGAACCGATTAAAACCAAAGAAGACGATACCAAGCTTGCATATTCGGCAAACCTTTTATTTCTTACGATAAAAGGGGCTAATGACGCAAGCAACGGAATTGTTAAAAATGCAATAATAAAAATTTGCATATCCATATTATTTATATATTGTTATATTAATTATATTACCCAACAAGTCTTTTTAGCATAGCCGTAGAAAAAGACCCCGTTTGCATCTTCATGAACATCGACAAAATTAACATTGCTACCAAGGTAACCAAGATATCGAATAATACGACTAACTCCACGATTATCGGAAGCGTCGGAACGACAACAACGGATAAAAGAAATATTCCGTTTTCTATAATAAGTATTCCAAGTATATGCGTTATCGTAGTAAACCTTGAAATAATCATAAAAAAACCGATAAATACAAGGCTTAAGGCAATGGAAGAAGCGTTAACGACTATTTTCGGCGAAAAAGGAGAAATCAACCTGTATATCAAAAAATATGCAAAAACCGTCAATAAAAGTCCCGAGATAATGGAAAGCGGAATTTTTACGCTAAGCTTTACCTCTTCTTTAATGTTGAATTTTTTAATCATTTTTAAAAGCATATATGGCACTATAATCGTCCTGATAAACAACGTTAAAAATGCAACGAGATAAAGGTTTATATTCTTCGATTCTATTCCCAGGACTAATGTTAAAATAAATATCAAAAATGATTGAAAAGCATAAGAATGGATATAAAAAGAGACCCATCTTGAACTCAGCATCGCAAAAGACGATAAAAGAATCAATGCGACCAAAAGACTCTCAATGACATAAACATAAATAGGCATTGTATAACCCAGCATCTTCCTACTCCCTAAAAAAGTTTAAAAACCCTTATATTGAAACGTCATTATAGCAAGAACGCCCAAAACGAATGCGGCGGAAAAGTATTCTTGGTACCTGAAGAACCTTAATCTTGAAATAGCCGTATCTATAACCGCTGCTATGAACCCTACGATTAGCATCTTTATAATAAGACTGACTACGGCAATAATAAGGCCAATCGGGCTGTGATTAACGGATAAACCCCACGGAAAAACCAACACGTTCAAAAAAATAACTAAAAGTAAGAATTGCTTCATGTATCCCGACCATTTTAAAAAAGCCAAATAGGGACCGGAGTATTCTAAGATCCTTGCTTCTTCAATCATGCTCATCTCGACATGCGTGGAAGCGTTAATCGGTCTCCTATCCGTATCCGCCAAAAATAACATAAAAAAAGCAGCTATAATTAAAAAATGGGAGGAACTAAAGTAAAGAGGCATCGACGATACTATGACATGCAACATTACATACGGCAGAGTAGATTTAGCTATCAACGCAACGCCGACGAATACAAGTATAAGCGTAGGTTCGGAAAGAATGGCAAGAAGCGTGGCGCGTGAAGAACCCAATCCCCCGTAGCTCGTACCCAAATCAAGAGATGCTAAATTTATAAAAAAAGATGAAAGAGAGAAAAGAAAAGCCCCCGCAAGCATATCGCCCATAAATCCCAACGGAAGCGGATAGATAGTCAAAACCGGAAGAAGAAGGGTGATAAGTACCATCGCAACAAAAGAAACGAACGGAGTCAACCCAAAAATAAACGATGCTCCGGACGGTACCAATATCTCTTTATGAAAAAGTTTATGAAGGTCGTAATATGGCTGAAAAACTGAAGGTCCTCTCCTGCCTTCAAAAATCTCTTCCATTTTGCTGATAAACCCTGCAATAAACGGGGAAAAAGCAAGAACTACTATAACTTGAAAAATTTGAAATATGGTTGAATTTAAATAGATATTCATTACAGACCAATATCCTCTCCGGCATTACATTAAAAATTTAAATATAGTCAAATCGTTTTTGTAATGTAGAAGTCATTAGCCGTGAATAATCGTTTGGTTATTGGCGGTATATATGCTCACAAACGGCTTAAGCAGACCCCATTGCTTGGTAGCTCTTTTTAAATTTTGCCATATAATCTATAAATTGTCAAGAAAAAAATATGGCTTAATCCTATTGTTGACCTAAATATAGGCGAGTTACCCTGCCTGCATCTTCTAATTTATTTTTATTTATGTGATAAAAATCATATATTAAAGATAAGAATTCTATGATAATTATACTGTAAGCAAGAATAAAACCTATAAAACAAGATTTAACACTTAACGGAGGGTAAAAATGAAAACCGAAACAAGAAAAGCTGCAGAAAAAGATGAAAATACTACGGAAACGATATTAGACGTAACCACCATAGAATCTAAGCTTAAACATCCTACAATATTTAAATTATTGGATAAACTTGAAAACGGAAATAGCCTTATTATAGAAAATGATCATGACCCGAAGCCGTTGCACTATCAACTTTCGGCTGAGAAAAAAAACATGTTCTCCTGGGAATATTTAGAAAACGGACCGGTTAAATGGGTTGTCAAAATAACTAAAAAAAGACTAAATGGAGACAGTAAAACAGATAGTTTGTTATTAAAGAGCGTAGGGGAAATCGCATCGGAAAATCCTGAAAAGATTGAGGTATTCAAAAAATATGGCTTAGATTTTTGCTGCGGAGGCAATAAAACATTAGGAGAGGCATGCACTGAATCCGGTACCGACGAAAAGGCTATCGTTAACGAACTAAACACCGCCAAGGAACGTGACGAAAAAACAGAAAACAACAAAAATTACGCCTTAAATCAAAGGGCAAATGAATGGGACGTAGATTTTTTGATTGATTATATAGTTAATATTCATCATACGTTTTTAAGGATTCATCTTCCGGAAGCATCCGAATATACGGAAAAGGTTGTCCGCGTTCACGGAGAACATCATCCGGAACTTGTCAAAATAAAGGAACTCTTCGCTAAAATGAATGAAACGTTAATCCCTCATTTAGATAAGGAAGAAGAAGAGCTTTTTCCGCACATGAAAAACAGGGAAACCGGCGACAGCATGAAGAAAGAAATAAGTGATGCGGAATACGACCATGAATATGTCGGACGTATTCTTAAAGAGATGAGCTCTTTAAGTTCCGGTTATGCCGTCCCGGAAGACGCGTGCGCTTCTTATAAATATCTTTACGGACTATTGAAGGATATTGCCGACGACATAATGATTCATATTCATTTAGAAAACAATATTTTATTTAAAAAAATTTAAATATAATGCTGCTATCAGAATTTCATATGGGACATTATATCTTCGAATGATTTGATTGCTCCGCCGAATCCTTTTTGGAACTTTTCGGCATCATCCTGTTTCGCAAAAACAAGGATAGGCGGGGAGCAGCAGGGGATTATATCCGTTTTAAACAAAAGAAAAGCATTCCTTAAATCTAACGGATTTCCATAAATAAAATCCCTTCCCATTATAGAACTTACGGAATCTAAGTCACCGATAAGATGTAATATTCCCATAATAGCGCAGTGAGTACAGCAAAATTCAAATTTTTTACCGTTCTTCCAAATAACCGTAATAGTGAGCCTTTCATCTGCAATATGTTTAAGACAAACGCCGCATTTTGGATATGAGTCGGTATGTTTAATATCCGGAACGTTATGAGCGTAAGGATAAAGTTTATTAAACGTTTTAGAAATATCATTATCTCGTATCAAAGCGCGGACATATCTATAAACGCTCATCTTGGAAATCTTTAAGATCCCGCTTATTTCGGCAACATTATCCGCTTTTCCGCTTTTAACTAATTCCAGCACCCTCTCTTTCTGTGTAAGTTGCTGGCCTTTTTTCGGTTTTTCGTGATGCGTTATAGTTGTTTCATTCATAAGGTAATTATACATAACGAAACCTTTTATTGCAACATCGATATAATTTTTATAACCTTACGGCAGTCAAGCGCCGTCATTATTCAATGAGCCTCCGCCCAGTTTTTACCGATTCCGACATTTACGATAAGGGGAACGTTTTTCAGTAAATTTTTATCCGTCATAATCTTGGAAACCATATTTTTAAGGTCGTCCGCTAAAGATTCTCTTACCTCAAATATCAGTTCGTCATGCACCTGAAGTATCATTTTAGCGTCCTCTTTTAATGCGGGTATGTTTTTAAGGGTGTTATGAATATTAACCATTGCGATTTTTATTATATCGGCGGCAGTACCCTGAATAGGGGCGTTAATCGCAGCCCTTTTGGGAAACAACGCCATATTTTTTACCTTAGAATTAATACTTTCGACGTAACACCTTCTCCCGAAAGCCGTCTTGACAAATCCGTTGCGTTTAGCCTCTGCAACCGTCCGCTCCATATAATCCTTGATAGCGGAATGGTTTTTAAAATATAAATCTATATAAAGTTTAGCCTCCTCTGCGGATATTCCGAGTGCTTTAGACAACCCGAAAGAACTCATTCCGTAAATTATTCCGAAGTTGATCGTCTTCGCCCTTCTTCTCATAGTTTGGTCCACTTCGCCGACCGTCGTCTTGAATATTTCCGAGGCTGTTTTTGCGTGAATATCCTCGTTATTCAGGAAACTTTGAATTAAAACCCCATCTCCCGAAATAGATGCCATAACCCTCAAATCTATTTGAGAATAGTCCACCGACAGCAATAAAAACCCTGATTTTGCTATAAAAGATTGTCTTATTTTACTGCCTTCGCTATCGGAAACCGGAATATTCTGAAGATTGGGTCTCTGGCTGGCAAGCCTGCCGGTAGAAGTGGTGGTTTGAGAAAATGACGTATGGACCCTGCCGTCTTTGTCTATTTCTCTTAAAAGCACATCTACAAATGATGTCTTAAGCTTCACCTTGTTTCTATATGATATAATGCTGTCTATAAATAAGAGATAATCTTTTAACGTATCATCGCCGTTATCCTTAAGGATCATTTCAAACTGGGATTTTAAGGCTTGTAAAACCTCTATATCGGTACTGTTCTTTTTTATCCTGTTAAACTTCATTTCGTCGAACATAACCTTGCTTAACTGTTTTGGAGAGCTTACGTTAAATTCTCTTCCCGCAATCTTGTGAATTATGCTAATAAGCTTTTTAGAATCAGATTCATAAGACGCCGACAAAGGCATAAGAATATTCCTATCTACCATAAAACCGGTATGCTCCATGTCCGCCAAGACCATAGAAAGAGGCATATCTACATTGTAAAACAGGTATTTTAGACCGGAGTCTCTTCCTATTTCCGCCTTTAAAAACCTATATAACCCGTAGATTAAAAATGCTTTATTATTAATATCTGAAGCATTCAAATCGCCCTTAAATTCATCTTCTATGTCGGCAAGGCTGTGCGAATGTTTTATGGGATTCAAAAGATAGGATGCAATTTTTATATCAAAATAAAGGTTATTCAACTCAATTCCGTTATCCCTTAAAAACGACCTTACCGCATTAAGACCGTGTCCTATTTTGCAGACCGAATCATTTTGCAATAAATCCACTATCTCGGTATTTTCGGCGATATTTTTTAAATCAAACGATACAGCTCCGATAGCTTTGGAATATACATATATTAAATTAAATTCATTGTCGAACAATCCTTTTTTTTTATCGTTAAAATCGACAAATACGGAAAGAACGTCCATATCCCCTTTGTCGTCGTCATTTTCATATTTTTTATCTTCAGAGGCTGTTTTAAAATTTTTTAATAAAGAATTAAGCTCGAGCCTTTTAAAAATCTCATAGAGCCCGGCATCATCTTTTTTTCTCAATGCGAAATCGTCTAATGAGTTCTTTCGACGCCCTTCCCATACGGCAAGTTTATCCAAATGCGGCGTAAAATAGGCATCGACCAATTTTATATCCTTGTAGAACGAAGCGAGCTCTAAACTTTTATATGCTTCTTCCTTGTGATTTAACAACAATTCCTTAAGTTTAAGCTTTTTAAGTGAATCTATATTGTTATAAATACCGTTCAAACTTCCATATTCTTTTATCAAGCTGAAAGCTGTTTTCTTGCCTATACCTTTAATTCCCGGAATATTATCGGAGGCATCACCCATCAATGCAAGAACATAACGGTATTCATCCGGCTTTATCTCGTATTCCTTTTCAAAATCCGATTTTGTAATAACCTTATTTTTAAGGGCATCATATATAAAAACCCTATCGGATAACAACTGCTTTAAGTCTTTATCACTGCTTACTATGCAGATGTTAATAGAAAAATCGTCTGCAAAGTTATCCACTATGCACGCAATTAAATCATCCGCCTCGTAACCGTTAAGCCTGAATGTTTCAAACCCCAGCAAATACGAAATATCCGTTAAATAATTAACTTGGGAAAGCAGGTCATCCGGCATTCCTTTCCTGTTGGCTTTATATGCTTCATAAGATTGTTTTCTAAGGCTTTCTCGGGAATCGAAAAGGCATGCTCCATATCTTATATCCGCTTCCTTGATGAGTTTCATGAGCATTCTCGTATAACCCAACGAAGCTCCCGTCGGATTGCCTTTGGAGTTGGTAAGGGGAGGCATTGCATAGTAAGCTCGGTAAAAATATGAGCTGGAATCTATCAAAAACAGGTCGGCTTTAATAACGGCTTTTTCCATTATTCAAGGCTTTTTGACGTCTAAAACGTGAGTAAAAGCAAATCTATCACCTAATCTTTCACCTTCCGGACTTTTTACGGTAAAGTAAATCTCGACGGAATATATAAAAATGCCGACTACCACAAGCAGAAAATAGCCTATAAACGGTATAAACGCAAACAAAAGCGGGATGACTAGAAAAGAGTTTCTGATGATTGATTCTCTAAACTCAGGTCTTTTTTCACCTAACGTCATGACGACCTTCAGCCCGGTAACTTTTTTCCCGAGGCTCTCTCCATCAAATAAGCCGTCCGAAATTAAAATATACATGATCCCCGCTATAAAACCGAACGGATAAAAAATCTCGCTTAAAAAACAAAATATCAGTAAATCAATGGCTTTGGCAATAAACCTATGAAGTATATTCGCTTTATCATTCATAAATTAAACTAATATTTAATATATATTATGACGAGCATAAATATGCAACCGTCAGTCAGTTCGTTACTTATCGGATAGTCTTGTTTTTGACAATAGGTTCATAGACGCAATAGGGCTCTTCTCCCATATAATCTCCCCCCTCGTAATATGCCCGCGCTCTGCACCCTTCGCATACCTTTTTATACTCGCAAATTCCACATTTACCCTTTAATAACCCAGTATTTCTCAGATTTAAAAAGATTTCCGAACTATTCCATATCTCGCCCACATTCTGCTTCGTAACATCTCCGGCCTGAACAGGCAAGTATCCGCACGGTTGAACAATGCCTTTTCTTGATATAAACATGACTCCGCTTCCCGCTAAGCATCCCTTCGTAACCGCCGCCATGCCGTGAGTCTCCCGGCTGATAGTTATACCCTCGTCTTTAGCCCTTTTATGCATTATCCTAAAAAAATGTGGCGCGCATGTAGCCTTTAACTCTATTATACCCCTTAATTCCATAGTTTTATCATAAAACCATGATAATATATCTTCATATTTTTGTTTGTCCAACATTTGCGAATCGACAATTTGGACCCCGCATCCGACGGGTACCAGCATAAATATATGCAAGGCTTTTATATCATTGCTTAAAGCTAAGCTTAATATATCTTCGACCTCATCCTCGTTATGTCTCGTAATAGTAGTATTTATCTGAACCTCAATATCTTCATTCTGTAAATTTTTAATACCTTTAAATGCACTTTCGAAAGAGCCTGATATCATTCTGAACGTATCGTGAGTCTTCGAATTAGCTCCGTCAAGGCTTACCGAAACCCTCTTTATCCCGCTTTCTTTAATGCGCTTTGCAATATTTTTGTCTACTAACGTTCCGTTTGTCGCAAGAGCTACCCGAAAACCTTTTTGAACAGCATAATCGGCAATATCAAAAATATCATCCCTATAAAGCGGCTCTCCGCCGGTTAAAATAAGTATCGGACGGCTGAATTTACTCAACTCGTCTATCACGTTAAAACATTTTTCAGTCGAAAGTTCATCTCCCTGCCTTTCCGACTGCGCCTCTGCTCTGCAATGGATACATTTCAAATTACATCTTGCGGTCAGCTCCCAGAAAACCAATCTAAGTCCGTTTTTTTCCGACATATGCATGCCTCCACCCTGCATCAAATTACTACCTTGCATCGTATATCTCCTCATCCGTCAAATAGCAGGCAGGGTCGGGTAACCATAAATCTCCTTCTTTTGCCTCTGACCTGACTCTAAAATTACCGTTACAAACATCAAGCCATTTACAATTCCTGCATCTTCCCTTAACGTATGCCTTTTTATCTTTAAGCTGTTTCATAAGCGGATTAGAGGTATCCGTCCATATATCGCTAAATTTTCTTTCCTTAACATTACCGAAAGAATAATACCTCCAGAACTGGTCGGCATAAACCTCTCCGTCCCAACTTACGCAGCCTATCCCGACGCCGGAACTGTTGCCTCCATTCATCTTAAGGAGACTCATAACATTTTCGGCTTCTTCTTTTTTGCCTTCTCTCAAAAGCTTTAAGTAAATATATGGCCCGTCGGCATGATTATCGACAGTGAGAATTTCTTTACGATTATCTTTGGAATAGATTTCTTTAGTAAGCTCTAATATCATATCGACCGTTCGCCTCGTCTCTTCCAACGATAGATCCTCGTCTATAAGTTTCGTTCCTCTTCCGGCATAAACAAGATGATAAAAACAGGCTCTAGGGATATTTTCTTCTTCTAAAAGCTTAAAAATACCCGGAATTTCTTGGGCATTTCTTTTATTTATCGTAAACCTTAATCCTACCTTGATTCCCGCCTCTCTGGCACTATTAATACCGCTAATTGCATCCCTAAACGCTCCCTTTTTACCCCTGAATTTATCGTGAACGGTCTCAAGTCCGTCAAGACTTATACCTACATACGACAATCCTACTTTTTTTAACTCTGCGGCAAGTTCTTTCGTAATGAGGGTTCCGTTGGTCGAAATGACGGCCCTCATCCCTTTTGATTTTGCATAAAAACACAGGTCTAAAAAATGAGGATGCATTAATGGCTCTCCGCCGGAAAAAAGCATAACGGGAGAACCGAACGCAGAGGCGTCGTCTATAAATGCCTTTCCCTCTTCAAGCGTAAGCTCGTCATTGTATTTTACGTTTTTGGATTGCGAATAACAATGAATGCAATTCAAATTGCACGTCCTTATCATATTCCAGACAATTACCGGTTTTTTGTCTTTCGAAAACTGTAAAAGATGCGAAGGCAGTTTGCTTGACATGCGTCCGTAACGAAGAGCATCCGAGGCATGAACCCCGCCGCAATAAAGTTTAGATATTCCTATCATTTACAATACGTTCCTCAATTTTAATCTTTGTTTTTTTATAAAAACTTACTATTCCGTCAACCAATGAATTTATATTGACCTCTTTGGCTATTATATCAGATTTAATGCCAAATCCCAATGCATATTTAGCAGTCTTTTCTCCGATACTTGCAAACTTGATGCCGGAGTCTGTGACCGATTTTAAAAGCCCCTTCCGAATATCTTCTATTGAATTAACAAAATTTTCTACAGTAGAATAACTGGTAAAGCTAACGATAAAAGAGCTTAAATCTAAATCGTCCGGAAGCCCGATATTTCTATGTGTTCCCTGTTCATGTCCATTGTTATCACCGTCTATCTTAATAAGCGGGCTAAAAATTTCATATATTCGTTCCTTTGATTTTTCCGGCAAAACCGTTTCGTAAACGAGCAAATTATCGACAATCGCCCCTTTATGCGCAAGAAATTCCGGAAGTTCGCTATTTATTTTCGATGCCTGGGGAAAAAGTATTTTTTTACGTTTAAGCTCGGTATCTTTTAAGGCATCGATTATCCCTGCCTGGGAATGTTCTACAGGGGTAATATCGGGAACTATGCCATACTTTTTTAATTCCGTCGACGAAACTTTACCTATGGAAATTATTTTCTTTTTGAAGAGAGACCTGGCATCTAACCCTTTTGAGAAAAAATGCTCAAAAAATGCCGAAACGGCATTCGCGCTCGTAAAAATGAGATAATCATACCCTTTAATATCGTTTATAGCGGCATCTATTTTAGCCTTATCAATGTTTCCGCTGTCTTTAACAATATTAATAAGGGGCAAGCTTACCGCGAATGCCCCAAGGTCATTAAGCTTTTCGGAAAATGTACCGGACTGACCCTCTCCCCTGGTAACTATTACTTTTAAACCGTTTAATGGCCTATCCTCGAACCAGTTCAACGTATCTCTCAATTTTACCACATTCCCTACAATTAGTATTAACGGGCTTTTTAAGCCCTTTTTTTTGACTTCGTCCGCTATCGTGCTTAGTGTTCCGACCGCCGCCTTTTGGTTTAAAGTCGTCCCTTCCTGGACGACGGCGCAGGGTGTATTTTTATCCTTGCCTGCATTAATTATATTTCCCGTAATAGAATCTAAATTTTTATATCCCATTAAAACCACGATGGTATCGGCTCCGGATAGTCCTTTCCAGTTTATCGTACTTTTCTTCTTATGCTCTCCCTCATGCCCCGTAACAATTGCAACCGTAGAGGCATAATCCCTATGTGTCAGGGGTATACCCGCATATGCCGGAACCGCAAAAGACGAAGAGATACCGGGAATTACCTCAAAAGGAATATTGTCTTTAAAAAGTTTTTCGGCTTCTTCCCCGCCTCTTCCGAATAAATACGGATCTCCACCTTTAAGCCTTAAAACAACCTTGTTTTTCCCGGCTTTTTCCGTTAAAAGCTCATTTATCGAATGCTGCGGAAGGGTGTGGTTTGATGACCTTTTGCCGGCATAAATTATCTCGCATCCGTCCTTTGCATAAGATAAAATATCTTCGGAAATTAAACTATCGTATACTATGACGTCTGCCTTGCCTAAAATCTGTTTTACCTTTAACGTCAATAGTCCCGGATCTCCGGGTCCCGCTCCGGCAATATAAACTTTGCCCTCTTTTATGTCTTCATTCATCTGTTTCAATCCCCTTTTTATGCTCTCTAAAGCGTTTTCTCGCCCGCATGAATAATTATAGAACCTCGCATCTCCGATGCGATTTCGTAAAATCCCCTCCCCGAAACTTCGCTAAGACAAACCGTCGACAATATTTTTACTTAATATTTCTAAACCACCTTTGTCTATAAGCCTAATGGCCAGACTATTTCCTATATTCTCATAATCCCCTTTGTCTCCTTCAAGTTCGTCTTCCAAATATTCTCCATGTGTGTTGGAGACAAAACATTTGATACGTAAATTGCCCTCTTTCAAATAAGCATAGGCGCCTACGGGGGATGCGCAGCCGCAATTCAACTTCTTGATACAAGCCCTTTCCGCAAAAACGCAAACAAGGGTATCCTCATCGTTCAAGTGTAAAACAGCCTCTTTAATATCTTCCCTACCGGCTTTATATTCAATAGCGATTACTCCCTGTCCGCACTGCGGTATAAACTTAAGCGGGTCTAAATATATATCTATATGCGATGCGAAATTAAGCCTTATGAGACCGCTTGAGGATAAGACTATCGCATCGAAAAGCCCGCTTTTTAATTTCTCCAACCTTGTATCTACATTGCCCCTTAAGGATTTGAATATGACGTCGTCCCTAAGTTTTGCAATCAACGACCTTCTTCTCAAGCTGGAGGTTCCGATTATTGCATGATTTTTTAACGCCGGCAAGAGATGCTCAAACGAATCCGCTTTAGAAACTCCAGATTTATCTTTCAAGATAATACAATCCCTCGGGTCATCTCTTTTTAAAACCGCGCCTATCGTCAAACCCTCCGGAATCACTTGAGGAACGTCTTTCAAACTATGTACGGCAATATCTACGTCGCCGTCAAGAAGAGCCTCCTCTATCTCTTTTACGAATAGACCCTTTCCGCCGAAACTGCTTAATGAGGCATTTAAAATTTTATCTCCCGACGTTTTGAGGATTATTATCTCAATCTCTATATCTTCAGCAAGGTTATGATATACCCGGCTCAATTCGTCCCTTACGAGATTAGCTTGATATAGCGCAAGCTTACTGCCGCGTGTTCCTATTTTAATCTTCAAAATTTATCCTGTTTTTCAATTATTTATAGTTGTAATTTTATTTTATTATTTTTATTCTTGATCTGCTATCTTGTTTTTCCGAATTACGATATTCGCCGTTATCCTGCCCCCTTGTGCTTTTAGGGTCTTCAAGGTCAAGATTGAAAAGCGATTTTATCATTTCTATCAAATTTAGTCCGCCGGGGTTTAAGTAAGCTTTTTTTATCAGCATAGTAGGCTCATGAAGAATCTTATTGGTAAGGGAATTTATTATTAAATCCTTTTCCTTTTTTTCTCCGATATACTCGGATAATTCCGTTTCTAATATGTTTTTAACCTTATTTCTCAGTGAAATTATCACCGGAACGGCATTTAAGGATTCCTTCCAATCCATGAACTCTTTAACGTTAATCTCTATAAGCTCGCGGGCGGCATCGGCCTCCCGCTTTCTTATCTCTATGTTATCCTCTATCATTTTTCCTATATCATCTATATCGAACAGATATACATTGGATATTTTATTAATTTCCGGATCGATATTCCGCGGCACGGAAATATCGATTAAAAATAACGGCCTCTGCTTGCGAATCTTTATAATAGGGATTATATCATTATACTTCAACACATAATCTTTGGCGCCGGTCGAACATAAAACTATATCCGATTGCGGTAAGAATTTATAATATTCGGAAAAATCAATAACGCTTAAACATTCTTTTTCGTTCAACCCGAACGCATCTTCAATAAATCGATGTGCCTTTTCTTTAGTCCGGTTTGCAATATATATGTTTTGCACTCCGCATTTTAGAAAATGCTTAACGGTCAGCTTTCCCATTTCTCCGGACCCGAGAAGCAAAACTTTTTTTTCGCTCAAGCTGTTAAAAATTTTTTTAGAGAGCTCTACTGCCGCATAACTGACCGATACCGGAGACGACGCTATCTTTGTCTCCGTTCTAACCGTTTTTGCACAATTAAAAGTCTTATGGAACAGCTTGTTTAAAAACTGCCCCGTTGTTTTAGAATCACATGCCTCGTTATATGCTTCTTTAATTTGCCCCAATATCTGAGACTCGCCTATTACCATAGAGTCTAAACTTGAAGCCACCATAAATAAATGCCTTACCGCATTATTGTTGAGATACACATAAAGAAGAGAATCGCGACAACCTTCTCCGAAAAAATATTCCGTAATAAAGCCCCTAATAAAGTGAGTCTCCCCCTCTGCCGCCCATGAAGGTAAATCCATTATGAACTCCGTTCTGTTGCATGTGGTGAGTACGACAATTCCGTTAACCAAATTTCTACCGTTTTCGCCTTTTAAATCAAGCAATTCTTTTGAAAAGCTGTATCTCAATTCGGAGGTAATAAGCTTTTTGGAGACCACCTCTCTATCGCTTATTTTTGCCGTTTTATGGCTTAACCCTATAATTAAAATGTCCATAGCCGAGCAACCTTACCTTAAATTTTACTTAAAATCCGTGAAAAGTCGGAAATAAATAAAAAGATAAACTTAAACTAAAAAGTATAAACAAGAAACCTATTACGCTAAAAACAGCCGCTTTTTTCCCTCTCACCCCTTTTGCTATCCTTTCGTGTAATAAAACCGCATAAATAAGCCATATAATCAGGGATATAATCTCAATAGGTTTTGCAACGATAACGGCATTAAACAAAGAACTCGACAAATAAATTCCAAGAGCGATTCCTATAGTGATAAACGGAAATCCTATCTTCAGACACTGATAATTAATATTATCCAACAACTCTAAGTTATATCCGCTGCCCGAATAGAAAACTTCGTCGAGCGAATTATCCTTTTTATCGAATAATTTCAAGCTCTTTTTAATCTTAATTTTTCTTTCTTGAAAAATATATATCAAAGAAACCATAAAAGCAAGAGCAAAAAGCGAATCACCTATCAATATGAGTATTATATGCGTTAAAAGTATGGTTTTATCAACACTGAACATAACCGGTTCTATCTTAATATGGGGGACAAAAAAACCTATAAGCAAATTTACCGCAACCAAAGGAGTAACGTATAAAAGGATGTACTCCGCCCTATAGAAAAGACTGAACAATACTATAACCGTCATCAAGAGCCAGGCGTTAAAAAAAACAAACCAGCCGATGTGAACGGAGGCATTGAATCCTTTAGTACTTAAAAATACAAAAAATATTAAACTCTGAAGGATAAATCCTGCGTAAATTAAAATGGTAAAAAACTTGTGCAGCTTCTTTTTTCTCGGCAAAATAAGTGCATAAGAAAATATATATATAAAAAACGGAATTAAATATAGTTCATTAGACATTATCGCTAAGACCTCTTAAGAAAACTGCTTATAAAAATACTTATGTCGGAAAATTTTTTATCCTTAACAAGTTCAAAAAGATCGGAATTAACTAATTCGTCAAAAAGTTTTTGGTTTCTGCTCTGCGGATATTTTTTCATCTTGATTTCCCGCCTCATAAGTCCAAGAATTTTGACATAAGTAGTATATTCCTCGCCATAAATCTTTTCTAAATCCTCTCTTATTTTTCGAGAAAGTCTCGGGCTTAATCCGCCCGTAAAAATGGCTATATCAAATTCACCCCTCGAAACAAGTGCCGGAAGGGTAAACGTACAAAGTTCCGGCTTATCGGCAACGTTAATCAATATATTTTTTCTTACGCATCTCTTGGATAAACTTTCCTCCATCTTCAAATTCTTCTCTTCGGAAGAAACAGCGCAAAACACGGCAAATGCACCACTCTCATCCCCTGCCTTATACTCTCTTTGGACCCACTTGATCCTTGATTTTTTGATAAATCCGTTTATCTTCTCCGTTATTTCCGGAGCAACTAATGTTACGTTCGCGCCCCTTTCTAAAAGCCTTTCCGTCTTTCTTGCCGCAATAACGCCTCCTCCGACTACGAGGACCTTTTTATTATAAATATTAAGATTTACGGGATAACATTTCATTAATTTTTATTCTCCAAAAACAAGAGCGGAAAATGTAAATATGTCCGCCCCGGTTTTATAAGCATCGGAAGGGAGTCCGGCTTTCATGGAGACTGCCTCTAAAAATCCCTTTTTATTCATATTGTGTTCAACGGCAACTTGCGGAAGCAAAACCCCGCGATACTGTCCTTTAATAAAATATAAACCGTGTCTTCCTATTTCTATATCGTCAAAATTATCTATCTTTTCAAGCGGGGTTAAAACGGATATCTCTATTTTTATATTTTGAAGTTCCGAATCTTTTAACGGGATAAATCTATGGTCGTTAAATGCCGCTTCTTTTGCCATATCGTAAACATTTTGATATATCTGCGTGTTAAAATTAAAATTTCCTATACATCCCCTTAATTGCTCGCCTCCCGTTTTCAACGTAACAAAAACCCCCGATTTAATCTTAAGATTATCGGTAAGTAAAGACGTCAACTCTTTTAAGTCGCCACCTTCAATAGCTCTTCTTGCTATCTTCAGTAAAAGCGATTTTTCATTTTCAGTCAAATCAAAATTTTTCATATTAACCGCCCTCTAATCATTATTTATTATTTTAGCAGTTTTCTATTCTATATGACCATTTTATATCAATTGCGCCCTTCAACATCGCCCAAACGCTACAATATTTATCCTTTGATAATTCTATGGCTCTTTTTACCGCCTGCTCTTCGATATTCTTACCCCTAATCGTATAAATTATCGTAATTTTGGTGAATACGCGGGGGTGTGTATCTGCTTTTTCGCCGGCAACGCTAACATTATAATCAACTACATTCTGTCTTTTTTTCTTTAAAATGGAAATTATATCCATGGAGCTACACCCGGCAAGACTTACAAGTATTAAATCCATGGGTCTCATTCCCTCTCCGCTACCGCCTGATTCCTTAGACGTATCAAGTAAAATCGAATAACCATTGTTCTCGTCCGAATATGCGCGGAACCGTAAATCTTCAAGATATTCTAATTTTATTCCCATAACCGGCCTCCTTAATTTCACTTTTCAATAAATTCGTCTTTTATATCTCTTTCCAACAATCTCACTATTGCATCTGCCGGCTTAAGCCCTTCAAAAAGAACGGAATAGACAACGTCCGTTATCGGCATATATATATCCCTTTCCTTGGCTATCTTATGGACGGATTTTGCCGTTGCAACGCCCTCAGCGACCATTTTCATTCCGCTTAGAATGGAACATAATTTCTCACCCTTACCGATTCTTATTCCCACGGTCATGTTTCTGCTTAAATTAGACGTTGACGTAAGCATTAAATCTCCAAGACCTGACAGTCCGGTAAATGTTCGCCTATCCGCCCCAAGTGCCTCGCCGAATCTTGTCATTTCGACTATTCCCCGCGTTATAAGCGCAGCCCTGGCATTATTACCCAACCCGAGTCCGTCGGAGATGCCGGCTGCAAGGGCAATAATATTTTTAACAGCGCCTCCGAGTTCGACGCCCTTGACGTCGTTCAGGGTATATATTCTAAAATTTATTATATTTTTAAAAAAAAATTTTAATTCATCTAAAATTTTATCATTAAAAGAAGCTACACAAACAGCCGTAGGAAGATTCTTAGAGACCTCAACCGCAAAACTCGGACCGCTTAAAACGGCATACCTTTCTAATACAGAGGTGCCCAATATGCCCTCAAATACCTTATACGGCAGGTTCATGGATTTATCGCCCAATCCCTTTGCCGTATTAACGAATATATAATCACTCAGATTAAATTTATTCTCATACTTTTTAATATCTATCAGGATATTCTTGAGTGCACTTGAAGGAACTACGAGGAATATAATTCGACAGTTCTTAAGGACGGCTTCATAATCGTCCGTTATTATGATATTTTCGTCTAAAAATACCCCCTTTAAATAATATTCGTTATATCTTTTCGCTTTTAATTCTTCCGCAAACTCTTTGCTTCTGCATTTTAAGTAAATCTCCGGGGCAAATTTCGCAAAGTTCACCGAAAGCGCCGTTCCAAAACTACCCGAGCCTATAATGCCAATTGGTTCCTTCATGTTATATTAATCACATTAATGTTTTATTATTCCTACATGTCGTCATTTACATCGTTTACGGATACCATCGCGCTCACGACCCTTTCGTCTTCATGGAGGTCTACCAATTTTACGCCCATAGTATTCCTTCCGATACTTCTCAACCTGGACTCGTTAATTCTAATTATCTTGCCGTTAGACGTAATCAGTATTATATCATTATCTCCAGATGCTTTAAGGACGGAAACCACATGACCGTTTCTCTGTCCGGTTTTAACGGCGATTATGCCCTTTCCACCCCTGCTCTGCTTTCTGAACTCCGTCATCTTTGTCTTTTTGCCGTAACCTTTTTCGGTAATAGCAATGAGATAGTCATTCTCGGAAGAAAGCAAATCCATGGAAACGACGAAGTCGTCCTCGGAAAGTTTTATTCCCCTGACACCCATCGTTCCCCTGCCGAGCGTTCTAAAACTGTCAATATCCGCACAAAGAGACTTACCGGTTCTTGTTGCTATTACCGCAAGCTGATTTTGTACGGCGCTATCCGTTATACGAGTACTTATAACCTCGTCGTCGGCTTTTAGTTTTATAGCTATTAACCCGTTTTTTCTAATATTTGCAAATCTATCTAAAGAAATTTTGATAATCTGTCCCTTTTTTGTAGCAATAAAAACGGAATAATTTTTATCAAAATCTCTAATGGGGAATACCGACGAAACCGACTCGTTTTCCTTTAATCCTATAAGATTTATTATCGGCTTTCCTTTAGATGTTTTGAGCGTTTCCGGTATATTGTAAACGTTTAATTTATAAGCATTACCTAAATTTGTTATAAATAAAATAGCGTCGAGCGTATTAGCGCAGAATGAGTTTGCGACAAAATCCTCTTTTTTGGATTTTATACCGGTCTGTCCCTTCCCGCCTCTATTTTGAGCCTTAAACGTAGCCAGTTTTGTTCTTTTTATATAGCCGTTTTCCGTTAACATGACTATCATTGCCTCGTTATGGATAAGATCGGTAATAGTTACTTCGTTCTCCTCTTTTACTATTTCCGTCTTTCTTTTATCGCCGAATTTGTCCCTGATAAGCATAAGCTCTTTTTTTATGACATCTTTTATAAGTTTTTCGCTGCCCAAAAGCTCTTTCAGTTTTTCAACTTTTTTAAGCACTTCCTCATATTCTTTAACGATACGATCCCGTTCTAAATTGGTAAGTTTCTCTAATTTTAAATCAAGAACGGCGCGAGCCTGAATATCGGAAAAACCAAACCTTTCCATAAGACCTTCTTTGGCGGCAGCCGGAGATTTAGAGGCCTTTATGAGATCTATAACTTCATCAATATTTTGTACTACTATTTTAAGTGCCTCTAATATATGGAGGCGCGCTTCGGCCTTCTTTAATTCAAATATAGTCCTCTTTATAACTACCTCTTTCCTAAAGTCTACAAAGAGAGAGATCATATCCTTAATATTTAATATTTTGGGCTGATTGTTGACTATAGCAAGAAAAATTACGCCGAATGTCTCTTCAAGTTGGGTATGCTTAAAAAGGTTATTCATTACGACCGTCTCATTCGCGTCCCTTTTTAATTCTATCACTACTCTTAATCCTTCTCTATCGGATTCGTCCCTGAGATCCGATATTCCTTCTATTTTTTTTTCTTTAACAAGTTCGGCTATCCGTTCTAATATTTTTGACTTATTTACCTGATAAGGTATCTCCGTGATGACTATTTTAGATTTTTCAAAATGATGTCTAGCCCTTACCTTGACAAGCCCCCTTCCAGTATTGAAATAATTATTAATCCCGGAATATCCGTAAATTATTCCGCCGGTAGGAAAATCTGGACCCTTGATTAAAGATTTTAATTCATCTATTCCGCAGTCCCGATTATCCATAAAATAAAGCGTAGCGTCTATTGATTCGACAAGATTATGCGGAGGAATATTGGAAGACATCCCTACGGCGATACCGGATGAACCATTAATGAGCAGGTTTGGAAACTTGGCCGGCAAAACAGACGGTTCTTTTAACGAACCGTCGTAATTGGGAGTAAAATCTACCGTTTCATAACCTATATCGTCTAATAAAAACGATGTAAGTTTTGTCATCTTGATTTCGGTATATCTCATAGCCGCCGGAGGATCTCCATCTATCGAACCGAAATTTCCCTGACCGTTTACGAGAGGATATCTCAATGAAAAATCCTGCGCCATTCTGACAATAGAATCGTATACCGCCACGTCGCCGTGCGGATGGTATTTACCTATAACGTCACCGACTATTCTCGCGGATTTTTTATAAGACTTGTTAAAATCATTGCCTATTTCGTTCATGGCAAAAAGAATCCTTCTGTGAACGGGCTTTAACCCGTCTTTAACCTCGGGAAGCGCCCTTCCTATAATTACGCTCATTGCATAATCGAGGTATGACTGCCTCATCTCGTCTTCGATATTAATATTAATAATCCTCTTCTGTTCCAAAGCTCCTCCTTTAGTTAAACCATTACTGTCGCCGTTCTATTCTATAAAGCATGTCTCTGATAAACGCAGTGTAATGCTGCTACCCGCCTATTTGATTCATAAAATTATTAGCCCACAATAAAGATTTCCGTTGTTTAGCCTTCTCTTTAAAATTATGTTTATATTTCTTTAATTGAACGATATCTAAAATTTTTTCAAAAGCCGCTTCGTCATCCTGTTCCGTAAGAATTTCCCTTATGCCATATTCACTGTCGTAAAAAAGGCAAAGCCTTAGATTGCCTAACGCCGTAAGTCTCAATCTACTGCAGTCTCCACAAAAATGCTCTGATAAAGGGCTTATAAATCCGATAACCGCCCTGCCGTCCTTGAAACCAAACTCCTTACTAACCGAATTTCCGGCGGTAGGCGGTATCGGATTAAAATCATCAAACTCCGACCTTATTTTCTCTAATATTTCCTTAGACGTTATGGTATCTGTAATATTTCCGCCTATAGGCATATATTCTATAAATCGTAGATTAAGATCAAGTTCCCTCGCAAAGTAGATAAAATCAATTATTTCATCATCGTTTATGCCTTTTATTAAAACAACATTTATCTTTATCGGATCAAAACCGATTTTTTTGGCAAGATTTATACCGCTTAAAACATCTTTTAACTCGCCCGTTCTCGTAATACGGCGAAACCTGTCTTCCCTTAAAGAATCGAGACTGACGTTGATCCGCTTAAGACCGGCTGTATAAAGTTCCAAAGCATATTTTTCCAAAAGAGTTCCGTTCGTAGTCATGGAAACATCGTCTACCCCTTCTGTCTTGCCGATGCTTTCGACTAAACCCGTCAAACCTTTTCTGACCAAAGGTTCTCCGCCGGTGATCCTTATCTTGCTAACTCCATGATTCGACAGAATCTTAACTAACCTTAAAATAACTTCATAAGAAATTATTTCATTATGACTCAACAGTGAAATACCATTTTTCGGCATACAATAAACGCACCTCAAGTTACACCTATCGGTTACACTAATTCTTAAATATGTGATATTCCTGCCGTAAGCATCTTTTAATGGCTTAAACTCATTCAAAATCTATCATCCTCAAATTAAAACAACCCAAAAAACAAATGCGGATTGTTAATCTTTTTTTGTCTTTTCACGGAAGTAGGCTCCGTCCCCGCAACGTAAGGCATGAGCATGGGGTCTTTATAACTTGAATCGGCAATTAAACCGGTATACGGATTAATTACCGCAAATACCACTCCCTTAGGTATGGCAAATGCTTCTGGAGGGTAAACACTCAGGGTTTTTGACATGTAAGACTTCCAAATCGGAGCAGCGGTAATGGCCCCGACCATAAATCTTCCCATAGAATGAAAATCATCCCTGCCCGTCCAGACTCCGGTTACCAAAGAAGACGTATATCCGACAAATACTCCGTCCCTGTACTGGCTTGACGAACCCGTTTTCCCTGCAACGTAGGGCGTGATATCTCTTATTTTAGAAACCGTGACACCCGTTCCCATAGTAATAACCTTTTCTAACATATTAGTAAGGATATAAGCAACCTGTGGAGATAAAATCTGCTTACATTCAGGTTTGTTATTATAAAGGATTTTACCGCCCGGTGTTAGTATTTTAATAATAAAAACCGGTTTACATTCTTTTCCGGAATCGGCAAAAGCCGTATAAGCGTTAGTCAGGTCTATGAGCCTTACGCTTGAAGAACCCAATGCCATAGTTAAATTCCTTACTACATGATGAATTCCCATTTTATTAGCTAAATTCGCTACTTTATTTACTCCGACTTTCTTAAGAAGCTTCACGGCAACAACGTCTATAGAATGAGCAAGACCTATTAAAAGGGTAGTAGGGCCGGTAAACTTTCGAGAAAAATTACGGGGTTTGTAATATTTACCCCTGACGCCGGTCGGATATATTACCGGGGTATTATTTATGATAGATGACGGCGTATAGCCAAGGGTAAGGGCTTCGGCATACAAAATAGGTTTGAAAGCGGAACCCGTCTGCCTCTTAGCGTAAATAGCCCTGTTAAACTGAGTATGACTAAAATCATAACCCCCGACCATTGCCCTTACATACCCGTTTTTAGGATCAATGGAAACCAATGCCCCTTCTATGACGTCTTTTTCTTCTAAAGAAAAAATCGGCGCAAGGTTACTATTGTAACCATCAAATTTGACTAATATCTCATATCCGGGCTCAAGAGCCTGGTATGCGCTACTAATAGTTCTGTAAGCAAAATAAACATAACGTTTAAAATGAGACGCCCATCTCATATTGGATACCGGCAAAATACCCCTGAACTTTCCGACCGCAACATACACGGCCTGACCGTTTTTGGAAATTCCGGTGACAAAACCCTTATAAATGCTACCTTTGCTTAAAAATTTTACGAGACTCTTTTCATCGTCTATTTTTTTTAACATTTCCGCATAATTTAGTTTTTGCAATGGCCCGGTATAACCATATTCGTGCGAGAGCTTCGTGAGACCGCTTTTTACCGCCTCATCCGCATATTTCTGCGCTCTTGCGCTTAAAGCGGCATATATCTTAAAATCTCCTTCTTCATAGACGGCCTTGCCGTATTTATTTATAATATCCTGTTTGATATATGCGAGATAGTATGGGGCAACACCATAATATTTAAAAAAATTATAAAGAACAATCTTTGTGTTATAGGCGATTTTAGCCCGAGCCGGAGTTATAAAACCGTCCTTTGCCATCTGCTCCAAAACATATTTCTGCCTTCTCTTTGCATACTTAAAATGAACATACGGGTCTAAGAATGAGGGGGCTTGCGGCAACCCTCCGAGCATGGCGGCCTGTGCGAGATTGAGTTTCCCGACTGGAATACCGAAGTATGTGAGGGAAGCGGCTTCGACCCCGTATGCATTGTCACCTAAGTATATTTGATTAAGATAAATATCTAAAATATCGTCCTTCGATAAATGGTTTGCTATACGGTAAGCCAAGATAGCCTCCCTGAGTTTCCATGCATACGTCCTTTGATACGGGACAAGGAGGGTTTTTGCCACCTGCTGGGTTATAGTAGAACCGCCCTCGACGATGCGTCCCGCCGCAAGATTAACCACGAAAGCCCTTGCGATTGCTCTATAATCAAGCGGACCTTGATTGTAAAAATTCTTATCCTCCGCCGCTAAAAAAGCCTCTTTGACCTGCAAGGGTATATCGGAAGACGGTACCACTTCCCTATTTACCGAACCCAAATAACCTACAAGTTTTCCACTTGCCGAATATACGTAATTAACCTGTCGAGGGTGGTAGTCTTTAAGGGAAGTAATATTAGGAACCGAGGATGCAAGCAGAAGATACAATATGACTAAAATTGCTACTGGGGCTAATATTAAAATGGAAATTACGGTTAAAACTATTTTAGCCAGTGTCTTTTTTCTTTTTTTTGGCTTATTTCTATTTTTACCACCCTTACCATTCTTGTTAGCGGATTTACTTACGGGCATAAGTTTAAACTGAACTAATTTATAAATTTAATTAATCATTAAAGTAAACAGTGATAAATAATCACTTAAATTTTTTACCTGCTTTTATCATTATACAATATTAATTTTAAGTTTAAAAGTTTAAGGTACGAAACCGGTTGATTCAATCGTTTTTTCTATTCTTCATATGATATAATATAAAAAATCATAAATATGGAAGGAAAGATGCCTTATAAAGTAGATACGGTTGCCTTTTCCGGTCTTTTAAAATGGGAGGAGGTCGAAAACCTGGTTGGCCACGTCAGAAATTCCGACTCATTGTGGAATTATGCCTATACCCAGCTTGGCGACGAAAGGGGAGAGTTGGATTCGGACAAAGCTGCCGAGTTCATCAAAAAAAGAATGGAAGAAATAAGAAAGTTAGACGAAATTTGCGGATGGTTTTATGTCCATATGAAAGAAAATCCTTCCATAATAAAGGTTTATCATCCGAGCTTATCCTGCGGCTTTTGCTCAATGGCCAACCCCTTGCCCTGGATAATCATTTCCACCGAAAAACTTGAAGATATAGCTGACTTGGAATCTTATAAGCCTATCGAAAAAACGAAAAAAAACAAGGGAATATTTAAAATATTCGGCTGATTGCCAGATAGCTAAAATAAAATCGTTGTACCCTTCATATACTAAAATCACGTAAATTATGCGGTATAATTAGAAATAGATGAAAACTAAATTATATCGACTGATAAAAATGTTTTAAATAAATTAAGGGTTGAGATGACCGAAGGCGAGTTTGTCAATATTTTAAAAACGGGAAGTTTTAAAGAGCGATTTGATGCCGTAAGTAGGATAAATCCCATTTATCTTACTCATGCTGCAAGCGATAAAGATAGAAATATAAGATACAAAGTCACATCAAGAATACCCGCGGAAAATTTGTCGCTTCTTATAAACGACCCATACAAAGAAATCCGTTTAATAGCGGCAAAAAGGATTGATGCGAAAGAGTTGCCTAAAATGATTAACGATAAATCGTTTTGGGTGAGACACGCCGCCGCCGAAAGGATCGATGAATCGTTTTTACCCTCGCTTATGGATGACAAAGAGCCCATAGTAAGAATTATGGTTGCGGAAAGAATAGGCAGGGAATATTTAAAGGATATGATTAAAGACGACGAAGCGTTGGTTAGAAAAGCGGTTGCAAAAAGAATTCCCGCGAAATACCTTCCCCTGTTACAAAACGACGTTAGCGAAAGCGTTAAGAATATCGTCTCGAAAAGACTTGATAAATAAACGATACGTACAAATTACTGCTTATTTCATGTGAATTTTGTCAAGAATAAATTCTTTCAGGACCGCGGCATTGTTGTTTATTTCATCTTTTAGACCATACAGCAGGGTTATATTTTTATCGCCCGCTTTAATAAATTCGGATATTTGCATTAATGAATTGTCGGATTTAGATTCGGAAAGTTCTATGAAATATCTTCTCTTAAATTCATTAAAATCTATTGCCGCCGAATGGTATAATTTTCTTAATTCGTCAGAGGGAGCGATATCCTTAAACCAGAAGTCTATCTCGACTTTTTCCTTGCTTATTCCTCTCGGCCATAGCCTGTCAACCAATATTCTTATGCCATCTTTATCCGACGGTCCTTCATAGACCCTTTTTGTACTTATCATATTTTTTCTTCGTGAACTACCCGACCGATTCGGAATATAATCAAAAACCGCAGAATTAATTTTTTTGATCGGTTTTAGAAATATCTAAGTTATTTTTAAATATTAGGTTGCGGATAGGAAACGGTATATCTATTTTATGCTTATCAAATCTCTTTGCGATTTCTATATTTATCTCCGTCAATACGACATGCCTGTTTATCGGAGTCGAAAGCCATATAATAAGCTCCAAATTATAAGTAAAATCTCCGAAAGAGGTGAACCATACGATAGGCTTCGGCTTCTTTAACACTTTATCGTTATTGCCTGCAATATCTTTTAGTATTTCAATCGCAAGGTCAATCTTGGAAGGGGCATATTCAATACCGATAGGCATACGTACCCTGATTTTGGGGTTGTTATGCGACCAGTTCACTACGTTTTGTGTAATAAAATTGGAATTAGGAACTATTACCTGTATATTGTCGCGCGTCGTAATCGTAGTACTTCTCGTTCTTATTTCGCCGACAATCCCTTCGAGCCCCCCAATCTCAACATAATCGCCTATCTTTATTGGGCGTTCGAATATTATGATAATGCCGGAGATAAAATTACTTATAATGTTCTGCATCCCGAAACTTAGACCTAAACCTACAACGCCGGCAAACACCGTAAGCGCCGATAAATTTATCCCTAAGACTTGGAATGCTATATAAAATCCGATGGCCAATAAGACTATCTTATTTATTTTTGTAACCGCATCCTGAATACCTCTGTCCAACTTAAGCTTGGAAAGAACCTCCCTTTTAAGAAATAAATTGGTGATAAAAACTAAAAGGTAGAAAGCGACTATTACCAATACGGCAAAAATAACGGATAAAAGATCAATCTTAAAACCGTGTATGGATATAATTTTGTCTCTTAAAAAATCAAACATAAGAATTAAATATTAAACGAATTAAATGATATAATTACATATAAGTTATAATTATATCATAGATATTACAGAGGTTAATTCTTTTTATGGATCTTTTTAACGCTAACGAAGGAAATTCTTTACCCCCGCTTGCCGAAAGGCTCAGGCCGAAAAGTATATCCGAATTTACCGGTCAAATGCATCTCCTCGGCGAAAATAAACCACTGAGAAATATGCTGGATTCTAAACTTATACGCTCAATGATACTCTGGGGCCCCCCGGGCAGCGGTAAAACTACCCTTGCGGGTATCATATCAAATACCTCCGGTTATGAATTTTATGCTATTTCGGCTGTTTCCGCCGGGGTTAAGGAATTAAGAGAAATAATCGATAAAGCAAATGTAAGCTTTAAACATTATAAGAATCCGATAATCGTTTTTATAGACGAAATACACCGTTTTAACAAATCTCAACAGGATTTGCTTCTGCATTCCGTCGAAAAAGGAAGCCTTCTGCTCATAGGAGCAACTACCGAAAACCCTTCGTTCGAAATAAACCCGCCTATTCTATCAAGAACGTCGGTTTTCACGCTAAATCTTTTGTCAAAAAGTGATTTGATTAAAATAGTGGAGCGGGCGTTAAACAGCGATGAAGTTTTGAGCAAAAGGAATATAACCCTGGAAAAAGACGCCGAAAGTACCCTGATTCGATATTCCGGAGGAGACGCCCGTATACTGCTAAACGCTCTTGAAATTGCGATAAGCCTCATAAAGCGCAGCGACGGGGACAAACAAATATTGACGGCAAAAATTATAGAAGAGGCATATCTTAGAAAACCTAAGTACGATAAAAGCGGGGAAGAACACTATAATACTATATCGGCTTTTATTAAGAGCATAAGAGGAAGCGACCCGGATGGAGCTATTTTTTGGCTTGCGAAGATGCTGGATGCAGGCGAAGATATCAAATTTATCGCAAGAAGAATAATAATTGTAGCATCAGAAGATATAGGTAATGCAGAACCGGAGGCACTGACTCTATCCGTAAGTTGTTTTAACGCGGTTAACGTTATAGGTATGCCGGAAGCGAGAATTATCTTATCGCAAACGGTTGCATTTCTTGCAAGTTGCCCTAAATCTAATGCGAGCTACGTTGCAATAGACGAGGCATTAAGGGATGTGAGGGATTTTCCGACGGCGACCGTTCCTCTTCATTTGAGAAATGCCCCGACAGAGTTCATGAAAAATGCAGGATATCATAAGGGCTATAAATATGCTCACGACTATAAAAATCATTTTACGGAACAAGAGTACCTCCCTGCCGAGCTTTCGTCTCGAACATATTACCGCCCCGAGAATATAGGTAAAGAAAAAGAAATCAGCGCCCGCTTAAAATTGCTGTGGGGGGACACTAATGGCCGACGGTAGGCATAATCAGGCTAATTTTAATTACTGAAACGGACTTTTGAGGACATAAATTTTATTATCTCTGTACTTAAAAAGGTAAAGCCCCTTTTTAAACTTATTGCCGCTTAAACGACTGATGCCGCATACGCCACTAAAAGACTTAACGCTTAGAATAGCGTCGTAAAAGGTATATACACGGTCTGCTTTCATTAAATATTGTACCTCAAACGGGGGCGGATTATTTGACGAACCGCTTGGGACTATCGCTTTGCGGTGAGAAAATGCTTCGGCTGCTTTAATTAGTATACCTCCGATATCGTAACCCTCTGCACTGAGTATATTGGGCATTTTGCCGTAATTATTTTGATATATGGAATCGAATTTTTTAACTACTTTATTATTATCGTATTTAAAAAATCCGTCGGTAAAAATTGCGTTTTGCATATAAAAACCATACTTTTCCATGAAATGTTCCGAATCAAACGGGCTTAAACCGAATATAGGAAATCCGGTAATATTATAATACATAAGTTGGGTCAGAATTAACCCTAATTTAGACGGGTTTCCGATTATAAAAAGCCCCTTAAACGGTATATGCGGCCTCACTTTCGTTATCCCGCGCATAAGGTCGAACGGAGTAACACCGAGCTGAGCCTCTTCGGCTTTCGATAAATGACCCTTTTTTAATTTGTTAAATTTAACGATCGAATGGAAATTATAAAAAAAATCAACCGTTTTATCGTTATACTCGGTACTATTTATGACATCAATGCCGTTTTTAGAGGAAAAATGCCTTATATAATCCATAAGTTTAGGTCCGTATCCGTTATGCGGATAAATAACCGAAATGTAATCTATACCGTTAGAAGCCGCATACTCTATCTCCGTTCTTATCTCCTGCTTTAAAGTCATTCCGTAGCTAAACGTAAAAGACGAAGCATCCTTCTTAGTCACAAACGGGGACGGAGTAATTACGGGGATCTTAAATTTAACGGAATTTGACGCAAAATATTTTAATTGGGTTGCAAATAGCGGTCCAATTACGGCACTAACACCTTTTTTAGACAGGGAATTAAATATATAGTTGATATCGGCAGCACCGGCATTCACAGGAAGATTGACCGTTACGTAATTTATCTTAGAACCGCCTTTATCGTCAAGGCTGAGAAGTAAACCGTTTATAAATTGTTTACTAAAATAAACAAATCTCCCTCTTGTAGGAATGACTACGGCTATTTTTAAAGTACTTTCTTTTCCGTAAGCCGAAGAAAGCGCGAATAAAACGGAGAGTATGAGAAAAACCGTCGCTATAAAAATCAGCGTAAATATAATCGGCTTGCCTTTTTGTTTTTTTATCCTTCCTATCGAGATTGAATACTCGGACATTTTTAAAAATATATAAATCGAATAAATTTATAATGTGTAAAAACATTTTAATTAGCTTGATTTTATCATATTATTGAAATAAATCATATTAATAATCAGGAAAAACTTAAACTATAAATGATTATCAGTTATACCTGTGGAATTCTTTTAACGGTTAAAGCTGGGGTGGATATAAAAAAACGTCATCGTATTTTAGGGTACCACGAAAACGATATGAGCAGTTTAATGAAAATCTTTATTGCACTTGTCTGACCCCATTCATCGGCAATAACCCAATAAAAATCGGTGAGAAAAAACATAACGACACTCAAAAATTCATAGTAGAAACTTTACAAAAAACAATATTGCTATTGACAATTTACTAAAACTAAGCAATATTAAACTTAATGTTAACGATACGGAAATCATGAAAGCATTTTCTATACTTGAGATAGAAAGATGCCCGGAGGGATTATAAAAAAATATGAAAAAACTTGTTCTTGTAGAATCTCCGTCAAAAGCGCATACCATCAATAAATACTTGGGAAAAGATTATATAGTCAAGGCCACGGTAGGACACATAAAAAATTTGCCTAAGAATTCTATTGGTGTAGATATAGAAAACGGATTCGAACCTAAGTATGAAATTATAAAAGGTAAAGAAAAAACAACCGGCGAGATAAAAAAATTAGCAAAAAACGCCGACACTATTTATTTAGCCCCAGATCCAGACAGAGAGGGCGAAGCGATAGCATGGAACATAAAAGAACTCATAGATGAAATAAAGGGTAAAAAGCCTGAGATAAAACGGGTTCTTTTTCATGAAATAACCAAAGATAAGGTTATAAAAGCCATAGAAAATCCTACGGAGCTAAATAAATCGATGTATGAATCCCAGAAAGCAAGAAGGATTTTAGACAGGCTTGTCGGTTATAACCTCAGCCCGTTTTTGTGGGAAAAAATCAGAATGGGGCTTTCGGCGGGAAGGGTGCAATCCGTGGCATTGTATTTGATTGCAGAAAAGGAAAGAGAGGTAAACAAATTCGTTGAAGAAGAGTTTTGGACGATAAGAGCTCTTTTTGACATAACAAATAAACATAAAAATACTAAAAAAACCGGTAAAGAGCAAGCGACCTTCGCCTTAAACATAGAAGGGGATCTTGTCAAGATAAACGGTAAAGAACCTAAAATAGAAAACGAAGGGGCGGCAACCGAATTAAAAACCGAGTTGCTTGAAATAGGCAAAAATTATTCCGTAGAAGAAATAGCAAAAAAACAGGTTGTCAGAAAACCGCCTTCTCCTTTTATAACAAGCACTCTTCAGCAAGAGGCGGCAAAAATACTGAGGTTCTCCGTTAAAAAAACTATGTCGGTAGCCCAGAAACTTTACGAAGGGATAGAGGTAGGCGAGGTAGAAGGCGTCAGCGGTAAATCTATGGGCCCTATAGGTCTTATAACCTACATGAGAACGGATTCTACGCGAATATCCTCCGAAGCGGAAGGGCATGTCAAAGATTTTATAGGCCGCATTTATGGTTCCGATTATCTGCCGGTAAGTACCGTTAAAAAAAAGAGTAAAGCCGGCGCAGACGCTAAAAAGGTTCAAGACGCACACGAAGCGATAAGGCCTACCAACGTATCGTTGGTACCGAAAAAAATTAAAGATTTTCTAACGCCCGACGAATATAAGCTTTATAACCTCATATGGACATATTTTACCGCATCTTTTATGAGCGTAAGTATATATGACCGGTATAGCATAACATTAAAGGGCATCGGCAGGGATTCGCAGAACGACAAAAGCAAAGAATATAGCTTTAGAACGACCGAAAGCGTATTGAAATTCGACGGATTTCAGAGAGTGATAAATGAAAACATACGGACTAAAACAGAAGATACAGAGAATGAAAAAAAAGAGGGTGATACCTTGCCGGCATTATTAAAGGTATTTGAGTTTCTTTCCGAAGGAGACCCCGCAGTTATAAAAAAAGTAGATACATTTCAACATTTTACCCTTCCTCCTTCAAGATACACCGAAGCAAGCTTGGTAAAAGCATTAGATGAAAACGGCATCGGGAGACCTTCTACATATCAGAGCATAATCTCAAACATAAAAAACAAGGATTACGTTACTACGACAACGGAAACGGCACTACGACGCTCGACGGAGCAGGCTAAAGCAACCTCGTCGCCTGCCAATGCCCCCAAAAAAGGCGGCTCAACATTAAAATTTAAGCCTACCGAGCTTGGTATCATCGTATCGGATATATTAAAGGCAGGCTTTTCGGACATAATAAATTTAAAGTTTACTGCAAACATGGAAGTTAAGTTAGATAATATCGAAAAGGGGTTGATGAGCAAAAATGACCTGCTTACCGATTTTTACGATAAATTTATGAAGAGCTTTAATGCAGCCAAAAAGAATATTAAAAATATAAAAGGAACTTCGGAGCCCACCGATATAATATGCGAAAAGTGCGGAAAACCCATGGTCATAAAGATGGGTAGATTCGGAAAGTTTTTAGCATGCAGCGGATACCCGGAATGTAAAAACACAAAACCGGTACCAGTTAAGCATAATAAATCTAAAATATCTTGCCCGACCGACTGCGGGGGCTATTTAACGGAAAAACGAACAAAAAAGGGCAGGAGATTTTTCGGTTGCTCTAACTATCCCAAATGCGATTATGCAACATGGACATTACCTGCAGAAACTAAAAAAGAAACCGGCGAACATTAATAAAATTAAAATAAAGGAGGTGGTATTATGTCTATCGGCATCCTTACATTTATTAAAGATATTTCTATCAAAACTAAAATTATCGTTCCACTCGTTTTATTAGTCATTATTCCTATAGCGTTAATTGCATACAACTCATACAACCTTCAGAGAGAGCTTACAATATCTCTGACTAAGCATGACGCCATAGTGACTGCAAAGACTGCTCTTTCAAGCCTTAATGCAATGATGCTAAACGGAACTATAATGAAAAAAACCGATAGAAAACAGCTTTTTTCCATTTATAAAAAAATACGGGGAGTAAAGGGGTTTAAGGTAATTAGGGGTAGTATTGTTAATTCTGAATTCGGCAAGGGACTAAAGGAAGAAGAACCAAATTCGCCTTTTGATAATAAAATCCTAAATTTCGACAAAACGCAGACAAAAATTATGTATAAAAACGGTGCACCGTCCGCACTTATGGTAGGGGTACCTTTTGTGGCAAAAACAAATTCAAGAGGAATAGACTGCATGACCTGTCATGTAAAAGCCTCCCCCGGGGATATTTTGGGGGGAATAAAATTAACATATTCCTTAAAGCAGCTTAGAAATTCTCAGAATGTTTTCACCGAAAATACTTTAATCATTGCAATAATTTCCATCATCGCAATTATATTATTTCTTTACTTTATTATAAACAGTGCCATAATTAAACCTATTGCTAAAATGTCAAGACTTGCGGACAAAATATCGAAAGGCAACTTTGAGGAAGAAATCGCCCATCCCAGAAACGATGAAATAGGTTCGCTTGCCAAATCTTTTAATCTAATGCAAATAAGCTTAAAAAAAGCAATGGAGCTTTTAAGTCACAGCAAAAATAAAAAATAATTAAATATTTTTTAGAGGGCGTTCGCCAAAAATAACGGTCCCGAGCCTTATTATCGTAGCGCCCTCTTCTATCGCATCCTCAAAATCGCTGGATGTTCCCATAGACAGAGTTGAAAGCTTTTCCCTGTACATGCCCTTGGCATTAACATCCTCAAGGATTTCTCTAAGCATCTTAAAACACTTTCTGCTACCCTTTTCAAACGGAGGCATAGTCATGAATCCCCTGAGATTTAAATTGCTTAAGTAATTTAAATCTTTAACCAAATCATATACCCCGTCTATTTTAACCCCGTTTTTGGTTTTCTCGTCCGCAACATTCACCTCTATTAATATATTCGCCACAATATTTTCCGAAGCAGAGCGGTCATTTAATCGCGTTGCAAGTTTAAGGCTGTCTATGGAGTGAATCAGATCGGTCTTGCCTATTATGTATTTGACCTTATTTTTTTGAACATGCCCTATAATATGCCAGCTTAGCCCCTTACTCATGAACCCTGTTAACGCCTCGTATTTAGGCAAAAACTCCTGAATATAATTTTCCCCAAAGACAGTTATCCCGCCGCCAAGCGCCTCTATAATCTCCCGCGTATTCCTTGTTTTAGATGCGGCAAGAACCGTTATGTCGGAAAAATTACGACCGCTTCTTGCCGCGGCGCTTTTTGCCCGCATAAGAACAGCGTTTATGTCTTCAGATATAGAACTCTTATGCATATGCCTCTACTTTGTTTTTATAATGTTTGTATCGTATAATTATACATAATAATACATTCTTATGATACAGCCTGCGTTAAATATCCGACTGTATAGTGTAATCGGGTTTTCTTATAAATTTTCAAATCAAGCCCTTGGCCCTTAAATATGCGGCATCAACTGCCGAATCGATAACGTATTTAATTCGTCCCTCTTCAAGTTTGGCGAGTCCGTATGCGGTCGTTCCTCCGGAAGAGGTTACCATATCTTTTAGCTCTTTCGTCGATGTTTTTGAAAATTCACTGCTGTTAAGAATTTCTGCAGACCCTAAGATAGTCTGCACGGATAGCGTTTTTGCAATTTCCTTTGGAAGACCTAATTTGACCCCTGCTTCTATTAATCCCTCTGCTATCAAAAAAATATAGGCCGGACCACTGCCGCTTAAGGCCGTAACCGCATCAAAGTATTTCTCATCCGCCATAACAACCTTTGAGGATGTCTCTATCAGTTTGACAATTAAACAGGCGTCCTCCTCAGAGGCGCTAACGTTGTGACAGATTACGCTCATACCCTTGCCTACCAAAGAATTTATATTCGGCATAACCCTAAATATTTTAAGGGGGGGTCTTTGCTTTGGATCCTTCAGCATTTTATCGAAAATTCTTTCAATAAAATCTATCTTAATTCCGCCTGCAATAGAAACAAAAACCGGCGGTTTTTTACCCTTAATAAAATTATTTAATGTCTGCGCCGAAACCTCAAGAACACTTTCAACGGAATATGGTTTAACGGCTATAAAAACCGTATCGCAGTTTTCTACGATTTCTCCAATACTGCTTAAAGCATTTACTCTCAAGTTATTCTTGACAAATTCGGTTCTTTCGTCGTCGGGATCATAAAAAAGAATCTTTATATTCGATTCCGAGTCTCTCATTCCCTTTATTAGCCCATATGCCATATTTCCGGCACCTATAAAACCGACAATTCGTTCTTTTGCAAGCATATACCCTCCATATTTTTGATATTATTGCTACATCTAATCCTTAAAATCGCCTATCGGTTAAATTAGACGAGATTCCCTTAAAATCGGAATCAGTTTCTGAACACATAATCCCAAAACATTTTCGAAAGAACCGGAATACGACTCTATAATTTCACCTTTATCTTGAATTCCATAACTTCCGGCTTTATCCATGGGAGAATGTTTATTTAAATATTTAACTATATCTTCCTTGCTTAACGGCTTTATTGCAACCGACGTCTTATCAAAAACCGTTTTACAAACACCGGTATTTTTATTTATTAAACAGGCGCCGGTATAGACGTAGTGAATTTTACCGGAAAGCCGGCTTAACGTTTTAACCGCGTCGTTGAAATCTTTCGGCTTGCCAAAGGCTTTTCCGTTAGAGTAGATAACCGTATCCGAACCGATTATGAAGCTATCCGGATAATCATCCTGTAAACTCGCGGCTTTTTTTAGCGCCAAATCGGAAGCAAAACATTCTATAGATATTGTTTTCTCATTAAACATCGGTTCGGCCGAAAGCCTGTGCTTCATACCAACGAAGTTAAGCCCTAATTTCTCAAGTAGATAAATCCTTCTTTTCGAAGACGAAGCTAATATTATTTTTTTTTCCATATATGTGCAAATTTTAATACTTCAATACTATACGATTATATAGTTTTTTCCGTGTATTTATCAACAGAATTAATAAATTAACTTGATTTTAGAATAATTGTATAATATTCTGTATGTATGTTGTCAATTGTAGAAAACACCGCAAACATAAAACCTGCTAAATTTACCAAGCATGCCGATGGCGAGAAACATGTTCATTCCCATTCATTGGGTTTAAACGGCGAATCTTTCAGATCGGAAAAAAACTTAAAAATAGCATTTTTTCTCACTATTTTTATACTCATTGTGGAATTTAGCGGCGCTATTATTTCTAAGAGTATGGCGTTGTATTCCAATTCCGGACATATCCTGGTAGATGCGTCGTCGCTTCTGCTTGCATGGTTTGCTCAAAAACAGATAAGAAAAATACCTAACGGAAAAAATACTTACGGCTATCATAGAATGGGGATATTAGCGGCTCTTTTAAACTCGCTTTTGCTTTTAATAATATCCGCAGTATTAATTTACGAAAGCTATCTGAGGCTCCTCCGTCCGGAAATAGTTAATTCGAAGATTATGATAATATTTCCGATAGTAAGCCTGTTCATAAATGTTTTAATAGGACTAAAAATTCATAAAGACATTCATAACAATTTAAACCTAAAGGGTTCGTTTTTCCACATACTGGGAGATTCTCTTATTTCCATAGCCATCATAGCCGCCGGAATAATTATTTACTTTACCGGATTTGATTATGTGGACCCGATAATGAGCTTGATTGTTTCGCCTATTATTGCAATAGGGGCATTTTCCGTTATAAACGAAACAATAAACATACTATTAGAAGGCGTCCCTAAGGAAATTGATTTTCTGAAGGTCAAAAACGAGATTCTTAAAGCACGGGGGGTGAAAGAAGTTCACGACCTTCACATATGGAGTATGTCGAAATCTTTTAGGCTATTAAGCGCCCATATTCTCATAGGGGAAAATATATCTAATTCATCGGATATATGCTGCATTATAGACGATATCCAAAAAACTCTCAAGGAAAAATTCGAAATAAACCATGTAGTAATACAACCGGAACTGACTATTTGCGACATGACAAATACTTTTTGCATCCATCAAAATGTTTAAGACAATCATAGACGGTTTATTTTTTACTTGAAATTATTTTTTAAATATGTAAAATATTACTAACATTAAATCTGAATGGAATACTTTGTGCATGAGGTTTATAACATCCGAGTCGATATCGAACACCGTTAAAAATTTAATAATCAGCTCAAGCATTAATTTGCCGGAAGATACCCGTAAAAGTTTAGAGTCAGCCCTCGAGAAAGAAATTTCCGAATCCGGAAAGACCGTCTTAAGTCAAATATTGCTGAATGCCGACATTGCAAAAATTGAAAATAAACCGCTGTGTCAGGATACCGGTCTTGCCGTATTTTTTGTAGAAATCGGTGCCGACGTTGCCGTTAAGGGTAAAAATTTAACCGATGCCATAAACGACGGTACAAGGGCAGGGTACTCAGAGGGATTTTTGAGAAAATCTACGTGTGATCCCTTGACAAGAAAAAATATCGGGGACAATACTCCGGCTATAATACATTATGACGTTACTGATGGTGATAGGCTTAAAATAATGTATTCTGCCAAGGGCGGCGGAAGTGAAAATATGAGTAAAATAAAAATGTTGCGTCCTTCGGATGGAAAAGACGGGATTATCGATTTCGTCGTTGAAACGATGCGGGCGGCGGGACCGAATCCATGTCCCCCCAATATTGTAGGAATAGGTATTGGCGGAAATTTTGAAAGGTCCGCTATTCTTGCAAAAAAATCTCTTTTTAGAGAGTTAGGCTCAAGAAACGACGACGACGAATTAGACGAAATGGAAAGAATTATCTTTGAAAAAGTTAACAATATCGGAACAGGACCGATGGGTTTCGGAGGAATTTATACGGCGCTCGGCGTACATATAATTAAAGAGCCGTGTCATATAGCAAGTCTTCCCGTTGCCGTAAATCTCGGATGTCATTCGTACAAACACGACGAAACCGTTATATAACTTATATATAAACAAAATGAATATCAAAAAACTAAGCACTCCCCTTACCGATGATACAATATTGAGTCTGAGAACAGGCGATGAGGTATCTATAAGTGGAGAGATCTATACCGCAAGAGACCAGGCTCATTTTAGGTTGGTCAAGCTAATAGAGGAAAATAAGCCTCTGCCTTTTGATATTCAGGGACAAATTATTTACTATGTTGGACCCACCCCGGAAAGACCGGGCGAAGTTATAGGCTCGGCTGGACCTACTACAAGCTATAGAATGGATGCATATGCGCCCACGCTAATTAAACTCGGATTAAAGGGAATGATAGGTAAGGGCAAAAGATCTATCGAAGTAAGAGAAGCGATGCAAAAATATAAGGCGGTGTATTTCGGTGCCATTGGAGGGGCGGGGGCATTAATTTCCAAAACCATAAAAGATGCCAAGGTCATTGCATATGAAGACCTTTTATCTGAAGCCGTCCGTAAACTCTTGGTCGAAGACTTCCGCGTCGTCGTCATAAACGATGCATACGGCGGAGACTTATATGAAGACGGAAAAAAACAATACGAAAACAAATATATTGCTAAATAGAATTAATTAAACTCTAACGCATATTTATCGTTATTATGGACATTCACGAATATCAGGCAAAAGAACTTTTGAACAACTGCGGCATTAAGACTCTTAAGTCTATCTTGTGTCGTAACCCTGAAGAAGTATACAAAGCTTATCAGACATTGTCGTCTTCGCTCGTTGCCGTAAAGGCTCAAGTTCACGCAGGCGGAAGAGGAAAGGCCGGCGGCGTTAAGATAGTAAAATCTGCCGACGAGGCTAAATTTATTGCCGAAAAAATGATAGGCATGAATCTAATTACTAAACAAACAGGAAAAGAAGGAAAAATAGTGAAAAAGGTCCTCGTAGAAGAGGGGGCCGCAATAGTAAAAGAGTATTATCTGTCCGTTACGATAGACAGAAAGATATCGTCTGTCGTGTTTGTCGTAAGCGCAGAGGGGGGCATGGAGATTGAAGAAGTATCTGAGAATGCTCCCGAGAAGATTTTAACCGTTTCAATCGACCCGATGCACGGCATAAAATCCTTTCACATACTCAAAATGCTTTTGTTCCTCGGCATTAAAAAAAATCTTTACAATGATTTTTCTAATCTTATAAACCTTTTATACAACGCTTTTGTTAAAGAAGATATGTCGATGCTTGAAATTAATCCGTTGATTCTAACTGAAGCAAACCTGTTTATCCCATTGGACGCTAAAATAATATTAGATGATAACGCATCCATAAAACACCCTTATTTTAGTGACTTTATAGACGAAGACGAGGAGGAGCCCTTAGAGGTTAAAGCAAAAAGCGTTGGACTTAACTATATAAAATTGGACGGAAATGTTGGATGTATGGTGAACGGCGCAGGACTTGCCATGGCCACAATGGACACCATTAAGGAGTTTGGGGCGATGCCGGCCAATTTTCTTGATGTAGGCGGAACGGCCAATAGTAAGAGGGTAGAGACGGCATTTAACATTCTTTTGTCCGACAAAAACGTCAAGGGTATATTTATTAATATATTCGGCGGGATCGTCAAGTGCGATATGGTTGCGGAAGGGGTTATCGCCGCAGCTAAAAATATCGGATTAAAATTACCCGTCGTCATAAGATTGGAAGGCACTAATGCAGAAACTGCTGCAAAATTAATCGATAATTCCGAAATGAACTTTATAGTAGGAAAAAGCCTTGCGGACGGAGCCAAAAAGATTTCGGATATAGTTAATAAAACAAAAACGAATTTATGAGTATACTGATAAATAAAAATACCAACGTATTGGTTCAGGGAATTACCGGAAAAGAAGGATCATTTCATACTTTAAAATGTATCGAATACGGCACAAACATTATTGCGGGCGTTACCCCGTTTAAGGGCAAAACATTATTTAACGAATCCATACCTGTTTATAATACGATAGAAGAGGCAAAAAAAGAGTGCAAAAAGATAGATGCAACGATGGTTTTTGTTCCTGCCGGCTTTGCCGCTTCAAGCATAATAGAGGCAATAGAGGCAGAAATTCCGCTCATAGTTTGCATAACGGAGGGCATACCGGTAATGGATATGCTGAACGTCAAAGCCGCATTAAATTGCTCTAAATCTATTATGATAGGGCCGAATTGTCCCGGAATTATTACCGCAGACGAATGTAAAATCGGCATTATGCCCGGATTTATTCATAAAAAAGGTAAGATAGGTGTTTTATCCAGGAGCGGCACGCTCACGTATGAAGCGGTGAACCAGATTACTAAAGCAGGGTTCGGCGAAACTACCTGTATAGGCATCGGAGGCGATCCCATAATAGGTTCTTCCTTTACTGACTTTTTAAAGCTGTTTGAAAGAGATCCAGAAACAGAAGCGGTAGTCATGATTGGAGAAATAGGGGGGACCGCTGAAGAAGAGGCTTCGGAGTTCATTAAGAACAATATGAAAAAGCCCGTTGTGGGATTTATTGCCGGTAAAACTGCTCCTGCGGGTAGAAGAATGGGGCATGCCGGCGCAATAATCTCCGGTGGCAAAGGAACCGCCCCCGAAAAACTTAAAACTATGGAAACAAATGGAGTATATATTGCCGATAATCCCTCAGTAATTGCCGAAACGCTTAAGAAGGCTCTAAAACTTCATTAACCAATAAAACTTTCGTAGGAGGCTAACGTGCCCGAAAAAAACAATAAAAATCTAAACGACGACGCGGCTATCGTTGCACCTGTAAATTTTAACGCATGTGACGGTGGAGAGATCGAAATCAAAACAAATAACGGACTTACAATGAAGAAGACTTCTGGAAAAGGGAAAAGGGGCGATACCACGATTAATATAATCGTCAACTATTGCAAGGGATGTGAACTTTGCGTAGCGTTTTGTCCCGAGCATATTCTTGAGATGGACAAAGAGATAGTCAAGGTCATTGATATATCTAAATGTACCAAATGCAATATGTGCGAATATTTATGTCCCGATTTTTCGATTAGCGTAGAATAGCATAATAACGGTTAATAACGGGGGAATAATACAATAATGGCTAAAAATATAAAATTGATGCAGGGAAATGAAGCAATTGCCGAGGGAGCTATTATAGCGGGATGCAATTTTTTTGCGGGCTATCCTATAACTCCGTCTTCCGAGATAGCGGAGCTTTTATCAAGTAAACTTCCAAAGACCGGCGGTGTGTTTCTTCAGATGGAAGATGAAATTTCCGCTTTGGGAGCGGTACTTGGCGCTGCATTAGGCGGAGCTAAAGCAATTACCGCATCTTCCGGTCCGGGTATTTCTTTAAAGCAGGAACATATAGGCTATGCATCAATGAGTGAGATTCCATGCGTTATTGTAAACGTTATGAGAGGCGGACCGTCTACTGGTTTACCAACGCTTCCCGCGCAGAGCGATATTATGCAGGCAAAATGGGGAACGCACGGAGACCACGCAATCATAGCAATTGTACCTTCAAGCGTTAACGAATCTCTTTATGAAACCATAAGGGCATTTAATTTATCTATAAAATATAGAACACCGGTTCTCATCCTAACCGATGAAATAATCGGACATATGAGGGAAAAGGTTGTAGTTCCCGATAAAAGCGATGTTGATATAATAGACGTCAAATTACCGGATGTGCCTCCTGAAGAGTATAATCCATACAACTACACAAGCGGTGCAATAACGCCGTTAGCCCCCATGGGTGAAGGATACCGCTATCACGTTACAGGGCTTATTCACGGCGAAACCGGTTTCCCTTCTCAAAAAACAGAGGTTATTAAAAACGCGCAGAACTGGCTTATAGATAAAATTTATAAAAATATTGAAGGCATAGAAAAATTTGATGAATTTCAAACCGAGGATGCAGACATACTTGTAGTTGCTTACGGCTCTACTTCACGTTCAGCGAGGCAGGCCGTTATGATGGCGAGAACCGCCGGCATAAAAGCAGGCATGTTCAGACCTATAACAATATGGCCATTTCCGGAAAAACAAATTTCAGATCTCTCAAAAAGAATTAAAAAGATTTTGGTTCCGGAAATGAATATGGGACAGATAATTTTAGAGGTTCAAAGAAATGCTTGCGGGAGTCAGGTTTACGGTTTAAACGTAGTTACCGGCGAACCGATTACTCCCGACCAAATTTACGCAAAGATAAAAGAGATAGCGGAATCGTAATTAATCTTACTTATATATGCAGGAGATTTAAAATGATAAAAACAAAATTCGATTATGATAAATATTTGCGAAAAAATACGCTGCCGCATATATGGTGCCCCGGTTGCGGAGACGGAATCATTCTCAAGGCTCTTTTAAGGGCTATTGATAAATGCGAATATCCCAAGGATGACGTCGTAATAGCATCCGGTATCGGCTGTGCCTCAAGGCTTCCCGGTTATGTCGATTTCAACACGATTCATACTACGCACGGAAGGGCGTTAACGTTTGCAACTGGAATTAAAATGTTCAAGCCAAGGCTTAAGGTTATTGCGATATCAGGCGATGGCGATGCCCTGGCGATAGGCGGAAACCATTTTATACACGCCGCAAGAAGAAATATAGATCTAACTATGATTATTTTTAATAATTACACATATGGAATGACCGGCGGGCAGTATTCTCCGACACAGCCGCTCGGTACCTATTCTACGACAACATCTTTCGGAAGTTTCGAACAGCCTTTTGATGCCTGCAATTTGGCTCAAGCGGCAGGGGCGACATGGGTAGGCAGATCAACTTCCTATCATGCTGTTCAGCTTGAAAAGTTTATGGTTAGCGCGCTTAAACATACCGGTTTTTCAGTCTTAGAAGTTATTACGAACTGTCATATTTCCTTCGGAAGAAGAAATAAAATGAAATCTCCAGTCGAAATGGTCAAATATCAAAAAGAAAAGGCTATTCCCATCCGTTCTGCCGAAAATATGTCCGATGAGGAATTAGTCGGAAGATTCAAAACCGGAATTTTTCTTGAAGACACCGATAAGCCGGAATTTTCAAGCGAGTATCGTAAAATGGCTGAAACGTTAAAAACAAAATAGTAAAATTTATAATTTAAAAGAGGGCACCGAATATGAACGACAGGATTGAATTCAGGTTTTCCGGATCGGGTGGTCAGGGTTTAATATTGGCCGGAATTATATTGGCGGATGCTGCCGCAATTTATGAAGGTAAGAATGCAGTTCAAACTCAGTCTTACGGACCCGAGGCAAGAGGCGGTTCCAGCAAATCCGAAGTGATCGTATCCGATAGCCCTATCGAATACCCTAAGGCGACAAAAGTAGATTATATGGTTGCTCTGACGCAAGAATCCTTTGATAAATATATAGATGACGTTAAAGAAACGGGCATAGTTATTGCCGATAAAGAGCTTGTAACGGATTTTTCAAAGGCAAGAGGTGAGCTTTACGTGATAGATATGGTAAAATCGGCGAGGGAAGAACTCGGAAGGGTTCTTGGATTAAACATTATAGCCCTTGGCGTACTTGTCGAGATATCAGAAATAGTTTCTCACGAGTCTATTGAAAATGCACTTATAAAAAGAGTTCCAAGTGGATTTGAAGATTACAATAAAAAAGCAATAGAGATAGGTTTTAAATTAGGAAAAGAGCTTAAAAATAATAATTAACAAGCAACTATAATAAATAAAAAGAGGTATTACTTAAATGATAGAACAAACACTTTCCATTATAAAACCGGATGGGGTTAAAAAAGGCTTAACCGGTAAAATCATATTGATGTTCGAGGAAAATGGATTTGAGATTAAGGCGATAAAAAAGGTTCAGCTTACCAAGAAAGAGGCAGAAGAATTTTATTACGTTCATAAGGACAGACCGTTTTTTGACAGTTTAATCAGCTTCATGACTGAGGGCGCTATTGTTCCTATGGTATTGTCTGCCGAAAGTGCAATCTCAAAAAACAGAGAAATTATGGGTGCCACTAACCCAAAAGATGCAAAAGAAGGCACTATTAGGAAAATGTTTGCGGAAAGCATAGAAAGAAATATCGTTCATGGATCGGATTCTCCGGAATCCTCTAAGTCTGAAATCTCATTTTTCTTTAATATTCTTGAAATATTATAAATATTTAAATGCCTGCGACGGGATTTAAGAAACTGGATATAGAAGCAATAATAAGCCTATTTGAAGAACATTACGGCAATTTAACCCCGTTTTTAAACTTTAACAATGCTTTTCAGCTTTTAATCGCCGTTATTTTATCTGCCCAGTGTACAGATAAAAGGGTTAACGTAATAACTACGGATTTATTTAAACACTATGTTAAGCCTTCCGACCTTGCAAAAAGAAACCTTGAGGATTTTGAGAAAGAGATTAAAACCTGCGGAATGTTTCATAATAAGGCGAAAAACCTAATTGAAACATCAAAGATACTTGCGGATAAATTTAACAATGCTGTCCCGAGAGATTTTAACATTCTTATCGGTCTTCCAGGCATAGGAAGAAAATCCGCCAATGTCATACTCGGTACATATTTTAACGAAGAGAGAATGCCCGTGGATACGCATGTATTCAGGGTTGCAAACCGCATAGGGATTGCTCATGCAAAAACTGTCGAAAAAACGGAGGAGGCACTCACCGAAATAATTCCGAAAAATTTCTGGATGAAATTTCACATGTGGTTAATTAACCATGGAAGAATTTATTGTAAAGCCAAGAATCCAAATTGCCCTGAATGTTTTGTAAAAGATTACTGCGATTATTATGGTAATATGTGATAATAATCATAAAGATTATACTGTTGAGTTGATATAATAAAAGCACTATGAGTCCTATAATAAGATATTTTACCGTAGCTTCATTGATTTACCTGATTGTCGGGGCAGGTTTAGGTTTAATTATGGCGGTCTATCCGGCGTCTGTAAGTTATCTGCTTTTAGCACACGTCCATTTTCTTTTACTCGGTTTTATCGCCATGATGATTTACTCGGTCAGTTATCATGTTTTGCCGAGATTTAGCGGCTTTAAACTATATAGCGAACCCCTTATGACCGTTCAATTTTATCTTGCAAATATCGGCTTGATAGGCATGACGTTAACATGGATTTTTTTTAAAGACGATGTTCACGGGTTTTACCCTGTTTTGCTTCTCGGCATTTTTGCTTTTATGGAGTTTGCCGGCATTTGCGTTTTTGTTTTTAATCATATAATGACGTTATCCGGTAAGGGCGGTATGGCAGAGAATGAAATAATTTAATCTATTTTAGCCGTAAGATTTTATGTAGTTGTATTCCCAACCTGACGTTTAATCCGTCTTTTAATATTTTTAATGCCAGATCTCTTGAAGGAGCAATCCCTCCGACTGCAGAAAATATTATCTTTTTTGTTTTTAATTTATGGGTTGTTAGGAAATATTTTGCAAAATCATAGTCTTCCTCAGTTCCTATGACAAATTTTATCTCATCTGATTCATTGACGTAATTCAAATTTTCATCATTGAATTCTTCTGAAAAACCGCTAGAAGGGCATTTTATATCGACTATTTTAATAATCTTTTCGGGAACATTTCTTAAGCTTATCGTTCCGTTGGTTTCTAATAAAATCAAATATCCCGCTTTAATCAATTCATTAAAAAGGTCATATACTGATTCCTGAAGTAATGGTTCGCCCCCGGTGATTTCAACAAGCCCTTTCTCGTCGCCGATATTACATAAAATTTTTATAATACTGCTTATACTTAACTTTTTAGCATTTTTAACTGTTAAAGCCTCTTTCGTATCACAGTAAGAACATTTGAGATTACAGCCGGCAAGCCTTATAAACTTACACGAATAACCGGCAAAAGACGATTCGCCCTGAATGCTGTAAAAAATATTATTTATATATAACATAAATATAAATCAATTTGAATATTTTATAAAATTATTATATAATTAAGCGAAAAATAATATACGAGGTAAAAATGTTTGGCGTAGGAGCTCCTGAATTAATTATTATAGCGGTCATCGCATTATTAGTATTTGGACCCTCAAAACTTCCTGAAATAGGAAAAACTATAGGCAAAGGATTAAGAGAGTTCAAGAAGGCTTCGTCGGATCTTAAGGACCAGATTAATCCGTTAAACGATATTGAGGAACCAAAACCGGAACCAAAACCAAAAAGCATCACTAAAGGAAAAAACGTTTCCGTCAAAAAACCCGTAAGAAAAAAATCAACCGAAAAATTAAATGTTTCCGTCAAAAAAACGGCAAGAACTACTAAAAACAAAACCTCCAAAAAATCTAATTCTCACCCTACATCTCCTAAGTCTCTATGAGACGAAGGTAGATTTAAACATCTAAATTTACCACGTTAAGAGCGTTATCCTCTATAAATTTACGCCTCGGCTCTACTCTGTCTCCCATGAGGATATCAAACATACCGTCAGCCTCTACAATATCGTTTATATTAACCTTCCTTAACGTTCTAGTCTCTTCGTTCATGGTTGTCTGCCACAACTGATCAGGGTTCATTTCTCCAAGCCCTTTATACCTCTGAACAGACATATTTTGAGGAATTTTTGATTTAATAATATTATAAAATTCATTCATATTTTTTACCGTGTGTTTTTCGGATTCCGATACGATAATTACATTTAAGAAATCAAACAATTTTATCTCTTTATATAAATTATAAATAGTCCTATAGTTAATGGATTCTAAAAACCTCTTATTGACATAAGTGGGTTGATTAAAGTTATCGTATTTAATCGACGCCGTATAATAATCTTCAAAATCTGCATCCTTAGTAAGACTTATATCGTAATCTTTGCTTTTACAAAAAGCAATCAAGTTAGTTAATCTATCGGAATATTGATGATCCATCAGCATATCTTCCGAAGAAAAATCATTACTTACTAAATACTCTATTATTTTTTCATTTATATGTATTTTATTTAATTTATTAATTAAGTTTTTATAGTTTTTTATTTTATTTATGGCTTCTTTAACCCATTTCTTATCTAAAATATGCTCCGTTGAATCGGACTGCTTTCTGTAAACACTTAAGGAATTAAGGGACTCGCCTATAAGAAATTCATCTAATGTCTCGTCGTCCTTAAGATAAATTTCATTATTTCTCCTTTTGACTCTATAAAGAGGTGGTAATGCAATATATAAATAACCGTTTTCAATGACTTCTTTCATGTATCTGTAAAAAAATGTAAGGAGTAACGCTCTAATATGCGACCCATCAATATCGGCATCTGTCATGATTATTATCTTGTGATATCTAAGTTTTTCTAAATTAAAAAAACTTTCTTCTTTTTTGGAAGCACCGGATGTAATGCCCCCGCCAAGCGCCGTAATTAATATTTTTATTTCATCGGAATTTAACATTTTTTCCAGTCTGGCTTTTTCGACATTTAATATTTTACCCTTTAAAGGAAGTATGGCCTGATACTTTCTATCTCTTCCCTGTTTAGCGCTGCCGCCGGCAGAATCCCCTTCGACTATGTAAATTTCACACCGGGACGGGTCTTTTTCTTGACAGTCGGCTAATTTACCCGGTAATGAAGAAAAATCCAACAAGTTTTTTCTTCTTACAAGTTCTTTTGCTCTTCTTGCCGCATCTCTTGCCCTTGCGGCGTCTAATGCTTTCTCTATTATTACTTTTGAAATATGCGGATTTTCATCTAAAAATTCCGATAGCTTTTCATTAATTAAAGATTCAACGACGCCTTTAATGAAACTATTTCCAAGTTTAGTCTTAGTCTGTCCCTCAAACTGCGGACTCGGCATTTTAATACTAATAACTGCGATTAAGCCCTCTCTCGCATCGTCTCCCGAGATTTGAACAGGTTCGCTACGCTTACTTCCTCTATCCTTGAAATTGCCTATATTAGACACGTAATAGCTGTTTATGACCCTTGTCAGCGCAGACTTGAAACCCGCCAAGTGAGTTCCCCCTTCTTTCGTATTTATATTATTTACGTAAGAATATAGTGTTTCTGAATAACCGTCGTTATATTGAAGCGCAATATCCATTATAACGTCTTCCTTTTTAGCCGTTATAAAAATAGGTTCTTTTATGATGGTATTCTTATTCTGATTTATATATTCTACGAATGATTTAATGCCACCGTCATATTTAAAATCGTGCGATTTATTATTAATCTCATCTATAATATTTATATGTATACCGGCATTCAAAAAGGCGAGCTCCCTTAACTTGTTCGATAAAATGTCGAAATCGAAATTATTGGATTCCATAATTTCATCATCCGGTAAAAAAGAAATAGACGTTCCGCTTTTATTCGTTTTTTCGCATCGTTCAAGCTTATTAAGAGGGACACCTTTACTGTAACTTTGTCTATAAACATAACCATCCCTGTAAATCTCCATATCTAATTTTTTTGACAAGGCATTTACGACGGAAATACCTACCCCGTGAAGACCACCGGATACTTTATATGAATTCTTATCAAACTTACCGCCCGCATGTAAAACCGTAAGAACAACCTGTGCTGCCGAAACGCCTTGCTCTTTATGAATACCCGTGGGTATGCCTCTCCCGTCATCTTCTATGGTAATGCTACCATCGATATTTATAGTTATAAATATATTTTTACAATATCCAGCCAGTGCTTCATCAATACTATTATCCACAACTTCATAAACTAAATGGTGCAACCCTTCTATTCCGGTCGAACCTATATACATTCCCGGTAATTTTCTTACGGCTTCTAACCCTTCTAAAACTTGAATATCCGTACTTTTATATTCATTTTTTTCCTTGCTCATCAATTAACCCCTTATTTTAAATTTTTCAATATCTCATCGGCATAAATACGCCTATAGTATACATTATTTTATCATCATTATTTTCTACATGGGGTTCAATAACAAAAGGCGTATAGATAGTATTAAACCTGGTACTTACGCTATCTTCAGAGATATTCACAATGAAATCCATAATATATCTAGAATTTAATTTAATATTCATAGGCTCTCCTTTATAGTCGATTTCTATTTCATCACTTGCTTCTCCTATGTTGGTATTTACGGTTTTAACCAATAAATTATTTTCCGTAAAGCCTAATTCTATAGAATGGCTCTTTTCCTCTGCAAGTAAAGATACCATCTTAATGGAATTATAAAATTTTTTAGTGTTTATTATTGAAGTCTTATATCCGTCTTTAGGGATAATAGTTTCATAATCCGGAAATTTTCCATCTATCAGTCTTGATATAAATTTAGTATTTTTATTGGTTTCATCCGATTGTTTTTTAAATTCAAAAATGACGTTATTTAAATTTATCAAAATATTAACTACACCTTCTTTATCTAATTTTAAAATTTCGGTTAATATTTTTTTAGGAATTATAATTCCTGTTTTTAATAAATTATAGATACCGTCGTTTTTTTCACCCATATAATCGATTTTAAATTGAGTTAACGATAATCTATGTCCATCCGTAGCCACTAATCTTAAATAATCTTTTTCATTAGAATTAACTAAAACAAAATACACGCCGGTAAGGTTTCTTTTTGTATCCTCATTTAAGGCTGTAGAAAAGATAACGTTACTGATAAGTGTTTTTAGAATCTTCAAGTCTATATCGAAATTATCCTCCGACTTAAAATCTATAATAGTGGGATAATCGATAGCAGGAACTGTAGTTAATTTAAAGATGGTTTTTCTGTAATTAATCGTAACCATGCCGCTTTCGTTTTCTATAAAATCTATATATAAATTATCAGAAGTATTATCGGACGCGGTTATTTTGTTTTCAGGAAATTCTTTTATTATACTATAAATCTTTTTAGAATTAACCGTTATTTTTCCTTTAGATATAATTTCAGCGCTACAATATGTGATAATACTTATTTCTAAATCGGTAGCACTTATTTTTATAAAATTATTATCTATATTTTCAATCAGCAAATTAGAAACTATAGATAAAGATCCTTTTTTTTCTGAAGCTCCTTGAACGGTCGCAAGGCAATTCAAAAAAACCTTCTTCTTAATCTTAAAATTTAACATATTCGTTATCCCTATTATTATTATATTTTATTAATTTTAAAAACAAGTAGTAGTAGTAATACGGTTTAAAATGTTTATAAGCATATAACGTATTAAGATAACTATCATATTCTTGTTGAAAAACATGTGTTATTTTTTCCTCTTATTTCCAAAAAACTGTTTAATTCTTTTCTTAAGAAAAGAATTAAACAGTTTTTAATCATTTTTTAACCAGTTTAATTATGTTATTTAATGTCCTTTCTAACTCTTCGTTATTTTTCAAATTTTTTTTAACTTTATTCACGGCATATATAATAGAAGAATGGTCTTTTCCACCAAATTTATCACCTATTTCGGGAAACGATAGTTCAGTATGATTTCTTATTAAATACATTGCTATTTGTCTCGGTTCCACAAATTCTTTTAATTTTTTATTTGATTTAATATCGGCAATTTTAATATTAAAATAATTACATACTAATTTTATAACATTTTCAGCAGTTATAATTTTTTTATTTTCTCTTAATAAATTTGAAGTTGCTTCCATTGCGAGATCGACGGTTATAGGTTTTCCTGCAAAAGATGAATATGCCGATACTCTAATCATTGCCCCTTCTAACTCTCTTATATTAGAATTAATTTTATTAGCCAAAAGACTTAAAACATCATCCGGAAAATCAATATTATCAAGAAAAGCTTTTTTTTTAAGAATGGCAACCCTAGTTTCAAAATCGGGAGGTTGAATATCGGCAATTAATCCCCATTCAAATCGCGATCTTATCCGCTCTTCAAGGCTAACTATATCTTTAGGAATCTTATCGCTTGATACTACAATCTGCTTTTGATTTTCATATAATGTATTAAAAGTATAAAAAAATTCTTCCTGAGTCCTTTCTTTTCCGGCAATAAATTGTATATCGTCAATTAATAATATATCGACATTTCTATACTTATTCCTAAATTCAATCATTCTGTCGTCCCTTATGGATGTAATCATTTCATTCGTAAATTTTTCCGATGAAACAAGGCATATATTTAATTTTTTTTCCTTAATTACTTTATTTGCAATAGCATTAAGCAGATGTGTTTTACCGAGTCCAACGTCGCTATAAATAAACATAGGGTTATATGTTTGACCGGGAAGGTTGGCAACGGCAAAACTTGCGGCATGAGCAAACTGATTTCCGGAACCTATAATAAAATTTTCAAAGGTATATCTGGAATTTAAGCTTACATAATTTTTTTTGAATATTTTCTTATTTTCGGTATTTTTTACGGCATTGATTTTTTTATTGAATATATTATGATTATCGCTTATACTTGGAACGTTAATTTTATTATCGTCGACATTAATGTTGACGATACCTGTATCGTTAATATTATATATAAAATTTAAATCTTCTTCATTGTCTAATTTTTTCCAGATGCTTAATATGATTTCCCTATAAGATTCATTAATTATATCTTTAAAAAATTTATTAGGGACATAAAATGTAATGGTATTGTTTTCTAAATATATGTTAGTAGGAATAAACCATATATTAAAATTACTCACGCCTATTTCTTTTTTTAATTCTTCGAGTAACGGTTCGACTTTATTCATAAAATAAGTTAGGAGTACCGAAAATTTATTTGTAATACGTTTAAATGCTATTTATTAAGAATAGAAGTAATAAAATTAAACATAGTTATTAACAACTGTTGGTAACTCAAATAATATAATGATTTTAATAAGTTAAATCTAATAATTTTAAATTATTTTAATGTAATTTTAAATTATTCGATTTAAAGACTATTTAAATTTATCAAATTTTAAAATATATTTCAATTAATTTTTTATAATAACATAAGTCGAGAGCTAAATGTAAAAATAAAAAAGGCTTGACATCATCATTGTTATTTGCTTAAATTGAAATTTAATTGTAATTTTAAAATTTAGTTTGGAGCAAGAATATGAAGCGTACATATCAACCGAGCAAATTAAAAAGAAAAAGAACTCACGGTTTTTTAAGTCGCATGAGTACTAAAAATGGCAGATTAATATTGTCAAGACGCAGAAGAAAAGGGCGTAAGATATTGGTTCCAGTTATAAGCTCTAAATAATTTGCCATATAACTAAACGTAAATCGTTTATTTGTCGCTCGGTTACATTTTAATGGTTATTTCATCTACTACAGGATTTACATTAAAAGAAAACATTAAATTAAAAGATAAAAAGCGTATTAACTATATATTTAATAACGGAAGTAAAAAAATTCAAAAGGTTTCTATTGTTTTTTATGTAGATGCTCAAAGGTTTAGATTCTTGATATCCTTTAAAAGAAAGCTTTTTAATGCGGTAAAACGAAATAGCCTAAAAAGGCGGATTAAAGAATTCATAAGGTTGAATCAATACTGCCTTAAAAAAATAGACTGCACAATCCTGATTATAAGACTCCCTTCTTCCAGTAGTCAGTTGTTTAGAGAATTAGGGTTTTTATTAAATCGATAAAATGAAAGTTTTAAATAAGGTATTTATAGGCATGATAGGTTTTTACAGGAGATTTTTATCTCCCGCGTTACCGCAAAGTTGTAGGTTTTATCCAACCTGCTCCGAATATGCGATTGAATGTTTTAAATCTTTTGGCTTTTTTAGAGCACTGTATCTTTCTGTATATAGGGTTATAAGATGTAATCCTCTTTTTAAATGTGGTCATGACCCTGTCCCAAAATACTAAAATTGAAGTACTGATATTAATATTTAAATCGGAGATTTTTTGGAAAAAAGAGTTATAATTGCCGCTATTTTATCCGTTATTTTAATATTGGGGTGGGGTTATTTTATGCCACATACCAAGCATGCCGGTGTTGCGGTTAAAAAAACAGAGCATGTACGTAATATATTGAGTTCCGCCTCAACGGTAGGCGCGCATAAAGGCTCGACAGTTATGAAACACACCGCATCAGAGCCTGAAGAACATATTGTCGTATCAAAGTCCATTCAGTCCGTTAAAAACGTATTTTACAAAGGAAGAAAAATTTACGTTTCATTTAATGTGCCGGATGGGGCGGTATCTAAGATAAACCTCTTAAATTATTCATATACCGAGAAGAATTTTAAGGATAAAATTAATTTAGCCAATGCGAAACATATTAATCGGATTATCAATTTTGTTCCCCAAAATTCCAAATTGGCAATTAAGCTTATAAACGTAGAAAAGAAAAAGGATTCGGTTAAATTTATATATACGCTCGGCAGCAGTATAATACTGACAAAAGACTATACTTTTTTAAAGGGTAAGTATGTTTTAACTAACTCAGTGTCCATTAAAAATCTCACGAATAAACCTATAGAATTTAAAGGCCATTATATTCTTTCCGCTGCCTTAAAACCGGTTTTAAAAAAATCTAATCATATAAAATTTTCGCCGATCGTTTACATTAAAAACGGTTCCGTAACACCGGATATAACTCGAACGACCCATTATAGCGGAAATATATCTTTTGTGGGTTTTAATTCGAAATATTTTATGTTTTCGGCAATATCTCCGGGAAGCATCATTTCTGTTAAAAAAATAGGTCCAGCGGTCTCTTTTATAATTCCCAAAGAGATATTGGTGTCACCTAAGAAAACCGCATATATTTCCTTAAAAATTTACGGCGGACCAAAAAAATTATCCCTGCTTGATCCCCTGGGGCATCATCTTAGTTCTACTATCGGTTTCGGATTCTTCGGATTCTTTTCCATAATCTTATTGCATATACTTGAGTTTTTCTACGGTTTTGTTCACAATTACGGTTTTGCCATAATACTGATGGTTTTAGCTATAAGAATCGTATTCTACCCCCTTACATATATAGGCTTCAAATCAATGAAGCAGATGCATAAATTAACCCCTAAAATAAATGATCTGAGGGAGAAGTATAAGAATAACAAAACCGAATTAAATAAAAAAATCATGGAGATCTATAAAGAAAACAAGGTCAACCCCTTCGGCGGTTGCCTACCCATGATATTACAGATCCCGGTTTTTTACGGCTTATATACGACCTTATTAATAGCTATTCAGCTTAGAAACGCTCCGTTTATGTTATGGATAAATAATCTTGCCGTACAGGACCCTTACTATATTTTACCGATTATAATGGGTATAACTATGTTTATATCTCAAAAGATGAACCCGACCATGGGGGATCCTACTCAGGCTAAAATAATGTTGATTCTTCCTATAGCCTTTACATTTCTTTTTATTCATTTTCCGGCAGGACTTCTTTTGTACTGGACCGTCAACAATATATTAACTATAGCGCAGCAGTATAGTATTAATAGAAAATTTGCTTAGTTTTTGAGCGATTATGACCGTTAAATCTCCGTTTAATAGGGAAATAGACACGATTTGCGCGATATCTTCTCCGCCCGGCGAGGGCGCTATAAGTATTATAAGGGCTTCCGGTGTCAATTGCAGAACTATTTTAAAAAAGATTTTTTATCCATTTGACAAAAACTCTTCTCCGCTTAAACCGCGTTATTTTTATGCCGGCCGAACTTACGACCCGTTTATCGATTCCTTCATAGATGAAACCGCATGTGTTTATATAAAAGGTCCTCATTCTTATACCGGAGAGGACATGTTCGAGCTCTATCCGCATGGGGGCATATTTAATACGAGATACATACTAGAGGTTATACTTAAATTAGAAGCGAGGCTTGCTTATAACGGGGAATTTACCAAAAGAGCATATCTTAATAATAAGATAAATCTTATTGAGGCAGAAGCAATCTTGGAAATCATAAAAGCCGATTCGGTGAAGACGCTTCTAATTGCCAATAATGAATTAAACGGTCTTTTGGAAAAAAAGATAAGAAAGATTAGCGATGATTACATATATATTTTAGCCCTTATAGAGGCGCTGATAGATTTTCCAGATGAAGAGTTCAAAGATATAGACAACAGGTTCCTTAAGACAGCTGACAACCTTGCTTGTTCAATTAAAGAACTAATCGGGTCTTATGAAAATTATAATTTAAATCGACAGGGATTAAGTGTTGTTATAGCCGGAAAACCTAACGCAGGAAAATCCAGTCTCTTAAATGCATTGTTGAAAAAAAACAGGGCTATTGTTTCCGATATGCCGGGAACTACAAGGGATTATATTGAAGATAGTATATTTTTATTTAATAAACCAATAAAAGTCGTTGATACTGCTGGATTGCGTGAATCTTGCGATTCGATCGAAGCCGAGGGTATAAAGTTAACATACGGACAGATCGAAAAGGCAGATATAGTGGTTTATATTTGCGATGTACGGGATAATCCCGCAGATCTTAGTTCTAAGCATGAAATACTTAAGCATAAAAATGTAATTTTTGCTTTAAATAAAGTTGATTTGTTATCCCGGGACGATTTAACGATTAAGAAGGATGAATTTATACGCATGATTAGCAATAAATATACGTTAGAATCTCCGAAGACGGTTTTTATGAGTACAAAAAATAATGTTGGAATAGATTCATTAAAAGATATTCTTTATGATATAATTTTAAAAATAGAAAGTAGTGTCAAAGGCGATGTCGGTATTACGACCTTGAGGCAAAAAACCCTTTTAGAAAAATCCTACAGTTTATTGCAAGAAGGGATTACAGGATACAAGAATAAAAAACCGATAGAGCTTATATCAATAGATTTAAGAGAGGCTATCGGCTTTTTAGATGAAATGATCGGAGGCGTCACGAACGAAGATATACTCGACAGGCTATTTAAAGAGTTTTGTATTGGAAAATAACTTCGCTCGTTTTTTTACGCTTTATCGTTAAATAAAAGCATCCTCGAATCCATTTGAATATCTGTCTCTATCCGTTAAAGGGTCAATCCCCCAAAGATTTTCGACGTATTTGAGTATGGAAGTATGCTCATGCATGACATTTGAAACATAATTTTTTTTGACAAAAGGGGAAATGATTATACACCCTACACGTATTCCAAGTCCGTAATAATCTATGATGGGCGGTACTACATGGTCGTAAAAACCGCCGCCCTCGTCCCAGTTCAAAAATATAACCGACTTTGAAAACAGCGGACTTTTTCTTAGTGTCTCTATCCTTTTTACCGTGTAAGCCATCCCTGTTTTAACGTTTGCAGGGGGATGCTCCGAATGTTCATAACTAGGAATGAGCCAGCTAAATTGCGGGAGCGTTCCTTTTTTAACATCTTCGAAATACTCGTCGGCAGGTCTTATCTTAGACCACATATTTTTATCTTTTATAAATCTTTCAAACCATATAACCGGAACCCAATGGTGAACATATTTTTTAGGGTCAGGCCAACCCTCCACATATATTTTCCATGATATTTTTGCCTTCTCAAATCTATCAAAGATAGTAGGAAATTCATAAGGCTTTTTCGGCGTCGCATCCGTTATGTAACCGTTGGACTGACCGGCAATCTGATAAAGCCTGTTAGGCAGGGTAGGCGCCATAATGGAATGAAAATAGTTCTGACATAGCGTATACTTATTTGCGTAATAATAGTAGGAAGAAAGAGCCCTTTTCGTATTATAATAACCCATTATCACTTTGTAACTATTTACCGGCTGATTTATTCCATCTAAGAAATAGCCGTTCATTTTTCCTTTATTATAATCAGTGTGCAGCGCTTTCCATGAATGGTGAGGATCTACATTATTTGGAGTTACATACTGAAACCCGAGATCGTACGGTTTGACGCTCCCGCCCATACCGTCCGTAATACCGAGTTCCAAGAGTCTTTTTGACTGACCGTTTATGGTATTGTTCATCATGCCAAAATAATGGTCGAAACTCCTGTTTTCCTGCATTATTAAAACTACGTGTTCCGGTTTTTTAAACCTTGTATCGGCAACCGCATCATTCGCAATAAAATTACCAGATACCATGCCTCCCAACAAACCGGCCGCTGCAATTTTCATAAAATCTCTTCTTTTTATATCCATAATAATCCTCTTTTTATATTTATGTTGTAGGGTTGACGGCAATAGAAACCCTCAAAAATCCGTCTTTTTTTATTATATTTATTGTTTTTACGACGCGTTTCAGATAAATCCCCTCATCGCCGTTTATAACAATAAGATCTTTCTTATTTACAACCCGTTGCTTCAATAGAGCAGGAAGACCTTTAAAATTTGTTTTTTCTTTATTAAGGAAAATAGAGCCGTTTTTCTTCAGCGTTACTACGAAATTATGCATTTTTATTGCAGAACCCTGAGAAGACTTTGGAAGATGAACGTTTAGCCCCTTCTGATGAACCATGGAAAGAGTTACAAATATAAAAAATACCAGAAGAAAAAACATGATATCTATCATAGGCACTAATTCTATCCTTGCTTTTTTGATTTCCTGTCCCTGAGTAAGTTTCATATAATATAGCTTTGACCCCTCCGAATTATAATAATATTTAATTTAAAATCTTATTCAAGATTTAAGCCGGTTCTTTTACCGCGGTAAGAGTGCTATTGCCCTTACTTTCAAATAATGCCTTTTTTTTGCTCAAGTCAAAACCCTTCTTGTCATTTAAATCATTTCTTTTCACAAAGTTTTCGAATTGCAGGACTACAAATTCCATCTGTTTTTTTATTGATATAATTTTATTTTGGAAGTAATTGAAAAACCCCAAGCAAAGTATAGCTATTACAAGACCTGCCGCCGTATTCAAAAGAGCTAATGCGACTCCGCCGGTGATGGCCGTCGGGTTTGATGATACTCCACCTGCTTGACCTATTACGTTAAAAGATAACATGATCCCTATTATCGTTCCGAGAAGCCCTAAGAGTGGAGCCATCGTGATTAATGTATCCAAAACCCACATATATCTTTCCATTTCCCTCGTATGTTTCATTGCTTCTTCCATTAAATCCCCGTCTCTTTCCTCTTTCGTTAAGCAAATATTATCAAAGCCAACCGAGATAAGAGATGAAAAAATCCCCGGGTGTTCATCGCAATATTTCTTTGCTTTTGCAAGCCCGTTATCGCTTTTTAGGATGTCTTTAATCTCCTCGGAAAAAGACGAGCCGGTTTTAATGACGCTATGAAGAAAATAAAATCTTTCGACGATAACGGCAATAGCGATAAGCAACAGTACAAGCATGGCATACATAAGCGGTCCTCCTTCGATCAACACACCTAAAACCTTAACCGCATTCATTATTAGACCTCCTGTAATTTGAAATTTATTTTAATGTTTAAGTGAATAACTTTTTCGTATGTATGTTAATGATCTAATCTAAAGTGTATTTTTATTAAAAAAGTTAATGAATTTCTCGGTATGCCTTTTGGGAATGGCATGAATGGAGCTGATATTTTTATGGTTTCAATAGCTGATTTGTTTAAAATATTATACTGCGACGTTTTATTAATCTTTTCGAACACTAAATCCCCGTTTTTTAAAATTCTAAATAACATGGTCACATATCCCTCCATGCCTTCTTTTTTTGCAATCGTGGGATAGACTAAATTGCTTACTATTTTTGACTTTATCTCGCCAAAATATTTGTCTAATACGCTTATGGGTATTTTTTGACGTACATGGCTGACAATAGGCACGTATCGAACGATTGGGGCAATAGGGACCGCCGGCGTAGGCATGGGAATAGAAACATGATTTACCTTAAACGGAGCCGGTTTAGCCGATTTTTTAATCGAAACTTTTTTAACGATCCTCTTTAACTTTTTAACCGGGACTACCTTTTTTTTAGGCGGAATAATGACTTTCTTCTTGTGTGGAATACTGACTACGGAGATTAACATCGGTTTTGCTTTTTTTATAGGCTTTATGAAATTCCTTGCAATAACGGAAATTTCGGCAATGAGAAGCAAAAACATTATTTCTAATATTAAAGCAATTACGAATGAATATTTTAACCTTGTGTTTTTATCCGGATAATTTTTTATAATATTTTCCATGACGCAATGCCGTATCTACCTATTTAAGATTTATTAATACTTTTTATTATAGCAAATGAATGTTACGGTAATATTACGTTTATATTAAATTTTTGTTACGATAAATCCTCCCGTCCCAATGTTAATTTAAAGCAGGGACGGGAGGATTTAAACGTTAAGATGTTAAAACTTGAATGTTATTGTTGCATAAAACGCTATCGGCATTCCCGGATAGGCTAAGACTGCACTCGTAGTGTATTTCCTATGATATGAACGCTTGGTTATGTATTCATATTTATTATATTGGTGGTTTAATAAGTTTAAAACCGTAAGCTTGATAATCGCTTCTTTTGGTAATCCGGCTTCCTTATTATTGAACGGAATTTTAGCACTTATTGAAGCTTTTAAAACATTAAAGCTTGGGATTGTTTGACTTGACGGCACCTTAGTAATGTCATCCATAATATACTGTTTGCCCGTATATATATCCCATATCTTGGAAGAATAAGTGATATTGCCGATCAAAAGTCTATAATAAGCGCCTGCATCAAATGTTTCTTCTGGAACATACGGAACATTGAGTCCGTTATAGTTGACCTTACCCGTAACATAACTTTCATACACCGCTTTTTCATAGCTCATATTCGTAAAGAGATGAAGATTGTTTATGGGATCATCCTCAGCGTATAAATTTACGCCGTTATAATTGGAACTCCCCGAGGCATAAAACGATGTCCCGTCGGATAAAGTATAAGACAGCAGTATATTCGAAAAATGCTCATGATAATAGTTTACATTCAAGACGAAATCATTTAATAAAGCATCGTGATGAACTAAAACCTTAAACCCTGCCGTATAGTATTGATTCTTTTCAGGCTCTAAAGCCTTGGCGCCTATTTGTTGAAATGGGCCGCCGCCACCACCTAAATGCGGGTTTTGATATGCGTCCGAGTAATTTCCATAGACGGAAACATCTTTGATAAGCTTATAATTAACCCCTATAGAAGGTTCTAGTTTTTCAAAATATGTCGATGCGTTCGGCGCCTGATTCACGGAATGCCCCGGAATGGTAGAGTCGTTACCCGCCGGATTCACTAAAACCGCTTTAGGATAATATTCTGCCGCATTATTAATATAGTTTGTTCTAAAGGTGACGAAGTTTAATCCAGGGGTTATTCTCAACCTTTTAAAAAAATGGAGCGTATCTTGAATAAATGCAGAACCGAATGTCTGGTAAAAGTCGCTATATCTGTAAATACACGGATTGGACCTCGTCGTAACTTCATTCGTTACGCTCTTATTACTGCAAAATCCGCCAAAGGGGTCCGAGAATGCATTTCTTGATATATAATGGTTCTTCAGGAACCATCCGCCGAATTTAATTAAGTTATGAGGAGCATTTATGTCAAAATATGTCTTATCGCCGTAAACCTTATCCTGTGGATCGTTGTATTCAAATATCTTTTTAGCCTCTTCCAATTTCCCGATTTCCAATGAAGTATTGTTATAATTCATATAATGCAACCGTTCTCCCTCTCTATACCACACTAAGTTGTGAAGCGAAACGAGCTTGGAAACCTTAAGGTTAATCGGTGCATAAATTAGATACATATGGTTTTTGGCAAGTTTATTCCAAACGTCAAAAGGTAAGGAACTATAATAACCCGTAGTTTTCTGGGAAAAATATTGCCCCGGAATGCTTTTCCCGGTTTGCAGGTTATAGCCGTTAACGGTAAGGCCGGTATTTCCATTGCCGGCATATACGGGATTTACCGGTATAAGAGTCGGTTTATAACCTTGCGAACGAGCGATATAAGCGCCTAAGCCGATATTTCCGTTTTGAAATGTCTTAACGATTTTTCCGTAATATGCATAGTTTGTACTTGGATTATAAAAACCGAAGCCGGTCATATAGCTGTTAGAACTTGTTATGCCTCCCGCAAGGACTGCGGAATAACCATTGATTACCCCTGTTTTTATATCGAAATTAACATGTTTAACATTAAAACTGCCGAAGGTAAAACTTAAAGAGCCTTTCGGCTTAACAGAAGGTTGTAACGGAATAAAATTTAATGTTCCGCCAAGCGCGTTATACCCTCTATTTACTGGATTTCCCGGTCCGTAAGTAACATTAACACCTGAAATCAACGACTTCTCCGGCATTAATGCAGTTGACCATAAACCTGAACCCGGGTTTCCCATAGGAACGCCGTCGAAGGTTACGGCATCACTTCCGTTGTCAGTCTCTCCCTTTAAGCCCCCCCATCCTTGTTGAATTCCGTTGATGCTGAAACTTCCCCTTGTGGATCCCGTCGGTCCGTAGGTTTCACTTCTTACCCCTGGTATTATAGACAAGATTTGCGTTGCTCCGCCTACGGGTCCAGCGGTCTCAATCTCGTCTTTATTAACTACCAATTCAGACTGAGTGGATTTAAAAATCTTTTCCTTGGTAAATTTTATATCCGTCTTCTTTAGCTCTGCTTTTTCGTACGACAGCAAGCTTGAAATTGCGGATGCTTCCCCTAAGTTAATAGGGCTATTTGAAGCGGCTGCGTAAGAAGGTCTGATGCCGATAAACATCGTCGACACCGATAATGCAAAAATCAAAAATGCGATAAAACTTCGAACAAAAAAGTGATTAAATTGGGGCTTTGGTTCCATTCCTTCCTCCTAATTTTTAAAGTTTTAATCATGAAATTTTTACTGCCTGTGTAATTTTAGCAAACTAATATGACAGTTTAATGACGTTTATGTTAAGTTTTATTACATTTCGTTACAGTTTCGTGGTATTAAAGTTTATTGGTAAAAATAAAAGAATATTAGTGGGTTTAATGGTGAGACACATAAAGGATATCTCTTATAAAGGAAAGTGGTAAAATCTTCAGATTAAAAAGCCGTAGGCCAATCTTATGGCTTACGGCTTTTTATAATCCTGTTTAAAACTTCATGCTGGTGCTTATGAAGAACGTTCTGGGCGCACCGGGCCACGCTTGCAACATTGACCCCCCTTTGTAATAATCATAAGTATCTACTCCTCCGCCTGTGTCGTAAACCTCCTGGGAGTTATATTTTTTATTAAGCAGGTTATCAATCGATAAACTTATTTTCATATTTTTTAGACCCGGTATAAAATTATTTAATGCTACCG
>VAOX01010317.1_pt1 | contig 88608 bp, 90 predicted proteins | sample 3393891 | NCBI WGS metagenome assembly VAOX01 (sample SAMN08290429, study PRJNA428436) | hydrothermal vent metagenome | isolation source: Deep-sea hydrothermal vent chimney | place: Indian Ocean: Southwest Indian Ridge | depth 2822 m m
CATTAAGTGAAGATATAGCCTTGGTTACCGTATTAACGCAGTGTTCGCAGGTCATTCCGTAAACATTTATTTTTTCGTTTTTCATAAAGTTACCTCCAATAAGTATATTATTTTAAATATAATGTGATTTTGTACAATTATCTAGAATGTTATTTATATAGCAGCGGTTGACAAGTGACGGATCCGCCTTAAATGATGCAAGTATTTGTTTGGGGAGGATGAAAAATATTGCGGATTATATTGTTAACATATAAGGACTGCATAACTGGAATATACTCGAAAAATTTATAATTTGATATAATGTTATTCCTGTATGAGACAGGGATGTTTTGGCATTCTAAGCAAACAAGATAAGATGAATTCCGATATGTTCCAGTCTTTGCCGGTTTATAAAAATACGTAGTGCTGGTCGTTTTACGGATGAATTCATTCACTGTTTGCTTATTCATTCCGGTTTGAATTATAGTCATCGTAAGGGGAATGTTGAGTGAATAGCTTATATCTGTAATAAATGTCAGGTAAAAAATCGCCATGAAAGCAAGAAGAAAAAATAAAAAAAAGCCATATTTCTTATTTGGAGGACACTTTCTCATACTTGTCATTATAGAACATTATATCTATCGCCGCAATGTTTTTGACTTAATCCTGCGATAGAGCTTTATTCCATGCATTTGTACCATAACCCGGTTAAACAAAGTCAATTGCAATTTAATTGATTTTATGGTAAAAAGTAACGACCGGCTGTAATTTAATTTTGTAAAAATTTATGACAAATATATCAAGATATAAAACGGCAGTTTATCCGGGTTCTTTTGATCCTATTACTTATGGTCATTTGGATGTCCTAAAAAGAAGCCTTGGCATATTTGATAAAGTAATTATCGCCGTGGCTTGTAATAAAAAGAAGCCTTATCTTTTCGAGCAATCCGTAAGGATGGGTCTTATAGCCAAGGTTTTAAGGGAAGATGAAGAAGTTGATGTTGATAGGGTTGAGGTAGTGGGCTTAAAGGGATTGCTCGTCAAGTATGTGGAAAGTATCAACGCAAAGGTCATTATAAGAGGGCTGAGGGCGGTTTCTGATTTTGAGTATGAACTCCAGCTTGCAATTACCAATAGAACCCTTGATCCTTGCATAGAAACGATATTTATGATGACCGCCGAAAAGTATTCGTTTTTGAGCTCTACGATAGTTAAAGAGATTTCCCGACTGGGGGGTGATATTTCCAGTATGGTTCCCCGCGCAATAGCTTCTGAACTGGTCAAAATTTATTTCAAAGGAGAAAATGATGAGACTCTCATGTAAAGCATCTTCAATAAGACCATCTGCTACTCTTGCTATAACCGCAAAGGCTAAAAAGCTAAAATCTGAGGGTATGGATGTTATAAGTTTTGGGGCGGGAGAGCCGGATTTCGATACACCCGACTATATAAAAGATGCTGTAAAAGATGCACTTGACAAAGGTCACACGAAATATACCCCTGTTTCCGGAATAGACGAACTCAAATCAGCAATAGTAGATAAGTTGTTGTCGGATTATAACATCAAATATGAAAATAGCGAGATAATTGTTTCTTGTGGCGGTAAACATGCATTGTATAATATTTTTTCCGCACTCCTGAATGAGGGGGATGAAATAATAATTCCCTCGCCATATTGGGTGTCTTATACCGAAATCATAAAACTTTCTGGCGGTATTCCTGTTATGGCGGACACGTCTAAGAACAAATTTAAGCTTAATCTTGAGATTTTTAAAAGAAATTTGACGGACAAAACAAGAGGATTGGTAATCAACAGCCCTTCAAATCCAACAGGGGTTTTGATGGATGAGAAAGACATTATTGCAATTGCCGACTTTGCCAAAAAGCATGATTTATATATTGTAACGGATGACATTTACGAAAAAATAATCTTTGATGATAAAAGATTTTTCAATGTATTGATGATTGACAAATCGTTCAAGAAAAATACAATTGCCGTCAATGCAGTTTCCAAAACCTACTCAATGACAGGATTTAGAATAGGTTACACGGCAGCGCCAAAAGATTTAATATCGGCAATGAATAATATTCAGTCTCAAAGTACATCTAATCCCACTACATTTGCTCAATACGGCGCTTTAGCGGCATTGAGGGGAGGTTATGATTTCACTATCATGATGCGAAAAGAATTTCAGAAACGAAGAGATTATATGTTGGATTTTTTTGACAAAAATATAAAGAGTATTGTTCCGATTAAGCCCGATGGAGCATTTTATATATTTGCAGATATTTCGGGGGTATTCGATAAGGATGGAAACGGATTAAATTCTTCCACTAAATTTTGCGATTATCTTTTGGAAAAATATCTTGTTACTGTGGTACCGGGTGTGGAATTCGGAAACGACAATTTTATTAGGTTATCTTTTGCGGCGAGTATGGATGTTATCAAAGAGGGATTAGATAGAATAAAAGAAGCAGTAGATTCATTGGGGAAATAATATGAAAAATATCCACAAATACATAGTTGGTTTTCTTAATAACAATAAGGGTAACTCTAATTTATTGAAGTTTATTGTTAAATCCCCTCTATCCTTAATATCCTGCCTAGTTATTGTTTTCACGAAGACAAAAAGGGCACTGTATGGCAACTCATTTATTTTTAAAGCTAAAGATCCTAATATGTTTACGATCAGTATAGGAAACATAAACTTAGGTGGAGCGGGAAAAACCCCATTTTCATATACAATAGCCGAATACTTACATGAATTAAATTTGAGGCCGTGCATTATAAGCAGGGGATATAAAGGGCTTTTAAAAAAAAAACTTATATTGCGGATTGGGAGTACGAGATTGATGATGCTAAACAAAAGCTTCCGGATGAAGTAGTCCTTTTAGTTGAAAGATTTAGGTCAAAAAAAATACAGATACCCGTGATAGTGTCAGGGGATAGGATATCGGCCGCAAATATTTGTTCTGAAAATGACAATATTTACTTTAATCTTGCCGAAAATGCCACTGTATTTTTCAACATAGACGATGTAAAACCTGCAAACTCACCCAATGATATAGATGATGCAAATCTAAAAGGACGTTGTTTATATGAAGATGTCCACGAAAAATACGAGAAACACAAGAAAATTGCCATCCTAGATGATGGATTTAGCGCGTTGAATATTAAAAAGAATTTAGATATAGTTTTAATCGACAAAACAAGCAATATTTTTGATCAAAATGTTATACCGGCGGGAGTTTTAAGGGAACCGTTAAGTGCACTTGGATATGCAAATGTCATCGTTGTAACCAAAAATATAAAACAACGAGACGGTGCTTTAAAAATAACGGATGAAAATTTTGAAAAGGAGATTAGGAGATTTAATAGGTTTAGCCCGGTGTTTTATTCCTATTACAAGCCTATTAATCTTTTAGGCGGAAATGGTGGAAAAAACGCATTAAGTTTCAGTGTTCTAATCGAAGAGCAAGCGTATGTGACAACAATATGTGCAATTGGAAATCCGAGCTACTTTTATGACAATCTGATCTCCTGTGGCATTAAAATAGATCGCAAGCTTGAGTTTGAGGATCATCACCGGTATTCGGAAGCGGATATTATTGATATCAAAAAAGGCATGAATCAAAACGGTAACTGCATCATTATAACAACACTAAAAGATTATGTTAAATTAAGGATATTTGGCGAACAGGAGGAATATAAAGATATCATAAAAATGATTTATTATTTAGATTTTGAGATAATTTTAGATAAATCGTTTTTTGAATTTATTTATGATAACTACAAAAAATATGAAAAAGAACAGAATTTTATTATACATTGAGTTTGCGATAGTTTATGTTTTTTATCTTTTTATTAATCTTATTCCGATTGACTTTGCGTTACAATTAGGTAGGATTTTGGGTATAATATTTTATAGGGCAGATAAGAAACATGCAAAAGGTACTATAAAAAATCTCGGTATTGCTTTTCCGGATAAAAATGAAACGGAGTTGATTAATATATGTATTGATTTCTATAAAAATCTCGGTATGGTTTTTGTAGAGATTTTCAGATTAAACAAGTACGAAGAGGCAAATATAGATGATTTTGTGGAGTCAAATTTCAGTGTGCTAGAAGATATTTATAAAAAACAAGGAATACTTCTTTTAACCGCCCACTTTGGCAATTGGGAACTTCTGGCAAAAACATTTGCGTTGAAAGGTTACCTCGGCAGTCTTTTGGTAAGACCATTAGATAACCCGTATATAGAAAACATTCTTTATAGTCTGAGAGTGAAGTCGGGTGATAAGGTGATATATAATAGGGAAAATGCTGTTAAAAATATAATTTCGGCATTAAATAGAAAGGAGATAGTGGGGTTTTTGCCCGATGAGAACGCTTCTAAACGAATAGGTGTATTTGTAGATTTTTTCGGCGTTAAGGCCTGCACTATGTCGGGTATGGCTAACATTGCTGCGAAGATGAGGGTCCCGGTCGTTCCGGCTTTCATGGTTCGTCTTAACGATAGGAATGGCAATTTTAAAAAACATAGGTTAATAATAAGAAAACCCCTTGATATACAATATACGGGAGATAGAAAGTCTGATATGATGAAAATATTAAAAATATTCAATGAGGAAATAGAAGGCATAATTAAGGAGTATCCTGAGCAGTGGTTCTGGATCCACAATAGGTGGAGAACAAGACCCGATATCAATAAATAAAATTGGCGGAATATATGAATAAATGTGTGTTTTTGGATAGGGACGGCGTTTTAATCAAAGATGTAGGTTATTTAAAGAATCCAGATGATATAATTTTACTGCCTAATACCGTTACAGCGTTAAAAAATTTAAAGAAAGTCGGGTTTTTACTCATAATAGTTACAAATCAGGCGGGGATTGCCAAGGGTTTATTTACAGTAAATGATTTAGAAAAAGTGCATAAGCGATTGATGGGGATTTATGAAGATAACAATATTGCGATAGATGATTTGTATTTTTGCCCTCATCATAAAGATGGTATGGTTAAGCCTTACAATATCGGTTGTTCCTGTAGAAAACCAGATACGGGAATGGTGACCGACAGTGCGGAAAAATTCGGCATTGATATAAGCAGATCATTTATGGTTGGCGATAAGGACAGCGATATTCTTTTGGCAAAAAATTCCGGCTTAAAGTCATTTTATTTAAAAAATACCATGTACGAACATGATAAAAATATTATTCCTGATTTCTATGTTTCAGATTTAAAAGAGGCTTCGGATGCAATAATAAAATTACAAGAGATGCAAGAGGAATGAAATAATAGTGCGTTTTGGCATATTTACAAGCTAAACAGCAAGGCTCAATCATTAAGGAAATGGACGAATATTCAAGTAAAGAAGAAAATGAATTTTATATCCAGTGGCACTTTATTGAAAGTTGCAATTTGAGATGCATCCACTGTTATCAGGATGGTTATGTTTTTAAGGAGCCTGATATGGAGCGTCTTGGATTGATTTTCTCGAGGCTTGACGAAGCAATGTCTAAATGGAATACCAAGGGAGTAATCTCATTGACGGGAGGCGAACCGTTCTTAAAGCCATCTGCTTTATTTTACCTGGCAGATCTCATTGAAAATTCACCAAATTTTAAAGAGATTACTATCTTATCCAACGGGACATTAATAGACGATGGCCTGATAGCCAAAATCAAGAAATATAAAAAAATAACTGAAATACAGATATCAATTGATGGCGCGGATGCTAAAATACATGATGCCATTAGAGGTGAAGGAACTTTTTTAAAGACAATAAATTCGGTTAAGAAGTTAAAATCGGCAGGGTTGAAAGTTTCTATAATGTTTACCCTTAACAATAAAAATATTGAGTCAGCAGTTAGTATGCCGAATTTGGCTTACAAGCTCAATGTCGATAGGCTAACTATTGAAAGAATGACGACCATGAGTGAGGCTGAAAAGAATGAATTTTTTATACAGCCTAGTGTTTTGAATAAGGTCTACGGTGATGTTTATGCTAAATCCAAGGAGGTTTTCTTGGATAGAAAGACGAAGCTGGCAACGTCAAGACCGTTGTGGAATTTAATAGATGAAAATAGCGGCGGGCACTGTCCTGTCGGTTTGTCCTCAATTTGTATCCTTCATGACGGAACGCTTCTTCCATGCAGACGACTTTATTTACCCCTTGGAAATATTATAGATGACGGATTGTTTAAGATATGGTACACTTCTGAAATATTATGGGAAATGAGGAAAAAAAATAATTTATCCAAGGAATGCTTAGAGTGTTCTCACTTTGAAAGATGTGGAGGGTGCAAGGCAATAAGTTACTACTGTAATGGCAGTTTTAATTCAAAAGATCCTCAGTGTTGGATTTAATTTATGAGATATTTATATGACTAAAATATATAAACTTGATGAAAAGTTTAGTCTGCGCAGCGATGAAAACGGTTATATGCTTTTTAATACAGATGCAGGCGATATATACAGATTAAACGAGGTTTCTTTTAATATTTTATCATTATGCGACGGCAATAAAACAGATAAGGAGATAAAAGATATTATTACAGGTCTCTTCGATGTTTCGGTTGAGGTGTTCAGTAACGACTTTGACAATATAATGAAGGATATTTCAAGTAAACATTTCGTAACCTGCATATCCTCTGGTGATTAGGTGAGACAGGGCATATTTTTGTTTGCTTTTAAATAAAAAGTTTGTTAGAATCAAAAGTTACTGTTGTAGAGGGATTAATTATAAAATTAAGGGGTAAATATTATGGCAAACCACGAATCGGCTAAAAAAAGAGCAAGACAAACAAAAAAAAGAACATTGCGCAACACAAGTAGCATCTCAAAGATGAAGACCAATATCAAAAAATTTAAGGTGGCCGTATCTCAGAATGATAAGGAAACGGCAACTACTCTTTTTAAGCTAAATGTGTCTTATATCATGCACCTAGCATCTAAAAGGGTGATTCATAAGAATAATGCTTCTAGGAAAGTTTCCGCGCTATCTAAACTTCATAACGCAGTCAAATAAGGTTAGTTAAGCACACCTATTTCGAGGATTATCTAAAAGGTTAAGTTTAAATATAAATTCTTCGAATATTAGGTTGTGCGGGTAGGCTGTTGTCTTGAGTTTAATGTCTACTTCTTCAAGCAGTTCCATCATTTTTTTAAGCTCGCGTATTGAAAATAGCGACAGGTTTCTTAGGAATTTGTTTTTCAGAAAGGGCAAGATTGAATTTACTTGCAAGATAGTTTCCATGTTTATTCCCGCGGACTCCTGCAGTTTTGCTCTGTGCAGTTTTCTTATCTCATTGTATAACATTGGTGCGATTTTTATTGGTTTTTCCCCATCGTCGTAAATAGCGCTAAATATTGAAAACGCTCTCCTTGCATCCTTGTCAAGGATTTTATCGATAAGGTCAAAAATACTAAATGTTTTTGAGAAAGAAAGAAACGGTTTTAATTCGCTAACGGACAGTACCTTAGATCTATTTTCAGGTTTAATTCCAGATGCTATTTTATCAAGCTCATTATCAATGATTGCAGTGTTATTGCCCGTATATCTAACGATATAGTATATTGATTCGTCAGAAATTTTTATATCTTTTTCTTTAGATAAATTTTTAATATAAGGGAAAAGCTCATTGTCGTATAAAGGCCGAATTTTGGACAGTTTAAAATAATCCTTGCCTTTTAATTTTTTGAAAAATTTGTTATTTAAATTAATTTTTAAGTTTCGGTCGTAGAATATTATTATTGACGTAGGAGACGGAGAATCTAAGTAATTGAGTAGATCCGCATTATTAAGAAAATAACCGTCAAAATCATCTATGCATATAACCCTTCTCTCTGACAAGACCGGATAAACATTACTTGTATCCAGAAATTCATCTATAGAAGGTGATACAAGGTTGTCGAAATTAAAATCCACCTGCTCTTTTTTTAACACGCTATATTTTATTCGATTTATCTCTTTAGCGATCCTGAAATCATCTTTCCCGTAAAAAAAGTAGATAAGAATTTCTTTTTTCATGCATAAATTCTACAATAAAAAATATATTTTTAGAAGCGATATTTTTTATTATTATGTGGTTGACTTTTATTTTATATTCTATTAATATAATCTAATTATGATGGAATTTCTGATGGTTATATTTATAGTTTCTGCCTTTTTTTTGATCGTTGTTATTTTAATGCAACAAGGTAAAGGGCAAGAAATGGGCGCCGTGTTTGGTGGTAGTTCGCAGACTGTATTTGGAGCTTCCGGTGCGGGTAATTTTTTGACTAAAGCCACTGCTGTTTTGGCCGTTATTTTCATGGCAACGGCATTTCTAATATCCTATATTTCGGCAAAGCAGGTTAGCCCAATCTCAATTAAAAGCTATCTCAAGAAGACGGAACAATCTGCTGCGGTTAAGAATATTACCGTTCCTCTACCTAAGGCGTTAGCGAAGCAATCAAAAGCGGTTAAATAATAAATAATAGCCTGTATCGAATTATTGATTCTTTATTAAAATGCCGAAGTGGTGGAATTGGTAGACACGCCATCTTGAGGGGGTGGTGGATAATTATCCGTGCCGGTTCAATTCCGGCCTTCGGCACCATTCAAACGGGTTGTTTTGACATCAGCAATGTAAACTCTTTTAGGAAGGCATTGTTGTAAAGAGCGCTGTTTACAACCATCTGATTTAACGCATCATATTTGTTTAGTTTTATTCTGTATGGCCTATTTCTGGTCAAAGAGTCAAATTTATTAGCAATTATCAAGATCTTTCCGTAAGTAGAGATATGCTCTTCCGTTTTCCCGAATGGGTAACCACTACCGTCCGAAGCCTCATGGTGTTCTATAACGCCATTGATAATATCGTCGTTATCCATGTTGTTTTGTATTAAAATTTCCCTAGAATACACGGGATGCGCTTTAATTTGACTTAATTCTGCGTCGTTTAACTTATTTTTTAGCATAATTGTTTTTGGAATTTTTAATTTTCCGATATCGTGCAGTAGTCCTGCAAGGCCAATTTCGTACAGAGACAGCTTATTTGCGAAACCGAGTCTTGTCGCCAAGGAAATAGCATAAATACTGACATTCATACCGTGACCTACTTCGTTATAATCGTAATCAGAGAGATTTAAAAGCTTCGTAAATGCAAATTCGCTTATTAAAAGATAGTCAACCGTAATTTCTATGGTTTTTTTCATATTTTTTTTGTTATCCTTAAGGTTGCCGGTTGTCAAAACGCATTCAGCGTAAACCTTGGAATAGATATAAATTTTTACGGCTTTTTCCTCTAAGCTTAGATTTTTTGAGTCAACTATATTTTCTATGTGTTCTGCTATATCGTTTTCATATTTTTCTTTATCATTTTCTAGAATATAAAGATGTTTAACCCCGTTATTTTTCAGTCTTAGCGCCTCGTTTTGAGAAAATATGAGGGCTTTTGACCGATAAAGAATATAGCTTGACCCCGAACCTATATAGAGAGGATAATCTGAATTTTTGCCAAAAATCAGGCTTTCAATTACTATCGGAACATAGCTTTCTTTTCCGCTCATACGGTAATTTTCCTCTTTCCAAGTTATATAATTACGGAGCTTAACCCCTTTTTTTTACAACCTTCCTTAAAATATTCCGCTTGTGTTTTGTCGCCTACTATGGTCCCGTAATGCATAGGGATAGATATACTCGCCCCGATTTTTTCAGCCGCTCCTATCGCCTCGAGAGGTGTCATAACATAAGTGCCACTGACCGGTATAAACAACAGATCAATGTTTTTTGAAGTCAAATTGTCAATCTCCGGTATGTTGTCTGTGTCACCCATATGATATATCTTAATCCCGTTAAATGTTACAATAAATCCGAGTTTATTATCCTCTTTGGGATGATAAACCTTGCCGGGTTCTTTGAATTTATTTATGTTATACGCAGGAACTCCTTCGATATGAAAGTCTTTAAAATCCATTGAGTTGCCTGGTGCAATAATTACAACTTTATTATCAAGCAAAGAATCTAGCTCTTTGTGTGTCATCTCATTCATAAATAGCACGGTAGAGTCTTTTATTATTTTATGAATATCGTCCATAGAAAAGTGGTCGAAATGTTCATGGGATACAAAAATGTAATCCGCTTTGGGATTGGCATTGAGTAGTTTAAACGGGTCAAAGTACAAATTAACCTTGCCGTCGGTTACCATAAAGCTGTCATGGCAAAATCTTTCTACTGCAAGTCCTTTATAATTAAACATAAAAGCCTCCACCTAAAATTAACTTATTCATCGTTTTTGTGAGCACAGCGATGCCCGAAAACCCAACAATATTCTATCATAATTTTGCAGAATTGTTAAGAATTTAGATAGGCGCGGATAAATATATATTGTAATTGTGTGCGGTTGTAATATATAATAATTCAATAAATTTTGAGACTAAGGCAGACAATCAGGTTTGGAATAAATTAACCGCGCTTAAGGATTTAAAAACCTAAATTTAAATATGCATGGTATCGGTTTTTTAATGCAATAAACGAAAGGCACGCGGTTTACTTGATGGTTTGACGTTTACTGAACGATATAAAGGAGGTTTTATGGCAAACTTAAGGATAGCTATAAACGGATTTGGCAGAATAGGAAGAAATGTTTTTAGGGTATTACAGGGCATGATAGCAAAGGGCGAAGGGATTGACGTGGTCGCGATTAATGATATCACCAATCCGCAAGTGCTTGCCCACCTCCTCAAATATGATTCGGTTCACGGTAAGGCAAATTTTTATGTCGGTTACGATATTGATCATATTGTTGCAGATGACAGGGAGACCTTAATTACGGCGATAAAGGATCCTTCCGAGCTTTTATGGAAGCACTTAGGCGTTGATGTGGTTATTGAATCAACAGGACTTTTTATAAAAAGAGACGATGCATCTAAACATCTTAGAGCCGGAGCTAAAAAGGTTTTGATTTCAGCACCTTCCAATGATTCTGATGTTACGATTGTCCTTGGAGTTAACGATAAAATTTATGATAAAAATAAACATTCTATTGTCTCTATGGCATCTTGTACTACGAATTGCCTTGCTCCCGTCGCCAAAGTAATTCATGAAAATTTTACAATAGAAAAGGGAAATATGACAACTGTACACTCTTATACGAATGACCAGAGAATATTAGATTTGCCGCATAAAGATTTAAGGCGGGCAAGAGCAGCCTCGGTGTCCATTATTCCCACAACAACCGGCGCCGCAAAGGCAGTTTGCAATGTATTACCTGAACTGAAGGGCAAACTTGACGGAATGTCATTAAGGGTGCCTACGCCTGATGTTTCTATTAATGATCTGGTATGCAAGGTTTCTAAGAAAACCTCGGTTTTAGAGGTAAATTCTAAGTTAGAAGAGGCATCTGAAACATATTTGAGAGGAATTCTTGCTTTTAGTAAGGAAGCATTAGTTTCGATCGATTATGTAGGAAATCCATATTCTTCCATTGTTGATTCTCTTAGCACAAAGGTTATAGGGGATGATTTGGTTAAAGTTTTGTCGTGGTATGACAATGAATGGGGCTATTCCACAAGGCTTGCCGAGATGACGATTATGATGATGCGATAATGGAAAATATAGTTTATATCGACGAAATAGACATAACGAATAAAACCGTTCTTATAAGGGTAGATTTTAACGTTCCACTTGACCAAAACGGGAATATCGCCGATGACACAAGGATTAGGGCCGTTCTTCCTACTATCAATTACTGCTTGGATGAAGATGCAAAGGTAGTTTTAATGTCTCACATGGGTAGGCCCACGGGGAATAAGGTTACCGGGCTTTCGCTTATAGTTGTTGCGAAAAGATTAAGCAGGTTACTGGATAAAGACGTTAAATTTGTAAGTGATTGTGTCGGTGAGTTAGCAGAAAGCGCTGTAAAATCATCATCTTACGGCAACGTCATACTGTTAGAAAATCTAAGATTTTATTCTGAAGAAACAAAAAATGATGAGGAATTTGGAAAGAAATTAGCTTCATTGTGTGATATTTATGTCAATGATGCGTTTGCTACTGCCCACAGGTCTCACGCCTCTAATATTTCCGTTACAAAATTCGTAAAGACTTGCGCTGCTGGTTTTCTTATAAGAAAAGAGCTGAATTATTTTACGAGGGCGATAGAAAGTCCGATGAAACCGTTTGTTGCCATTGTAGGTGGGGCTAAGGTTTCTGGGAAGATAGAGGTATTGTCAAATTTAGCCGATAAAGTAGATAAACTTATCATAGGTGGGGCTATGTCCAATACCTTCCTTAAGGCTATGGGATATGATATTGGCAGTTCCATGGTTGAAGATGACATGATCGAATATGCAAAAAAAACGCTCAAAAAAGTGAAGGAAAAAAATATCAAGCTTTATCTTCCTGTGGATGTAGTTATTGCTGATAAGTTTGCTCCTGATGCAGAAACCAAGGTTACTACCGTTCAGGAAATTTCAAAAGATTGGATGGCACTAGATATAGGTCCTGCAACCGTGACCCTTTTTACCGAGGCCATTCAAAATGCAAAGACAATTGTATGGAACGGTCCAATGGGCGTGTTTGAATTCGATGCTTTTAGCAGAGGAACATTTGCATTGGTTTCAAGTGTGGCAAATGCCTACGCCCTTACAATCGTAGGCGGAGGCGATACTGATGTTGCTTTGCACAGGGCGGGAGAGTTTGCCAAGATGTCGTATGTTTCGACTGGAGGAGGCGCGTTCTTAGAGCTTTTAGAGGGAAAGAAGCTTCCTGGTATTGAGGCGTTAATAGGCTGTTCCAAAAAAAATAATTCAAGTAAACCACTTTAACCGAACCAACGCAAATGAAAAAGAAATTGACTATATTGATTTCTATTTTTCTTCCCATCTTGTTTGTCGATCAATATTTGAAATATTTAACCGATAACCATATAGCCTTATTTCACAAGATAACCGTAATAAGGTATTATTTCAACATAGTCCATGTTGATAATGCCGGCATTGCTTTTGGGCTTATGAATAGTTATTCGTCGCTCATTATTATAATATTAACGGCCCTGATTATTATCTTTGTAACCTTTATTTTGTTTAGGTTAAAAGTTAATTCCGGTTTATTCATAGTATCTTTATCCTTGGTAATAGCAGGTGCGTTTTCAAATCTTTTAAGCAGGGTTCTTCAAGGCTACGTGGTGGATTTTCTTGATTTTCATCTTTACAATTATCATTGGCCAAGCTTTAATATTGCGGATAGCTCCGTTGTTGTGGGGACCATACTGTTTTTTATTTCTGTAGTGAAGTATGTGTAAAAGATAACATAAAATTATATTAATGTTTATTTTTGATGAATAGATTTTACAAGTATATATGGCTGAAATAGATAAAAATTACGACTTTAGTAAAATTGAAAACCGTTGGCAGCGCGTGTGGGAAAAAGACGGTACATTTAATGTAAAAGATAACACTTTGAGTAATAAAAAAGCCTTCTATTGCTTAGAAATGTTTCCATATCCTTCCGGCCGAATTCACATGGGACATGTGAGAAACTATGCGATAGGGGATGTTATCGCTCGCTTTAAAAGATTGAAGGGTTTTGATGTTCTGCATCCTATCGGTTTCGACAGTTTCGGACTTCCTGCCGAAAATGCCGCAATAAAAAATAAGACTACCCCATCCATATGGACAAAAAACAATATAGCTTACATGACCGTTCAACTAAAAAGATTAGGTTTTTCATACGATTGGGATAGAATGATTATAACATCCGATAAATCGTATTATAAATGGGAACAGTTATTCTTTTTGCAGGTATTTAAAAAAGGATTGGCCTACAAAAAGATTTCAAATGTCAATTGGTGTGACTCGTGTCATACAACCCTTGCCAATGAACAAGTGGAAGATGGCAAATGCTGGAGATGCGGAAACAATGTGACGATAAAAAATATGGATCAATGGTTCTTTAAGATAACGGCTTATGCGGATGAGTTGCTTAAAGATACTGATAGTTTAAAAGGTTGGCCTAGCAAGGTTAGGACAATGCAGAAAAATTGGATTGGAAAAAGTTCAGGTTTAAGTATTTTTTTTAAGATAGCCAGTTTTGAGGGGGATGGCAGGGGAGTAAATAACGATAAAATAGAAATATTTACTACGAGGGCAGATACTGTATTCGGGGCAACTTTTATTGCTATTTCCCCGTTTCATCCGCTTGCCGAAAAATTAACCGAGGGTTCCGAAAAACATGTAGAATTAGAAAAGATTATTCATAATTCTATGATGTCTAAAGATATTGCGGAAAAGGAGGGATTTTTCACGGATTTTTATGCTATCAATCCGTTTACGAATAGAAAGATTCCGATATATGTAGTAAATTTTGTTTTAATGGATTATGGAACAGGGGCAATAATGTCTGTTCCCGCGCATGATGAAAGAGACTATGAGTTTGCCAAAAAATATGCTATAGATATAATCCGTGTGATACAATCCGAAGACAGTCGAGATCTTCCGTATACTGCGCAGGGAAAGCTTGTTAATTCAGGAGAGTTTGACGGACTTTTCTCAGATGAGGCAAAAGAAAAGATTTCCATTTTTGCGGAAAAGCATGGCATAGGCAAAAAGGTTATCAATTACAGGCTTAAGGATTGGGGAATATCAAGGCAAAGATATTGGGGCTGTCCAATTCCTATCGTTTACTGCAAAAAATGCGGGCTGGTTCCTATAAACGAAATCGATCTGCCGTTGATTTTACCGGATAATGCAGCCTTTGTTGATGGCGGCTCGTCGCCGTTAGAGACATTAACATCCTTTGTGCATACAACATGCCCGGTATGCGGTGGTGATGCCAAGCGAGAAACAGACACGATGGATACGTTCGTTGAGTCTTCATGGTATTTTTTAAGGTATACCCTCCTTAACAAAGACGGCTCCGCACCGTTTAAAAAAGAAGATATAGCGCGTTGGCTTCCGGTCAATAGGTATATCGGCGGGGTTGAACATGCCGTTATGCACCTTTTGTATGCAAGATTTTTTGTGAAGCTTTTAAGGGATTTAAACTATTTTGACTTAAGTGAACCATTTGAAAATTTATTAACTCAGGGCATGGTTGTAAAAGATGGCGCTAAAATGTCAAAATCTAGGGGTAATGTTGTGGATCCGGACGAACTTATTAAGAAATTCGGAGCCGATACGGTTAGGCTTTTTATACTTTTTGCCGCACCTCCCGAGAAAAATTTGGAGTGGAACGATTCAGGTGTTGAGGGGGCATTCAGATTTATCAATAAGTTTTACAGAACCATTGTGGCTTATACTGATATTTTGAAAAATATCAGTAGTGATTTTAAGATAGAGGATGAAAATCTATCTCAGAAGGGGAGCGATAAGTCGCCCTATGCAATTAAAAAAAGCGACATAAGTAAGAACGTTAAAAAAATTGTCTATCAATTAGGTAGGGTAATAGATAAAGCCGAAATGGAAATGAACGGACGCTATCATTTCAATACAATAATAAGCTCTGTAATGGAGTTGCTCAATAATTTTAATGATTATGCGGCGGACGATTTTAAGAAAGGAAGGGTTTTGAGCTATGCCGACAAATATCTGCTTAAATATTTTTTAAACTCTGTGATTATGATATTATATCCGTTCATCCCCCATGTATGCTCCGAAACATTTGAAATTTTGAATGATACTCGTATAGAAAAAACATCTTGGCCAAGAGTTATATCTGCAGGTTATGTTCAGGAAAACTGTAATATAGCAGTGCAGGTAAATGGTAAGATGAGAGATCTTATTACTATAGATTTAAATGTTAGTAAGGATGCCGTGCTTGATGTCGCATTGCAGAGTGATAAAATAAGGAAATACGTTGCGAATAAAAGCAGTATCAAAAAAGTCATATATATTAAAAATAAGCTATTAAGTATAATAATAAGAAATGAAAAATAAAATTACATTGATTATCGCTATTGTTATTGCCTCCGGTTTTATGTCCGCTTGTGGTTTTAGGATACTAAATCAGGACAAGACGGTTGTTAATATTCATGGTAAACATAAAAAATACAACAGTATTTCTCAAATATTCATAAAACCTTTCAGAAATTTGACCTATAAATCTGGCTTGGGAGCTTATTTTTCAAATAATCTTGCATACTATTTAAACACTTCGACGGACATGTTTACCGCAAATAGAGGAGATGCGAGATATTATTTAACAGGTAAAATTACGCAGGTACGAAATAATGTTATAGCATACACCGGGGTTGCCGCCGCGGTTGATTATATGATAACCGCAACCGTACAAATAAGTTTATACAAAACTACCGGAAAAATAATTTTTCGTAACGTCAACATTGCAGCTAGCGCCTTTTATTATAACCATATTAATCCCCTTATTGCGCATAAACAAGAAAAGACAGCATTAGAAACGGTATCGAAAAGAATTGCCGAGAAGATTGCTATTTTTATTGAATCTAAAAGGTTGATAGAAAGATAACGCAATATGTAGTCCCATTGCGCGGCTATCTAATGTTTTTCAAAGTTGTACCCTTTTATCTTTTTGATTTTTTTATACAGTACAAGGCTTAGTTTTGCGAATACGTAGCCCAATACCCCTCCCGATATAACATCTAACGGATAATGTTCTCCGTTATAAACACGCGAGAAAGCGACAAGTAGTGCAATGACGTAGAATAACTTGTAGCGTTTTGGAAACATGTACGAAAGGGAAACCGCCAAAGCAAAAGCTGTAGTTGCATGTCCAGACGGAAACGAATGTTCGGTTAGATGTCTCCCGAATAAATCAATATGAACGGTACCGTTTTTTATAAGGTCATGAAGCGCAACAATTGGTCTTGGTCTGTTCACTAGCCGTTTTATAATTATGTCAAATATGCCGGGGATAAGTTGCGTTAAAATAATAAGAAAAAACGATTGTTTAAATTTTGAACGATTATATGTATAGATATAAACTAATGCTAACCAGTACACCACCCATCCATTCCCTAAAAATGTAATTGCTCGCATATTGTCATTAAGGAAAGAAAAATGGAAGTTGTTGTTGATAAACAAAAAAAGCGCTGTGTCTAAATGAAGAATATAAAGCAACATATATTTTTTAAATAATTATTTATTTTTGATTTAGTAAATTATTAAGATATAATTTTAATAGAATTAGCCTGATAATGCAATCCATTTGTTATACAGCGTTATTCGGAATACATTTTTTAATGGTCATGAGGAGTACTCGTATGCAAGCGGTTATAATGGCAGGGGGCTTTGGGACAAGGCTTAAGCCTTTAACGAATAACACCCCTAAGCCTATGATACATGTGGCTAATAAGCCTATGATGGAGCACGTTGTCAATTTACTAAAAATGTATGGAATAGTTGACTTAATTATTTTGCTATATGTCCAGCCGGAAGCAATAAAGAACTATTTTAAAGATGGGGCAAATTTTGGGGTAAATATAGAATATGTACTTGCCGAAGAAGATTACGGTACCGCGGGGGCGGTCAAAAATGTTGAGAAAATAATTAAAGGTGACAATTTCCTTGTCATTAGTGCTGATATAATTACTGATATTAATCTCAAGAAGCCGATAGATTTTCATATTGCTAAGAATAGCGATGCTACAATCGTCATCGCAAGGGTCGAAAATCCCTTACCGTATGGAATAGTTGTTATGGATAGCGATCATAGGATTACAAAATTCCTTGAGAAACCGACATGGTCAGAGGTTTTTAGCGATACCATTAATACCGGGATTTATATATTAAACAAGAATGTATTAGGCATGATCTCTGAAAAAAGTGAATTTGATTTTTCAAAAGACCTTTTTCCCGCACTTCTAAGGGAGAACAAAAATATTTTTGGACACATATCTTCAGGTTACTGGAAGGATGTTGGCACGCTTTCGGAGTATAGGCAAAGTCATTTGGATATTATATCGGGTAAAATAGATTTAGATACAGTGGGAATAATGCTTTCCAAAAATAATATAAAACTAGGCGAAAAGAGCGTTGTAGATATAAGTTGCGATATTGAAAATTCTATATTTGGTAAAAATGTCCGTGTACTTCAAAATTGCAAGATTAGAAATTGTGTTGTGGGTGATAACTGCTCTATAGGAGAAGGCACTGTTTTGAGCGGCTCTGTTGTTGGAAAGGATTCAAAAATTGGTGCAAATTGTGAGATTCAAGAGGCTATACTGGGTTATAAATCAAATGTTGGCAAAAATGTATTTATCGGTTCCGGTGCAGTGATAGCTGATGTTTGCAATATCGGTAACGAGGCAGTGATAAATCCCAATGTGAAGATTTGGCCATTTAAAAATGTGGAAGGTGGTGCAATATTATCAGAGAGTCTCGTCTGGTCGGATAAATGGAGTGCTACGATATTTGGTCAATATGGCATAACAGGCCTTGCGAACTTGGAGATAACCCCTGAATTTGCTTCCAAACTAGGGGCTGCATTTGGCGCGACCATTGGTAAAAACAAAATCGTTTCCGTCTCAAGGGACAGCCATAAGACATCTAGGCTGTTTTCAAGGGCTATGATGTCGGGAGCCCTTTCTGTTGGGGTCAATGTAAATGATTTCAGTGATACCCCAATATCTATTGTTCGGTATCAGGCGAGGCAATTCAAAAGTTATGGCGGTATTCATATTAGAAAACATCCATTTGACAAGAAACTTTTGAATATAAAGTTTTTTGATTCCAATGGTCTCGACTTATCCCCATTAAGTGAGCAAAAAATAGAAAGATTATTTTTTAGAGAAGATTATATGAGGGTCGGTTCCGAAGAGACCGGTGAGATATTTTATCCGACGCATGGGACGGAATATTATACTGACGGATTTTTGAATACTATTGATGCCGATAGAATCATAAAGAGAAAATTTAAAATTGTAATAGACTATTCTTACGGAAGTTCCAGTAGAATTTTTCCTGCAATAATTGGAAGGCTCGGAATAGATTCTGTCCATTTAAGCGCAAATTTAGATCAGACTAAGATTACAAAAACGGAACGGGAATTTAAAAAATCGCTTAAAGATCTATCCGGTATCGTAAGGTCTGTTAATGCAGATTTAGGTATTCTTATCGATAATGGTGGAGAAAAGATATATATCTGCGATAGTAGCGGGGATAATATAGACGGAAATACGGCATTATCGTTAATGTCTCTTCTTGTTATGAAGACGGAAAAAACGAATAGAGTTATCACTGTGCCAATTAATTCGTCGCTTAATTTAGTAAAGATGGCCAAGGATTACAACTTTAAGGTAAGTTTATCTAAAAACTCCTCTAATGCCCTTATGGAAAGTTTTGTCAATCCCAATGTCTGTTTTGCGGGTGACAATGTGGGCGGTTATATTTATTCTAGGTTTATGCCTGCTTTTGATGGGATGTATTCTTTAATAAAACTTCTTGAGATGCTTGCTAAACTTGATACTACTATTAAAAACGAGTTGCGTTATATTAAGCCTACATACTTTGACTATAAAATAATTCCTTGCCCAACTGAAGCAAAGGGGTTTATAATGAGAAAGTTTATGGAAAAATATAGGGATGATAATGCGTTTTTTGTTTATGGCATAAAACTGATAAAGCCAAATGGATGGGTACTGGCTTATCCGGCATCGGAGGGCGCTCATTTTGAGATATTTTCCGAAAGCAGGGAAAAGGATGATGCTTTGGCATTGATAAATCAATTTAGTAGCGATATAGAGGGGTGGAAGAGTGAAAGAAATTTCAGTGTCGTATCATGACAAAGAAAGTTTCGAGATTGAATTTGGAACATCCGGCTATAGAGGCAAGATCGCGGGAGATTTTACCTTTGATGTCGTAAAATTAGTCTCCCAAGCTATATGTGATTTTCTGAGGGATAAGTATAATGGTATTTTTGCATCTGAAAAAATAATTATCGGTTATGACACTAGGTTTTTATCGGAGGAATTTGCCAAATTAAGTGCCGGGGTTTTTTGTGCCAACGGATTTTTCGTTATTTTTGCGAGTTTCTGCACTCCAACGCCTGTTTTATCCATAAAAATAGCAGAAGAAAAGGCGTTGGGCGCGATAAACATAACGGCAAGCCATAACCCCTATAATTATAACGGAATTAAATTTTCTCCTGCATGGGGCGGTCCGGCATTGCCAGAAGATACCGAAATTATAACAAGAAGATCAAACGAACTTTTAAAATGTCCGGAATATAAATTCATAGGTTTTGATAGTGCCAAGAATCAGGGTCTGTTGAAGGAAGAAAATTTTATAAATAGCTATGCGACCCTAATTAAAACCAAGATTAATTTAGGACTTATATCGGAGAATAATAAAAATATATTTGCTTTTATAACCTCTTTACATGGGACATCGAAGGATATTATAGGAGATATATTATCTGGCATAGGTATCGATTTTAAAGAGATATACAAAGATAGGGATGCTTTCTTTGCGCCAGGCATGGCGCCAGATCCCTCGGCTAAAAATTTAAATGAAATGAGCATATTAATCAGGGATTATAATGGTGCTAATGAAAAAAATGGATCCAAAAAATTAGCAATGGGATTGGCAACGGACGGTGACGCCGATAGGTACGGAATATTAGATGAAGATGGTAAATTTGTGGAACCTAATATAATTTTCCCACTTCTTTATAATTATTATATAGACGGCAAGGGTATTAAGGGTAATGTCGCAAGAAGCGTGGCCACTACGGCCTTAATTGATAGGATTGCAAAGTATCACGGCTTCAAGGTTATAGAAACTCCCGTTGGATTTAAGTATCTGGGCAAACTTATATCTGAACGCAAGGTTGTCATGGCAGGTGAGGAATCTTCAGGGTTGACAGTATTGGGACATACTCCGGATAAGGATGGGATATATGCTTGTCTTTTGGTTTTAGAGATGATGTCATATTACAAGAGGCCGCTAAAGTTGCTCGTCAAAGACCTTCTTGAAAAGTTTGGACCCATTTACACTAAAAGGATAAATGTGCCCGTGAACAAAGAAAAGTTTAAGACAGAAATTAATGATAAGATGAATAAATTTCCAGCTACTTTTAGGGGAAAAAAGGTTATGGGCAAGAATACGACTGATGGATACAAGATTTTCTTTGATGATGATTCATGGCTTTTGTGCAGGCTTTCGGGTACAGAAGATTTAATTAGGATATACGGCGAATCTGATACAGTGAATAATCTTGACGACTTAATGTATTCATTTCAAGAATATTTAATATAACTAAATAAAATAATATTAAAAGGTTTATTTGCGATAACTTATGAAGTTTTATACTTTTCCTGTAGGGCCCTTTGAGGTAAATACATACCTAGTGTTTAATGATGACAACGGTAATAGAGATGGTTTTTTAATTGACCCCGGGGGTCAGGAAAAAAGGATCGAAAAAACAATAAGAGACGAAAACATTAACATTAGGTTTATCCTTAACACTCATTGCCATATAGATCATGTGGCGATGGATAATTATTTTAAAAAAAAATATGATGTTAAAATTATTGCGAATAAAAAAGATGAGTTAATCTTAAAAAATCTTAAAGAGCAGGCAGAGTATTTGGGTTTTGATTTTAACGGAGAGGTGGTAATAGATGAATACTTAACGGAGGGTGTTGTTATTAAAATAGGAAAAATTAATATTATGCCTATTTTCACGCCCGGGCATTCGCCGGGGAGCACATCTTTTCTTATTAATGACGAATATCTTTTCAGTGGGGATACGCTTTTTAAGAATACTGTAGGAAGAACCGATCTTCCCGGTGGCTCTCCTGATGAAATTATAAGCTCTATTAAGAACAAGCTGCTTATACTTGGCGATGATATCCTTGTCTTACCGGGACATGGCGATACTACGGTTATAGGGCAGGAAAAAAAATACAATGCATATTTAATCTAATCTCTGCAGTTTTAAAACTATGACATTAAAAGGCAAAAATATTCTTTTATGCATAACCGGTTCAATTGCGTGTTATAAAAGCGTAGATTTATACAGAAGATTAAAAAAAGAGGGCGCTAATGTTAGGGTAATAGTCAGTTCATCTGCTAGCAATTTTATCTCGCCCTACATTTTTAAAGCTTTCGGAGAGGAGGTTTTTGAAGACGATGCCTTTAAAAATCCGCTTGCTCATATTTCACTCTCAAAATATGCAGATTTAATATTAATAGCCCCCGCCACATTCAACACAATAAATAAACTTGCCTGCGGTATTGCGGATACATTAATAGGCTTGGCTGTTTCGGCTTCACAAGATAAGCCAAAGGTTTTGGTTCCAGCGATGAATCCAAATATGTTTTCTAATAATATTTTTAAGAATAATTTGCAAAGTTTGATCGAGCAAGGTTTTCATTTAGTTTTACCCGGGACGGGGGAGCTTGCCTGTGGCGATGTCGGAGAAGGAAAATTTCCGGAGATTAACGATATTGTTTTTAAGCTGAAGTCGGTTTTTAATAAAAAGACACTTAATGGCAGGAGGGTTTTGATAACGGCAGGTGCGACAAGGGAATACCTTGATCCTGTCAGATTTATTTCAAATGCTTCAAGTGGTAAAATGGGTGTGAGCCTTGCCAACGAGGCGGTTGAGTTAGGCGCGGAAGTCACATTAATTGCTTTAAATACAGAGGCATCTTCTCAATATATCAACAGGGCTGTGAGGATTATAAATCGCGGAAGTTTTAGCGGTTTAAGGGATGCATTGATGCGTGAATTTAAACAATGCGACATTCTTTTGATGGCCGCAGCCGTATCGGACTATAGTTTTAAAGAAAAAAGCCCAAATAAGATAAAAAAAAAGGACATGAATATTAATATAGAGCTTGTCCAGAATGAAGATTTACTGGTGCTTATCTCTAAACTCAAAAAAGAGGGGCAGACGGTGTTAGGATTTGCGGCGGAGACGGACTCAATAATTGAAAATGCAAGAAAAAAACTGATAGAAAAATCATTGGACTATATTTTTGTAAACGATATATCAAGAGACATCATAGGCGAGGATGAAAATGAGGGTTTTTTGATAAAAAAGGATGGGGAGATTAAAAGATTTGAAAGGCAACTAAAAATAGATCTCGCAGAAAAAATTCTCAATGAATTAACATAATCCTGATTACAATATATGCCATGCGTAAAAATAAAAAGGGATTTACTCTTGTCGAATTAGTAATGGTCATAATCCTTATAGGGGTTCTTGGAATTATCGGAACCTCCGGGTTAAATTCTGCTATTTCAAGTGATAGGGGGATGTATGAAAGGCAGTTTGAGTCTGCTATAAGATATGCCCAAAATTATGCGATGAATCATTTTACTTATGTCGCTGTAGTTTTTTCAAGTACCGGTTCAAAGCCGTCATGTTCATTGAATCAAAACCAAGGCCCCCCTTATTCGGGCTATGCAGTATGTGCTTGTAATGGCGCAACGCCATCGGTTTTAGAGCCGATAGTTAATCCACTTGCGCAAGTTGCCAATAATTTTTATGTATCTTTGAATCATGGCATAAGTTATGATGTGTTTGGAATACCCACGAACTATATTGTTTTTAATTCTGCGGGGGAGCCGGGAATATTTAGCAACAGTGCCTGTTCATCCAATAATTTTTCTCTGTACAACGCCTCTGCAATTCGTTTATCTTTTGGTTCTTCATCGCTGCATTTATCCTTTTATATTTATCCAAATACGGGCATTGTAAGTTCTAACGGTACACTTTGAAAAACAGTAAGAACCTTTTTGACGGTTCACAAATCAAGCTTCAAATGTTATAATGTGCTAGTCTGTTTTACAGAAAGCAAGCTGGATTTAATTAGGCGGTGGTTAAGAGTTTTGTATCCGTTTAAACAATAGCCTGGTAGGTTGATATAATTATAAATTCCTTACAAACAAGATGGGGCATAATGAATATAGTCACAATACTAAGATCGAGGGATATGCTTGATATTCTAAAGCCGTTTTTGAGCGGTTACAATCTTGCTCATTATACCAGCAAGGATGACTTTTTAAGGGATGTTAAAAGGGCGGGTACATCTTCTGACGAATTGTTTTCTTCGGTGGATTTAACCGAGGATTTAATCTTAATTGTCAATGCCGGTATCGAGATAGACAGTGACGTTTTATCCCTCCGTAATGTTAAATTAATTCAGCAGTTTGGTATAGGGTATGAGAATGTTGATATGGGTTATGCTTCGCAGGCAGGAGTGCCTGTTTTTAATGTTCCTACGGTGGGTACATATAATGCTGTATCAGTTGCGGAGCTATCTATTTTCTTTGTTCTTGCGCTTGCGAGAGATTATAATGGTTGCGTAAACTCTATTAATCACGGCGTAGCGAACGAACCGATGGGATATAGTATCTCCAGTAAAAAATTCGGAGTTGTAGGGCTCGGCGGAGTCGGGCTGGAAATTATAAGGATGTTAAAAATATTTAATACGGAAATTTACGGTTTAAAACGCACAAAGCCTGAGGGTGACTATACTAAAGATTTAAATATCAAATTTGTAGGAACGGTAGATGACGATTTCAAATATATTTTGCCGTTGATCGATTACCTTATTCTTGCAGTTCCTCTAGATAAGAATACCAAAAATTTATTCAATGATGAAGCGGTTAGTTTAGCGAAAAATGGCTTGTCCGTAATAAATGTTGGAAGAGCAGGCTTGATTGATAAAGATTCATTAATAAGGGGTTTGAAAAGCGGAAAGATTAAGGGGGCGGGACTTGATGTGTTCTGGAAAGAGCCCGTGCATATAAGTGATGAAATTTTTCATTTCAACGTCATTGCAACACCGCATATCGGCGGGGCAACGCATAAATCTATTACCGACATTGCCCGCATTTGTGCTAAAAATATAAATAATTGGATAGATGATGGGGATTTAACAAACTGCGTAAATAAAACGTCAATAAAATTTAACTGATGCGTCCTCGTTGGATAGACGGGGAACAAGAAACGGGAATTATATGGATTACAAAAACAGTTTAAACCTTCCTAAGACTGATTTTCCGATGAAGGCAAATCTTAAGGTTACGGAAGAAAAACTTCTTAAAGAGTGGGAAGAAAACAAGCTTTATGAAAGCATCATGAAGCAGGCGCGAAAAAGATCAAAAACGTTTATACTTCACGACGGTCCGCCGTATGCTAACGGACATATTCATTTGGGAACTGCCCTGAATAAAATTTTAAAGGATATAATCGTCAGGTTTAAACTGATGTCGGGGTATTACACCCCTTTCATTCCGGGATGGGATTGCCATGGGCTTCCTATAGAACATAATGTTGATAAAAGTTTAAAATCTAGAGATGCTGTCTCAAAAAGCGAGAAGAGAAAACTTTGCCGCGAGTATGCCGGCAGGTTTGTAGATACCCAAAGGCAAGAGTTTAAAAGACTTGGAAGCATCGGTCGTTATGATGACCCTTATCTTACCATGAACTACGCTTATGAGGCAAACACCGTTAGAAAATTAGCCGGTTTTATGAAAAACGGTGGACTTTATAGGGCAAATAAGCCGATATATTGGTGTTCGTCTTGCAAGACTGCCCTTGCTGAAGCTGAGGTCGAGTATGCAGAAAAGGTATCACCATCCATCTACGTAAAATTCAAGATTAAGTCAAATTTGGAGGATATAGTCAAGATCGCAGATATCGGCGGAAAGGATATTTTTGCGGTTATATGGACGACGACGCCATGGACTATCCCTGCAAACCTTGCAATTTCTCTGAATCCTGATTTCGAGTACTCTTTTATAGATAATGGAGAAGAAATACTCATTCTTGAAGAAAATCTTGCAGGCGAAATAATGGAGAGGTTTGAGTGCCATGATTATAAGGTTGTAGCCAAGACAAACGGTAAAAATTTGGAGAACAAAATAGCTTCACATCCGTTTATAGACAGAGATTCATTGCTAATATTAGGCACACATGTTCAAAGAGATGCGGGAACGGGTCTTGTGCATACCGCTCCGGGACATGGGGATGATGATTACGCTGTTGGGCTTAAGTATAACCTCCCCGCATATGCCCCTGTTGATGACAGAGGTAGGTTCTTGAGTGATGTTGATATATTTGCCGGTATGCGTGTATTTGAATCCAATCCTCATGTGATAGGAAGGTTACGGGAAGTAGGAGCATTAGTACTCGAAGAGACTATAGAACATTCTTACCCACACTGTTGGCGGTGCAAAAAACCTTTAATCTTACGCTCAACCAAGCAATGGTTTATCTCTATGGGCGAAAACGATTTAAGAAATAAATCGCTTGAGGCTTTAAAATCTGTTAACTGGATCCCAAAATGGGGCATAGATAGAATCTCAGGCATGCTTGAATCAAGGCCTGATTGGTGTATTTCGAGGCAAAGGTCATGGGGCGTTCCCATAACGGCATTTCAATGTAAAAAATGCGATGAAGCGTTTGTGGATTATGATTTAACCCTCAAGATAGCCGATGAGTTTGAAAAATATGGGGCGGATATATGGTTCGAAAAGCCCGCCGATTATTTTATCAATTTAAGTAAGAAAGGGGTTAAATGCAAAAAATGTGGTTCAACAGAATTCGAAAAGGAAGAAGACATACTTGACGTATGGTTTGATAGTGGGGTCAGTTATTATTGCGTATTAAAACAAGATAAAGACACGAGGGATGCAGGTTTTCCCGCCGATTTGTATTTAGAGGGTTCCGATCAGCACAGAGGCTGGTTTCACTCGAGCCTTTTGATTGGACTCGGCACAGGGGACGGTGCGCCCTATAAGACCGTCCTTACCCATGGCTTTGTTGTAGATAGCTCGGGTAAAAAGATGTCAAAGTCTTTGGGTAATGTCATAAGCCCTAATGAAATCATAAATAAGTACGGAGCTGATATATTAAGGCTTTGGGCGGCATCGGAAGATTATAAAAATGATATGAGGATATCTCGGGAGATAATTCAAAGACTATCGGAGGGATACAGGAAAATTAGAAATACATTAAGATTTATGTTCGGTAATCTAAACGATTTCGACGATAAGATTAACACCGTTAAGTACGAAGACATGAGGGATTTAGACAGATATGCCGTGCATAAATTAACCCTATTATCCCGCAATATTATACAGCAGTATTCTGGCTATGATTTTCACTTGGTTTATCAAAATATATACAAGTTTATGATAGAGTTTTCCTCTTTCTACCTTGACATTGCCAAGGATGTGCTTTACACGGATGCAAAAGATTCTAGCAGAAGAAGGGCCGTCCAATCGGTATTGCATCTTGCATTAAATATTTTCATTAAATTTTTAGCACCGATGATACCATTTAGCGCGTCTGAAACATGGGGATATTTTATGAAAGCCGAAAAACTTGACAATATTTTTCTAGAACAATTTGAAGAACCGCTTGAATCTCATATAGATTTTGAACTTGCAGAAAAATTTGATAAATTAATTGAGATAAGGAATATCGCATTAGTTAGTCTTGAAAATGCTCGGGATAGAAAGTTTATCGGAAGTTCGCTTGAGGCAAAGGTTATTTTGAAGGTAAACGGCGATAATTATGACTTAGTCAGGTCGATTAAAAATGAAGACTTGAGGGACCTCTTTATAGTTTCAGGGGTTGTGATAGAGCAAAACGGTAAAAGCGATACGAGCGTTACCGAAGTTATCGTTGAAAAGGCTGAGGGCAAAAAGTGCGCGCGTTGCTGGAAATATGATGTAAGCGTGGGGACGCGTGATGATTATGATGATGTGTGCGGTAGATGCCGCGATGTTTTAATTCATTTAAATTATCAGGGTGAATAGCTATGAAAAAAAAGATAATTGCTGCAAATTTTAAAATGAATAAAACACGCAGTGATGTTGAATATTATTTCGATATCTTTATGGAAAAAATAGATATATTAAAAAGTAAGAGTTTTTTTACCGATACGGAGATAATTTTTGCTCCTTCTTTTACGTTACTTCGCGATGTTCACGGAAGGATTAAGCCCCAAGATGATTTTATAAAACTTGCATCGCAGAACTTTTATCATAAAAAGAACGGTGCTTATACGGGTGAAATTAACTTGGATATGATTAAGGATTGCGGCTGTGTTTACGCAATAGTGGGGCATTCTGAGAGACGCAATATATTTAATGAAAGCGATGAACTTATAGCTAAAAAGATAAATACGATTTATGACGACGGTTGCGTAGTGCCGATATTGTGCGTTGGTGAAAGCTTGAGTGTTAGAAATAAAAACAATCAGGAAATATTTATCGGAAACCAGTTAAATTCAGCTTTAAGGCCGATACAAGACAGAAAAATTTCGTCTCTGATTATTGCCTACGAACCAATATGGGCAATAGGTACAGGTGTGGCCGCAAAATCGGAAGATGGGGAAAAAATGCACAACTTTATACATAATTATATTCATTCAAATTATCAGATAAGCGAGTTAAGGGTAATATACGGCGGAAGTGTTTCAGAAACAAATATAACAGAATTGATAACCAAACCTCACATTGATGGCGTATTGGTTGGTGGTGCCAGTTTAGACCCGGCCGTTTTTTTAAATGTCGTCAGACTTTCCACCGATTAGTGGGTAATTGTTAAAAATAAGAAAAAGGGAGGTGTTCTAATGAAGTATGCTATCCAGGTTACTAATGGGACGATTATGCCAGGTCTTTTAATGAACGTAATTAAAAATATCAGTGCGATCGATGAAACTGAAGAAATAAACGTAGTAATTTTTGGCCCGGCTGTTGTTTCCCTGCTTCATCATTCTATGCTCAAGGAACAGTTAAGGGCGGTTCTTACAGATAAGGTTAATATCTTTGTTTGTCGTAATGCGATGAATATGTTTGGGCTTAAAGATGAGGATGTTCCCGATTATGTAAAGGTTGTTCCTGCCGGAGTAGAAAAGGTCGCAAAACTTTCCAAGGAGGGTTCTGCCTATATAGTTCTTTAGAATCGCATCCGTTTACGATATGCTACAAAGCGGCTAATATAATAGGTAAAGTTAAAAACATGGATAAACTTGTACAGCCCCCAAAGGGAACTAGGGATTTTTTGCCCGAAGAGATGATGTTGAGAAGAAGGATTATAGAGACTATAAGGAAGTGTTTTATTCTTTATGGTTTTGTCGAGATTGATTCTCCTGTTTTTGAATACTTCGGTCTTCTTTCAAGGAAATGCGGCGGAGAAATAGAAAAAGAGATATATACGTTTGAAGATAAAGCTAAAAGAAAATTGGGACTCAGATTTGAATTTACATCTCCGCTGGGCAGATATTATGCGAGCAATGCCGAAAAACTGCACAAACCCTTTAAAAGATATATGATAGGTAAGGTTTATAGGTATGAAAATACACAGATGGGAAGGTATAGGGAATTTTATCAGGCAGATACCGATATAATTGGCTCCTACTCCATGAATGTAGAGCTGGAATTATTGGGCATGGCGGTCTTTATTCTTACAAAATTGTCTATGGGTAACTATGAAATCCTTATAAACAACAGAAAGATACTAGATGGGGTCATTAATGCTTGCGGAATATTGGATGAAAAAAAAGATGCAGCCCTGCGCGCATTAGATAAAATGGCAAAAATCGGAGAATCAGGGGTTATAAAGGAGTTTGGGGCAAACGGTATCGGAAAGGACAAGTATGAAGCGTTCATGGGATTCATAAGGATAGATGAAGAAATAGATGATGTAAAAAAGCTATCGGTTTTAAAGGAACGGCTCAATGTTGGCGTAAAGGATGAATCAGTTAGAAGTGCGGCACTAAGCGGGGTTGAAGAGCTACTTTACGTGCTTGAGAATGCCGAGTCTGCCGGACTTAGTTTTGTGAAATATGAGCCGCTTTTGGTTAGGGGATTAGGGTACTATACGGGTCCCATTTTTGAGATAAGATCAAAAGATGTCGGTATCGGAAGTTTTGCTGCTGGCGGAAGATATGATAATTTAGTGGAATTGTACGGAGCGCGTCCCGAAGGCGCTTGCGGGATATCATTCGGGGTAGAAAGGATAATAGATATCATAAAACAAAGAGACCATAATGCGCTCAATGTGCCACCTTCATTTGTGAAATTATATGTTTTTTGCCTAGGTAGTGGCGAAAGGGCGTATGCCTATCGGGTTACCAAGATGTTGCGCTTGAAAGGTATAAGTGTTGAGTTGTCCGTTTCGGTATTCTCTAACATTTCTAAGGAAATTAGATATGCATCGAGAAAGATGATAGAGTATGTTGCTATAATAGGTGAAAATGAGGTAAACGAAGAAAAATTGACTATAAAAAACATAAAAACTAGGGAAGAAAAACTTATGACCCTAGAAGAAACGATCGAATTGTTGCAAAATACGCCTCGTACGCAATAGAACAAGGCTAGTATATTAATGGTTAATGCGTTAAATTAATGTAATTTGGTATTCTTTAAAATTGGTGTTATAATCTTGCAAGTAGTGCTTGCTAATCATTTAAATATAATATTTCAAAATGTCGACGTTTATAAAAACGGTTTTTTTGGATATCGGAAGCGTTTTGCTTACAAATGGATGGGATAGAAAGTCCAGAAAGCTTGCCTCGGCTAAATTCAATTTACACCATGATGACTTTGAATCGAGGCACGAGGATTTATTTGCCTTGCATGAAGAAGGTAAGGTTTCTTTAGACTATTATTTAGATAAAACTGTATTTTATAAACCACGCTCTTTTTCTAAGGATGAATTTAAATCCTTTATGTTTGATCAATCCAATTCTTACCCTGAAATGATAGCACTGTTCACAGGGCTTAAAGATAAATATCGATTTAAGCTGATTTCAGTAAACAATGAGGGTCTTGAATTATCTACTTATAGAGTTGATAAGTTTTCGCTTAATTCGCTGTTTGATTTTTTTATCACATCTTGCTTCGTCCATATAAGAAAGCCCGATGAAAATATCTTTAAACTCGCATTAAATTTATCTTATACAAGACCGGACGAATCTCTTTTTATAGATGACAGGAGCTTTAACGTGGAAACGGCCGCCAGTTTGGGAATACACGCTTTTAGGCATATAGATTATGCATCTACAAAAAAAGAACTATCTCGTTTTAGGTTAAATATCTAATAATTAATTATATATTTTATGGACCATGGAGGGCAGGTTATGACCGATGAAATTCTTAACAAGATAAACGCATACTGGAGAGCCTCAAATTATCTGGCATGCTGCTCAATATACCTCAAAGAGAATGCCATGCTTCATGAACCGTTGAAGCCGGAACATATAAAACCTAGGCTACTTGGGCATTGGGGGACAACGCCTGGCATTAATTTTATATATTCACACTTAAACCATCTAATAAATAATACCGGCGCGAATATCCTGTTGATTATCGGTCCGGGGCATGGAGCTCCGGCTATACTTGCCAATACGTTTTTAGAAGGAACATTAGTCGAACACCACCCTGATATAACGCAGGATATTTATGGGATGGAGAAACTTTTTAGAAGATTTTCCACACCGTACGGTTTTCCGAGCCATGTAGGTCCGCATATACCGGGTTCAATGCATGAAGGCGGTGAGTTGGGATATTCTTTAGTCCATGCCTTTGGGGCGGTATTCGATAATCCTGATTTAATTTCTGTGTGTGTAGTGGGAGATGGAGAAGCAGAAACGGGACCGCTTGAGGGCAGTTGGAAATCCGTTGATTTTTTAAATCCGGTAAGGGATGGTGCGGTGCTTCCTATATTGCACCTTAACGGATATAAGATTGCAGGACCTACTGTATTAGGGAGAACGGATGATGCACATTTGAATAGCCTATTTTATGGTTACGGTTATAAGGTATATTTTGTCGAGGGGGATGACCCGATGAAAATGCACGAAGAAATGGCCGAGACCCTTGATAAGGCGTATAGTCAGATCATATCAATCCAAAAGGATGTGAGAGAAAATGGATTTAAAGCCAAGCCGGAATGGCCGATGATAATTCTAAGAACATTAAAAGGATGGACGTGTCCTAAGGAACTTAATGGGCTTCAGCTTGAAGGAACATTCAGGGCGCACCAGGTTCCAATTACCGATGTCAGGAGTAATCCAGAGCACCTAAAAATATTAGAAGGTTGGATAAAGGGTTATAAGCATAACGAACTTTTTGGAAAAAATGGTGAAGTAGGCAAAGAACTACTTGAGTTTGTTCCCGAGCAATCAAAGAGAATAGGTGCGAACATAAATGCCAACGGGGGACATCTCTTAGAGGATTTGAACCTTCCCGATTTTACGCAATATGCGGTAGACGTAAAAAAACCTGGAGTGTCGACCTTGGGGGCAACTAAGATATTGGGCGAATATATAAGGGATGTTTATAAAAGAAATCCAAGGAATTTTAGATTATTCAGTCCGGATGAAACCGCGTCTAATCGGTTTCAGGCAGTTTTTGATGTGACAGATAGATGTTCAGTTAATCCTATTATGGAAATAGATGATCATGTATCTCATAACGGAAGGGTTATGGAAGTTTTATCGGAACACTTGTGTGAAGGGTGGCTTGAAGGATATTTATTAACGGGCAGACACGGAATATTTGTTACTTATGAAGCATTTGCTTCCATTGTAGATTCTATGGTTACGCAATTTGCAAAATGGATAGAGGTTGCTCATGAATTTCCGTGGAGAAAACCGATATCCTCTCTTAACATAATCCTATCTTCGCATGTTTGGAGGCAGGATCATAATGGATTCTCACATCAGGGACCGGGTTTTTTAGATAACGTTATTAACAAAAGATCATCGGTGGTGAGGATATATTTCCCCCCCGATGCAAATTCACTACTGTCGGTCATGGACCATTGTTTAAGATCAAGAAATTACGTTAATGTTATTGTCGCTGGTAAACAGCCCGAGCCCCAGTGGTTAGATATTGACGCCGCGAAAAGCCATTGCAAAAAAGGGATTTCAGTATTTGAGTGGGCGGGCAATAAAGATGACGGTAATCCGGATGTAATATTTGCCTGCGCAGGGGATGTTCCCACCTTGGAGACCAATGCTGCCGCATCCTTGCTTAAACGATATGCCCCTGAAATTAAAACGAGGGTCATAAATATAGTGGATTTAATGACATTGAGCCCGGCTAATTACCATCCGCACGGCGTTGACCCGGATGTTTTTTTAAATCTATTTTTGGAAAACACCCCCGTTGTCTTTGCATTCCACGGATATATTAGGATAATACATGATCTTGTACACGGCAGACCTAACCCTGAAAGATTCCACGTAAGGGGTTATATAGAGGAGGGGGCAACCACTACGCCTTTCGATATGGTTATAAGAAATAAAATGAGTAGGTTCGATTTGGCAATATTAGCCCTAAGAAATATTCCGGGTTTTAAGGATAAATATTTGGAGTTAATATCCTTGCTTGAGGAGGAGATTGCTTCTAATAAAGCATATGCCCAAGAATATCTTGATGACAAAGAAGAGATAAAAAATTGGACACTATAGGAATTAAGCAACTCTAATTCCTATTCGCGATTTAGTACGCCTCAGAAATTTATTTAAATAAATTTCTGAGGCGTACTAAATCTATTCCTTTTTAGATATTATTTATTATGTTCAATGAGTAATCCTTTGCTTATGGCATTTAAAGTCGGATCAATTTTATGAGTATTAAGCGACCACATAGCCCCGGTCAAAGGATCGACAAGAAACCAGCCGATAAGCCCTCCAAAAATCAAATTGCCACCCAAATACCACCCATTTACATACATGTTTAATGGGATAGTTTTAGTTTCGAAACCATTTTTTGATAAAGTAACGGAATACGATTGAGCCCTAAAGTATCCGGCCCTCTTTTGAAGCGTCACAATAGTCGGGGTTTTTCCGTTAAATATTTGAATGCCGGACGCGTTAGTTATAATAACTTTTGCATTACTAGGATTACTGCGAATACTCAATCTTCCCGGAGCACCTTTCCCAATGATTGTTGCGCATCCGGAAACGCCAATTGCAACAGCAAATAAGACAAAAACAAGCATTAAATTGGTAAATGTTTTAGAACGAAGCATATAACCTCCTTTTATATTATTTTCTTATGAACAAACAACAGCTTTTGCAGGAATATTAACTTATCGGACATTAGCCCCTTATATAACTATAAGGTTTATTTGTCAAGAAAAAATAGCCTTTTAGTCAATAACAATATTTTAATTTATATTAAATTTATGCAATAAATAAGAAGTAAGCGGAAGACGCTTAATCTTTTTCAATAGAAAGTTGCGGAGTTCTTGAAAATGGCTTGAACTTGTCAAAAAAGACATGTTCTGTCTATTTTATCTCTATAGCAAAAAGAACAGGGATAAAGTCTCAACTTGAACGGAAAGATATTTTGTTGTATCATATTTACTACTCTCCACGCACCAATTGAAGGGTGCGTAAGTTAGATGTTGATTCAAATTATAAATATTTATTGAGAAAAAAATGTTAAAGAAAAACAGACTAATTAATATCTTATCGGTTAATTGCGGCAGTTCTTCTATAAAATTTTCTATATTTAAAACACCGAGTTCCCTGTCCGATAAAAACCCACTTCTAAGCATGGATAGAATTTTTTCCGGATCCATAGAGGAAATTGGAACTAAATTTGGTGAATTTCATTTTACGGCGGAAGACGAAAGGAAGCGTTCCGATAAAATAAATTTTACAGATCATACTGCGGCAATAAATTTTATACTTCAAGAATTGGGATTCAGTGGCAATAGAAGTGGTGGCGCGGATATTGACATAGTAGTACATAGGTTTGTTCATGGGGGTGAAACATTTAGAAAGCCCATAGCAGTGAGCTCCGAAGATATTGATAAACTAGAAAAGCTTAACGAGCTTGCCCCGCTCCACAATCCGTCAAATTTGAAGGGGTTGGAGATTATGTCAACCTGCCTTCCTAACGCAAGGCAGGTTTGTATTTTTGATACTGCTTTCCATTCTACTATCCCTCTGTATGCAAAATTATATCCGATTCCGATAGATTATTACAATCAACATAAGATACAAAGATATGGATTTCACGGGATTTCATATTCCTATATAAATAATTTATTAAAGTTGAACAAAAAAAATAAAGAAAAGCTTATAGTATGCCACCTTGGAAACGGTGCAAGTATTTGTGCCGTAAAAGATGGCGTTTCTACAGATACGTCTATGGGATATACCCCCCTAGAAGGGCTCATGATGGGGACAAGGTCCGGTAGTATTGATCCGTCTATCCCCTTTATTCTCAAAAAAAAGCTTAATGTTTCATGTAGCGAACTCTATTCCATCTTGAATAAAAAAAGCGGGTTGCTTGGCATATCCGGAAAGACTTATGATTTTAAGGAGTTATCTGCGTATAATGACAGAAACTCGGTACTCGCTCTCAAGATGTATGCCTATGCAATAACCAAATTTATCGGGCAATATAGCGCTGTAATGAATGGAACGGATTGCCTTGTTTTTACCGGAGGAATAGGTGAAAATTCATCTGCCTTGAGAAAAGAGGTATGTGAGAATCTAACATACCTTGGTATAAAAATTGACGACAAAAAAAATGAGATTGCATCTCATTACTTCCAAGGATTTAATAATCACGGTAAACTTAAGATCAGAAAAGTTATTAAATCCGTACATGCCGGAAAGATACCTATATTCGTAACACACACCGATGAAGATCTCCAGATGGCAAGTGATGCCGTTGTATTATTATCGCAACGATATCGCGCATAATCATTAAATATTCAGATATGGAATTTTCCTGGTACTACGCGGTTCGGTAACCAAATTGACTTTTTTAAAATAATAGTTTAAAATTAATCATCGGCCGTTATTTGCGATATGTTGATTATGTATCTTTTTTGGTTCAAAATTCTTTAGCGCGACGCTGTTTCCCGATAGTGCATTTGTCTTTAATTATATTATATAAACAACAGAGTTATAGGTCTATTTTATGAAGCGGTTTAAGAAGATTTTAATAGCAAATAGAGGCGAGATTGCTTCAAGGGTTGTTAGGGCATGCAGGGAGCTTGATATTAAAACTGTCGCTATACACTCTGAGGCAGATAGCCAGGCTTTGCACGTAAAAAAGGCTGACGAAGCATACCTTGTGGGTCCCGGACCTATTTCGGGCTACCTTAATATTAACAGAATTGTTGATCTGGCCATTAATGCAGGTGCGGATGCGATACATCCGGGTTACGGCTTTCTATCTGAAAATCCTAAATTTCCGGAGATTTGCGAAAAAAGAGGAATCGTCTTTATTGGCCCTTCGTCTAAAACTATTGCAATGATGGGGGATAAAATAGAATCAAAGAAACTGATGAGATCGGTGGGTGTCCCTGTTGTTGCTGGCTCTGAAGGTGGGGTTGCTTCTGAAGATGAAGCAATTTCTGTTGCAGGAAAAATAGGTTATCCGGTTATGATAAAAGCTTCTGCCGGCGGTGGCGGAAAGGGTATTAGAATTTGTTTTAACGATAACGAGTTGGTTAAAAATTTTACTCTTTCAAGATTAGAGGCCGAAAAGTCATTTGGAAATCCTGAGGTATTTATCGAAAAATATATTGAAAAACCTCATCATATCGAGTTTCAAATACTTGCGGATAATTATGGAAATATTGTGCACCTTGGTGAAAGAGATTGTTCAATACAGCGAAGACATCAAAAACTTATTGAGATAGCGCCATCTCTCATCCTGAACGACGAGTTACGGAAAAAAATGGGAGAATCGTCTATTAAAGCTGCCAAAGCTTGTAATTACCGCAATGCAGGGACAATAGAATATATTGTCGATAAAAATGGTCGTTACTATTTTATGGAAATGAATACCCGCATACAAGTGGAACATTCTGTTACCGAAATTGTTACTGGTGTTGATATTGTTGGCGAACAAATACAGATTGCCATGGGCAAAAAGCTCGATATCAAGCAAGAGGATATCTCTATGAGGGGATATGCAATAGAGTGTAGAATTAATGCAGAAAATCCAAGGAAAAGTTTTGCTCCAAGTGCGGGAAAGGTAACCGCTTATTATTCACCCGGCGGGATAGGTGTTAGAATAGACGGCGCAATATATAAAGACTATGTTATACAGCCCTTTTATGATTCTATGGTTACAAAGCTTACCGTGAGCGGAAGAACATGGGATGAGACCGTAAGAAGAGCGCGAAGGGCGTTGGAGGAATATGTTATAAAAGGTATTAAAACCACCATTCCTTTTCAGCTTAAGATAATTCAGGATAAGGATTTCATAAAAGGTAATTTTGATACGCATTTTATTGATGAAAGGCTATATTTAAGGGATTATAAATTACAAAAGGATCCTTTTGATAGGATACTTGCTATTTCCGCAGCTATTTCCGCTTATTACGGAATTTGATAAAAGTTTTAGCAGTATGTCAGGATTGATTTATTTTCTAAAGTAATTTAATGATTATAGGTAAGTATATGGAAACAGAAGAAAAAAGCTATATCAGAAAAATAGGTGTTACGGAGACCGTTTTAAGAGATGCGCATCAATCACTCCTTGCTACCAGAATGACTACTCCGGATATACTTGGAATTGCCAATGTTCTTGACGATATAGGATTTTGGTCTTTAGAGGTATGGGGCGGGGCGACATTTGATTCATGTTTGAGATTTCTAAAAGAAGACCCATGGGAAAGACTTAAAAGGATCAGGAAGGTATATAAGCATTCGCGGTTGCAGATGCTTTTAAGAGGGCAGAACATTGTCGGATATAGACATTATGCTGATGATGTGATTGAAAAATTTGTGTCTTTAAGCGCAGATAATGGCATAGATGTTTTTAGAATATTTGATTCATTAAATGATTTTAGGAATATCAGAAAGGCGGTAGAAGCCGTAAAAAAGAAAAAAAAGACGGTAGAAGCTACGATTTGTTACACTACTAGCCCTGTCCATACCAATGAGCTCTTTACTGAAATGGCATTGGAGCTTGAAGAAATGGGCGCAGATGTTATTTGCATAAAAGATATGGCTGGCCTTCTTTCTCCTACCAATGCATATGATCTCGTGTCTATGATAAAGAAGAAGATTGGAATCCCTATTCATGTTCATTCACATTTGACAAGTGGTTTTGCATCTATGTCTTTATTAAAGGCGGTCGAAGCGGGGGCTGATATTATTGATACGGCTATCTCTTCGATGTCGAGTGGTACTTCTCACCCACCTACCGAGTCAATGGTCTTTGCACTTTCGGAAATGGGTTATGATATTGACTTGGATATGGAAAAGTTAAAAGAGGTTGCCGATTATTTCAGAAAAGTTAGAAAAAAATATGCTTCTTTTGAAAGCGAATATACTAATATGAATACTGACATTATTGTGACGCAAGTACCTGGTGGCATGATGTCTAACCTGGCGAGTCAGTTAAAGGAACAGAATGCGTTAGATAAAATGGAAGAGGTGCTGTATGAAGTGCCGCAGGTTCGTGAGGATTTCGGCTTTCCGCCTCTTGTGACACCTACGTCTCAAATTGTGGGAACGCAGGCTGCTCTCAACGTTATTACCGGTGAAAAGTATAAGGTTATAACGAGTGAAACAAAAAATTACTTAAAAGGTTATTATGGAAAACCGCCGGCATTAATCAACAAGGATATTCAGGCAAAGGTGCTTGGCGATGAGGAAGTAATCCATGTAAGACCTGCAGACTTACTTGAGCCCGAGCTTTCCGGGAATTATGAAGAAATTAAAGGCTACGATTTATCAGATGAGGATTTACTCACGTATGTTTTATTCCCAAAGGTTGCTGTTGAATTTTTCCAAGAAAGGAAAGAAGGTAAATTACCCGATTACTCTAAGATAACGGACCCGGCGGCTGTATTAAGTACCGAACAACAAACAAGTGCGGTTAGAGAACCTTTGCCGCATGATATGGACAGAGACTGCGGACTTGCTCCGAGCGAGTTTATTGTTACCGTACATGGCGAAAGCTATAAGATTAAAATTGCGGGTGTAGGGCATAAGTCTGATCAAAAAAGACCTTTTTTCCTAAATGTTGATGGGGTATTGGAGGAGGTTGTCATAGAATCGCTCACGGAGATCGTCCCGAGCGCCGGAGGAGAAATTGTCGGTGAAAGTATTGCAAGATCAAAGAGGCCATCTCCGACGAGAGAAGGGGATGTTTATGCTCCAATGCCTGGCAGGATTACCAAGGTTATGGTTAAAAAGGGTGATACCGTTAAAACAGGTGATACTGTTTTGATAGTTGAAGCGATGAAGATGGAAAATGAAATACATACGCCGATTGACGGGGTAGTAAAAGAGATATATGTGGAAGAAGGGGATAATGCAAATCCCGATGAAACCTTAGTTTATGTCGAGGTTAACGCTTCATAGGGCGGGCTTTAATTTTACATAGTCATGTTTAAGTGATATAACTACATATAGTGCAGAAATTTAGATTTACTTATTAATGCAAGTTTGTTTAAAAGAAAGGTGAGCGTTTTGATTAGAGAGCCTGTTGCAATGGGTTATTTTTACCCCGAGGGTTTAAGCAATATCAAAAGCTTAATTGCTTCTTTTAATATTGCTTCTATAAAAGACAAGACAGATGCTTTCGGTGTAGTGTCTCCCCACGCAGGCTATATATACTCAGGACAAACTGCATATTACGGCTATTCCAGAATTAATATAAAAAATAATATAATTATTATAGGGCCCAATCATACGGGCTTAGGCGCCGATTGCTCAATAATGACAAAGGGGTATTATGGATTTAAAGATTTCAACGTGCCTATTAACACAGATTTGGCGGAGGCTATTTTAGGGGAGAAATCCAGTCTTTTTATTTTAGATGCGCTTGCCCAGTCAAAGGAGCATTCTATCGAGGTTCAAATTCCTTTGATATACGATTTTAAACAAGATTTCACGATTGTTCCGATTGTTGTTTCTTTTATAAGATATGACGATATTTTACGTACTGCCAAGGCAATCTTTAATGCTTTGCAAAAGTTAAGTTTATTAGACGATGTCTTGATAGTTGCAAGTTCAGATATGACCCATTATGAATCTGCGGATACGGCTAAAATTAAAGATGATATTGCCATTAACAAGATTTTGGATTTAGACCCGAGGGGACTCTATGGTAGCGTGAGAGATCGTGGGATTTCTATGTGCGGTTTTATACCCGTGTCCATAATGCTTAATATCGCTAAAATGGCAGGGCACACACACGCCGAGCTTGTCGACTATGCTAATTCAGGGAAAGTTACAGGCGATTATTCGAGTGTCGTCGGATATTCTTCTATTGTTGTATATTGATTAATAACTAATTATTTAATGGTATATTATAAAGAACAGATGGATATTATAAAGACAAGATTTGCACCAAGCCCCACGGGGTACTTACATATAGGCGGCATCAGAACTGCACTTTTTAACTATGTTTATGCCAAACATTTTGGGGGAAAATTTGTTATAAGGATTGAGGATACCGATTTTGAGCGTTCTGCAAAAGAGTTTGAAATTGATATATTGGATAGCCTAAAATGGGTTTCTATTGTTTCCGACGAAGACATAATTTATCAATCTCGGAGACTAGAGCTATATCAATCCTATATTGACCGCTTATTAAAGGAAGGTAAGGCTTACTACTGTTTCTGTTCCAAGGAGCTTCTTGAAGAAGACAAAAATATACTTATTTCCAGTGGCAAAAAACCTATGTATATGGGAAGATGCCGCGATTTAAAACCCGATAAAATAGATTTAACAAAACCGCATGTAATCCGGTTTAGGGTCGAAAGGGGCGCGGGAATCAATACCGGATTTAAAGACCTGATAAGAAACCATTCGGTGAACATTAATCACGATGAAATAGGCGATTTTGTACTTGTGCGGGAGGATGGGATCCCGACATACAACCTTGTTGTTGTCGTGGACGATGCGCTTATGGGAATAACCCATGTAATAAGGGGTGATGACCATGTCAGTAATACCCCAAAACAGATCATGCTATATGACGCGCTCGGTTTTAAAATACCGGAGTTTGCCCATGTATCAATGATATTGGGTAAGGATGGGAAAAGATTATCCAAGAGACATGGAGCATCATCTGTTAACCAATACAAAATGGATGGGTTTTTACCCGAGGCAATGGTTAATTACTTAATTAGACTTGGTTGGTCGCACGGAAACGACGAAATACTTTCCATGGATGATATTATAAAATATTTTGACCTTAAAAATATTAATAAATCCGCTGCTACATTTAACGTAGACAAGCTTTCATGGTTAAACTCATATTATATTAAGTCTAAAGATTCATTTGACATTTTAGATGCGATGAATAAGACGAAAGATGTCTCCGAAAAATCTATAGATAAGAGCATAGAATCAGTCTCCATAGTAGGTTCTCTTAAAACCCGCGTAAAGACGATTGCCGAGTTGAGGCAAAAATTAAATTTTTTCATGAACAATGCTGTAGAATATAAAAGGGACATTTTGAATGAATTTACTTTCAACGAAGCGGATTTATTATTTTTGCAGTGCCTTAAAGTATTTATTGGCAATTTGTCCGATAGCATCTTTAATTATGATGCAGATTTAAACGTGAAAGAAGATGTTTCTCATTTTATACAAAACTCCATAGAATCAATCAAGCTAGAATTTAATAATTTTTTATCCGAAAATAGTTGGACAATGAAAGAAAAGGCTATGCTTATTAGACTGGCCTTAACTGGAGAGCGCGTTAGTCCGCCGATATTCGATACTATATTTGCTCTCGGAAAAAATAAATGCGTAAAAAGGATAGATGCATTTTATAAATTTATTAATTTGTTGACATGACATTGCAGATTTGTGGCATAGATGAAGTGGGCAGAGGGTGTTTGGCGGGCCCAGTAGTTTCGGCTGCGGTAATAATCGATAAAAAGAAAATTCCCCTAGGCGCCAAGGATTCCAAACAGCTGTCGGAGAAGAAAAGAAACGAGCTTTACGCTATAATTTTGTCAAATGCGGCGTTTTATTCGATAGGTGTTGCGTCTAATATTGAAATAGACAAAATAAATATTCTAAATGCGGCCATGTTGTCTATGGAAAGGGCGTTTCAAGGATTGACTGTTAAACCGGATGTAGCCATCATAGACGGACCTATCGCGCCAAAAAATTTGATCAACATTGAGAGTCTAAGGGTAATTCGGGTTATCAAAGCGGATGAAAAAATTAAACTAGTTTCCTGTGCATCCATTATTGCCAAGGTTTTCAGGGATCGTTTAATGATTTCTTTAGATAATAAATATCCGGAATACGGCTTTAGAAACCATAAGGGTTATGCCACCAAAGAACATAAAAGCAATTTAAGAAAATATGGCTTTAGTGAAATACACAGAAGAACATTTAAATATTAAAGAATGCATATATAACATGTATGCATAATGGCAGCAAGGGTGAAGGAAATGCGTGTGATTAACGCGCTACTCGCGCAGATAAATCCCTATACGGGGGATTTCAATAAAAATATAGAAAAGCATATGGAGTTTATCCGGAAGGCTTCGGAGGAAGGGGTGGAGCTTGTTATTTTTCCTGAACTTTCTTTAACCGGCTATTTTTTAAAAGATAGCGTTTACGACGTCGGTATAAACATAAATAGCAAAGAGGCGCTTGTATTTGAACCTCTTTACAACGCAAGTTTAGTTTTTAATATGTCCATTATCGTGGGCTTTGTCGAAAAAGATGAAGATTATAATTTTTATAACTCATCTCTTTGTATTTCTGGGGGTAAGGTTATTAATGTCCACAGAAAGGTTTATCTGCCGACATATGGAATGTTTGAGGAGCTAAGGTATTTCAAGCCTGGAGGCGGATTTAGCGTTTTTGATATAAAGGGGGTTAAGTCTTCCATTTTGACCTGTGAGGATGCGTGGCATCTCTCCTCTTCTTATATAGCGGTCAATAAAGGGGCAGAGATTATTATAGTTAATTCTGCATCTCCTGCAAGGGGTATTATGCCAGGACTCGATAAGTTTAATTCTATAAAAATGTGGGAGGAATTGCTCTCGGTGATAGCATTCTATTACCGAAGCTATGTAATCTATGTCAACAGGGTAGGATTTGAGGATGGCATAGGATTTTCCGGCGGTTCCTGTATATTTGGCCCCACCGGTGAGATTGACGATCGGCTTGACTACCTTGAGGAAGGGTATTTAAAGGTTAAAATTAATTTAGATCTTTTAAATAATGAGAGATTCAGAACGCCACTTGTAAGGGATGAAAATTTAAATTTAACGCTAAAAGAGTTAGAAGGCATAGTGAACTCTAAATAATAATTCAATTTTGAAATATGAACAAAGATCTTCCGAGAATTGACGAGCATAATTTTCCGATTATTTTTAAGCACCTTACGTATTTTATAAAAAGTGAGGTTTTAAAAACGGGTATAAGCAAGGTTGTGCTGGGGCTTTCCGGCGGGATAGATTCCGCAGTAGCTTGTTACCTTGCCTGTAGTGCACTAGGTAAAAATAGTGTCACGGCTCTGTTCATGCCATATAAAAGCAGTTCCGAAGAGAGCACCAAAGATGCAATGAAGGTAGTTGATGCGCTTGATATTCCTTATTCAGTAATTGATATAACAAGGCAAATTGATGGCTATTTCTCGGCAGAAAAGGATTATACTGAAGGCAGTGATGATATTAAAGTTAGGATGGGAAATAAAATGGCGCGAGAAAGAATGTCTATTTTATACGACTATTCATATAAACTTAACTCTTTAGTCCTTGGGACAAGCAATAAATCGGAGCTTCTTTTGGGTTACGGCACAATTTACGGTGATATGGCCTCAGCCTTAAACCCTATAGGGGATATTTATAAAACTCAAATATACTGGCTTGCTAAGTTTATGGGCATCCCTGATAGCATTATAGAAAAACCCCCGTCGGCAGATTTATGGTCGGGACAATCTGACGAATCCGAGTTGGGTTTTACTTATAAAGTTGCGGACGATATAATGTATCTCTTAATAGATAAAATGTACAAGCCTGAGGTGGTTGCGTCGCTAGGTTATGATGAAAGACTCGTGAACACCATTTATGACAAGATTAAAAAATCTCAGTACAAAAGACGGCTACCTTTAATAGTCAAGGTTTCTGAGCGTACAATAAATATAGATTTTAGATATTTAAGGGATTGGTCATAAGCAAATGTCGGCGCTATATATAATTGCTACTCCAATTGGCAATCTTGAAGATATTACAATAAGAGCCCTTAAGGTAATGAGGATGGTCGATTATATTGCTTGTGAGGATACTAGGAAAACGAGGATATTAACCTCTCGTTATCGCATAAAAACTCGTTTAACCCCCTATCATGAATATAACAAACGGTCTGCGGCAGACGGTCTTGTTAATAACATAATGAAAGGAAAAAATATTGCATTAGTAAGCGAGGCTGGGACGCCTTTAATATCAGACCCAGGTTCATATTTGGTAAGATTGTGCGTAGAAAAAGGCATAAGAGTTATACCGATACCTGGTCCTTCAAGTATTTCAAGCATTATTTCGACAGCAGGGCTTAATGTTTCAGAATTTACATTTGTGGGATTTCTGCCAAAAAAAAGGGGTAAAAGAAAAAAATTACTGAATAAACTTCATGAAGAAAAGAGGGTGTTTGTAGTCTTCGAACCGGCAAGAAGTGTCGAAAAATTGCTTGATGATATCATGGAGACATTGGGAAATGTGAAAATATGTTATGCTAAAGAGATTACAAAGGTTTACGAGTTTATCAAAACGCAAGATTTAAAAACATTAAGAGATGAGATTAAAAATAAACCGGAGCTTTTAAGGGGAGAAATCAGTATTGCAGTAGAGCCATTATCCTTAATGCCTAATCAAGACGAAATCAATCCTTGCCCCTTCCGATAATCTTATTGTTTTTATCTTACTATCCTAAAATCTTCGAAATTTGATAAATCTACCTGTTCGCAAAGTTCAACCTTGTTTACCTTTGCATAAGGAGGCCCCGAACTTATCGTAGAGAGCATCTTTCTAATTTTATCCGCCTCTCCCTCCAAACAGGCCTCTACATTGCCATCGCTAATATTTCTCACATAACCTTTTACGCCGATTTTATCGGCTTCAAGTTTTGTAAAATTTCTAAAATTAACCCCTTGAACAGTACCTTTGATAATAATTCTGTACGATTTTATCTTCATCTTTACTATAAAGAGGAATCCTTCTCATCTATTCTTGATTCCAGCTCTTTAATTTTTTCTTGCAATGCTTTAATCTCTGAGCTACGGGCGATGTCTGCTTTGCTTAAGGCTCTTTCAATTGATTCGTCTATTAATGAGGAAAGCTTACTCTTGTTAGAATCAAAAATTTCTTTCATTTTTTTTGAAAAAACCTTAGCATCTTCCTGTCCAAAGTTCTGGTCGACAATAAATCTATCTAGTACTTTTTGAAACTTCTCATCTGTTGCAGTTAGGATAGAACCAACAAATCCAGCAAATTTACTAAATGGTGTTTTGGAATTTTCCATTAGATACCCCCTACCTTATAACATTAATTTTAGAATATATGCTTGCCAGGTCATTATAGATATCAGTGATTATTAACCATACTCAGGCGTTCAATCTTAGCTTCTTTGCCCTTTTTCTTTCTTAAATAATAAAGTTTTGCCCTTCTAACCTTCCCGCGATAAAGAAGTTCAATTTTATCTACTAAAGGTGAATTTACCAAGAATGTCTTTTCTACGCCGACGCCGTAAGAATTTTTTCTAACAGTGAATGACAAGCGTAGGCCACTGCCCCTTCTAGCGATAACGACCCCCTCGAAAACCTGAATTCTTTCTTTGTCACCCTCTTTTATCTTTTGATAAACCTTGATCGTATCACCGGATTTAAAAACCGGTACATCTGTTCTAAGCGCTAAATTTTCAATCTTTTCAATGATATTCATTTAAGACTCCTTATTTTTTACAAAGTTTACTTTACAAGTAATTATTTTAATATAATATTTATAACTTATCAATTTATTTTTTTAGTAAATCCGGCCTATTACCAGCGGTTTTTTTTAATGAATTTTTTAATCTCCAGTCGTCGATCTGTTTATGATTTCCTTTCAGTAAAACTTCCGGAACGGCGAGGTTATGCACGAGTCTTGGTTTTGTATATTGAGGATATTCTAATCTTGCGCCATAATCTTCAGAAAAACTTTCTTCACTGAGTGATTCGGAATTTCCCATAAAACCAGTGAAATACCTTCCGATTGTCTCAACTAAAACGATGGATGCGATCTCACCCCCGGATAATATATAATCGCCGATAGATAACTCTAATCCTTGCGTTAATTCCGTAACTCTATCATCTATGCCTTCGTATCTACCGCATATGACTATCACATGATCATAGTTGGAAATATCCCTTGCAACCTTTGAGTTTAGCGGCTTTCCAGATGCGGACATTATAATGGTAATTAAGCCGGCATCACCCTGTTTTTTATATTTTAAATCATATTCACTTTTTGCAAACTTGTAAGATTCTAAGATGGGATAAGCCATTAAAAGCTGACCTGCACCGCCGCCATAGACTTTATCATCAACCCTTTTGTGCTTATCTTCAGAAAAGTCCCTCGGGTTAATTATATTAATCTTGATTATACTGTTTTTTATAGCCCTGCCGATCAGTCCTATATTAAGAAAGGAATCAAAGTACTCGGGCATTATCGAGATTATATCTATAACCTTGGCATCGTTTCCTGCAGTAAGGTCCGTTTTTATGTCCATTTTTTGCTTAGATTTTGTAACTTTCTTCATTTTGCACGATAACCTTGTTATTACCGCAATCTATTAATACGATATTCGCATCGGTCATCGGGATTAGGTACGTCTTGCCAATAGAGCTTACTTCTATTATATCCGTATCACCCTGATAAATATTAGATACAGTCCCTATACTCTCATCTTTACGGTTATAGCAACCTAGATTAAACATATCTGAGATTAGATACTCATTTTCGCTAAGCATTATGTCGGCTTTGTTTATAAAAACTTGCTTATTCTTAAACTTAAATGCGTCGTCTATCGAGTCAATATCTTGTATACTTACAAGTACCCCCTTGGTAACCGTTCGAATTTTTTTGATTTTAAGCCGGCTATATATGTCTTGTTTTTGAATAAATAAGGGAAAGTTTTGTGTAAATACATCGGTGTCCGGATTAAATGGGACGATCGAGAGCTCACCGTGTATGCCGTGTGGCTTGATGAATTTGCCGACACCTATATATTTGCTCATTTTCCTTGTTTTTTCAGTAAAGACATAACCGTATCACTGGGTTTTGCACCTAGTCCTATCCATTTGTCAAACTTATCCCTATTGATTACAAACTTATTGTCTTTTGTGCGTGGGTCATATGTTCCAAGAATCTCTATGAATTTTTTTTGAACAGCCCTCTCGCTCGAAGCCGCTACAATTCTGTAAGTTGGTTTTTTGTGAGAACCCGTTCTCGCAAGCCTGATTTTTACCGCCACTTGAAATCTCCTTTATTAAACATGCTTTTAATGTTATTTATATTCTTTAAAGAACCTAATTTATTTTTTTTGAATGATTTCATCATTTTTTTCACCTCTCCGAACTTATTAATGAAGATGTTTACATCATTTACCTTCGTGCCACTACCGAGAGCAATTCTTTTTCTTCTGTTTCCATTAAGAATATCTGGATTTATACGCTCTTTTTCGGTCATAGAGTTTATTATTGCTTTAATTCTAACAATCTCCTTTTCGGCTGATTCCGTGTTGAATTTATTTTTAATTTTAGAAAAACCCGGAATCATTGTGGCAATTTGTCCTATGCCGCCAATTTTTGACATCATTTTAAGCTGTCCGGCAAAATCATTGACCGTGAAATCTTTTTTATTAAAAGAATCCTCAATTGATTTAGCCGATTTTTCATCTACAGCCTCCTGCGCTTTTTCAATTAGACTAAGGACATCGCCCATACCTAATATTCTATCGGCTATTCTGCCGCCGTGGAACACCTCGAAATCACTTAATTTTTCACCTACGCCTATAAATTTTATGGGTTTATGTATAGTCTTCCTGATAGACAATGCCGCTCCGCCCCTGGAATCCCCGTCAACCTTAGTTAAGATAACCCCTGTGATACCCAATGCATCATTAAAGGTTTTCGCGACCGTAACTGCACTTTGCCCCAACATTGAGTCTGCAACAAATATAGTTTCATTTGGTTTAAATTTACTCTTAAGCAACTTAAGCTCGTCCATAAGCGGTTCGTCAATCTCGAGCCTTCCTGCTGTATCTATTATTAATGTGTCATAAGCCTGTTTTTCTGCAATATCTATGGCATCTTGCACAATATTTTCCGGTTTTTGGGTTACTACTCCGTTCTCTTCTGATGTGCCATGAACTGGCATGTTAATACTTGAGCCTATTTTTTTTAATTGTAGAACGGCGGCGGGTCTATAAACGTCAACAGGGACTAAGTATACTTTACGTTTCATTCTATGCAGGTACAACGCAAGCTTACCTGCAGTCGTTGTTTTACCAGAACCTTGAAGCCCGATAAGCATGATAATTACAGGAGGCTTAGCTTTCATATTAAGGGGCTCGTTCTCGCCAAGTAGATCTGCGATTTCATCCCTTATAATCTTTATCATTTGTTGAGAAGGCGTAAGACTGTCCGTTACCTTCTCGCCTATCGCTTTATTCTTAACATTTTCAACGAATTCTTTTACTATAAGGTAGTTTACATCAGCTTCCAGTAGAGAAAGCCTAACCTCTTTAAGGCTATCCTCAATATTTTTCTCGGATAACTTTCCGTAGCCCTTCAGGTTTTTAAATACTTTTTCTAATTTTGTGCTTAATCCATCAAACATTTTTATTTTAATTTAAAATTTTAGTACAAAAACAGCAGTGTATTTTCATATCGTACATTAAGATATGAAAACAGTCATTATATGAATTTTTAAGCAATATGTCAAATTAATGATAGGCACATCCCGTTAAATTTTTCTTTAAAAAGCATTAATTGCACGGACATTCAGTATAGGATTAAAACGCCGGAAAGCACGCATTGAACACCCATTGGCATTATATATGTTCCAAGTCAATCTGGATTATGCAAAATTTTTTCTGCAGTTAATTGCTTCCGAAAGGGTGTTTTTGTCAACATATTCAAGGTCTGAACCTATAGGTATTCCCCTCGCCAAAGCGGTTATGTGTATATTGAAGGGAGACAATATCTTTTGTATATAAATGGATGTTGCTTCTCCGTTTGAATTTGGGTTTAAGGCAAGAATTACTTCCTCAAATGCACCATCTTTTACCCTATCGACCAGCTCTCTGAGTTTTATGTCAGAAGGCGTTATTCCCTCCAATGGATTTATTAAGCCATGAAGTACGTGGTAAAATCCATTAAAGTTGCCGCTTTTTTCGAAAACATATATTATTTCCGGATTTTCCACTATGCATAACAATTTGGAGTTTCTATGTGAGTTTTTACATATAGGACAAAGCTCTTCCCCACTAAGATTAAAGCAATGTTTGCAAAGTCGGATGTTTTGTTTTGCGTCTTTTATCGTGTTCGCGAGGTTGTATGCTACAGACTCGTTTTGGGATAATATATAAAAGGCAAGCCTTCGCGCGGACCTTTCACCAATACCAGGGAGTTTTTTGAATGCTGCCACGATATCCCTAATGTAATCGGACGAGCTATGCAGGACTTCGTTATGGGTCATCGACATAAGATATTATATTTGATTGGTTAAAAAAGGCCAGGCAAATTGAGTCCACCGGTTAATTTTGACATCTCATTGGTAACCATATCTTTTGATTTATTTAGGGCCTCGTTAATGGATGCAACGATAAGATCTTGAAGCATCTCGATATCGTCGGGATTAACCACGGCACTGTCTATTGCTATGGAAACAAGTTCTTGTTTTCCGTTCACTTTTGTCGTAACCATACCCCCGCCGGAACTTGATTCTATAATCTTCGAACCGAGCTCTTCCTGCATTTTAAGCATATCTGACTGTAATCTTTGAGCCTGTTTTAACATACCCGCCACATTTTTGGCCATTTTAATATCCCCCGAGTTTTTATTTGTATGATGTTTCAGTATTCTATAATTTTTTGAAAAAAATAACAAGCACTATGTATGTACATACCCGAAGAGCGACTATATCATTCGCATAACACTCAATTCTACAAGCAGGCCGTGAATAGATGTATCCGAACTATCGGATCGTCTATTTTTGAGTATCGTCTATACTTTTTATATCTTTTCCGAAGATGTTTTTTATACCGTTAATAATAGTGTTTTCATTAATTTTTGCATTATTTTTAGTCACATCGTTATCGCCTGTCAATTTTTCGTCCACTTCATCAAAGTGGCTAAATAATTTGTTTGATTCCGCGGGTATGCCTTTATTTTGGGTATTCACGGCATGTTTATTTGCTTGGATATCCATCTGGGCAACATTCTGTGACGACGAGTGAGGGGGGTGTATAGCCTTTTGTGGTGTTTGTGTTTTTTTAGGCATGCTTGTGTTACCGGAAGAAACCGACATTTGAGCTGCCTTATTTGAATGAAATTGACCGACATTGTCGGGGGTTGCTAAAATATTTGGTGTATGTACATTATCTGTAAATTTTTCTAGTTTGGCTAAAAGCTCCATAACGCTACGCTTTGCAGGTATATTCATGAGTCTAAATAGTATAAGCTCAAAAAGTAACGAAGGAGATGATATTTTTTGATATTTAGCATCTGAATTAATCAATATGTCCATCATATCAAGGAGCTCTTCGGGCTGTTTTTGCTCGGCAAGAGGGATTAAATCGTTTATTTCTTCACTTGACATATCATTGATTAAATCTTTGTATTTAAACTTTACAAGCAGGATATTCCTTATAGATAGTGCAAATTGTTTTGCGAATTGCCGTATATCTGTTCCCGAGTCATATATTTCTCTTCCCAATTTGATAGCGCTTTCATAATCTTTTTTGAAAATTGCGTGTGTAAGATTTAGAATTGTTGTTTTAAGAGTTAATCCAAGAAAGCGGGATACATCCTCTCCTATATCTTTGCCGAAATAAGATATAACGGTGTCAAAGGTTGAGAGAGAATCTCTTATTGAACCATCGCCTAAAGATGCTATGATCATTAAATTTTCATCAGAAACTGAAATATTCTCGGCACTGGAAATTTTTTTCAATTCGTTATAGATTATATTAATAGGTATTCTCTTAAAATTAAACCTTTGGCATCTTGACAGAATGGTTTCGGGAACCTTGTGTAGTTCGGTTGTTGCGAAGATAAATTTAGCATGTGCGGGAGGCTCTTCAAGCGTCTTTAATAGTGCATTAAAGGCACTATTTGAAAGCATGTGAACCTCGTCTATAATATAGATTTTATATTTCAGGCTTTGGGGTAGATATATTATATTTTCCTTTAAATCTCTTATAGAATCTACACCAGTGTTAGATGCTCCGTCGATTTCCACTACATCCACTGAATTGCCGTTTTGAATCTGGATGCAAGCAGAGCAAACGCCACACGGGTTCACGGTGGGACCATTTACGCAATTAACAGATTTTGCCAATATTCTTGCGATGGATGTTTTGCCGACGCCCCTTGTACCCGAGAATATGTATGCATGGGCAATTCTACCATGAATAACGGCATTTTTGAGCGTTTGGACGATAACATCCTGGCCTGCTATTTCATCAAAAATTTTTGGTCTATATTTTCTGGCTAGCACTTGATACATATCATATTTATTATAACATATAACAATGCAAGGTTTGCAAACAAAGATTGATTTTTATAAAAAAAATTGATAAAATTACCAATCTATGCAAAATACTAAAGAATATTTTAACGCCAAGTTTAAGGATTTTCCTAAAAATTACGATTATCCAGCGGTTGAAAAAAAGATAGCGCAGTATTGGGAAGACAACGACATTTACGGTTTTAATTTTGATGATGACGAAAAAGAGATTTTTTCAGTTGATACCCCTCCGCCATATGTGTCGTCCGCACACCTTCATGTTGGGCACGTAATGAGCTACTCCCAGGCCGAATTTATTGTTAGATACAAAAGAATGAAGGGATTTAATGTTTTTTATCCTATGGGTTTCGACGATAACGGTCTTCCAACAGAGCGTTATGTCGAAAAAAAATACAAAATAAAAAAGTCGAAGATAACAAGGGAAGAGTTCATAGATTTATGTCTGAGAGAGACAAAGCTCGGCGCTGAGACATATAAGTCTTTATGGAAGTCTATAGGTATAAGTGTCGACTATAAACTGTCTTACTCCACTATAGATGAGAAATGCAGGAAAACATCTCAAAGGTCATTCATTGATCTTTATCGCAAAAATTTGATAGAAAGACGGAATGAACCTATTTTATGGTGTCCCCGGTGTAGGACGTCGCTTGCCCAAGCGGATATCGTTATGGAAGAATTTGACGGTATTTTGTACGATATAGAATTAAAGTCGTCATGCAATGATGAAAAGATACTTGTAATATCGACAACGCGCCCAGAACTATTAGGGGCGTGCGTTGCTATTTATGCAAATCCATTGGACGATAGGTATAAATTTTTGATCGGGCAAAGCGTAAAGACGCCGTTATATGGCAAGGATGTTCCTGTTCTATATGACGACTCTGTGGATATGGATTTTGGAACTGGCTTAATGATGGTTTGTACATGGGGTGATGCCGAAGACGTAAAAAAATGGAAAGAACATAAGCTTGATACGGTTATTATTGTAAATAAAGCCGGAAGGCTAAATGATATTTCTGGAGCTTATGACGGATTAAACGTAAAAGATGCTAGGAAAGCAATAGTAGATGACCTTAAAAAGCGATCGCTTGTAAAAGGAGAAAGATCGCTGACGCATAATGTTGGTGTTCATGACAGGTGCGAAACGCCCGTGGAATTTATTCGCGAACTCCAATGGTTTGTTAAGATTTTAGATTATAAGGATAAGTTTTTGGAGGCTTCAGATAAAATAAAGTGGTATCCGGATTTTATGAAGCCGAGGTATACCGAGTGGGTCAATAACTTAAAATGGGATTGGAATATATCTAGGCAAAGATTTTATGGTGTACCCTTTCCTGTTTGGCATTGCACCGCTTGCGGCGAAGTGATTCTTGCAAAAGAGGATGAATTACCGGTAGATCCTTCAGTGGCAGGTCCTAATTTGACATCCTGTCCTAAGTGTGGGTGCGGGGAATTTAGGCCGGAAACGGACGTTATGGATACATGGATGACATCCTCAATGACCCCGTTGATTAATGCTGGGTGGGGATGTGATAATAGCACTTTGCACGAAAAAAAGCTTATAGATAAAATTTATCCAATGGATTTACGACCGCAAGCGCAGGAGATTATCCGTACTTGGTTATTTTATAGTGTTGTAAAATCTGTTTATCATACCGATGACATTCCATTTAAAAATGTCATGATAAGTGGCTGGGGACTCGATAAGCATGGTAAAAAAATGTCTAAAAGTTTAGGTAATTTTGTTAAACCGGAAGACATAATAGATAGATATTCAGCAGATGCTCTCAGATATTGGGCAACAAAAGCCAGTCTTGGTCAAGATTTAAGGTTTAGCGAAGAGGATGTTATTAACGGCAGAAGGCTTTTGGTTAAATTATGGAATGCTGTAAGGTTTCTAATTACAAATGTTGATGATGGATTTAATCCTCATAGGGAAGATATACTAAAATATGAATTGGGTGAGATTGATAGGTGGGTAATTACGGAGTTTGAAAATACATTAAAGACATGCGAAGGCTATATGCAGTCCTGCGATTATTCACCGGCTTTAAGGACGATTATAGATTTCTTTTATAACATATATTGCGATAACTATCTTGAGATTATAAAAAATGTCTTCTGGGATGAGGAAAAAGAAAATATTGACAGAAAAAATAAGGCATTGAATGTTATGTATTTTGTTTCGTTTAATATGATAAAGATATTCGCTCCGTTTTTCCCCTTCATTACCGAAGAGTTATATTTATCATTTTATAAAAATTTTGAGAAAGATAGGAGTATCCATCTGTCGCATTGGCCTGATTACAGAGAAGAGTTGACGAACAATGACTCGGTAAAAGTCGTCAATATCTTATTAAAAATCCTTAATGCTTCAAGGAAATTAAGAACCGGTTTAAGTCTTCATCAGAATCATAAAATCAGTAAACTTTTAATTAAAACATTAAACGCTAACTATATTGATGTCCTGAATAACATAGGCGATGATATTAAGTCAGCCGTTAGGGCCAAAAGGATTGTATTTTCCGATGAAGCTGATTTCAAAACTGAGAATGACGACATATTTATACAGATAGAAAAATGAACATTGACTTTTTAATATTTTCTTAATAGTATATCAAGTGCTTTTATATATTAGATTCAATTTTTTATAGTTGTTAACATATTAATTTATATAAAGAATAATTAAGGAGTTTATATGGCAAATCCAAAAAAGAGACATTCAAGGTGCAGGAGAGATAAAAGGAGAACTCACGATAATCTTGAGGCGGCAAATTATTCAAAGTGCCCAAATTGTGGAGAGCCCGTCCTTTCCCATAGAATGTGTGGTAATTGTAAGACCTACAACGGAAGGGTTATAGTAAGTGCGCCAGAATCAAAAACTTAATAATACCTAATAATCGATGGATGTAGAATTTTTATCTCCAAATGGGGAAATAACAAATGATTAGAATAGCTCTGGACGCTTTTGGTTCGGACAATGCGCCAGAGTCGGAGATTTTAGGGGCAATGGCTGCCGTTGATTCCGATAGTGAATTAGAGATAGTACTGACGGGTGACGAGGCCGCGTTAAATAACGCTTTTAGGAAAAAGGGACACGCTGTGCCGTCGAGAATTAGCATAAGACACGCTCCGGAACGAATTACAATGAAAGATTCTCCTTCTTTTATAGTGAGGAATAAAAAAAATTCTTCTTTGCGTGTTGCCTACGAGCTTGTAAAAAATGAAGAAGCGGATGCCGTTATCAGCGCCGGTAATAGTGGGGCATCCTTAGCCATAGCTATGATTGTTTTTAAGCGTATCAAGGGAATAGATAGGCCGGCTATAGCTACGGTTATGCCGGCTATAGGCGGTTATACTGTTTTGATAGATGCCGGGGCAAATGTTGATGTCAAGCCTTATCATCTTGCCCAATTTGCAATAATGGGCGCCGAGTATGCTGCCTTCATGAAAGGCGTAAAAGATCCAAGGGTCGGCATATTGAGCAATGGCGAGGAAGAGACCAAGGGTAACGATCTCACACGTGAGACGTATAAACTTATAAAGGATATGGATTTAAATTTTTGCGGGTATGTTGAAGGCAGGGAAATTTTTAACGGAAAGGTGGATGTGGTAGCTTGCGACGGATTTACTGGCAATGTTATCCTGAAGGCATCGGAGTCATTAGCGGAAACGATATTTAATTTGCTCAGGGATGAAGTAAATAAAAGCCTTAAGGCAAAAATAGGTTTTTTTATGGCCAGAAAATCATTAAAAAAATTCAAGAAGCTCGTTGACCACAATGAATATGGCGGGGCGCCGCTTCTCGGGGTTAATGGGGCTGCATTTATCGCTCATGGTGGGGCTAGCGGAAAGGCTATTGCAAGTGCTATATCTGTCGCTAAACACTTTGTTGAAAAGAGGATAATTTTAAATATAAGTCGCAAAATAGAGGCTAACGCCGGAAATTGTTGTCCGTCTTAAATTTATATAAAAACACAAAAAATAAAATTCAATAGCGAAGGTTTAAAAAGTTGATATACTCCCAAATTACCGGAATCGGTTCATATGTTCCGGATAAAGTGCTCACAAATAGTAGGCTTTGCGATATTGTTGATACGTCGGACGAATGGATTTTTTCAAGAACCGGCATAAGAGAAAGGCGAATAGCCGAAGACGGCTTAACAACATCGGATATAGCCGCTAATGCTGCAAGAAAGGCGATTGAGCTATCGGGCAGGAATCCGCTGGATATAGAGTTTATTATAGTAGGAACGATTACGCCCGATATGATGTTTCCGTCTACAGCCTGCATGGTTCAAGAAAAATTGGGCTTAAAGAATGCAGCGGCTTTCGATGTGAGCGCCGGATGCAGCGGATTTATTTATTCTTTATCTATTGCCGATAGCTTTATTAAATCAGGACATTATAAGAATGTATTAGTTATTGGCGTTGATTTACTTTCAAGAATTACTGATTATACGGATAGATCGACATGTGTATTATTTGGCGATGGTGGCGGAGCGGTTGTATTATCTGCAAATACCCAAGACGAGAGGGGTATTTTATCAACGCATCTACATTCGGAAGGGGGGCACAATAATATACTCAAGCTTCCCGCGGGTGGTTCTTTGATGCCAGCGAGTGCGAAGACGGTTGACAATATGGACCACTGCATAAAAATGAAGGGTTCCGAACTTTTTAAATATGCAGTAAAGTATTTAAAAGATGTTGCAGAGGAAGCTATAAAATTTAATAATTTAAGGCCTGAGGATATTGATTTATTTGTTCCTCATCAAGCGAATATCAGGATAATAACAGCCACGGCTAAAAAATTGAATTTCCCAATGGAGAAGGTTTTTGTGAATGTGGAAAAATACGGAAATACTTCAAGCGCTTCGATTCCTATCGCTCTTGATGAAGCGCATGCTTTGGGTCGCATAAAAGAAGGGGATTTGGTATTAGTAGACGCTATCGGTGCCGGCTTGACCTGGGCATCTTCCATAATAAGATGGTGACATTATTATGATTATGCAATTGACAATTTTAAGGGTGAAAGGATAAAATGATAAAGTCTCTAATTTGTGACAAACTTGGGATAAAGTATCCCATTTTTCAGGGTGGAATGGCGTGGGCATCTAATTATGTTCTTGCAAGCGCAGTTTCTAATGCTGGCGGTTTAGGCATAATAGGCGCAGGACAGATGCCGCCTGAATTACTTGTGCAAGAAATTAGAAAGGCTAAGGAAAATACCGATAAGCCTTTTGGTGTAAATCTTATATTATATTTAGATTATATTGACGAGCTTGTAGATGCTGTTATACAAGAGGGTGTCCCGGTTGTCACTACGGGCGCCGGTAATGCCGGACATTACATAAAAAGATTTCACGATGCGGGTATAAAGGTGATACCTGTTATACCGTCGGTGGCATTGGCGAAAAGGATGGAGAAGGCAGGGGCGGATGCCTTGATTGCCGAGGGTACTGAATCCGGGGGGCATATTGGAGAGATTACTACTATGGCAATTGTTCCGCAGGTAGTTGATAATGTAGGGATTCCCGTCGTAGCGGCGGGTGGTATTGCTGATTATAGAGGGTTTGCAGCCGCTTTGTGTTTAGGTGCAAGTGGTATCCAGATGGGAACGAGATTTCTTGCAACTAAAGAGTGTTGTGTGCATCAAAACTGGAAGGCTATGGTAATAAAAGCATCTGATAGAGATACTGTTGTTACGGGAAGGCCGACGGGACATCCCGTTAGGGTTTTAAAAAACAGACTCGCTAAAATGTTTATAGAATTAGAGGGTAAATGTTCACCCGTTTCTGAATATGAGAAGCTTGGCGTTGGAAGATTAAAAGCCGCTTCGGTGGATGGAAATACTGAAACAGGCTCTTTTATGAGCGGTCAGATTGCCGGTCTCATAAAAGAGGAAAAAACTGTAAAAGAGGTAATAGTAGAGATGGTCTCAAAGACCGAAGATTTTATTAACAATATGCCTAAGTTTGTATCTTCTAATACGTAACATAGTAAAAATAGAAAGGTTTAAATGGAAAAAATAATAGATTCAAATGTTGCGTTTATCTTTCCGGGGCAGGGATCTCAGCACATAGGTATGGGGAAAGATATCTTCGATAATTTTGGCGAAGCAAGGCTCGTTATGGAAGAGTCTTCGGACATCCTAGGTATAGATATGAAAAAGTTAATTCTAGGGGATGATGAAGGACTGCTTAACCTAACAGAGAATACTCAGCCTGCACTTTTAACCGTCAGCATTGCTATTCTTAAAGTGATGCAGAAGGAATACAATATCAATCCCGTTTGTGTTTCAGGGCATAGCCTTGGTGAGTATAGCGCTAATGTTTTTGCAGGCTCGTTAGACTTTTCGCATGCCCTTTTAATTACTAGGAAAAGGGGAATCTTAATGCAGAATGCATGCCCTCCTGGTTTCGGCAAGATGGCGGCAATAATCGGGATTAACGAGGATGCGGTAGTATCCTTAATCAAAGAAATAAATGGCCAGGATAAGCACGACAATGTGTTTGCCGCAAATTTTAATTCTCCTATTCAGACCGTTATATCCGGAAAGTCCTCGTCTATTGACAGGGCATGTGAAATTTTTAAGGAACGTGGGGCTAAAAGGGTTGTCGTTTTACCCGTAAGCGCCCCATTTCATACACCTTTCATGGAAGATGCCAAGGTTAGTTTGAAAGACTATTTCCAAGAAGATTGGTTTTCTAATGCTAGTTATGAAATATTTTCAAATGCATCGTCCCTGAATTATTCTAAAAAAAATGATGTTGTTAAATATCTCTTAGAACAAATAGTGTCCCCCGTAAGGTGGAACGAATCTGTTCTTAACATGAAAAAATTATTCAATATCTCTGTTTTTGTCGAGATTGGACCATCTAATGTTTTGGGTTCCTTGATAAAAAGAATAGATAGAAAGGTTAATTCTTTGTCTGTTAATTCTATTCCTATGTTGAAAGAATTAGGAAAGTTTTCGCTTGTCAGCAATTAGCTAAAGGGCGATAAAATAATATTTTATATTTAGGTTGATTATTACCATGTCTTATTGTATAAATCTAAGCGGAAAAGTATCGGTTGTTACAGGCGGATACGCTGGAATTGGATTGTCTATAGTTAAAACTCAGCTTTTGGCTGGGGCAAGGGTTATAATTTTAGGTAAGACTTATGATAAATTTCTAAATATCAGGGATGAACTCAAAAATATTTCTAATGAAGTTGACTTTTATGCACTTGATATAAGAAACTCTAAAGATGTGGTCGATGTTATCCAAAGAATTATAGTAAAAGAGTCTAGGATAGATATACTCATTAATAATGCAGGCATCGTTAAAGATTCTTTGCTTATAAGAATGAGCGATGAGGATTGGCTTAATGTGATGGACGTAAATTTAAACGGGTTGTTTTACGTCACTAAAAATGTGCTGAAATATATGGTAAAGGCTAGAAGCGGCAGGGTGATTAATATTGCATCGGTAATCGGTGAGATAGGTAACGCAGGCCAGTCAAATTATGCGGCAACGAAGGCGGGAATTATTGCCTTCACCAAATCTATTGCTAAAGAGTATGCTGCAAGGGGGATAGTTGCGAATGTCGTTTCTCCAGGTTTTATAAAATCGGCTATGACAGACGGGCTGTCCGGTGATATAAAAGATGAAATAAAAAAAGGTATCCCGCTTAAACGTATCGGCGACCCTGTTGATGTTTCGAATGCGGTGCTTTTCCTATCATCTGTTTTGTCAGATTATGTTACGGGATCGGTTATAGATGTGAATGGTGGAATGTTTATGTAATTGTTTGAGATTTGTCGGTATTAATATTATTCATTAATTTTGTGAGTTTAGATTACAAGAGGGGGTGAAAATAGATGTCTGTAGAAAAAAAGGTTAAAGAAATAATTGTTGAGCAGTTTGGAGTTACTCCCGACGAGGTTACGAGCGTGGCTTCATTCGTGGACGACCTTGGCGCGGATTCCTTAGATACGGTAGAATTGGTCATGGCTTTCGAGGAAGAGTTTGGTATTGAAATATCCGATGAGGATGCGGAAAAGATTAAGACAGTTCAGGATGCTGTTTCATATATCGATGAACATATAAAATAATTTGTCATCTTTATTGTTACAATAATTATAATATAGATTATATTAGGTTTATGCTATGACAAGTGTTGGGCGAGAGAGAAGGGTTGTTATTACGGGGTTTTCTATGATTACGGCATTGGGTAATGATGCGAAAACCTCGTGGAATAATATGATAAACGGTGCGAGCGGTGTAGGTCCAATTACCAAGTTTGATACGGAAGCCTACGCGACTAAGATAGCGGGTGAGGTAAAAGACTTTAATCCCGGGGACTTTATAGATAAAAAAGAAATTAAAAAAATGGATCGATTTATCCACTATGCTTATGCTTGTTCTAAGATGGCTCTTGATATGTCTGGGCTCAAAATCACGGACTCCAATGCTCACAAGGTTGGGGTTTGGATAGGTGCGGGAATCGGCGGGCTTACGACTATTGAAAGATACCATACAATGCTTATGGAGGGTGGTCCCAGAAGGGTTTCACCGTTTTTTATACCTATGCTTTTAATAAATCTTGCTCCGGGTCAGGTTTCCATAATGACCGGTGCTAGAGGACCCAATGCCAGCACAGTTTCAGCCTGTTCTACGGGTACCAATTCTATTGGAGATGCGTATAGAATAATAGCAAGAGGAGATGCTGATGCCATGATAGCGGGTGGGGCAGAGGCCACAGTTTCTCCACTTTGCATAGCGGGTTTTAATGCAATGAAAGCACTATCTGTACGGAACAATGAACCGGCAAAGGCATCGAGGCCTTTTGATAACGGAAGGGACGGTTTTGTAGTTAGTGAAGGTTCCGGCATTGTTATTCTTGAGGAGATGAATAGTGCGATAGATAGAGGAGCAAAAATATTTGCTGAAATTATAGGGTATGGCATGTCTTCCGACGCTTATCATCTATCTACTCCGGATCCCAATGCGGAAGGCGCATATTACAGCATGAAAAATGCCATAGAGGACGCAGGACTCTCATTAGATGATGTAGACTATGTGAATGCTCATGGAACATCCACATATTACAATGATCTAAATGAAACCATTGCCATAAAAAGGCTTTTTATGGATAAGGCTAAGGGGCTCAAAATTAGTTCTATAAAGTCAATGTTAGGGCATGCCCTTGGGGCCGCTGGTGGTATAGAGGCTGTTGCTACGGTTTTGACGATTGATACGGGAATAATACCTCCTACAATAAATTTAGTGGAGCCTGATGAGAAGTGTGATTTGGATTATGTTCCAAATGTCATGCAGAAGGCGGACGTGAGATATGCGATATCCAACTCTTTTGGTTTCGGCGGGACCAATGCCACATTGGTGTTTAAAAAATGGCAGGAGACTGTGTAATGATGGTATATTTAGGTTCTGATCATGCAGGGTTGGAGTTGAAATTGTTCATAAAAAACTATTTTAAGGAAAGGGGAATTGAATGTCTTGACTTGGGGACTAATTCATCAAAAAGCGTTGATTATCCCGATTATGCCCTGAAGGTTGCCGAAAAAGTAAAGAATGATGGCGATGAAGGTTCTTTCGGTATCCTTATATGCGGGACTGGTATTGGGATGGAGATAGCCGCAAATAAAATAGATGGAATCAGAGCGGCGTTGACTTACAACGAATATGCCGCGGAGTTTGCCAAAAAACACAATGATGCTAATATTATAACCTTGGGAAGTAGAACCACTACGCCTGTGGAGGCTGTAAGGTATATCGATAAATTTATGTCTTTTAAATTTGAGGGCGGTAGGCATGGGAATAGAATCGCAAAGATTACTTATATGGAAAAATTAAAGGTTTAAAAGTATAAATGAATATGAATAATATCGATAAAATGAAATTTAACTTATTGGTGAAACAAATTGGATATCAAAGGTCTAAATGAAGTAGATAACGAGGTTTTTAATTTCATAGGTATGGAGCTTGATAGACAGAGACAATCTATAGAGCTTATAGCTTCTGAAAACTTTGTTTCAAAAGCCGTCATGGAGGCGCAAGGCTCAGTTTTGACCAATAAATATGCCGAGGGTTATCCAAAAAAAAGATATTATGGCGGATGTAGGTATGTAGACAGCATTGAACAGATTGCCATTGATAGAGTCAAGGAGATATTTAAGGCTGAATATGTTAATGTACAGCCCCATTCCGGTTCGCAGGCGAATATGGCTATTTTTTATGCTTTTTTAAATCCGGGTGATACGATTTTGGGTATGGATTTGTCGCATGGTGGGCATCTTACGCATGGAAGCCCTGTAAATTTTTCTGGGAAATATTTTAATGTTGTTTCATACGGTGTAAATAAAGATACTGAGACCTTGGATTATGATGCATTAAGAAAGATTGCAAAGGATAATAGCCCAAAGATGATAATAGCGGGAGCGAGTGCTTATCCGAGGGTTATAGACTTTAAAAAATTTAGGGATATTGCGGATGAAGTCGGATGCTATCTTATGGTTGATATGGCGCATATAGCCGGTTTAGTGGCGGCAGGTATTCATCCAAGCCCGATTCCGTATGCCGATTTTGTAACGACAACAACGCACAAAACACTGAGAGGCCCGCGGGGTGGCGTTATAATGGCAAAGGCCAAATATGAAAAAGCCCTAAACTCGGCAATTTTTCCTGGAATTCAGGGTGGACCGCTTGAACATGTAATAGCAGCAAAGGCCGTAGCTTTCAGAGAGGCATTGACGGATGATTTTAATGATTATCAAAGGCAGGTGGTTGCCAATGCCGTCACTTTGGCGAGTGCCCTTAAAAATAATGGATTTGAATTAATATCGGGTGGTACCGATAACCATCTTATGCTCATTGATTTTAGGAAATCCGAAATGACGGGTAAACAGGCAGAGTCTCTTTTGGATAATGTTGGCATTACAGTCAATAAAAATAAGGTTCCTTTTGATGAAAGATCTCCATTCGTGACCAGCGGAATAAGGATTGGAACGCCAGCGGTAACCACAAGGGGAATGAAAGAGGATGAGATGATAAAAATAGGTGCGCTTATATCTGATATTTTACATAATCCGGGCGATGAATCAGTGGAAGACAACGTAAAAGAAGGGGTAAAGCTTTTGTGTGATAAGTTTCCTCTTTATTGATTAAAACCTTTATTAATCCTGAATATATGAGGTGCCCTTTTTGTTTCAATGACGATGATAAAGTTGTCGATTCAAGAGTTTCAAAAGATGCAAAGCTGACAAGACGAAGAAGGCATTGTAATGTTTGCGGAAAGAAATTTTCTACATTAGAGACAATAGTTGTTTTATCCCCCCTTATAATTAAAAAAGATGGGCGAAGGGAGTCTTTCGATGGACAAAAAATATTAAACGGACTCATGAATGCTTGTGAAAAAAGACCTGTTCCGTACCGTAGTATCGAAGAGATAGTTCAATCTGCGGAGGCATGGATAGATGAAACTAATTCAAAGGAGATAAAAAGTGAGGATGTAGGAAAGTTTGTCCTCGGCAAATTAAAGAACCTAGATGCGATAAGCTATGTTCGTTTTGCTTCCGTGTATCTTTCGTTTAAAGACATTAACGAGCTTTATGAGCATGTTTCCGAACTTATTAAAAAGCAGTCGTAAAATATTTCCTTCCAAATTCTTATGAATGACAAAAATAAAGGCATTGATGAATATTTTATCCGTCAAACCTTTGATCTGGCAAAAAAAGCAGAGGGATTTACTTCTCCCAACCCTATGGTTGGTGCACTTGTAGTCAAAAATGGTTCTATGGTAGGATATGGTTACCATGAGAAAGCCGGTCAGCCTCATGCCGAGATAGTGGCATTAAAAAGAGCAGGTATAAAAGCTAAAGATGCTACCGTCTATGTAAATTTAGAACCTTGCAGTCATTTCGGTAAAACTCCTCCCTGTGTTCATGCACTTAAAAAACATGGAGTTAAAAGGGTTGTGGCGGCTATAAAGGATCCAAATCCAATGGTATCCGGAAAGGGTTTCGATTATTTGCGAAATAACGGTATTGATGTAACTTATGGGATTTGCGAGGATGAGGCTAAAAAGCTTAACGAGGTATTTTTTAAATATATAAAGACTGGTTTTCCCTTTATAACAGTCAAAGAAGCAATAACCATAGATGGCAAAATAGGATATAGAGGTAACGGAAAAAAGTCATATATTTCCTCAAAAAAATCCTTAGAACGCACGCATTATTTGAGGTTACTCAATGACGCAATAATGGTTTCGTCCAAAACAGTTATAAATGACGATCCGATGTTGGACGTCAGAATAAAAGACGGGGATGTACAAAATAAATTTTTGAACAAAAAATATTTTAAAATAATTTTAGATTCAAATCTATCAATACCTCTAGAGTCAAGGTTGTTTGATACTTACGGCACGCCATTAATATTTACATCCACTAATTACGATGACGCAAAGAATAAAAAAAAAATACTCATGGAAGAAAAGGGTGCAATTGTGAAAAATGTGCATTATAATAATATCGGTTGCAATAAATTTTTAAATTTAAAAGAAGTGTTTAAAATATGTACTGAGCTTAAAATAATAAATGTGCTTGTGGAAGCTGGGCCTAATCTTTTTAATTCACTGATTAGCGAGGGGCTTTGCGATAAGTTGATTCTCAATATTACCCCTTACATTTTAGGATGCAAAGATAGCGCAGTAAGCTTGTTTGAGGGTTTTGATTTAAAAAATGAGCGTATTTTTAATTTTTGCGATTTAAATACGGAAAAAATAGATAATGATGTTTTCTTGACATATTCTTTGAATTATACATAATGAATAGAATGGATGTAAGTAAAATATTGTTTTTGGTGGTTATATGTTTACCGGGATAATAAAAGAAAAAGGTGTTGTTAAATCAATGAGCAATGGTGATCTATCAATCCTTGCCCCCTTAACCGGAAAAGATGCGTATGTTGGGCAGAGCATTGCTGTAAACGGACTGTGTTTGACGGTCAAAAGGTTTAATCGGCAAGAATTATTTTTTGATTTTACGCCGGAAACTTATAAGGCATCCACTTTAAAATATTTTAAAATAGGCGAAAAAGTTAATATTGAACCCGCTCTTCAGTCAAATTCTGATATTTCGGGTCATTTTGTGCTTGGTCATATTGACGGAATAGGTAGAATTATAACTAAAAAACCGGTCGGCAATTCTATTATTGTAGAAATAAAAATTTTCAGTACGGTGAACGATGATTTTGCAGAATATGTGGTAAGAAAGGGTTCTATAGCCATTGATGGTATCAGTTTAACCGTTAACGAATTGAAAGGTGGTGTTTTTTCTGTAAGTATAATACCGGTAACATATAATGAAACAAATCTGAGCGCTAAGAAGGTCGGGGATTACGTTAATCTTGAATCGGATATTTTAGAAAAAACAATAGTAAAAAGGGTAGATGATATTCTTAAGCATGAGCCCGGAAGATCTCTATCGAGACGTTTTTTAAGCTCATCTGATTCGGGTAATAAGGTGAAGCATGTAATAACACATAAATTTTTGGCCGACAACGGTTATCTGTAACACATTATTCTAATAAATTTAAACATAATATGTAGCATATAAGAGGTGAAAAAATTTTATGGATTTAGCCACAGTTGAGGAAGCGGCGCGGGATATAAAGGCAGGCAAGATGATTATACTTGTCGACGATGAGGACAGGGAAAACGAAGGCGATATTGTAGTCTCAGCGGAGCATGTTACCCCTGAAATAATAAACTTTATGACAAAGCAAGCAAGGGGATTAATCTGTTTGACGTTAACCGAAGAAAAGGCGGATAGCTTGGATTTGTCACCTATGGTTATCAATAATGAGTCTAAGTTTACCACGGCGTTTACAGTGTCAATAGAGGCAAGGGAGGGTGTGACGACTGGTATTTCAGCTCACGATAGGGCGAAGACTATCTTGACTGCGATACAGGACGATGCAAAGCCAAGCGATTTAGTCAAACCCGGACATATTTTCCCTCTAAGGGGTAAAAATGGGGGAGTTTTAACGAGAACAGGTCAAACCGAGGGCTCAATAGACATAGCTCGTATTGCCGGTTCTAAACCTTACGGGGTTATATGTGAGATAATGAAGGACGATGGAACTATGGCGCGTATGCCTGATCTAGTAGAGTTTTCAAAAAAATATGATATAAAGATATTGACTGTCAAAGATTTAATAAATTATAGGCTTAAGAATGAAAAACATGTTAAGAAACTAGTAGAGTCTTCGATCCCAACAAAGTTTGCCGGGAAATTTAAAGTCATAGCTTATTCAAACGATATAGATTTTAAAGAACATATAGCGTTAGTCAAGGGAGACATAAATAAAGACGAGCCTATTCTTGTCAGGGTTCACTCACAATGCCTTACGGGTGACATATTTGGTTCTGAGAGATGCGATTGCGGTGACCAATTAAAAACGTCAATGGAAATGATAAACAAAGAGGGCAAGGGTGTTATTCTCTATTTAATGCAGGAGGGTAGGGGTATCGGTCTTGTCAATAAACTAAAGGCATATAATCTGCAGGATGAGGGATATGACACGGTCGAGGCGAATGAGAAATTGGGATTCAAGGCAGATTTAAGGGAGTATGGCGTAGGGGCGCAGATATTAGTGGATTTGGGTGTGGGTAAAATGCGCCTTATGACCAATAATCCCAAAAAAATAGTCGGTCTCAAGGGTTATGGATTAAGCGTGGTGGACAGGATTCCCATAGAGACGTGCCCTAACGATACCAATAGGCATTATTTAAGAACAAAGAAAGAAAAGTTGGGTCATTTTTTAGAGATAAAGTAGAAAGATGAAAAATTAGATTAAATAAAATTAAATCATAGGAGTATGGAATGCGTGACTATAATTTGATAGAAGGGGAGCTTAAAGCCGCAGGATTTAAATTTGGTATTGTCATATCTCGTTTTAACGAATTTATCAATAGTAAACTTTTAGACGGCGCATTGGATTATTTAACAAGAACCGGTGCAGATGTAAGTGATATTACTGTAGTTAAGGTTCCGGGAGCGTTCGAACTTCCTATGGCGGCCAAAAAATTAGTTGATACTAAGAGAATGGATGCGATTATATGCCTTGGCACCCTTATAAGGGGCGATACCAATCATTTTGACCTCTTGTCTTCACAGGTTACCAAGATGTTGTCAGAGCTTTCCGTTACTTCTGGCATTCCGATTAGTTACGGAATGATAACAGCAGAATCCATTGAACAAGCAATATCTCGAGCCGGAACTAAAATGGGAAATAAGGGATTTGATGCTGCAATGTCTGCCGTTGAAATGGCAAGCCTTTATTTAAGGCTTAAAAAAGTTTAAACTTAACGCATTTATAATGTAGTTTTAATTTGAGATTCTATGACAAAGCGAAGAAAAGCAAGGGAACTTGCGTTGCAATTTTTATACGAAACAGATGGTGATATAAAAGATCTGCATGTAAGAATAAACAGTTTTTATAGTGAATTTGCATCAGAAAGTCTTATAAGAGACGGTTTTACAAAGGATATATCTCAAATTTATGATTTTTTCTTTGATATTTCTCAGGGTACACTGCTCAATTTAGGAAAGATAGATAATATTATCAGGACCGTATCAAAAAATTGGTCACTAGAAAGGATGTCCAGAATAGATAGGAATCTTTTAAGGTTGTCGGTTTATGAGACTATATTTCATCCTGAAACGCCTAAAAGCGTTATCATTAATGAATCGGTGGAGATAGCCAAGAAGTTTGGAAATGATGATTCGCCCCCCTTTATTAACGGTATTTTAGATGCAACGCTTAGGGTAGCGACTTAAAACAGAATAGTTAATTTTAATTTAAGAGGTAAAAATGGAGATTAGAACCGACTTAAATTATTATAGCGGTACCCCTCTTGACATTAGAGGGCTTTGCTGAGGACCTCCTGTTTGGGCGGTCGTCCAAAGGCTTAAAATTTTACATCAAGGTGATGTTTTAATGGTAATTTCAGATAAGCATTCCTTGCTAAATGATATACCCGCATTGTGTTCTCTTGTCAATGTAAAATTGCTTAATGCGATTAATCTGAAAGACCTTTATATATTTTTTATTAAAAATAAAAAGTGGGATTAAGTTTTATATAAAAGATAGCTTTAGTTTGGTAAGATATCGGTTTTTTCAAGCTAAAGTCAAAGCGGAGGAAATATATTGGCAAGAAAGAAAGGTAGGCAAATAGACGAGATGAGACTTACGACAATAACCCCTGGCTATATGAAATACGCAGAGGGATCGTGTTTAATCGAGGTGGGTAATACCAAGGTTATCTGCACAGCTTCAGTAGACTATAAGGTGCCATCTTTTTTAAGAGAAAAAGGTGAGGGATGGTTAACTGCTGAGTATTCAATGCTTCCGAGATCCACTCAAAGCAGAATGCCCAGGGATTCCGTAAAAGGGCGAATTAACGGAAGGGCTCAGGAAATACAAAGACTAATAGGTAGGTCGCTTAGGTCTGTGACCAATTTTGCCGATTTCCCAGATATAACTATCATGATTGACTGTGATGTTATAAGCGCAGATGGCGGAACAAGAACGGCTTCAATTACAGGTGCCTATGTTGCCGCTCATTTGGCGTTTTTAAACCTCATTAAGCGCGGCAAAATAGAACAGATGCCGTTTTACGATACCGTTGCGGCAATTAGCATTGGAATCGTAAACGGTAAAATTTTACTTGATCTTGATTATTCGGAGGATTCCAATGCCGAATTAGATTATAATTTTGTTCTAACAGGGTCTAAAAGGATAATTGAGATCCAGGGATGTGCCGAAAAAACTCCTATTGAATTCGATGTTCTTTCCAAGCTTTACGAACTTTCAAAAAATGCCGTATCAAAAATAAGTGAATTACAAAGTGAAGCAATTAACAGCGTAATATAATTTCGTTAATTTTTTATTGACAAATGATTAATATATTAATAGCTACCGGAAATGTACATAAGTTTCAAGAAATCAGGCTTATAATGAGCGATTATACATCGTTTAATATCATTTATCCGGACAAAAATTTTGACGTAGATATAGTAGAAAATGGAAAAACATATAGCCAGAATGCTAAAATTAAGGTAGACGGCTATGCGGAGTTTTTGAATAAAAATCCAGGGTTAAGGTCTAAACTAAATTTAGACTATATAGTGAGCGAGGATTCTGGATTAGAGGTATCATGCATAGGAAATACCCCCGGTCTTGTTACGGCTAGATTTGCAGGTGCAAATGCTACGGATGCGGAAAACATAAATAAACTTCTTGATACAATGAAATTAAATAAGAGTTGCACAGAACATAGAGATGCTAAATTTGTCTGTCTAGCTTGCCTATATGACATAGGAAGTGGTAAATCGCACTATTTTGAGGGGGAATTAAACGGGTTAATTGCCAATGAAATAAGTGGCACAAAGGGTTTTGGTTACGATCCCGTTTTTTTTGTTCCTAGTTTCAATAAAACACTTGCGCAAATTGACTCTTTAGAGAAAAATAAGATATCTCACAGAGCAAATGCCTTTAAAAAGATCGCGGAAGCGATTACATCTTGCTCCTTGCCTGATTAGAGGTATACGTCATGCACCAAAAACTTATAAAAACATTTAAAAAATTACTTGGTGAAAAGCGAGTTTTAACTGAAAAGGAAGAACTGCTCTGCTATTCTTATGATGCAACGGTCATGGAATTTATGCCAGATATCGTTGTTTTTCCTTTGAATCCTAATGAATTGTCTAGAATTGTTAAGTTATGTATCGTCTACGGCGTCCCTATTGTCGGAAGGGGTTCCGGAAGCGGATTTTCCGGTGGGAGTTTGCCATTTAAAGGTGGGGTCGTGGTTTCATTTACTAAAATGAACCATATTTTGGAATTAGATGAAGAAAATATGTTCATAACGGTTGAACCCGGCGTTATAAACGCTGACCTAAAGTCATACCTAAGCGATAGGGGTTATTTTTATCCGCCTGATCCTGCAAGCTACGAGTTTTCAACGATAGGCGGCAATGTTGCTGAATGTGCCGGCGGTCCAAGCGCGGTTAAATACGGAGTTACTAAAGATTATGTTGCAGGCTTGGAAATGGTTACTGGAAACGGCGAAATAATAAATACGGGTTCTAAAACGGTTAAAGATGTTTCCGGATATAATCTTACTCAGTTGCTGGTTGGTTCGGAGGGAACACTTGGTTTTTTTTCCAAGATTACGCTTAAATTTTTATCCAAACCTATCACCGATTCGTTAATTCTTGTATCATTCGATGATATGGATAATGGATTTAAGGCGGCGTTGTCATTGTTGAGACTTAGAAATCGGCCGTCAATGTTGGAATTTATGGACAAAGCTTCTATTGATTCGGTGAGGGGTTATTTTAAAAGTGATATAATAAAGGTAAGCGGTGCCCTGCTGTTCATTATCGAAGCCGATGGTTCGGAAATAGAGGTTGACAGTTCTATCGCGGAGTACAAAAGGATATTAAATGAGTTTTCACCTATTTTCCTCTTTGCGTCTGGTTGTAGCGAAGAGAAGAAAATAATAATGGAGGCGAGAAAGGCAATTTCGCCATCTTTACGAAGATATGGGGACCTAAAGATGAACAATGATATAGCCGTTCCCATAGGTAATATCAAAGAGATGCTTTCTTATATTGAAGGTATTTCAAAAAAATACGCTGTCCCTATAACAAATTTTGGACATTTTGGTGACGGTAATATTCATGTGAATATTATGCTAAACAAGGTAGATGCCGATATGGTTGAAAGGGGAGAGAAAGCAAAGCTGGACATATTAAAAAAAACAGTTGGCTTGGGCGGGAGTTTGTCAGGAGAGCATGGGATCGGATTGGCAAAAAAAGAATTTATGCAACTAAAATACAATAATTATTACATGAATATCCTAAAGAACATAAAAAGAGTATTCGATCCTGAAAATATCATTAATCCCGGCAAGATATTCTAAGATACATTTTTATGTTGAGTTCGCATTTTACACGCAGGGGATTTTAATTGAAAGAGGAATATAAAGGTTATCTTAATTGTGTTCATTGTGGCAAATGCCTAACGGTTTGCCCAACATATAGTATTAGGTTGAACGAATTTTATAGCCCAAGGGGCAGGATAAGGTTAATCTTGGCCGATAATGTTGATAAACCGGCCTTACGTACTTCAAAAGTTACGGACTCAATGTCTACTTGCCTTTTATGTGGTAGGTGCGTCGAGGTTTGCCCTAACGATGTTCGAATAGGAGAATTGGTAATAAATGAAAAGATCGAATTGAATAAGATTCGGGATAAAAAATTTTCTATCGACAAGTTAGCCCTTAAGGTACTTAAGAATAAAGGCAAGGTTTTATTAAGGTCCGCCTTAATAATTGCCAATATTCCGGTCATAAATCAACTTAGTAAAAGATCCGCTCCAACTCCCCACGGCAAAACCTTCATTACCGGCAAGGATTATTGGTTCAAGGTAGATAGTACTAGTATAGAAGGTAAAGAAAAAGAAATTAGGGTGGGTTATTTTAGCGGTTGCATATTTGATAGTATATACCCTCAAATATCCGTTGATACGGTATCGTCTTTGGTGCAAAATGGGGTTTCTGTATTTATTCCTAAAATGCAGGGTTGTTGTGGACTGCCCTTTATAACCAGTGGCGATATAGCCTCTTTTAGGGATCTTGCCCTAAATAATGTAAATGCATTTATGGCGCAGGATTTGGATTTTATAGTTACTTCCTGTGCATCTTGTTCCTATTCTATAAATAACCTTTATCCATTGTACTTCAGTAAAAATGATAAATATTATAATGAAGTTTTGGATTTTTCTAAAAAATTATTGAATATCTGGTCGTTCTTTAAATTAATGGAAAAAAAGGGTATTGAAATAAAGGTTGGGAAGTTAAAAAAAGAAACTGATGCGGTGTTTCATATACCGTGCCATCTTTCAAATTCACCTGAATTCAAACCGGCATCATATAACGAGAGATTAATTGGTGAAGCTGGTTTTATTATAGATAAAATTAACGGTTTAAAATTGATGCCATTAAAATATAACTATTGTTGCGGTAACGGGGGCATGTTCAATGTAAGGCATTACGAATTATCCAAAGAGATCACAAGACGGAAATTCGATGAGATTAAAGAGGTATCACCGCAAAATATTTTAACATCCTGCTCAGGATGTATGCTTTCCTTGAATGATCAAAAGGATATCATAAATAAAGATCGCATAATGCCGGTACAGCATTTAATAAGTATCTATGCTCAAAGTTTAAAGAAATAGTCATTGTATTATTATCTTTGTTAATACTGTAATTACGGGCTAATTTGACTTTATCATAATGCTCTATTATAATTATAGCATTCAAATGCAGAGGCATTTTCGCATTAACAATTAATAGGTTATATTGTCAAGGAGATTAATATATGCATCACACGAATACAGGTATATTCGATAAAAAAGTTTATATACCATATATGTCGGATGGCGCTTATGCTTTAAGTGCTGCCTTTAAAAGGTGCGGGGTAGATTCCGAGGTTATGGACGGTCCGGATGAATCTACGCTTGATTTTGGACTTAAATTTACAAATGGAAATGAATGCATGCCTTGTTTTGTTACTACGGGTGATATCATAAAGGTTATCGAAAAGCCGGATTTTAATGCCAAAAAATCTGCTTTTTTTATGCCTACATCCTCGGGTCCTTGTAAGTTTGGTCAATATAATAGGCTCCACGAGTTGGTATTAGATAATTTAGGTTACGATGAAGTCGAGTTTTTGGTGCCGAGCGCTCAGAAATCATACACGGATTTTATCGGAGATAAGGCAGTTCTTTTCAGGAAGGTTGCGTGGCAGGGTTGCGTGGCATTTGATGTGCTGGAAAAAGCCCTTCATAGGATAAGGCCGTACGAAATTGTTAAGGGATCTACTACGTTGGTGTATAAGGAGTGCATGAGCCTGACCGTCGAAGCGTTGGAAAAGGGTACGAACATTTATGATGTTATAGGAATATGTGCTAAAAAGTTTGAAGAAATACCAAGAAAGGATGGGGATAAGCCTCTCATAGGTGTTGTCGGCGAGATATTTTTAAGATTAAATAAATTTGCAAATAATTTTACTGTAGACAAAATTGAGTCGCTCGGAGGGGAAGTTTCCGTCGTCCCAATGTACAAGTGGATAACTTTTACTACATATCAATACGGTTTAAATGCAATTAAAAACAAAAAGATAAAAGACGTTTTTTTAAGCTTTCTTGTAAACTATTATCAAAGAAAGGATGAAATAAATATGTTCAAGCCTTTCAAAAATATGTTTAGAGATCATAAAGAGACAAGCATAAAAGAAATACTTGCATATTCTAAGAAATATTTAGATATATCGCTGGGGGGCGAGGCGATTCTTACGGTGGGCGAGTCTATTGATTTTGCGAAAAAAGGATATTCGGGTGTTGTAAGTATTCATCCTTTCCACTGCATGCCCGGTTCTATTGTGCAGACCATTTCTAAGAGATTCAGAGAAGACCTTAATAATTTTCCTTGGATAAATTTATGGTTTGATGGACAGGAAAGTACTAACTTAATGCTTAGATTGGAGACTTTTATGCATCAGGCTAAGCAGTGGAGGGAGACTAACAATGCTTTTTCGGACGCTGCGTAGAAAAATATTTTTTATATCAATTTTTATATTTGCTACAATTTTAACCTGCAGTTTATTCATCGGACGGTCTTACGCCTACGGCAATGCAGGCAATAAAGATTCTGTTGTAGAGCATCTTTTTAAGGAGCTTACACCTGGGGTTGTGCATATTAAGGTTTTAGGATTTACAAGGCTTAAAAACGGCGCTATAATGCCGGAAGAAGATATTGGAACGGGGTTCTTTATAAATAGAGATGGGGATATACTGACTAATTTTCATGTTATCGGAAATGCGGGCAAGATATATGTGAGTTTTTTAAAGTATAAAGATTTAAGGGCGAGTATAGTCGGGACCAATCTCACATCCGATATAGCGATTATCCGTATTAATCCGATAGGCAAAAGAATAGTTCCGTTAGTATTAGGGGATTCCGATAATTTAAAGGTTGGCGAGAGGGTTATAGCTATAGGCAATCCTTACAATCTTTATCAGACCGTTACGACGGGAATTATCAGTGGTCTTAAAAGGTCGCTTTTTTTCCCCTCGGCAAGATTTTACGGGAATATAATTCAGACTGATGCTGCAATTAATCCCGGCAATTCAGGTGGACCGTTAGTTGACTATAAGGGACGTGTTATTGGTATAAATACGGCTAAATTAGCAAACAATGCTCAAAATATAGGATTTGCTATACCTATAAATCTTGCTAAACGGGATGTGCCTCGATTAATTAAATACGGAAGAGTGATAAAACCGTGGCTTGGGATAGAAGCGATAAAGCTGACGCCGAGTCTTGCGACTCTTCTTGGCATTAAGTATGTTAAAAAAGGGCTCTTAATAGAAAAGGTTTTTCCCGGAAGCCCCGCCTATAAAGCTGGCCTTGTTGCAGGAACAAGGATTATTGCGATGAAGAACATCACATATGTAACGGGCGGCGATATCATAACGAAAATAAATAACAGAAGGGTATATTCTTTCTCTCGTCTTGAGGAGCTTATAAGTACGTTTTCTCCTAGGCAGGTTATCATTCTTAGGGTGCATAGGGGTAAAACTACTAGATCGGTCAATGTAAGATTGACAAGTATGCGATAAAAATGCTCATGTGGACAATCATTATACGTTAACAAGAAGGGTGCTGTACTGTGTTTTTAACCGAAAAAAAGGACATTAAAGAGATAGATGAGGCATTAAAAAAATATAAAAGACTTGGAATAGTCGGGTGCGCCTCGTGCGCTTCTGTGTGCTTAACCGGAGGAAGCAGAGAGGTTAAAGAAATGGAAAAGCACATAGTAAATATGGGAAAAGAGGTACTATTCACTATTTCAATAGATGAGCCTTGCGATAAAAGGGTTTTAAGAGAGGATATTCGCTTTGTAGAGGATAAACTGGAAGATACCGAAGCAGTAGTAGTGTTATCTTGCGGGACAGGAGTTCAGACTATAGGGGAATATATCGGCAAAAAAGTTATAGCGGGAGTGGACAGTAAATATATAGCTCAAACGGAGCATATTGGTGAGTATAATGCTTTATGCAGTGGTTGCGATGAGTGCAGATTGAATTTTACCGGCGGTGTTTGTACTATCACATTGTGTCCGAAGGGCTTGTTAAACGGACCATGCGAGGGTCATAACGGCACTAATTGCGAGGTTTATGAAGAGAGCATTTGTGTGTTCGTGAAGTCCTGCGAGAATATGTCTAAATTTTTAGAGGAGGAAAATCTTGATAATATATTTTTCCCGAGAAATTATGGCAGGACGATAAAGCGGAAGCTCTGATTTTTAATAGGTCAAATAAAAAGGCAATTACAATAACAATAAACTAATTTTCTATGAAGATAATATCGCAAATTGAAACTCCCAGCGGAGAGAGTTATATAAATTTCGAAGAACATCTGGATAAGATTGTAGGCGGAGTGATACATGCAAACAAAAAATTTGGATTAATAAAGAATGATGGGCCGGCACCCTCTTGTGCAATTGTTATAGAGCAAAATTTTGGAATAAATGCATTATTATTGTGTAAAGATTTAAAAAATAGATATAATGCAGGTACGCTTGATGTAGCTTATGCCTTTAATATGAGGGATAAAAACAGGATTGCTATCCTGTCTGATTTGATAACGCTTAAACAGTTAGGTGTTAAAGATATAATAATATCAGAGGGCTTGCATACGCTAAAAACTATATTTCCTGCTGCTAAGCCGGTGTACGATATAGATGTCGTAGGGTTTAGCTCTATTATAAAAAAAGAGTATCCTGATTTCGGATTTTTTAATCTAGGAGTTATGGTTGGTGCGTCTACTTCTATGGATTTTTTTAAGATTAAAAAACTCGGAAAAATAGGGATTGATATGTTTGTTATAAATTATTCCGGAGACGATATTGATAAAAATATCATTAATCATATAAAGTCCAAAGGAAAATCAGTAATGTTATATACCAAAGAATCTGATATCAAACCCTCACTGGAAAAATATATAGAAAAGGGTTCAGAACTAAATGTGGACGGAGTTATAATTAAGATCTTAGACGAAAAGTCCAATATATTTACTCAATATTGATATGTATAAAACATATGTCTTCGGCTATGGGGGGATGACAAATCGTGAGTAAGGATAATTTGTTTATAAACGGAAGGCAGGGCGATAAGGGCATAGTGCTTGGGAACGAAGCGATAGCAAGGGGGGCACTAGAGGCTGGGATAGGTTATGCGTCTATGTATCCCGGGACGCCGGCTTCTGAGATTATTATCGGGCTTTATAAAAATAAAAGTAGTATCAAGAATCTGTACGCCGAATTTAGTTTGAACGAGCATATATCGCTTCACGGCGCTATCGGTGCTTCATGGTCGGGCATTAGAGCGCTTTGTGCTATGAAGAATGTTGGGCTCAATGTCGCAAGTGAGCCTGCCCATTTTTTGGCATATACTGGGGTTAAGGCAGGGCTGGTACTAGCTATAGGTTCTGATCCCGGGGCGACAAGTAGCTCTAATGAACAGGATGATAGGTGGTACAGTCTACACACTTATATGCCGATTATGGAGCCGGCAAATATTCAAGAGGCGAAGGATTTCACCAGAGAGGCATTTGAAATATCAGAGAAGTTCTCTTTCGGCATTATGCTGATGGCACCGTCAAGGCTGTGCCACAACGCTGGCATTCTACGCTTTGGCGATGTGCGGGACAGGACGGGTATTGAAGGAGACTTCAAGAAAGATCCCGAGAATTATCTCAACCTTTTTAATATGTCTGTGCGAAATCATAAAAAATATTTAGAAAGGTATATTCTTCTCAAAAAGTACCTTGAAAATTCACAATTTAACTATACCCTGATGCCGGATACCGTTTCGGCAGGATCAAAAGTAGGTTTCATATCGTCTGGCGTAATATATGCGCATTTAGTAGAGGCGCTGGATATTTTGGGAATTTACGACCATAAAATTTTAAAACTTGGTTTCACCTTTCCCTTACCCGATGAGCTCATAATTAATTTTTTAGAAGACACCGATGAGGTTGTTATCGTGGAGGAAGCCGAGGGGTTCTTGGAATTTCAGATTAAAAGAATAGCCTATGACATGGGCTATAAAGGCAAGATTCATGGAAAGGATATCTTTGATCCGGCTGGCGAGCTTACATTAGATGGTGTCATTGAGGGCGTCAGCGAATTTTTAGAGAAACCGTCCCCCAAATTTTTCGATTTTGCCGTTAAAAAAACTAAAGAGTTAGATGATAATTTGCCCCAGAGGTCTGGTACTTTTTGCGTCGGGTGCCCTCATCGCGCCACGATCTATTCTATTCTAAAAGCTGTGGGTTTTTCAAATACAGATGCTAAGAATAGAGATGTAATTATAGCGGGAGATATTGGATGTTATACCCTTGGGCTTTTACCCCCGTACAATGCAATGGATTTCCTTACATGCATGAATGCAGGGCTTGGAATAGGACAGGCTATAAGTCTTTTTGATAAAAAAAAGAAAATTATAGCACTTGTGGGTGATTCTACATTTTATCATTCCGGTATTCCGGTATTATTAAATGCTGTTCAAAATGGTGCAAATATCCTCTATGTCATACTTGATAATAGTTGGACGGCTATGACCGGACACCAAAGAACGCCGTCAACGCAAAGGGATATTGATGGGACATTGCCCGACAATATTGTAAATCTAAAAGATTTAGTTAAATCGCTTGGGGTAAGGTACATTAAAAGCCTTGACCCTAATAGCATAAAAAGGTTTGCATCTCAGGTGAAGAACGCATTGAAGGAGCCGGGTGTTAAGGTGCTAATTGCAAAAAGAGAATGTATTCTTCAAGAAGCTAGAAGAAATAAATTTGTTCAAAAAAGTTGTGGTATGCACTATGAGCCGATGAAATCTCTCTACGAAATTCAAAAATCAAGATGCGTAAAGTGCAATGAGTGCTTTGTAGAGCTTGCATGTCCAGCCATTATCGCTAAAAAGGATAGCCCTGAAGGTGATGAGTATTACTATATTGATCCCGTTTCTTGCGTTAAATGTGGTGTTTGTTACGAAATTTGTCCAAATAGTGCAATTAGGAAGGTTGAGTTTAATCTAAAGACAGAATTGAGTAAAAAGATTGACATAGGTCGCATGGCAGAAGTTCCGGTTCAAGTTTAATTATAATTTATATGGGAGTCTTATTCTTTAAATGAAAAGGTTTAATATAGCAATAGTTGGTCTTGGAGGACAGGGCATTATAACTATGGGGACTGTTTTGAAGAATGCTGCGCTTAGTTCTGATTTGCGAGATGTATCCGGCTCTGAGAGGCGGGGTGGCGCCCAGCGGGAAGGGTATGTCGAAACGTTTGTGAAATATATTTTTTATGAAAATAGTTCAGAACTTAAAGATGCTAAAAAAAACATTCATTCTCCAATGATAGAATCCGGTGGCGCGGATGTTTTGATATCACTGGAGCCGCTTGAGACATTAAGGGGAGCACGGTATTTAAACAATCATTCAACCGTAATTTTTAATAAAATGCCACGTATTCCTATTAGTGTCAGAATGGGACAAACATCTTATCCTGAGCTTTCCCATATAGTAAATGAGTTGAAAAAAATAACCGAAAAGATATTTGTTTATGACCTAGATGAAATTTCTATTAATAACTTTAATTCTCTTACTCAAAGAAATATTATTGCCTTGGGTGTTCTGTTCGCTAAAACAGGTATTCCGATTAACAAAATTGCGGTGGAACATGTTCTTTCGGCAGGTAAAGGGCCAAAGGATAATTTAAAGGCTTTTAAAATAGGATTAGCCCTATAATTTTATATGCTTAATATGATAGTTTAATAAATACCATGGATTGTGCACTCGGTTTTGATACACACCTATTTTTAAAGGATGTTAAATATTTTATAGAATGTCATAAAGAGTATTTTACGGTAGGTTCTTCTGCGTCTGAATCTAAAATCTTAAATGACCCCGTTATGGAACATAAGAGTAGTATAAGCAACAAAGCGGATAAGTTAAAATTTATGAAGGATTCAGTTGTAAACGAATGCGCAAGATGTAAATTAAGCGAAACACGTAAGAATGTAGTTTTTGGTGAGGGAAATCCTTCAAGTATACTTATGTTTATAGGGGAGGCACCTGGAGCGGATGAAGATAGCACGGGAAGACCTTTTGTTGGTAGAGCAGGTAAGCTTTTAACAAAAATAATTGAATCTATAAATCTCAAAAGAGATGATGTTTACATAGCTAACATAATAAAATGTCGTCCCCCGGAAAATAGGAATCCGATTGAAGAAGAGATAAAGCAATGCGCGCCGTTTTTAAAGGAACAAATTCAAATAATAAGTCCAAAGATAATATGTACGCTCGGAAAATTTTCAACAGAATTTATTATAGGAACAGATAAAGGGACAATATCGGCTGTTAGAGGAAAAGAATTTGATTATAACGGCATTCTGGTAATACCTACTTATCACCCATCTTATTTAATGCGGAATACTAATGCTAAAAGGGAAACATGGGAAGATATGAAAAAGATACGGGATTTGTATTCTAAGATAATTAGTTAGATGGGAGTAAATTTATGGTCTATTTTGCGGATATTCTAATATTTATAGCCTTTATATTGGTTATTGCTGATTTTTTTGCAATGAGCTATGGTGTCTTTACGACTGCCGGCGCAATATTTTTTATTATTGGGACGATAGTGCTTTTTTCGGTTATGCATACCGTTCCCAGTTTTTTTATCAGGATTGTTTTGCCAACCTACGTTGTTCTAACGGTATTTATATCTATAGTTGTCTATTTGGCGTATAAAGCACATAAAACAAGGGTTAAGGCAGGCAAAAGTGCCTTAATAGGTGAGGTTGGAGAAATTGTTAGAGATATTAAATCGACAAAAGAGGGAAAGATTCTTGTTAATGGTGAATTATGGACGGCTTATTCTGATTATGAAATATTAAAGGGTGCAGAAGCAATTGTAATTAATTTAGATGGTCAATTAAGGCTAGATGTTAAGCCTTTTGATAAAAATAATAAATAACGAACATTCCACTTAATTTGGAGACTATTATGACTATATTTTTGTCAATTATTATCATTATTGCGTTTTTTATAATTTTAAATTCCATGAGGATAATTAGGGAGTACGATAGAGCGCTTATCTTTAGGATGGGTAGAGCATTTAAGGTTAAGGGTCCGGGCATGATACTCCTATGGCCCATGATAGATAGGATGGTTAAGGTGACCTTAAGGTTGATCACATTAGATGTTTCGCCGCAGGATGTTATTACTAAGGACAATGTAACATTAAAGATTAGTGCAGTGGTGTACTACAAAATTATTGATCCGCTTAAGGCTATAGTGCAGGTTTACGATTATAACTATGCAGTGACGCAGCTTGCGCAAACTACGTTGAGAAGTATTTGCGGTCAGGCGGAACTCGATAAACTCTTATCGGAAAGGGAAAAAATCAATTTAGAGATTCAAGATATACTAGACAAGCATACCGGTTCATGGGGCATCAAGGTTACAATAGTAGAGCTTAAACAAATAGACTTGCCGCAAGATATGCAAAGGGCTATGGCAAGACAGGCGGAGGCCGAAAGGGATAGAAGGGCAAAGGTTATCAATGCGGATGGAGAATATCAGGCATCCCGAAAGCTTAGCGACGCTGCCAAGATTATTTCTGAGAATCCTATCGCTCTTCAACTTCGCTATTTACAAACATTAAATGAAATTTCTGCAACCAATAATACTACAATGATAATGCCTATTCCAATTGATATTTTGAGGGAGGTAGGCAAAAGTCTCACGGGAAAATAATTGTATCTTGCTAAAAAAGGTTGCCGATAAAAAATTTAACAGGCGCAATGTTGATTCCGACCATTAATGGTATTACAATAGTAGAAGGTTTAAATACACATAACATAAAATTTTAAACATAGGAGGCGCGGAAGATGGAACTAGGGATGATTGGGCTTGGAAAAATGGGAATGAATATGGTGTTTAGGCTCCTTGAAGGAAAGCATAAGGTTGTTGTTTTTAATAGGACAATATCAAAAGAGGAGCATGTAATCAATAAAGGTGCAATAGGGTCAGGTTCCATTAAAGAATTGATAGAAAAGCTTGCTCCTCCAAGGGTTGTATGGCTAATGGTTCCAAGCGGGGAGCCGACCGACAAGATGTTAGATGAGGTGTTGGAATATGTGCAAAAAGATGATGTGATTATAGACGGTGGTAACTCATACTACAAAGATTCACTCAGAAGATATGATATTTGCGATAAAAAGGGTATTAAATTTTTGGATTGCGGGACAAGTGGCGGTATTTGGGGGTTAAAAGAGGGCTATTGTGTTATGATTGGTGGAGATAACGATGCCTTCAACCGTTGCGAACCTATTTTTAAAACACTTGCGCCCAAGGACGGTTACCTGCACGCCGGCAGGGGCGGTTCGGGACATTTTGTAAAAATGGTTCATAATGCAATTGAATATGGAATGATGGAGGCATACTCGGAGGGATTCGAAATCATGAAGACATCCAATTTTGATTTGGATCTTGAAAAGGTTGCTGATCTATGGGATCATTCATCTGTTATTCGTTCATGGCTTTTAGAGCTTGTCCGCAACGCGCTTAAGGGCGATCCGGAGCTTGATAATTTAAAGCCTATTGTTGATGATTCCGGTGAAGGGCGTTGGACGCTTAAGGAAGCGATAGATATGGCTGTTCCTGCACCTGTGATAGCAGATGCGGTTTTTATGAGGTTTAGGTCAAGACAAGACAATTCATATGCCGCAAGGATGTTGGCGGCGTTGAGGCATCAGTTCGGCGGACACCCTATCCATAAGTAAGCGGGATGCTGTGTCCTTTGTTCCACTTCCAAGTATAAACATTTGTTCATCGGTGGTTTGTTATATGACACAATAAAAGGATAAGTAAGATGTTAATTGATATAAGTATGAATATAGAGGCTGGAATGCTTCACTGGCCGACCGACCCCGGTGTTACTATTAGGCATTTTTCTAATATCAAAAACGGGGATAGCGCAAATAATAGTGAAATAACCTGCGGGACACATACAGGAACGCATATTGATGCCCCGCACCATTTTATAGAGGAAGGTGTTGGTATCGATCGGTTAAGCATAAATACATTGGTTGGTCATTGCAGGGTTATTGAAGTAAACAAAGATATTAGTGTAATTTCAAGGGATGTTCTTGCGGCGCATGATATAAAAAAAGGCGAAAGATTGCTATTTAAGACGAAAAATTCGCTTTGGATAAGTAACCGCGATAAAAATTTTCATGAAGATTATGTTTATGTTGACGCAGACGGAGCAAGCTATCTCGCAGAAAAAGGGGTAATTTTAGTTGGGGTGGACTACCTTTCTGTTGAAGGGTTTCATATGGGACATGATACACACAAGATTCTTTTAAGCTCCAATATTGTCATTATTGAGGGGCTTAGTCTCTGCGGCGTGATGCCGGGAAATTACAGGTTAATCGCGTTACCGATTAAAATCAAAGATTCTGACGGGGCGCCGGCAAGGGTTTTACTAGAAAAATAAATAAGTAATAGATTTTCATAAAATGAGGATAGGTATGGCCGAGATGAAACCTTCCATTATTGCTATTTTTGGAGCAAGCGGTGATTTGGCGCACATTAAGATATTTCCTGCTTTGTATAGTTTGTGGGAAGACGGGTTTTTTCCTGACAATTTTTTTATCGTTGGGTTTGCGAGAACAAAGTTTGATGACGATACTTTTAGGAAAACAATTTTTGATGCTTTAAATATGAATTGCAGAAAGAGACCCGTGGATGAACGGGTATTTTCAGATTTTTCTAGACATGTATTTTATCTGACTTCAAAATATGATGATGAGTCAAGTTATAAGGCACTAGGTAAATTTGTTACTTCTAAAGCTTCTGAGTATAGCATGCCGAAAAATATTGTTTACTACCTTTCTACGCCTCCAAGTGTTTATTCTGTTGTGATAGATAATATTAATAAAGCAGATCTTACCTCCAGCGAATTTAAGAATGGTGGTTTTTCAAAGATTGTAATTGAAAAACCATTTGGCTATGATTATGAAAGCGCGAGGGAATTGAACGGTAAATTGGCTTCCGTATTTAAAGAAGATGAAATATATAGGATCGATCATTATCTAGGGAAGGAGACGGTTCAAAATATATTAGCGTTCAGGTTTTCAAATGCTATCTTTGAGCCGATATGGAATAATAAATATATAGACCATGTGCAGATATCCGCGTTAGAGTCTATTGGCGTGGGTTTAAGAGCGGGTTATTTCGATAAATCTGGCATCATAAGGGATATGATGCAGAACCATATGATGCAATTGCTTTCGTTGGTTGCCATTGAACCACCGTCGCTTTTTGACGCAGATGACATAAGGAATGAGAAGGCGAAACTTCTAAAAAGTATCAGGCCATTCAGCTTAAACGATGTAAAAAATTTTACAGTGAGAGGGCAATACGATAGGGGTTTGATTGACAATAAATCTGTCGTAAGTTACAAAGAGGAAAAGGGTGTTGCATTAAATTCGAACACAGAGACTTATACTGCCTTAAGGCTTTATATTGACAATTATAGATGGGCAGGGGTTCCGTTTTATTTGAGGGCAGGCAAAAGGTTAAAGACTCATAAGACGGAGATAGCCATTTTCTTTAAGAAGTTGCCGTATAGTTTGTTCGGAAAGGGTGGAATAGAAAAGATCAAACAAAATTCCATTGTAATCTCAATTCAGCCAAATGAGGGTATTTCTATAAATTTTGGTGCCAAGATGCCGGGTTTTAAAATGGATATAGAACCCGTCAATATGGTATTTAATTACAAATCGTCATTTAAGCTTTCTCCCCCGGATGCATACGAAAGGCTTCTTTATGATATAATAATCGGGGATCAGACCCTTTTTGCAAGATACGATGATTTGCTCATTGCATGGCAACTAATCACATCTATAATGAACGGCTGGTCAAAAATAGAAACCGCAACATTTCCAAACTATGAATCAGGTACATGCGGACCAAAGAGGGCAAATGACCTGATTAATACCGACGGCAGATTTTGGAAAGACGGTTAAATTTCCTTCTTGACAAAATTATATAGGTCTTGTGGCGAGAGGCCTGCCAATTTATACAACTCGATAGCTTTACCAGAAGAGTTGTAGGATGTTGCTCCTAATTTCCTAAATTTTACCGTTATTTCGTTTTCGGCTAGCATTGATCCTATAACAGTGCCGACGCCTGTTTTTACATTATGGTCTTCTATTGTGACTATAAAACCTGTTTTTGCAGCAAGCTTTAGATCTTCAACGTCGATGTCGCTTGGACATGAAATGTTCAGAAGCAGTGGATTTACCCCGTCTTTTTTTAGAAGGTCATACCCCTTTAATGCGTGAGCCAGCATATTCCCGGTGGACAATATAGCCACATCCATTCCATTTCTGATGATATCCATCTTGCCGTACTTAAATACATAGTCTTCTCCGAAAAATGGTTGTCCATTGTCCCCCAACATTACAGGGATGATCGAACGTCCCATAATTAAGGCAAAATTACCCGCATTAGAGGATATATACCGGGTAGCCTTGTCGGTCTGGTTAGGATCTGCGGGAATGATAACCTTAAATCCAAAGGTTGAATTAAGTGCACCGAAATAATCAATACATTGATGTGTTTTTCCATCCTCTCCGACATCTATGCCGCAGTGGGTGCATATTACCTTTAAGTTAGCATTATTTATATCGTTAAGCCTTTGTTGGTTATAGACTTCATCGATTCCGAAGACACCGAAATCGGCAAAAAATGTAAGGATATTTTCAATTGACAACGCGCCGGATATAACAGATGTATTATGTTCTTCTATGCCGGACTCAAAAAAATTATCGGGAAAAGCTTTTCTGAATGCGCCCGTTTTTACCGAGCCCTCAAGATCACAGTCGAACACAGCAAAAGGAATATCCGCGGAATTGTTATGCTCCTTATAATTTTTCGCTATATCATACAGCGCATTGCCAAATGCTGAACGGTTATCTGTATCTCTTTCCCTTGTGTAGACGATATTTGTGTCATCTGAAGCTAAGATTAAAAAATTATTCTTATTTTGTCTAAGCGGTTTTATTGGCAACCCTAATTTCTTTTTCTTTAAAAATACATCAATATCGTCCGATTCGCCAAGTTCGGATAATGCTTTCCTGCAGTCATCTAAGCCCAAAACAGATCCATGATATTTGGGATTATTTTCCATGAAGGATACACCCTTCCCCATTATTGTATTAGCGATAATGACCACCGGCGAATCAATTTCCCCGGCTTTTTTTATAGCCGAATATATTTCGTTAAAATTATGTCCATCTATTTCTATAGGATGAAATCCGTCAGCCAAAAAATTTTCTCTAATATTGTTAGGCATAATATCAGATACTTTCCCGCCGATTTGCAGTCCGTTTTTATCTACAATAACCGTTAGGTTGTTTAATTTATACTTTACTGCAAATCTCCTTGCTTCTCCTATCTGACCCTTCGCCTGTTCTCCGTCCCCCATTACGCAATAGACGTTAAATTTAAGTTTACTCATGCGGGAATTTAAGGCAAATCCGCAGGCGGCAGAAAGTCCCTGTCCGAGATTGCCGGTATTCCACTCTATCCCGGGAACAGTTCTTTCCACATGTCCCTCAAAAGGAGACCCCGCGCATCTAAAATTTGTAATTGCATCGTTTATGTCAAAAAAGCCGTAATTTCCCAAGGACGAATAAACACCCGGAGTAGTGTGCCCGTGGCTTATCACAATCCTATCTCTATTTTGTTTAAAGGGTTCAGTTTTATCCAGATTACAAAACCCATACAAAATAGCATATATGTCAATTGATGACATTGAGCCGCCGGGGTGCCCTGAACTAGCAAGTGTAGTCATCCTTAAAATATCTCCCCTGCATTTTTTTGTAAAATTATTTAAAAATTCTATTTCTTTTTCGGATAGGCCTGCTCTATCAAATCCTTTATTAATTTCCATTATATTGAATGCCTCCTTCCGTTAGATATTTTCAATTGATTTAAGTAGCTTTTCATATGAATCCTCAAATGATTTTACGCCGTTTGACTGTAATATTTCTCCGAACTTGTTTAAATCTATACCTATTTCCAGTAATTCTTTATTGACCTTCATAGAATAGTCCATATCTTTAGATGCGGTCTCAGGTATTAAATTCCCGTGTTCCGCGATATGCACGATAGTCTCGTTCGGCAGTGTATTTATTGTATTTTTACCTATCAGGGGCTCGACATATTTTAAGTCATAATATGCAGGATTTTTGGTGCTTGTACTTGCCCATAAAAGCCGCTGAATATTGGCTCCTTTTTTTCTGAGTGACGCAAATTTACTACCACTCTCAAAGATCTCGCTATACTTCTTGAAAATTATTTTTGAATTTGCTACACCAGCCTTTCCTTTTAAATTTTCAATTTGTTCCTCTTTGGATGTGTCATCAGTATTTCTGATCAATTCTTCTAATTTACTGTCTACCATTGTGTCGAGCCTGCTGACAAAAATACTTGCAACGGAATGAATATTTTTCAAATCAAATCCATTTTTTAAAGCTCTTTTAAGTCCGTCCATATAAGCATTTGCCACATCAACATAGTGGTTCAGCGAAAACATTAATGTTACGTTAACGTTTATACCTTCAGATAGCAGTGCGGGGATAATTTCAAGACCTTCTTTTGTCGCAGGTATTTTGATAAGGACATTTTCTCTGTTTATAAGTGAAGATATTCTTTGAGCTTCATTTATAGATGTTTCGACATTTGTTGCAATGTTAGGTGGTACCTCTATGCTGACAAATCCGTCATTGCCACCTGTTTCTAAAAAAACCGGAGAAAGAATCTCTGCAGTTTTTTTAATATCTTCACGCGTAATAGTGTCGTATATCGTAAAGGGGTCTAATTTTTCCGAAGATAGTTTCTTAATCAACTCGGGGTATCCGCATTTTCCTGAATTAATAGATTTTTCAAAAATAGACGGATTAGACGTTATTCCGGTGATAATGCCGTTTTGTACTAATTGTTCAAGTTCGCCGGAATCAATTAAACACCGAGATATATTATCAAGCCACGGGCTTTGACCGTATGAAACAAGTTTTTTAAATTGCCCTTTTTTAGATACCAAAAAATCGGTTTTCATTATGCCTCCTTAAAGTAATAGAAGATTATCTCTATCAATTATAACATAAAAATTAATTCACGGGACAATGGACTTAATTTATTTTTCATGATATTATTTTCGTTGTTAAAAATATCATAGATTATATAATGGTAAATCAATATATAATCAAAGGTTGGGATTATTTCTATGACTAAGAGACATGCAGGTATCTGGAATGCGTTTTTACGGATATACATAGGTATTTACTTTCTTTATGCCGTCCACCTTAAATTAAATCCTATCTTTTTTTCACACATGCGCGGCAAACTTTTGTATTTTGCAAATCATGATCCGTTGTGGTTTTACAGTGCGTTCTTAAATCACATCGCTGTTCCGAATGCATTTATGTTTGCGGCTTTAGTAGTTATGGGTGAGCTGTTCGTAGGTGTTTTTTTAACGGCAGGGTTTATTACTCAAATTGCGGGATTGGTAGGGCTTTTTTTAAATTTGAACTATCTTCTTGCTACGTTCTGGACAGGACAATCGGAATTTGCTTTAAATCTTACCTTTATAATGTGTGAATTGCTCATAATCTTTACCGATTCTGGCAAAGTGCTTGGAATAGACGCAATATTTTAGATTGTTTAAAAAGTTTAATTTTATATCAAATTCTGTTAGAATAAAAATAACGTAGCAGTATGATTGTGATATTTTTATCCTTAAATATATGGTGGGTGTAGCTCAGTTGGTAGAGCTCCGGATTGTGACTCCGGCGGTCGCAGGTTCAAGCCCTGTCATCCACCCCATTCAAAGGACGGTTAATAATACTTATGTGCCGTGTAGCTGCGATGTTGCAGGCGTATTTAATTACTTTTCTTAGAACATTTTTTCCGTTATGTCTACATGAGTATCCCCTATTTTGGAGATTAAATATATCAGAAATTGCACCATAAAAGAGGGCTAAGTTAAAAGAGATAATAGCTCAAAAATGATAATAGTTTGAGCTATTATCAGAAATATGAAATTCACGATAGATATTTGTAAAAAAAACATTGACAAATAGTTAAGTATTTTGTTAAAATTAAAGTTTCTAAACTTGGGGTGGTATTTTGCAGGCTGGCGTAGCTCAATGGCAGAGCAGCTGATTTGTAATCAGCAGGTTGCGGGTTCGATTCCCATCGCCAGCTCCATAGATTTAAGGAAGGTTACGGAGAGGTGCCCGAGTGGCTAAAGGGAACAGACTGTAAATCTGTCGGCGCGAGTCTACGGAGGTTCGAATCCTCCCCTCTCCACCACTATTACAGTGTACATTAAGCACAGTATTAGATATATTATAAATATAAATGTCAGCAAAACATAAGGTTGTAATTGCGGGAATAGCTCAGTTGGCTAGAGCGTCAGCCTTCCAAGCTGAGGGTCGCGGGTTCGAATCCCGTTTCCCGCTCCATATTTGGTTGTTGCCCATGTAGCTCAGTGGTGGAGCACTTCCTTGGTAAGGAAGAGGCCATCGGTTCAATCCCGATCATGGGCTCCATAGAAATTATTGCTAAATCACAAGGTAAATAAATATTACGTAGGAGGATTAGATGTCCAAAGAGAAATTTGACAGATCGAAACCACATGTCAATATAGGCACA
>VAOX01009041.1_pt1 | contig 87318 bp, 69 predicted proteins | sample 3393891 | NCBI WGS metagenome assembly VAOX01 (sample SAMN08290429, study PRJNA428436) | hydrothermal vent metagenome | isolation source: Deep-sea hydrothermal vent chimney | place: Indian Ocean: Southwest Indian Ridge | depth 2822 m m
AAAGGCACGTCGATTACTTTTTAAAACCATTGATGAACGAAGAGTTAACCAAGCATGATGACTCTATCGTTCAGGCTCATTTCATTATTGGAAAATACTTTGATATAGAGACTCCTGGTTACGATTCCCATATCGATCATACGTATAGATAAAATAGCGCCAGATATTGTTTCCCACCCCCATCATGTACCGGGTCGATACGCGACTCAACTTGTCCAGTGATGTAAAGTAAAACAGGCCTGGAGCCGCACTACCCGTGCTTGTGTTCAATACGCCTGTATTATGGTAAGTATAACTGACGGTGCGATCCGCCGTGGTTGTCGTTGCATTCGCATAGTAACGCACGGCTTTTACCGGACCCCATCCATCGTAGGCGTAGCCTGTTTTCTGGCCCCGGGCATTGATCCGATAAGCCAGCCGGTTGCGACCATCATAGCCATAGCGCACGCTCTGACCCATCGGCTGAATAACCGCTGTGTTGTTGGACAGGCTGTCATAGCCGTAGTGCGTGGTCTGTTTTTTGGCATCGGTGACCGCAGTGAGATTGCCCACGGCATCATAGGTAAATGTTGTGACGGGATGGGGCGTGACACCCAGTTGGGTAATTTGCGTGAGTCGGCTTAGTGCGTCATAGGTGTACCGGGTTTCATTGAGCCTGGGATCGATCACCGAGGTGCGATTGCCCAGCGCGTCATAGGTATAGCGCGTAACGTTACCCGCCGCATCGGTGACTTTGAGCAAGCGGCCCAGGGCATCATAGTTAAACAGGCTAGTGCGGGTGCTGCCGCCAGCATCGTTGGCGGCTTCCGTCAGGTTCAGGGGCTTGCCCCGGCTGTCATAGGTGTAGGCCAGTAAGGTAAGCCAGTTGCCACTGTCATCTTGCCGTTGAGCAGTCTTCAACCAACCTTCTGCGGTATAGGTGAGTCGGGTGATTTGCCCGGCACCCGCCGCCGTGCGCCCCACTTCGATTTGGGTTAGCTTATTATCGGTGTAGGTGTAGTGGGTTTCTTCATTCAGGGCATTAGTGATTTGGGTGATGCGACCCCGGTCATCATAGATCATCGCGGTCATGTTGCCTGCGGCATCGGTGATGCGGTTACGATGGCCCTGCGTGTCATAACCGTATTCAACTCTCAGAAAGGGACTCACCCCGCCTGCGCTGTTAACGTGATAGACATTTGTTAAATAGGCACCGGTGTAGACGTGGGTGATAACATGACCGTCCGGCAAGGTAGTGGTCTGCAACCGGCCGTTGCTGTCATAAGCATAGGTGGTGTTCTGGAATGTGCCATCGTCCTTGCGGGCTTTTTTCTCTTTTATGTTGGTGGGATAACCGTTGGCGTCATAATAAAAAGTGTACTCCGTGCGAAAAATTTTCGCGGGATCCAAGCTGGACACTGTCTGCTCGCTTTTGATCCAGTCGTGATCATAGGTCCAGCTTTTTGTGATCGTCTCCCCGCTGGCCAGGGTGACCACTTCGGTCTTCTTGTTGCCCGAAGCAGTATAGGTATAATCCCGCCCGCGCAATAAGGTGATGGTAATGCCATCCGCTTGCAGTTGGCTTACTTCATCCCGGGTGCGCCATTTCGCTGGCTGCGGCCCATAAAAATAACTCTTGATGGTACCCACATTATCACTGGCACGGGTCACATAGCCCTCAGGATCAAATTCATACTGGGTGACGAGGGTGCTGAGAGTTTGACCCGCAGCATCGGTAATCGTGTGGGTTGCGGTGGTCTTCTGAAAATCAGTGTCATACGTGATGGACAGAGTGTCAACGCCGTGAGTTTGCTTGACAACCCGATCCTGGGCATCGTACTGGTTCACATACGGGGTCGTACTGCCTTTCTGTATGGAGGTGATGTTATGGATATCCCCGCCATTGACACCATTGTAAAGGTAGGTGCTCACCCATCCGTCCAGGCCGTTTACGGTTTTCAGGTTACCCAGGGTTAAGCCGCCCGGGATCTGATCATGGACATAACTGACCACCCGGCCATCATCGGCGGTGACGCTCAGTAATCGGCCGGTCGTCGCATCATAGGCAAAGTCCACTGCCCGCCCGCTTAATACGCCATCGGCCGTACGCTCCTCAATCCGGGTGAGCCGGTAGTTTGACGCCACGGTGATGGGTTTGCCCGGATCCACCCCATAGGGCGAGGCTCCAATCAGCGGCAGTTTACCGGCCGGATCATAGATGAACTCGTGCCGATTGCCGCGCGTATCCTCAATCGCAACCAGGCGGCCTTGCGGATCATAGAAATCCTGCTCGCCACTGAGATACCTGAAAATGAAACTGCCATCGCTCTGTTTGCTTAATACACCATGCATGCCCCCGGCCTGTGACGTATAGATACCTGTGCCTGCATCAAATGCCAGTTTATCCCGGCGGCCACAACCACTGCGAATCACTACATTACCATTGGCAAATTCATAAAGCTGTTTATCATGCGCAAAGGCCCAGCCAAACCCTAAGGGACTGTCATAGGTGGTCTGGCTGTTATACCTGCGGATGATCCGGATGGGGAACACGCCGTTTACGGTTAAATCCGTGCGGCTGAATCGCTCCGCGCCATTAAATAACTGTATCGGTTTACCTGCCGTGCCTGAGCCTGACCCTGGGCCGGCATTGCCACCTCCCCCACTACCTGAGCCAGGGCAGGGGGCATCGGGCGGCGAACCGGAAGGGGGCGGGGGAGGAGGATTTCCCGGTGTCGGCACATGACCGGCATATAACACGGAGGATAAACACAGTCCGACTAACACTAAGCCCAACCGGCTTAGCACGCCATTTTTTTTCAATAGATACGTTACCATCTGATTTGACCTGTTGTTTTAGTAAACTTCCCTGTCACTGATTAGTACCTTAGAAATAATTTTCTGCGCATTTTGTAGAAAATTATTTCGTGAAGGTGCTTATCTTGTGGTTTATCCAGGTGTGTTATTCGCCGTTCCCTGCCTGGGCTCATTTTTGGGAAGCTGCTCAACCCAGACTTTTTTATGCACCATGCCAAAATGATCATCCCGCCAGGAAAATAACCCGGTGATCACATGTTCGCCCGGTGTGAGTGTGGCCGGATCGATGATCCAGTGATACGGGGTATACCCCGAGAGCAGGCGCTCAACCATTTTCCCATCCACATAGATAAATACCGAGACCCGCTTAATCGGCTGCAAGCGCCCGGGCGGGGGGTATTTTGCAATATTCAGACTTAGCGGGGTGGCATGTTGAATCAGCGGCAAGCCTTTTTTATTTTTTTTCAGCCCTGCTGGCAGGCGAGCTTCTATAACCGGGTTATAACACCGTGCCCAGGTGTGGGTAGCATGAAAATAAATGGGCGCACTCCCCCTGGTTCGTGGCAGCATCCGTACATCAACAAGGGGGACAGGAATAGAACTCACGTTATTCGATGCCCCTTTGCCCCCTAACGGGGACGTTGCATTAGCGGCCTTGCCCTTTACTATCACGGCATTACGAGGCAGGGCAAACGCATAAAAAATCGGGATCATTTTCCCCCGTTTAAGCGCATGAACAATATGCCCGGCATCCCAGCCATCCCAGGTTTCGGTTTGCACGCCATTTGCGCGCGGCACCCAATCCAGTAGGGTGCGTACCGGCCAGTACTGCGCTTCACCACTGATGATTAACCGCACCCGGGCGGGTTTGGCCAGCCGGTAGTGGATGGCGCCTGTTTTGGGATCCAGGGCTAATTGTTGCGGGTAGACTTGTTCACCACCCGTTTTCAGGCTGGGATCATACGTGGCTTTTTCACCGGCATCCGATTGGGCGGTGAGCGTATAAAGATAGGCTTCGGGCGGTACCTGCCTGCCTTTATTGTCCTTGCCATCCCAACGAAAACGTTGTTCACCCGCCTGTTTTATTTTCTCCTGTATCCGGCGTACCCGATGACCATCCGGCCCGATAAAGGCTATGGTGAGGGTGGCGGGTTGTGAAACCCGATAACGCAAAATCACCCCTTGCCCCTTGCCGGGTTCAAAACTGCTTCGGTCGGTGGCCACCCGGGTAATGGACAAGGGATGTTGTGCCGCAGAGACCGTTGAGGCAACGACCAACAGCATAGCGGGGAAAGCAAGCCAGCTCATTATCGACTTATGATTATTCATCTTTCCGTTTTGCCTGCTGTTCATTACTGTTTACCTGTTTCCGGTGCTGCACCACTCCAAACCGGTTTGCGGGAAGGCGGCTTGTCATGCGTCAGAGCGACAAGTTGCTTGCCGTTTACCCTGATGCGGTAAATCTGCTGGCGGCCATTCTTATCCGAATCAAAGACCAGTGACTGGCCATCCGGTGACCAGGAAGGATCACCGGCATATTGTTGAAAACGGGTCAACTGGTGGCGTTGCCCGCCTTTAACCGGGAGCGTCCAGATCTCATAAAATCCGGAACGGGCCGATGAATAAGCCAGTACGCCCTGTCTGGAGACCACCTGATCGAATTTGAGCATTTCATGATCGCCATCAATAAGATGCCGATGTCCACCTGCGGCATCGCTCACCCAAAAATCATGATAGACCTGCATGTTGTTGACCATCATGCATTGGCGAAATACCAGTTGCTTTCCGTCCCGGCTCCACATCGGCGCCAGGGCATCGGTTTTTTGCCCCCCCGCCATCTTGCTACGCTGCCCGCCTTTCAGATCCGATACCCATAACGAGGTTTTACCATGGGCCAGGTTTTTCGGTGAAAGCCCATAGGCCAGGGTTTTACCATCCGGGCTCCAGGCGGCATCAATGATTTTGTGGCCGTTCAATATTCGTTTTTCCTTGCGGGTACCCAGATCGAGTATCCGGGTTTGACCCTGATTGGTGTTATAAAGCAACCGTTGATTCTTCGGCCCCCAGACCATATGCACCTTGTCCACCAGTGTCGTTGTCAGTTGCTCCTGCATCGACCCATCCGTATTCATCATCCACACTTGCCAGAAACCTTCAGTCAACCGAAGAAACGCGATTTTTTCGGTAAGCGGGGCATGATCCGGAACCGGGTTGGGTAACCCGCGTTCCGCCGAAAAGACAACCACGCTGTTCATCGACAAAAGAATCATGAGCAGGGTGTGGTTAATGATGGTTTTTATAACCGCGCTCAATGTGTTTGGCCTCCAGGTTGTTTCATTAATACGTATCATCATTGAATACACCCGCAGGCAAGGTTATTGAAAGACCGTGATATTGCCACGGCGCACGGTACTAAGGCCTGTCGCCGGGTTAGTTGCCGTAATAGCGAAGGTATAATGACCTTCACCTGGGACCAGGCCCCCATTATTGCCCTGCCCGTCCCAGGGTACGGTGTAATTACCCACCGTCTGCGCCTTATTCAGCAACACCGTTTCAACACCGGTTACCGGATTTTTCACCGTGACCGTAACATTGGCCGCATCCGCCAGAGTGTAGTGCAACCGGGTAACCTGCCCATAGGAGAGATAAATAAGATAGGGATCAGACTTGAGACTTATGCCGGGTACGTCAGGTTTACCGCCCTGAACAATAATATAATTGGACTTGACTATAGTGGGATTACTTGTTGATGTACCTGGACCGGATATATAATATGTAATTGACTGAATATCTGTTGCAATATTTCCATTGTCATCACGCCCATCCCAGAAAACAGCATTGCTACCTGGTGGCCATACAGCTTGATGCACAGGCCATAATGTAGTGAGTTGCCCCGAACTGTCGGTATACTGGATACGGAAGCTACCGCGAAAGGCCGTATTTTGTGCGGCAAATGTCGGCGAAATGAATTTATTTTTATAAGGATCGTAGGGGGTGATTGAGCTTGAATCAATTACGGGTTCAACTACCCCACCTGTCGAAGAAACATAAGCATTAAACTTATCAAAACGCCCGGTGGGCGAAGTTGCTTCAATAACATAGATGTATCCATCATCATTTACGATGTTACCTGCGTCATCCCGGCCATCCCAGGATACCGTTTGTCTGCCTGCTGCAAGCGTCCCCATATGAATTGTTCGCACCGCATCCGACTCCGGCGTTTGATCCGGATAAACCTTAAGCGCGGAGGATTCAGGGACAATACGGACCGTGACATCAGCCGGTTGGTTGATATCAAAATTTATCAGCGCCGTTTCGCTTTTGGACGGATTAATGACATCATGGGTACGCACCACATTGCTGATGAGCATATTGTCGAGCGTCACGGTCACCTGGTCGGTGGCAACCGTTCCCGATGCGGTATCCCTGACTGTCAGGCGGATCAGGTAGGTGCCATTAGGAATAAGCACTTGATCGCGATATAAGTTTGTAGCCCAGGTCGCCAGATTGGCATTGGTGACTAAATAACCATTTTTTATCACAGTCCACACGCCAGGTGAAGTAGTCAGTGCATAATCAACGGTGTAGGTCACGTCTCCATTGGTGATTGCACTTTTTGTCGTGCCATTGATACTGATGGTATTTGAAACAACACCTGTCGTTGACGGAAACGAAATAACCGCTGTCGGCGCCACCGTGTTCACAGTGATCATTCCGCTTAGGGGATAAACTGTCTTCCCCGTTGCTGCACCTGCTGCCTGGATGACTACCCGATAAACGCCATCGGCTACCGTCTGGCCCGAGGCATTCATGCCATCCCATCTCTGACTAATCTGGTTGCCTGTTCCCATGAAGCTGCGAATCACGGTATTTGTGGCATCCGTGATCGTCAGCGTCCAGTTCGCGAGCACGCTGATTGATGCAGAAATCGTCGTCGTATCTTTATTTCCATCCGCGTTTGGCGAAATATAGGGGTCACTGATAGTGAATGCGAAAAAAACCGGACTTGAGAGCGGTGCGGTGGCATAACCGCTGTAATTCACACCACTAATTGGAATATCATACCAAGGGACAAAGATATCCGATGGGACAAAGGAATTTTTACCCAGAACGGGCGGATCAGCACCCCACCAGTTACCGGTCAAATTCAAAATAATCTTACTACCGGCACCAAAGCCATTAACGAAAATCCCTTGAGAACCATTACCATAAATATCATTCCCGACAATAACCGGTTGCGGGTTGGTTTTGTCGTCCCCCGTACCCTCAAGAATAATCCCATCACTGGCATTATATACAATTCGATTGGATTTTATTTCGGGGCTAGAAAGACCATTAACATATATTCCCTGAACATACATCACATGAATATATATTCCTTGCCTGTTGAGTCTGATTAAACTATTGGTGACCGTACCTGCTCCCGAATTAAACTCAATACCATAGTGTGCATATTCTATAACCGAATAATTGATTGAAACGGTTCCACCGCCATTGACCCGAATGCCTGACCAGTTGCCGCTGCTGGGGTGAGGATTTACAGAGCTAAAGGTAACGAAGGCATTTTTTGATCCATTTACAATTAAATTTCCATTAACAGTCATACCTATATTATTCATGAAATTAAATTTAACGCCGGCCGGGACGGTCATGGTTTTTCCAACCGGTATGGTTAGCGGCGCAATGACAATATAGGTTTCTCCTGCGATCAAGGACCAGGTCGTATCATCGATATCACCGTAAATGTAATGACCCGGTACCGGTTGCCCACCATCAGCATCCAGATAATGACCAAAGTTAACCATGAAGGAACCCACTGCACTCGCAACACCGTACAGATCAGAAAATCCCCACCAATTCCCGCTTGCATCAAGCGCAGTGCCAGCCGCCAATTTAACCTCAAAAAAGTTACCGCTACCATTATTGTAGATGCTATTCCCGGTTATGACTGAACGGCCACCTAGCACATCAAATCCATATTTATTGTCAGTGATGCGATTACCATTTGTAATTTGCGCTGTGGCACCAGCAATATAAAAACCCATATCTGTATTTTTAATAATATTTCTTTCAATATTTGCAGACGTTGAAGAACCTAGCATAAATATGCCATTACTATAAATACCAGTGCCTCCGTTCACATAATGGTTATCAATCACATTATTGAAAATATAAGCATATGCGCCATTACCATATGCGTCATAACTCAAACTAATCCCTATGTAATAAAAATCACTAATTATGTTATTCTTGATTATCGCCCGCCCACCGTGTACATCAATCGCCTTATTCGCCCATTTAATGATGGCATTTTCAATAATGTTACCCGTGCTATTCCTGTCTATGAACACGCCCTTCCAGCTCCCTCGGGTTGGACTTGCACCCGTCAACGTGACGTTGTTACCCGTTTCTCCCCGAACAACAAGAGTGCTTCCTGTTTGAACAAGTAATTGTGAACCTGATCCAAACTTCAACGTTACGCCCGGCTGTAATGTCAGAGTCGCGCCGGACGCCACCGTGAGTGGGCCCGTTATGTTATACAATGCGGGTGTGCTGCCCGGTGTCCAGACGGTGTTGGTTGAGATAGTGCTGTTATTCCAGGTGCGGGAAAGCGTGTTTGTGTACGTCACTGTCACCGGGGTGCTGTGATGACTCTCCTGGCTGCCGTCCCAGGTGGTCGCATAAATTTCATTACTGCCGTCAATTAACGCCGCACTAAAGCTGAAACTGCCATCCGTTGCCGATGATTTGGTCGTGGCTTGCTGCGTGCCATTCACATACAGGCGCACGTCCATGTTGGGCGTTGCCCTGCCGGTAACGGCCAGGGGGTTGTCATGGGCTGTTGCGGGTAAGGTATTCAGAACCGGCGCGGACGGATCCGGGGCAGTAAGCGCGTTATACCCCAGTAAATTATGCTCATCATTGGTCGCACTGGCTTCATAGATGACATAAATGGGATGATCGGCATTCAGATAGGCGCCTGCGCTAATGTTCGTACCGTTTGTGGCGCTGCCAAAATACAGTTTTCCGGGGTAATCACCAATGCCTGAGCAGGTTTGAGTAGCGGGTGTTTTTAGTGATTCATAAAGGGTCACCCTGGTGCCCGAGGTGGGGCATACAACCGCAACATACTGGGTATCTATCGGGAGTCCAAAACGTGTGGCATGATAGGCGCGTTGCAAAAAAGCCGTGGCTTCATAACCATCGGAATCGGCTAACTGGTAGGCGGCAATGGGCTTGTCGGCGATCAAATGTAATGCGGCGCCCTGGCCCTGACTGGTATTGGCACCAATGTTGATGCTTTGCCGAACCCCGGCATTCAGTGTGTACGTTGCAATTTGGGCATCGGAAGAATAGACGCGGACGGTCGTGTTATTTTCCACCGCTGCCATTTGAGCGCTGGTCGAACGTATTCCCCAGAGTTCGGTTGCCGCCGGTGGCACGGGATAGGCATCCCCTGATGTCCCCCCCTGGTGGGACACAAGGATGGGCCGATCTGATTTGATGATTCCCGCCGTTGTGGTATCCGATCCGGCATTGATATTTACCACCTGATCCTGTGCAAGGGTATAGTGTGAAACCGTCCCACCAATATCAATGCTGACCGTTGCCTCACCATAGGGACTGAACAGGTAGTAGGTCTGCGTATCACGCGCATGCGGGATAATAAAGGTGGTGCCGGCAAAACTTCCCGGTACTGGCAGATCAGTACCATCCACTTCGCCGCCCAGGGTAAACGGTCCGGTTCCCCAGATTTCCGTGCCCGGCAACAGTTCTGAGCCGGGAATCGTTCCCCGTTCATTCTGATTCAGGAACAGGCTGCTGTTACCTGCGGTAATCCAGTTGTTATCGACCAGACTCATGGCGCTCAGGGGGCCGCTCTGGAAACGCGGATTCAGGCTGTAATAGTCATCCTTGCGCCCGGTGATATTGTGTTCATCATTCGTCGCACTGGCTTCATAGTAAATATAGACGGGATGATCTGCTTCGATATGAGCCCCTGCATTGATATTGGTACCGTTGGTGATACTGCCAAAGTAGGCCTTGCCTGGTTGTGTGCCATCGCCGGCACAGGATTGGGTTTCAGTGACCGTGCCGTTTGTCAGCGTGACATTGGTAAACTGCGGACAGACCACGGCCACGTACTGGGTGTTGATGGGAAGACCATAGTGCGTGGCCAGATAAGGGGTATCCAGAAAGGCTGTTGTCTCCGCACCGTCACTATCCGCTGACTGGATGGCCGCAATGGGCTTGTCGGCCACGATATGCACGGCGGAACCACTGCCCTGCGCACCGCTTGGCACCGTCAATGTGCGATAGCCGCCCGCATTGAGGGTGAAGCTTTCGGTTGCACCACTACTGCCTGTTACGGTGATGGTGGTATTGTTTTCCATCGCACCGACGATGGCGTTATTCGAACGCACCCCCCACAATTCTCTGGCGGCAGGCGGCACCGGGTAAACATCATATATGCCGCCATTAGCCGCATGGGCAACCAGGATCGGTTGATCGGATTGAATCAAACCGGAAATACTGTTGGTGGAACCCGCAGGAAATGTCAGCACTTGCCCTTTTAAGGCCGTGACTACGGTCGAAACGCCGCTTAGCGTAATCGTGACCTGCGCATCCGCCTGTGGACTGAGAATATAGTATGTATGGTCATTCCGAAGATGCGGTATGACAAACTTCGTACCGATAAAATTGCCCGGCACAGGCAGATCCGTTGCATCCACCTCGCTGCCCAATGTAAAGGATCCCGTAGCCGAAATCAGCATACCCGGCGTTAGATCGGGACCAACGGGAATGCTGCCGGTTTGATACCGGTTGAGCGTAAGGGTGGTTGTACCTGCCTGAATAGTGTTGCGATTGGCAAGACTGATCACGCTCAGTGCGCCATTTTCAATTCGGGGATTTAAAATGTAGTATTCATAGCTTGAGGGGGCCGCCGCTAATTGCAGAGAGGTTAAAAACAACCACACCCCAAGCAACAACGCAGACAAACCACGATTAAACATATCCAACATATCCCTGTCCTCGATTGTATCGTAGCCGTAAACTACCCACCGCCTCGCATAACAAACGGCTTATTTGCACCTGACAACGATAAAACGGTTAATGTTAAATTGTGGGTAAATAAAAACGCGAACGCACTCAATACGCTATATGCATGATTTTACAGAGCATTAGAAATTATAATGAGTTGCGGCGTGAATACGCCCAGCATGCGTTAAGTCCTTTTGTTCTTCCATGATTCCCACCCTGCTTTTTATGCTTCTCTGTGCCGACAATGCCGAGCAGCAGAAAAATTTATTTTCAAAACCTTATCCAATTGCAGATAAAAAATCAAACAAAATATGTGTAAGTGAAAAAAGACCCGATACTACACCCGTTTTTCAGGCGTTCAGAATCACAGACGCCGAAATCAGACACCAGAAAATATGGCACCTATCCGACGATTGCTTATAAGTTTGACAAAAATAGATGCTGCGTTACAGCAGAGTATGAAACGTAAATATCAGCGGTAACGGCTTTATTTCTGGCTGGCAAGAGCCGTCTGCATCTGCGTAAAAACATCGTCCACACTAATCATCTGCAAACACACGTTATTGTGGCAGGGTGTCTTGCGATGATTGGCGGCACTGACGCAGGGCGAACAGGCCAAGCCGGCATAGATCGGAGTACTATTGCCGAGGGAACCATAGAGTTTGGGCGTTTCCGGACCAAAAATAACCAGTGTCTGCAAATCGGTAATAGACGAGAAGTGGCCTGGCCCGGAGTCGTTGGTAAGCATCAAAGTGGCGATACTGTAAAGCACAGGCAATTCCTGCAATTTGAGCTTACCTGCAAAATTGATGCAACGCGGGTTGTCGACCTGCCGTTTCAGATCGTTAGCCTCGACGTATTCGGCTGGTGCACCGGTAATCATAAGCAGCACATCGTCAAATTCTGCCAGTACCCGGCACATGACCTCAACGTAACGATCCGGCATCCAGCGACGCTGCGGCAGAAGTTCGCTGGCATTAGGGTTGATCAAGACGATGCGCTGTCGCCCAGCGACATAGTCCGGATAAAGTTCCTGTACCCGCTGTTGCATCATTTCTTGCTGTGCCTGCGGGATATCCACTCTCGCAAGCCGGATTTCATCATCATCAATAATGCTTCGGGAATAGAGATCCTCGTCCCGCTCACTCAGCAGCGCATTGACCATAGCGATAAAATTCTTGCTGATATGCAGGTACGGATTGTAGGCCACCCGGTGAGTAAGCAACTCGCCCCGGTAGAGACCTTCGTTATGAAAAGCGTAGTAACCGACACGATTCCTCGCCCCCGAGAGTCCGCTCAGCAGTGCGGTAAAACGGGAAAACAACTCCAGGTCGATAACCGAGTCAATACGCTGCCTGCGTGTCCAGAGCAGAAAACGCAGCGTATCGACCACTAACGGGATGAGTCCATCCTCGCGGATAGTGAAAACATGATCCTCGGCCACCGTACCCAGCAATCTTAGGCTGGCGGCGTTTTTAGCAAAAATCACAAAAAACAGTTCAGCACCATGAGCCTGCAGTTTACGCATAGCCGGATCCACTAAAATAGCACTCCCCATTTCCGATAACTCGATTAACAACACTTTGTTGGCGGGCACATGCTGCCTGGGTCGGAACAGATGCCATAGCCGCAAGCCGAGACTGAGCATAAGACACAGCGGAATACCTGCGTAATAATCGATCTTGCGCATACTGTCGACATTCATGGCAATCCCTCTATTCGGCCGTTGTTTCAGACATGATGATGCTTACCATGCAAATAGACATAGAGCCCAGGCAGGCTGGCCACCACGAGGATAATGCCGTACAGAATGGACATGGACAGGACAATGGATTTATTGGCTCCCACCAGGGTGAACAGACCAATCATCGCACCTTCACGCACCCCCCAACCCGCCAGGGAAATGGGTACCAGGGTCAACAGGATGACCGGCGGTACAATAATGGTAAAGGTAAGGAATCCGTAGTCCAGCCCCACGCTACGGCCAATCAGAAAAATATTGATCATCGATAGAATATGGATGCTAAGCGACAGCCCCATTTGCGTCGAGGTATCCCGCAAATTCTGCATCACGCTTTTAAGCTGGGCTGAGATACTGAGCAGGAAACGACTGATACGCCATTGATTCAACCAGTGCAGGCGGTGTATAAAAACCAGCATCACAAACCCAACCACCCCACCCAGCACCAGCAAATTGAGAATATAGAAGAGTCCCGTTGGCAACAGATCGGGCTGCAAGGCATTGGCGAATAAATTCAGCAACAACAGGCCTACCAGCCCCAGAATCCGATCGATAAACACACCTTTAAAAGCATCCCGTTTGCGAAACCCGGTGGCTGCCACATCGATGACACGGATAGCATCCCCGCCGATACTGGTTGGCAAACCCTGATTAAAAAAAGAACCCTTGAAATAACTCCTGATGTAAAAACCGGCACGATTGCCAAACTGGAGCCGGTGCATGACTAGATGCCAGCGATACCCTGCCAGTAGCGTACTCAATAACTGGAATAGTAACGCCAACCCCAGCAACGGCAAATTGACCTGGTTAATAACGCTCAGTACGCTGCCTATGTTAATGCTGCGAAAAATCAGCCACAAAATCAGCAGCGTCACCAGCAGACGCAAAGCAATACCCCAGTGACGAGACACGCGACCAGAATCAGTCATGTGTCAGCCTTGCTGGTCGAAATATCCGTATTATGCCCGGCAAAGCAAAGGCAAGACAAAGAATCGGAATACTGATTTCCAGCAGCCGTGCCTGTTTATCGCCATCATGATGTAGAAATACCAGATAATAAGCGGTAAAAATCAGTAATATGGCGACACCGCGCTGAACCCATACATTCTCGCCGGGCACCCATTTAGCCAGTTGCACACCTGCAAAAGCCGAGCACCAGCCCACCACAAGCCCCATCATAACGTCTGCCGGCCAGTGCGCACCCACCGCAATGCGAGAGAGACCTACCAGTACCGCAAACAGCAATACCCCGATACGCAACCGGTTAGGAAATGGCAAAAAGGCAAAAATACCCGCTAAAACAAAGATCGCCGCAGTATGCCCGGAGGGAAAGGAATGACCTCCGAAGCGATGACCCAATTGGTGAAACTGTTCCGCAGCCAGCACCGTTGGTGGACGCTCGACCTGAAAAAATACCTTGGCCTGACTCACCACAACAGCGGCAATGATACCCGCCAGTAATCCCGACCAGAGCAGATCGGGACGCCGTCCAATAAAGGGTAGCACCAGTACCAGCACCATCCCCGCATCACCGAACAGAGTAATATTGATCCAGATGTCATCAGGCTTCAGAAACAACCCGTGATTTAGAAACAAAAACAACGTCTGGTTCATACCACCAAGCTGGATCAGCGTAAACAACAGCAGTCCGGTTAACGGTACGGCCCAGGTCCAGGGGGAGGTGAGAGATGTTTTTTTTATCATCATTTTCCTGAATAGTTGTTACAGATATACAAAAAATAAGTAGCCACCAGCGTATGATTTTTCATTGCCTTGATGGTTCTGGCCTGTTTGCAGTGTTCAAATTTCCCGGTACCGTTGGTCTGCGGGCGGCCATAATAATACTGAGGGACGATCACAATACCCCGGGCACCAACCTTGGGACTACCATACCAGAGGTCGGACTGATCAAAACGCTGATCAGTGACCTGCACGGGGGTAGGACGGGCATACCAGGCAATATGACTAAATATCGACCAGTTCCCCACAAATAAAACCGGTGTGGGACCGTCTGTCTTCGCCATTGTGTCACGCAGGTGTAATGCCTGTTCCGCCGTCTGCTTCCAGCCATAGAGATCACCCAGTGGATGCCGGTTGGGCGGAAAAGGATTCCAGGGCATAAGGATTAAAACGGCAAGCCCCAGGATCAGCAGAGTGGAATAGAGCGCGGAAAGGTAGGTTCCCAAACGAACGCCCCGGCTTGACCAGTGATGAGATAACCAACGGGCAATCAGTGGCGTCATCGCCGCCCAGCCCAGAGCCGGCCAGTGGGGCAAACTGGTTTCATAACCACCGTTCCAGCCAAACAGTAACAGAACCGGCAAAGCCAGCGTCAGCAACAGTTTAGTGCCTGGGCTGGGTCTGCGAAAAGCCGAGACGATGGCGATGAGGCCAAACAGATAAATCCCTGGCGAATAGGCGATAAACTGACCTAGCTGGGAAGTTAAAAACCGTTTCACTTGCCAGGCCCGGTGAGGCATACCGTGGCCTAATTGATACAGAAAGGAAATCCATTCATGCTGGTAGTTCCAGATGACCACCGGCAGAATCACGATAGCCGCCACCAGCACCGCCAGCCAGGAGCCAAAGGTACGTAACAAGCGGCCTCGACCGAGCCAGAAGATGGCCAGCGGGGCAGTCACCACCAGGGTCACAGCCGTGTATTTGGCCAGCCCCGCCAGGCCGAATAGCAACCCCAGCAACAGCCAGTCACCCACACGGGCACGCTGGAGGGTGCGAAACAATACCCAGCCCGCAGCCAGCGACAACGGAATGAGCGGTGTATCGGGCAACATGGCCATGCCCATAAGCTGGAACATGATACCTGATTCGAACACGGCAACACTAACCAGACCCAACCAGGCTGGCTCATCCGGGAACAGATCGCGCGTCATTCCGTACAGCAACAGGGCGCTGAAAGCTGACAACAGCACCGGCCACAAACGCAGGGCAAATTCTGAATCCGAAAAAGGCAGAATCAGGGCATTGAGCCAGCCTACCAGTGGTGGATGGTCAAAATAGCTCCAGTCGAGATAATAACCATAAAGAGCGTAATGCGACTCATCCCCGCTCAATTCCACCTGGCCGATCAACAGCAGATGTAGCAGGCTAAAGCCGACAACCAGCCACAGGGTACTGCGCCAGGGATGTTGAGCCAGGATTTTGAGCATGGATTGAACTGGTGGCAAAGAGGAGGCGAATTCTAACAGAAATAAGCCCCGTTCGTGTAGCAGGCTTTTATTTTCAAGCTGGAATCGTCACTAGTCGTCATAAAATCAAGCGTCACCTTAATATTTTTATTCCTATGTCGGGGCGCAGCGACCAGCGGTCTTTACGAGGGCAGTCACTCAGGAACCTGCCACACGCTACATCGGCTCAGGCCACTAGTGGCCTGTCTTTCGCAACTGCAATGATTTCAACTCGGTCATACTAACGATGCCAGTGTCCGCCCGTTCAAATTCTACCCGCGCTGGCAGATAATCCAGTTTTAGGGCACACCAGAAGGTGAAGCGATTGCCGTTTTTGCGATTAATGGCATCGACTCGCACAGTTTCCAGTTTGCCATAGTCGGTATCGATGGTTTCCTTACCCTTAACGGTGGCATCGTAGGTATGCAGATCGTGATGGTCGGCGACATGGAAAACGAACTTTCTCGGCCTTGATGCCATGATCTGCATCAAGGCCAACTGAAACGACAACACATCGTAACTATGCGGCTGGATGGGATAGATTTTACTGTTGCTGCTGATATAAAGTTTCTTTTTGTCCCGCTCAAAAGTCACCGATTCATCCACCTTATCCTTACCTCCCGTCTGTTGGTAGCGGTAAGCAAGCGAGACAATATTCCCGCCTTCATAACGGGCATGACTAACTTCGGTGACTACATCAGACAAGAACAAACTGGCCAGACCCTCGGCTACTGTGCGTGAACGGTACTCGATAATATTGTCATGGCGCAAAAGATGGCGGCTGTTAATGCCGACATAAATACCGTTGACATAAACATTGAATGCTGCATCAAAACCGCTCTTGAGCAAACCCGCCTGAACGCTGAAAGAAAACAGCATAAGACACCACAGGCAGGCAAGGTATCGCATCGCAGCAGTCATCCTATTCAACACGGCGCTTGAGCCTGTTAAAAAATTCCCGGCAAGCCTGCCGGAATTATTATATTCCTAAGTGCGTTCTGTTTCCTGAATCGTGACACCATCCAGACCTGCGGTCATGGCATCCACATCCCCACCACGAGTCTCGCCCAGCTTGATCATAAGACGCAGCTCATTAGCGGAGTCAGCATGGTTGATGGCATCTTCGTAAGTGATGTTACCCACCTTATAAAGATCATAAAGCGCCTGATCAAAGGTTTGCATACCCATCTGCCGGGACTTGCTCATCAACTCCTTCATTTTGTGAATTTCACCTTTACGGATCAAGTCTGCCATCAGCGGGGTATTGACCATCACCTCACCGCACAGAATCCGCCCCTGCCCATCGGGGATGGGAATAAGCTGCTGAGCGACGATTGCTTTCATGTTGAGCGACAGATCCAGAAGCAACTGGTTGCGCCGGTCTTCAGGGAAAAAATTGATAATACGATCCATCGCCTGATTAGCGTTATTGGCATGTAGCGTAGCCAGACAGAGATGCCCGGTCTCAGCAAAGGTAACCGCATGATCCATGGTTTCACGGGTTCTGATTTCGCCGATAACAATGACATCGGGTGCCTGGCGCAGAGTATTTTTCAACGCGACCTCATAGCTTTCGGTATCCAGCCCCACCTCTCGCTGGGTAATGATACACCCAATGTGATTATGAATATATTCAATCGGATCTTCGATGGTAATAATATGCCCGGTACTGTTTTTATTACGATAACCGATAACTGCTGCCAACGAAGTGGATTTGCCCGAGCCAGTAGCGCCGACAAAAATCACCAGCCCACGTTTGGTCATCGCCAGCTCCCTCAGCACCGAGGGCAAACGCAGTTCCTCAATGCTCGGGATATTAGTTTCGATTTTACGCAAAACCATGCCGGCATGACTACGCTGGTAGAAAGCGCTAACCCGAAAGCGGCCGATACCCGAGGCGGAGATCGCATAATTACATTCATTATCGCGCTCAAACTCCTCCCGCTGCGCCGGACTCATAATGCTGGTCACGATTTCCAGCGCCTGCGCCGGAGTCAGACTCGCTTGAGTGACCGGAGTGATCTTGCCGTTAACCTTCAGGCTCGGTGCCACTCCGGCAGTAATAAATAAGTCCGATGCATTCTTGTGCACCATCAATTTGAGTAATGAATCAAAATCCATGTTGGCTATCCTTCAACACCATATTAACAACTAAAGCAGGAAATCCTGTTGGGTTTCATTAACAACATTCAGCCCGCCCGACTCCCTTTTTTCTTTTCTCTTGCATCTATTTAATTAAAGCCATCCTTATTGGCGGCCCTCGTTTTTGCTTCCGCTTTACTGACCACGCCGCGTGCGACCAGATCCTGCAAACATTGATCCAGCGTCTGCATCCCCTGCGCCTGCCCCGTCTGGATAACAGAGTACATTTGTGCCACCTTATCTTCACGAATCAGGTTGCGAATAGCCGGTGTCCCCACCATGATCTCGTGCGCGGCAACACGTCCGCCGCCAATTTTTTTCAACAGAGTCTGGGCAATAACTGCGCGTAGAGATTCGGATAGCATGGAGCGCACCATGCCTTTCTCGGCCGCTGGAAACACGTCGATAATACGATCGATAGTTTTCGCCGCTGAGGTGGTATGCAACGTGCCGAAGACCAGATGACCTGTTTCTGCTGCCGTCAGCGCTAGGCGGATGGTTTCCAGATCACGCATTTCACCCACCAGAATGATATCCGGATCTTCACGCAGAGCCGAACGTAACGCCTCGGAGAAGCCCAGCGTATCCCGGTGTACCTCGCGCTGGTTGACCAGGCACTTCTTACTCTGGTGTACAAATTCAATCGGATCTTCGATAGTCAGGATATGGCCGTATTCAGTGTCATTCTTGTAATCGACCATGCCCGCCAGCGTGGTGGACTTACCGGAACCGGTCGGGCCGGTCACCAGCACAATTCCCCGCGGCGTATCCGAAATATCCTTGAACACCGCTGGCGCGTTGAGATCCTCCAGGGTTAGAATTTTCGAGGGAATAGTTCGGAACACCGCTCCAGCACCGCGATTGTGATTAAAAGCATTGACTCGAAAACGCGCCAGATCCGGGATTTCAAAGGAAAAGTCTGTCTCAAGAAACTCTTCGAAATCCTTACGCTGTTTGTCGTTCATGATGTCGTACACCAGTGAGTGCACAACTTTGTGATCCAACGCGGGAACATTGATCCTGCGCACATCTCCATCCACGCGTATCATGGGGGGCAAATCCGCAGACAGGTGCAAATCTGAAGCGCCGTTTTTAACGCTGAAAGCCAGTAGTTCGGTAATATCCATGCAGGGTTCCTGAGTCGCCGTTAGTCGATAAATAGTATAATTTATTCTGCTGAATAATTATCGGTCGCGACAGTCTGATTCTTGAATCCCTTAGCGGGATTTAAGAAATTATATTGAGCAATTAATCGTGAAAAAATCAAAATGCACGTTCATTAATTTGATTTGCTGGTATTGGGTCACATTCATCGGTGAATAACGGACATCGCTCAGACGTTAATCCTGATGCTATTTCTAAATATAACGTTACAATCCGTTACGATCATAAACCCCACCGTTGAATAACAAAAGTCCAAACACGCTTTTTGCGCCCAACCGGGGTTTCCAGGATAATGCCTTACGATGAATACCATAGCTCAACGCCTGGCGCAAATTCGGGCACGTATCACACAAGCTGAACAGCGCTATCAACGCCCGTCCGGCTCGGTCAAATTACTCGCGGTGAGCAAAACCCGCCCCCTGACCGAGCTACAGATCTTAAATGAACGCGGCCAGCAGGCTTTTGCAGAAAACTACCTGCAGGACGCCCTGCCCAAGATCGCCAAACTAAACGACACGATTATCTGGCATTTTATCGGCCCGTTACAATCCAACAAGACCCGCCCGGTGGCCGAACATTTCCACTGGTTGCACACCCTCGAACGACTGAAAATCGCCCGTCGTCTGAATGATCAGCGGCCCGCCAGCCTGCCCCCGTTGAATGTCTGTATCCAGGTCAATATTTCTGCAGATCCGGATAAATCAGGTCTCCCTCCCGAGGCCGCCGAGGCTCTGGCTCATGAGCTGACGGCATTGCCCCGCCTGCGCCTGCGCGGCCTCATGACCCTGCCCCACCAACAAAGCGACTTCGAGCAACAGCGCCAGCCATTTAAAGAATTACATGAGCTATACGCTCAACTATGCCGACACGGCTTTGAACTGGACACGCTGTCCATGGGTATGACCCGCGATCTGGAAGCAGCAATAGCCGAAGGCAGCACCCTGGTACGCATAGGCACCGGTCTTTTCGGGTCGCGTAAATCATCATAATAAACGCTATAATGCTATTTGATCGACTGACAGGATAAATTATGAACAAGCTCAAAATCGGTTTTATCGGAGCGGGTAACATGGCCCGCAGTCTCATCGGCGGACTCATCGCCAGCGGTTTGTCAGCCGATAACATCCAGACATCGGCACCCGATACAGAACAGTTGAATCTGCTGGCTAATGATTTTGGCATCCACACCGGCACAGATAACCAGGCATCCGCCGATCAATGCAATGTCATCGTATTAGCGGTAAAGCCTCAGATTCTGAAATCCGTCTGTCAGGCACTCCGCCCACGCCGGAACTGCCTGTACCTGAGCATTGCAGCCGGTATCCCGACCTCATCTATCCAGCATTGGCTGGAGCAAAAGACCGAGGCTGGCGCGTTAGCCATCATTCGCGCCATGCCGAACACCCCGGCATTGTTACAAACGGGTGCCAGCGCACTTTACGCCAATCATCACGCCAGTGAGACACAACGGGAAAGCGCCGAGGCTATCATGCGTGCCGTGGGGCTGGCTCTATGGGTCGAGGATGAAGCACAAATGGATGCCGTTACGGCACTCTCGGGCAGTGGTCCGGCCTACCATTTTTTATTTATGGAAGCCATGATCAGCGCAGCCCAGGCGCTGGGACTAAACGAAACCAACGCCCGTCTGCTAACGATACAAACGGCCTTCGGTGCCGCCAAAATGGCTCTGGAAATTGATGAGGAACCCGCCACCCTGCGTCGCAAAGTCACCTCACCCGGCGGCACGACCGAACGTGCCATTCAGACTTTTCAGCAAAGCGGATTTGAAAACCTAGTAGCGACGGCACTAAGCGCAGCATACGATCGTGCCGGTGAACTGGCCAAAGAATTGGGGAAATAGATACGCTGTCGGGCGACCGAAGGAAGTGCCTGTGGTACTTTTCTCTCGCTCAGCTCAACATGCGTCATCAACATAAAACAAGTGCGGTGCAGGTCGGACAGAATGAAATGAAGCCCAACCATGCAGCTTGAGAACTAACGTATGAACAAACAATTAAGGGTTATCAATAATGGGTTATTTTAGCAACGCTGGCGTCTTTCTTATCCAGACCTTGTTCGGACTTTATATTCTGCTCATCATGCTGCGCTTTCTGCTGCAATGGGTGCGTGCTGATTTCTACAACCCGTTATCCCAGTTCATCGTTAAAATGACCAACCTGCCATTATTGCCCCTGCGGCGTATTATCCCCGGCTTCGGCGGTCTCGACAGCGCAGCTTTACTACTCATGCTGCTACTTAAATACGCTGAACTGCTGCTGCTCAACCTGCTGCCCGGCCACGCCCTGCCCAACCTGTTCGGGCTTGGTATACTGACACTGGTAGAACTACTGGCGCTAATGCTGAATGTATTTCTGTACGGTATTTTCATCCAGGCCATCCTCAGCTGGATCGCAAACACCGGTTACAATCCGGTCGCTTCCCTGCTGTATCAGCTCACGGCACCGATACTGCGTCCCTTCCGTAACCTGATCCCTCCCATCTCGGGCATGGATCTTTCACCCATGGCCGCTATTGTTGCCCTTTATCTGGCTATGCTGCTGATCATTGCACCGCTACAGGATCTGGCTCGCGGACTGGCCTATGGCATGCGACCGATGATGGCATTTTGAGCAACCCGGGCTTCTACTTCTGGCAAGGTCAAACCCTGGTACTCCGGCTCCATGTGCAACCACGCGCAAGTCGGGATGAGTTTTGCGGCCTCTACGGCGATAATCTGAAAGTACGCATTACTGCCCCGCCCGCTGACGGCAAGGCCAATCAGCATTTACGTAAATATCTGGCAACCGTGTTTCAGGTGCCCGCTTCACGGGTAACCCTGCTACGCGGGGCCAGTAGCCGCAGCAAACAGTTCAGCATCGAACGTCCCCAACACCTGATCGAGACCATTCAACGCCCCGAACCCTGAAAGCGTATGCCTTGTATCTAAACTTCTGCTGTTATCTGCCGTTATAAAAAATGATATTTACGTCAGGAGACAAACTATGATAGATAAAACGTGATGCAATTCACGCTTTGTTGCATATACCTGATTGAACACCCTACTATTTATTATAGTAAGCGTTTAGAAATGAATAATGGATTGAATTCACTATGGCTACAAATCGTTTTACGGATCAAATGCAGGCGTATGGTCGTTGGAAAGCCGATCTGAACCAGGCCATCGGCAACTATCAACATTGGCTTGAACGCAACAATATGAGCAGTCCCGAAGTGGATCTGCGTATTTACGAGTTACTGGAAACAATGAAATCTGATCGCCTGAACATCGCCTTTGTAGCCGAGTTCGCCCGTGGTAAAAGCGAATTGATCAATGCCATCTTTTTCTCCGAATACGATCGTCGCCTGCTACCCTCGGAAGCGGGACGCACCACCATGTGTCCCACCGAGCTGCTTTATGACAATCAGGCCGATGAAAGCTATATTCGCCTGCTACCCATCGAAACTCGTCTCGAAGACACCAGTATTCAGGAGTACAAAAAAGAACCCATTAACTGGACTACCATTGCACTGGACACCGATTCCTCGGAAAAAATGGCCGAAGCCTTCAAGGAAGTCATTCGAACCAAACGCGTACCGGCAACGGTGGCCGTACGCCTGGGATTGCTCGATGCTGCGGATGCTGAAAAAAACACCATGATCGAAATCCCCATGTGGCGGCACGCCATTATCAGCTTTCCTCATCCGCTGTTGAAGAATGGTCTGTCCATTCTTGATACACCGGGACTCAACGCACTAGGGAATGAACCGGAACTAACCATTAATATGCTGCCCAGTGCCCAGGCGGTGATCTTTGTGCTGTCAGCAGATACCGGCGTTACCCGCTCGGATATGGATATGTGGAACCACTACGTCAACCCCCTGGGTGCCGACACTCACCACAGCCGCATCATCGTACTCAATAAGGTGGATACTCTGTGGGATGAACTCAAGGGTGAAGACGCTATCCACAACAGTATTGCCACACAATGTAATTCTGCCGCGCAAATGCTGGGAATCGATCCTGCCAACGTATTCCCGGTATCCGCCCAAAAAGGACTATTGGCAAAAATTCGTACTGATCACAAGCTGCTGGAGAAAAGTAATATCCTGGCTCTGGAAAGAGTTCTGTCTACGCGAATTCTGCCGCAAAAACAAACCCTGGTGCGGGAAAACATTATCAGCGAAATAGGCAGCATGGTGACCCAGTCACGCGATCTGATTGCCTCACGCCTGACAGCCGCCAACAAACAGCTAAAAGATTTACAGGGCTTAAGCGGCAAAAACGAAGATGTGATCCTGCATCTGATGAAAAAAACCCGCGAAGAGCAGACGATCTACCACAAGAGCGTAGAAAGTTTTCAAAATAATAAAAAAACCTTTAGCAGCAAGCATGCTGAACTGCTTAACCAGCTCAGTCTGACTCGCCTTGATCAGCTTATGGCTAAAACCCGCAAGGACATGGCCGGAACCTGGACCACCATCGGACTCAAGTCCGACATGAAAGCTTTTTTTGATATGATCACCGAAAGCATCAGCCTGGCTGCGAAGCAAACCGATCAGGTCAACATGCTGATCCAGACCATTTACCGGCAATTTCAGAATCAGCACGGTCTCTCCAACACCCGCCCCAGATTATTCAGTCTGGCCAAATACAAGCGCGATCTGGAACGGCTTTATCATGAGGCCGAGGCCTACCGCAAGAGTCCGGTCACCACCATGACCGAGCAATCCTTTGTGGTAAAAAAATTCTTTATTTCCATGGTCAGTCATGCACGCAATACCTTTTTTCAGGCACATCAGGATGCCAGTTCCTGGGGTAAAGCCGCTATGTCACCACTGGTTGCACGGATCAAGGATCACAAATCGCAAATGGAAAAAAGGCTGGACAGCCTGCGCAAAATAAACGGATCCCGCGACACATTGAAAAATAAAATCAGTGAACTGCAAGACGCTACCGGCAAACTCGATACCCAGCTCAACGAGCTGAACAACTTGATGGAAACCCTGATGCGGCCACTCGAACCTGCCCCCGATGAATCCCCTTCCCAGACTAGCCAGGTAGCATAGAGGTCTATCGAATTTAGCTGCAGAATCTGCAACTCTGGTCTATAATTTCAGAGTGGAACCCCGTTTTATAATCGAGGTATAAGCCTGAACTCAACGCTAGCAGACTTCGGTCATAGCCTGAATCACAATACCAAAAATAACTAATAGCTTTCAGCAAACAACTGAAAGCAATGGAGGAAACGCCGTGAAATTAAAAAACACCCTAAAACTAATCAGTTTTTTATTACCGCTGCTGTTATTCATACCCCCCCTGCAAGCGGATACAAAACATTCTCAGAATCTGGGTGACTATGTCGTCCATTATAATGCGCTGCCGACTGAAATCCTTCAGCCGGATATTGCCCGCCAGTACGGCATTACCCGCAGCAAGTTTCGCGGTTTTATCACTATCTCGGTGCTGAAAAAAAATGCCGCTATCGACGGCAAACCCGTCACGGCCAAAATTACCGCACACGCTGTCAACCTGAACGAACAAAGCATGGCTCTGTCACTACGTCAGGTGAAAGAAGGCTCGTCGATTTATTATGTTGATGACTTCCATATAGACAACCTGGAAACCCTCAAATTCACACTGAAAATTCGCCCAGGAAACAGTCATAAAGATTTTACTGTAAATTTTCGCCAGAAGTTTTTTACAAATTCGCCTTAATACCAGGTAGCTTAGTAACATATTTGTAAATCGCAATCCCACAGCGGGAATGGACAACCGCTGCGGGATTTTTATTTTCAGTCCAAATACATGTCTGAGATAAAAGTGATTAGCAGATTACCCGCATTGATCTCATCCGGCACAATAACCGGCTACCCCACCACCCGCCACATACTCAACAAACCAAACCCGATAATCAACACACCTGCAAGCTGGCGCAGCCAGGTACGCTGTACCAAAGTCCGTAGTGTCAACGCAAAGGCTCCCATAGCCAGCAGATTAGGCAGGGTGCCCAGACCGAAACTCAGCAACAGCTCACCGCCCTGCAATGGACTACCGCTGGCAATCGCCCAAATCAACACACTATAAACCAGGCTACAGGGCAGCCAACCCCAGAGCAGCCCTAATATGAAGGCATGGGAGACCGAGCGTACCGGCAGCAAACGCCGCCCAAACGGTTCGATACGCTGCCAAAACCAGCCCCCGGCCCGTTCCACTTTTGCCAGCCCCCGCCACCAACCCGCAATATACAGACCCAGCGCCAGCATGAACAAACCGGCCAGCATTTGCAGCCCCTTCTGCCACAGGTGTACTTCGAACCACTGCCCCGCCAACCAGCTGATCCCCCCCACCAACGCACCGGCCAGGGTATAGCTGCCAATTCGACCAACATTGTAAACCAGCAAATACGACCAGGGCACACGGCCATTTTCCGGTGCGACACCAAAGCTCAAAGCCCCCACAATGCCACCGCACATGGCGACACAATGCACCCCGCCGAGCAAGCCCACGAGAAAGGCGGAAAAATAAGTGAAATCAGAACCAAACATCATTTAAAGTCTTTAAATAGGGGATTTAAAATCCCACGCCTTTAGGCGACATGATTGTTTTTGCGCCTTCTCCCCTTGAGGGGAGAAGGTTAGGATATTTCTCGTGCCCCGTCCCTTGCCCCTTGCCCCTGTTTCATAAGATACAGCACCAGCAGAATCGCGGGGATACCCGTGATAGCCGAATAGATAAAGAAAAACACATAACCCCGCGCATCAACGATCATGCCGGAAAAACCCGCCAGAATCTTGGGCAACAGGGTCATCAGAGAGCTGAACAAGGCATACTGGGTGGCAGTGTAGGCACTATTGGTAAGGCTGGACAAATAGGCTATAAACGCCGAGGTGGCCAACCCTCCGCTGAGGTTGTCGGCGCTGATCACCAGCGTCAGCATAGGCAGGTTATGACCCATGCCTGCCAGCAGGGCAAACAACAAATTACTGGCAGCCGCCAATATCGCTCCCAGCAACAGGGGGCGCATGGTACCAAAACGCGCCACCAGAATGCCGCCAAACATGGCCCCGGCAATGGTCATAAAAAAGCCAAAAAACTTGCTGATATTGGCAATTTCAATCTTGCTGAAGCCCATATCCAGATAAAAGGGCATGGCCATCACGCCCATAGTGATGTCACTGATGCGAAAGACACCGATAAACAGCAGAATAAATAACGCCAGCATACCATTGCGCTGAAAAAAATCAGTGAACGGGCACACTACCGCGCCGATAAACCAGGCCGTGAAACTACGCCGGACGCCGGTTATATGAGTCGAGTTTTCCAGATAACGAATCACCCGCTCTTCCTGCGCATAGCTCTGTATATCACGCTTGATATCCGGCTCCCGAACGATAAGTACCGTTATCACACCCACCAGCATACAGGCGGCCATACTCATATAGGCCGATGACCAACTCCAGAAATCAGCAATATAAAAAGCACCCGCCCCCGCGACCAGCAGGCCCAGCCGGTATCCACCAATATAGGTGGCAGCCATCGCGGCCTGAAATTCCTGATCGAGGGATTCGATTCGAAAAGCATCCAGTGCGACATCCTGGGTGGCAGAAGAAAAGGCCACCAACAGAGCAAACAGGGCGATCGCCTCAACACCTTTTTCCGGATGCGCACCCGCCATGCCCAGCAAGCCGGTGATAATTCCGCATTGCGCCAGCAACATCCAGCTTCGCCGCCGTCCCAGCCATCGATCCAGCAGAGGCAAGGGTAATTTATCCACCACGGGTGCCCAGAAAATCTTGATCGAATAGGTGATTCCCACCCAGCTGAAAAAACCGATGGCCGAACGCGTCAGACCGCTTTCGGTCAACCAGGCTGAAAGGGTGCTGAACACCAGTAAAAAAGGCAGGCCTGCGGCAAACCCCAGAAACAGCATACTCAGTACCTGCGGCTGGCGATAGACTCGAAAGGCGTCTCGCCAGCTCATTTGGGTTTTAAGCAGATTGAAGGAAGACATATAAACTAAAAAATATCCTGTGCTTTATGTATAGCAATTGATAACGTAGCATATCATCATCACCCGCTTGCTTTTATAAAAATCCATGCGCAAACGCCATCGCCTTATACTGATTAGCCTGATTGCACTCGGCACGCTGATCGCCCTTGTCAGCTATCTTAATCGTCCCCGACCGCTGGCGGTGGTCATCCAGACCGTAAGCAGGGGCGAAGTGCTGTCCAGCGTTGCCAATACCCGCGCCGGCACTCTCAAGGCCTGTCGCCGGGCACGCCTGTCGCCGTCGATAGGCGGACAAATCGAACGTCTTCCTGTCAGTGAAGGTGAGCGGGTCAAGCGTGGTGATGTGCTGCTGGAAATCTGGAACGACGATCTCGATGCACAGGCAAAACTCGCCCGCAGGGAAGTCCGGGCATCTATCTCACGGGCACGCGAGGCCTGCGTGACTGCCGAGGTGGCCAAACGCGAAGCAAAACGGCAACAGCATTTACTCACAAAAGGTCTGGCCTCTGCGGAAGCCATCGACAAAGCCGGGGGAGAAGCCAGCGCCCGTCAGGCCGCCTGTAATGCGGCTAAAACCTCGATCGAAGTCAGCCGTGCACGGGTCGATGTCGCCGATGCCGCCCTCGCACGCACCCGCCTGCTGGCCCCTTTCGACGGCACCGTGGCCAAAGTTAACGGGGAACTGGGGGAATACCTCACTCCCTCACCCGTGGGTGTTGCTACTGTACCCGCCATTGATCTGATCGACTACAGATGCCTGTACGTGTCCGCGCCCATCGATGAAGTGGACGCGCCACAAATCAGAGCCGGTATGCATGCTATTATTTCACTCGACGCCTTCCCCCATACCCGCTTCAAGGGGATCATTCGCCGAGTGGCCGCCTATGTTCTCGATCGCGAAAAACAGGCACGTACGGTGGAAGTCGAAGTTGATTTTCGCAACCCGGCAGACGCAAAAAATATGCTGCCCGGCTACAGCGCAGATGTGGAAATCATTATCAAACGCCATGAAAACGTCCTGCGCATTCCCACCGAAGCATTACTGGAAAGTAAATGGATTTTTGTTCTGCGCGATGACAATACCATCGAGAAACGCAAAATCAAAACCGGCATGCATAACTGGAGTTACACTGAAGTGCTGTCCGGTCTCAAGGCGGGTGAGCGTATCGTGGTTTCGGTGGAACGCAAAGGGCTGAAAAACGGTGTCCGGGTTAAACCCGAATGAATCATGATCAAACTGCGCAATATTCACCGTAATTTTCAGGTCGGCGATCAGATCGTCCACGCCCTCGATGATATCAACCTCGATATTGCCTCGGGTGACTACGTTTCCATCATGGGGCCCTCAGGCTCCGGCAAGTCCACCCTGCTCAACCTTATGGGCCTGCTGGATCGCACCAGTTCCGGCCAGTACCTTCTCAACGGCCACGATGTCACCGGCCTCAGCGATGACCAGCAGGCCACAACTCGAAACCGCTATATCGGCTTCGTGTTTCAGGCCTTTCATCTAGTGCCAAGGCTGACAGCGGCTGAAAACGTGGAACTGCCCCTGATGCTGGCAGGTATCCCGATTGAAAAACGCCGTCCCCGGGTCGAACAGGCACTGCTCGAACTGGGCCTGGGTGACCGCAGTCATCACAAACCGGATCAGCTTTCCGGCGGCCAGCGCCAACGTGTCGCCATTGCCCGCGCCACTGTCACCGAACCCACGATGCTGCTGGCTGACGAACCTACTGGCAACCTGGATCAGCAATCCGGACAGGATGTGATCAGCACCCTCGAAGATCTCAACCAGCGCGGCATTACGCTTGTTGTCGTCACTCACGATGCTGCCATCGGCCAACGCGCCCGGCGACAGATTCACATGCTTGACGGGCGCATCGAACGACAATAACTCATGCACACCTCTACAGAGTAAAAGCTGAGGCATCCCCACAAAATAATGTCTAAAATTAAACAGATAAGAGAAATATCCGCGAATAAACGCCAATATTTTATGTTGATGTACCTCAGGCATAGCACACAACCACAAATGCTTTTGCCTTTATTGGCGTATATTCGCGTTCATTGGCGGACAGTTAAGTCTTTGGCTTTTAAAAAATATTCGTGGGGTTACCCCAGGCGCAAAATTTTTAACCTGGCAGATAGCCTGCCAACGAAATAAAAACAGTATGCAAATTCTGACCACTGATATCACCCACTTTGCCTGGCGCGCCCTGAAAGGCTACCCGGCACGCACCCTGCTGATGTTGCTGGCGATGGCCATTGGCGTGGCGGCGGTAATCATGCTCACGGCACTCGGAGAAGGCGCACGCCGGTATGTCACCGATCAATTTTCCTCTCTGGGCACCAACCTGATTATTGTGTTACCCGGTTATTCGGAAACAGCCGGCCTTAACCCCACGACGCTGATGGGGGAAACGCCGCGCGCGCTCACCCTTAATGATGCTCTGGCCCTCTTGCGCTCACAGCGGGTGCGACGCATAGCACCCATCAATGTAGGCTCGGTCAATGCCCGCTACAAGGGGCGCAGCCGCGAAGCCGTGATTATTGGCAGCAACCATGATCTGCTCGGCCTGCGCCACTGGCAGATGGCGCAGGGACAGTTTCTGCCACCGACTGATCTGGATCGCGCCACCTCGGTCTGCGTCATTGGCAAAAAGATCGCTGAAGAGCTGTTTGGTCCCGGACAGATACTGGGTGAATGGCTGCGTCTTGGTGATCGCCGTTTTCGGATTATCGGCATATTAGCCTCCGAAGGCCGTTCTATCGGCGTCGATGTACAGGACACCGTTATCATCCCGGTCGCCTCGGCCCAGCAACTGTTCAATACTGACTCGTTGTTTCGCATCCTCATCGAAGCCCGCAGTCGAGCCGGAATCAAGCCGGTCAAACAATTTGTCATCGACACCCTTAAGGCGCGTCATCAGGGTAAACGGGATGTAACAGTCATCACCCAGGATGCCGTACTGGCCACCTTCGATCGCATTCTCAGCGCGCTCACCTATGCCGTCGCCGGCATCGCGTCTATCAGCCTGGCCGTGGCCGGAATCCTGATCATGAATGTAATGCTGGTCGCCGTTTCCCAGCGTACTGCCGAAATCGGTCTGCTCAAGGCATTGGGTGCCGCCCCCCGGCAAATTATCGTCCTGATCATTGCCGAAGCAATTCTGCTTTCAGCCCTGGGTGCAGGAGCCGGGCTGCTGCTGGGCGAGATGGGCAATGCCGCTCTTCGTTACGCCTTTCCCAGCCTGCCCGCCTATACCCCGACCTGGGCGATAGTCTCCTCACTGGGCGTGGCACTGAGTGCCGGGTTATTGTTTTCACTGCTACCCGCTCGCCGCGCCGCCCGTCTGGACCCGGTACTGGCTCTGTCGGGCCGCTAGAATCAGGCTCATATTCTATGCTCGGTCGCGATTATTTAAAGCTCACCTTAAGCTCTCTCGGCAACCATCGACTGCGCAGTTTTCTCACAGCACTGGGTATCAGCGTTGGCATTGCAGCCGTAGTCCTGCTGACCTCCATTGGTGAAGGCATCCACCACTTTGTACTGGCCGAATTCACCCAGTTCGGCACCAACCTGGTCGCGATTAATCCCGGACGCGCCACCACCAGTGGTGCCAGCATGGGTATGTTTGGCAGCGAACGGCCTCTGAGCATCGACGATGCCAACGCACTGAGCCGCCTGCCCTATGCGCGTGCCGTAGTCCCCTTTGTACAGGGCAACGCCGAGGTAAAAGCCGGCAATCTGCACCGCCGCGCCTCGGTCTACGGCGTCGGCCCGGCCATGCCCGAAGCCTACCGCATGACGGTTAAATCCGGGCGCTTCCTGCCGGCCGATAATCCCGCTACAGCACGCGCTTTCGCCGTGCTGGGCAGTAAACTACGCAAAGAGTTATTCGCTGACGCTAACCCTCTGGGGCAACGCATTACTATTGGCGGCAGCCGCTATCGTGTGATTGGCGTGATGGAACCCAAAGGCACCGTACTGGGCTTTGATCTGGATGATACCGTTTACATCCCTGCCGCCCGCGGCATGGCATTATTCAACCGCAACAGCCTGTTTGAAATCGATGTACTATATAAGGAAAATACGCCGGTAAATGCTGTAGTCAAGGGCATTCGCCACACGCTCGAAGCCCGTCATGGCAAAAATGACGTCACCATCACCACCCAGCAACAGATGCTGGATGTGCTGGGCTCGGTGCTCAATGTGCTGACCTTCGCCGTTGCCGCCATCGGCGCTATTTCCCTGCTGGTGGGGGCGATTGGCATCATTACCATCATGACTATTGCAGTCAACGAGCGCACCCGTGAAATCGGTCTGCTCCGCGCTCTGGGTGCCCACCGTGGACAGATACTTGGCCTGTTTCTCGGTGAAGCCACTATCCTGGCCGCTATCGGCGGTTTCAGTGGACTGGTCTTCGGACTGGGTAGCGCCCAGCTACTCAACCTGCTCCTGCCCGCCTTGCCGGTACACACCCCCTGGCTCTATGTACTGCTGGCAGAAGTCAGCGCCATCCTCATTGGTCTGGGCGCTGGTGTTCTCCCCGCCCATCGCGCCGCCCGACTCGATCCGGTCGAAGCCCTGCGCGCCGAATAACCCTTTGTTTAATATATCTATACCCCTGATTAAAGTATTTTCCTCTGGAAACCGATAAATAATCCATCAAGGCAGGTTCTCTGGAAACCTGTCTTACCCAATTTTGAGTGATGCCGTGTTGAAAAACTGAACGGCCTGAACAAGCAGTGAGTCAAAATATGAAGAAAAACCTACCTGTAACCAATAATGAAAAAAACTTTGCCGATGATGCCAACCTCCTGTCCACCACCAATCTAAAAGGTACCATTACCTATGCCAGCCCTGACTTCATCGATATCAGCGGCTTTGATCGGGACGAGCTAATCGGTAAGAACCACAATGTAGTGCGCCATCCTGACATGCCGCCCGCCGCTTTTGATGATCTCTGGAAAACTATCAAGTCCGGCCACTCCTGGATGGGTGTCGTCAAAAACCGCTGCAAAAACGGGGATTACTACTGGGTCAATGCCTATGTCACTCCGATTATAAAAAACGGTGAAATCCGCGAATACCAGTCTGTTCGCAGCAAGGCCAGCCCCGATGAAATCAGCCATGCAAAAAAACTCTATGCCAGCATCAATGCCAACAAACCCCCTCGCTGGCTTACACACCCACCACTGAAATTTCGCTACAAATTGATCATCACGTTTTTACTGCTACAACTGGCCACCCTGAGTATACCGGTCATCAGTGGCAACCTGAGTCCATTGATGGCACTACTCAGCCTGCTTCCCGGTTTCGCCGTCGCATCGATTTTTCTTTACCGGGAAGTTCGTCCCCTGTGTCAAATATTTGCCCGGACCAGAAAAATTTTCAACAATCCGATTGCCCGTTATATCTTCACTGGCCGCCATGATGAAGCAGGACAGGTTATGCTCGCCCTGAAATACCTGGAAACAGAAACGGGCGGTGTCATCGGACGCATAGCCGACAACTCCAACGAGATTTCCAGCTATGCTGACAAACTCACCGACTCCATTGAACTAAACAAGGACAGCATCAATAACCAGCATTCAGAAACCGAACAGGTAGCCACCGCCATCACGGAAATGTCCGCCAGCATCCAGGAAGTGGCCGCCAACGCCCAGCTCACTGCTGAATCCGCCACCCAGGCTAATACCGAGGTCAGCAACAGCAAACAGGTGGTTAACCGCACTATGGACGCTATTCACAATCTGGCTCAGGACGTAGAACAGGCCAGTGAGGTCATCCAGGAGCTGGTTGAAGACAGCGAGAAAATCAGTAATGTCGTCAATGTGATCAGCGGTATCGCCGAGCAAACCAATCTACTGGCTCTTAATGCCGCCATCGAGGCCGCGCGTGCGGGGGAACAGGGTCGCGGCTTCGCCGTGGTCGCCGATGAGGTACGCACTCTGGCCAACCGCACCCATGACTCCACCCGCGAAATTCAGGACATGATCGACCACCTGCAAACGGGTACCCGACGAGCCGTTGAAGTTATGGAAAAGAGCCGCAGCCAGGCTGAAAACAGCGTCGAACGCGGCAAGGAAGCGGTCACCTCCCTGAACGCGATTACCGATGCCGTGGCTACCATCAATGACATGAGCACCCAGATAGCCGCCGCCGTGGAAGAGCAGAATGCGGTTGCCCATGAAGTCAGCCAGAACATCGTCAATATCCAGCAGACCTCGGAAATCAGTGTCGAGGGTATTCATACCAGCGAGGAAGCCAGCTGTGCCATGACCAAGCAGGCGCATGATCTGGAAGCGCTGGCGACACAATTCTGGGACAAGCGCCGAACCTGACCGCACTTCCGGTATAATTCAGATCTCGGCCAGCAGGTGCTCAATCATGCCCTCGGCCTGGGCCGCATAACCGCCCCCGAAGAGATTAAAGTGATTGAGGATATGGTAAAGATTGTAAAGCGTCCTGCGCACGGCATAGCCGCTATCCAGCGGCCAGGCTTCTTGATAAGCCACATAAAAAGCAGCCGGGAAGCCACCAAATAATTCGCTCATGGCAAGATCTGTTTCCCGATCACCATAGTACACGGCTGGATCGAAAATCACCGCCTCGCCCGTCGGGTTAAACGCATAGTTGCCGGACCACAGATCGCCATGTAACACCGAGGCCACCGGTTGATAGTTGCTGAACAGGCAATCAAAATCCTGCAACAGCCTTTCTCCCTTATCAAGTAGCCCACGGTCAGCACCATTTTCAGCCGCCCGTTGTAATTGAAACTCAAGCCGCCGTTCGCGCCAGAACTCAACCCAGTCACCAGTCGGGGTATTGATCTGGGTAGTCGAACCAATAGTATTGTCACAGCACCAGCCAAACTGTTGCTGCGTATACCGATGCATCTGCGCCAGTTGTCGACCGAAAGCCGCCATCGAACCCGCGCCCCCCAGTGATAGATTTTCCAGCACTAAAAAGGCCTGGCCATCGGCGATACCGCTGCATACCGGCACGGGAACCTTGATGGCATCCGTCCGTGCCAGCTCTTGCAAACCCGCCACTTCCGCCTCGAACATGGCGAGTGAGCTCGCCTGATTAAGCTTGACGAAATAGCACTTATCCTGCTGCCCTTTCAGGCGGTATGCCTGGTTAATGCAACCACCCGCTATAGCCTGCCGCGTTTCCAGTTTAAACGGTTCACCCCTGGCGGCTGAAATCTGCCGGGCAATGTGTGGCCATAATGCCATACCTGATTTGCCTCAAAAATAAATACTGCTATAACCGAAGCCGATAACGTATTTATGCTATCACTATTCAATTGTCCGGGTTTAGCCCTGTAAAATAGATTACAGATTGTAACTATTCAGCACTATTGCCGGAAGCCCTTAATATGTAGGTTGGCGCTGAGCAAGGCGGAACACCACAGGCCAGGCCTATCATTGAGTTAATTTTTGGGTTTCACCATAAAGATCATGGCTCAGCATCAACCTAGGCATGTTACCCATTGCATCGAATAACGTTAAGCTGAATAGTTACTACAGATTTTAATTACAGATTAGGATATAAACATTGATACGTTATTCCGACCATTTTAAAGCGCTCAGAAAACACTGATTTGCAGCGTTAGCATAAAAAAAGCATGCCTGACAAGCCTGTTACTGAATTTTTTTTCATTGTTATGCACAGTACCCATGGGAACAACAACTTAGCTGTCAAAAAACTGAAAAGAAAACAAATAACACTGATAAAATAATGTAAGTTATTGTTAATTATATTATTTCACGTGCGTACAAAAACTGCTCATTTTAACAATAGTGTAATATTCATCAGGTGTTGAGAGGTTTTACCCCATCTCATCCACAGAGTTATCCACAGTTTCTGTGGATAACACAGGAAACCAAGATCATACAAAGACTTAAGGTGTTTATTCCAGAATGATTCGACAAAACTGCGCTAACTTATCCCTTTATTTTCCCGTTTCAAGCCGGGTTTCACCCCTTGAGTAAACCTGCGTCTCCCCCAATACTGCGCATGGCCATTCCTGGCCCGCTGCGACGCATTTTTGATTACTTGCCACCTTCTGGTTGCTCACCGGCACAGCTGCACCCCGGTATGCGCCTGCGCGTACCCTTCGGCCGGCGATTCCTGGTAGGTGTGCTGCTGGACGTTGCCGATCACAGTGACATAGCAGAGAAAAAACTACGCCGGGCCGAGGCGCTACTGGACAACCAGCCCCTTCTGCCGCAGGAATTACTGGCGTTAATGCGCTGGGCCAGCAGCTATTACCAGCATTCCATCGGCGAGGTGATCCTTGGCAGCCTGCCCACCCTGCTGCGCCAGGGACAGGCCGCCCGGTCGAAAACAGAAACCTGCTGGCAGTTGAGCCCGGCGGGGCGGGAAATAGACTCGGACAGCCTCAAGCGAGCACCGAAACAGGCCGCCCTGCTACGGATTCTGCAACAACATCCCGCCGGGCTGGATGCGCCGTCACTGAACCGGCAACAACAAAACTGGCGTCCGAGCATGGCTCGTCTGCAACAAAAAGGCTGGGTAACAACACATGAACGTGAATCTGCTCTTACTCCGCCGATAAAAGCTGAACCTTCGAAAACAGCCGCACTGACGCTCAACCGGCACCAGCAGGCGGCGGTGGATGCTATCAGCACTCGCCTGGATTGCTACCAATGTTATTTGCTCAACGGCATCACTGGCAGCGGCAAAACCGAGGTTTATCTGCGGCTGATCCAGAAAGTTCTGGCCGCCGGCCGACAGGTACTGGTGCTGGCTCCCGAGATTGGCCTCACCCCCCAGCTAATCCAGCGTTTTCGCACATGTCTGGGACAATCACACAACGCACAGATTGCGCTACTGCACTCGGGGCTATCCAATCAGGCACGCTTGAACAACTGGCTAGCCTGCGCGGCCGGCAAGGCTGACGTATTGATAGGCACGCGTTCTGCGCTGTTCACACCGCTGCCCCGGCTGGGTCTGATCATTCTCGACGAAGAGCATGATCTCTCTTTCAAACAACAGGACAGCTTCCGCTACAACGCCCGCGATCTGGCCATCGTGCGGGCACAAAAAGCAGCCATTCCCATTATCCTGGGCTCAGCCACCCCCTCGCTGGAAAGTCTGCATAACGTCGCTCAACAACGCTCACAGATGCTGTTATTACCCGAACGTGCGGGTAACGCACAGCCGCCACAATTACGCCTGCTCGACATCCGCCACCAGAAGCTCGAACAGGGGCTTAGCGCTCAACTACTGAGCCGTGTACAGCAACATCTGGATGACGAGAGTCAGGTACTGTTATTTATCAACCGCCGGGGTTATGCCCCCGTGCTCATGTGCCATGACTGCGGCTGGCATGCCCGCTGCCTGCGCTGTGACGCACACATGACGGTTCATCATGGACAACAACAGTTGCGCTGCCATCATTGTGGTTCTCAGCGTCCGGTTAATCGGCACTGTCCGGACTGCAACGGCGACAGCCTGCATTTCATGGGAGCGGGAACCGAACGCGTGGAAGATACGCTGGCCACCCGCTTTCCCCATGTCCGGATCTTGCGTATCGATCGTGACAGTACCCGGCGCAAGGGCAGCCTCGACCAGATGCTGGCGGAAATCCAGCGTGGTGCACCGATAATTCTGATCGGCACCCAGATGCTAGCCAAGGGTCACCATTTTCCCAATGTCACCCTGGTCGGCATGCTTGATATTGATTACGGCCTGTTCAGCGCAGACTTCCGCGCCAGCGAACGCATGGGGCAGCTGCTTTTGCAGGTAGCTGGACGCGCAGGCCGCGCTGAACGTCCTGGTGAAGTTCTGATTCAGACACACCAGCCAGACAACCCCCTGCTGCATTTTCTGCTACGTCACGACTACCCTGGCTTCTCCCGAACCTTGCTCAAGGAACGCGCCGAAGCGCAACTCCCTCCCTATAATCATCTTGCCCTGTTGCGTGCCGAAAGCCCCGATGCCGAAACCGCCATGCAATTTTTACAACAGGCGAAACAGCAGGCCGCCCTCATCCAGCCGCAACTGCTGGCCTTTGGCCCCCTGCCCGCCCTTATGGAACGTCGCGCTGGACGTTTCCGCGCCCAGCTCCTGTTCCAGCATCATCAACGGGGAGAATTGCAACAGTGGCTAGCAAGCCTCATGTTGCAACTGGAAAACATGAAAAACGCGCGCAAGGTACGCTGGTCAATCGACGTGGATCCGATGGAAATGTACTAATCGTTAAAAGACCGGGGCAACCCTGGAAAAACAGGCCTCACAGAATGCACATACCCGAGCCCCGGTGCCCCGATTAATCCGCCTGAGGATGAGGCTCCAGCCAGATAGCCAGCCAGCGACTTTGCGGGTTGGCTTCCAGAGCAATTTTCAGACTCATGGTCAGGGGTACAGATAGCAGCATCCCCACCGGCCCCAGCAGCCAACCCCAGAAAATCAAAGACAGGAACACCACCAGGGTAGAAAGGCCGATACCCCGTCCAAGCAAACGTGGCTCGACAAAGTTGCCGATGATGAAATTCACCAGCAAATAGACCAGGGCGGTGACACCAGCAGCGCCTATGCCCAGCTGGATCAAGGCAAGCAAAATAGCCGGTACCGCAGCGATGATCGAACCGATATTGGGGATAAAGTTGAGTAAAAAAGCAAGGAAGCCCCAGAGTACAGGGTAATCCACACCAATGGCCATCAGAGCAAGCGCAACAATAATAGCCGTGGCCAGACTGACCAGCGACTTGATCGCAATATAATGATTGACGCCCGAAATAAAACGTCTGAAACGAGCCATGGATTTTTCAGTATCGCCGGTCATTGCATGCAGCTTGGCGACAAAACTGGCGCTTTCCAACAAAATAAAAACCACCGTCAACAGGATCAAAAAGGTGTTGCTCAGCACCTGACCCAAGCCGCCCAGCAGAGCCTTTACCAACTGCATGGCCGCCGCCGGATTGATAATACTTTCGAGATTCAGGCTTGAAGTATCCATCCCCAGTTTCTGCAGAGCCACCAACAAGGTCTGGGTCAACACATGCAGGCGATCCTGATACTGGGGTAGAGAACGGCTGAAATCGCTAAGTGAGCTACCCACGAACAGGGCGGTAAGAAAGAAGGCAATAACCAGACTGATGATCACAATAAGCACCGCAAACGTCGGTGGCACTTTGTGTCGAGTCAGCCAGGCCATAGGCGATCGGCAAGCCACAGCAATAAAAACCGATAACAGAAAAGGCACTAGAATCGGCGCTATGGCACGCATACCGGCAACGATAACCACCAGTGCGGCAAGCGCCAGCAGCAGCAAGATCAGGGGTTGTTTTTGCCTGTCATCAGGCAGGATTTCTGACATTTCTATCTCCAGCCATCTTCACCATGCTGGAGTGTAACTGATGCTGAAGTATGAAAGCCACGGCCCGTCGAAAATCGCTCTTGATTTCAGTTGTGGGCGTTAATATCTGCAATCCTGAGCATGTTTTTCTACCAGGATAGCAACAGGATATTCGTCGTTGCATAAGTATTTACATCATAGCCCCACTCCTCTCGGGCAGGGGAGCTGAGAGGGCTGAGGGGATAAAATACAGGCCAATACTTATGCAACGATAAATAGCGTGGAAGATAAACGAAATGGTGCGCCTGACAGGAGTCGAACCTGTGACCCCCGCCTTCGGAGGGCGGTACTCTATCCAGCTGAGCTACAGGCGCATGTTTTTAAACGGTGGTTGATTGTAACGCGATGGGCAGGGTTCGTCTAATTAGAGGCATCGATCAATAAAGCATGATCTTGCCCTGTACCGGAAACACTCTTTTGGAACTTTCATTCAGTTTCTGAACTCCGGCTCCAATCCTCACCTATCCCCCCTCTTTTGTAGTAATATCCCGGCTGAACTCTATTCGACATCTCCCTGACTATATAAAGACGCTACATTGAAACAGCAAATCAAGATCTTGCTCCAGCAGGCGCTGGATAACCTCAAGCAAGCAGGCAATCTGCCTGCCGATACCGATACCGCCATTCAGGTCGAACGCACCCGCGATCCTTCTCATGGCGACTTTGCCAGCAATCTGGCTATGATGCTGGCTAAAGCGGCGCGCAAAAAACCGCGTGATATTGCCGATGATCTAATCACCGCACTGCCAGCTTCTGACCATGTTATCAAGGTCGAAATTGCCGGGCCGGGCTTTATCAATTTCCATCTAAGTCCGCAGGCTTTTCAGGCTGTGGTTCCGGGCATTCTTGAAGCGGGAGAACACTATGGCCGCACTAATCTGGGTGCGGGTAAACGGGTGCAGGTGGAGTTTGTATCCGCCAACCCTACCGGCCCCCTGCATGTCGGTCACGGCCGTGGCGCGGCTTACGGCGCAACCGTGGCCGATCTGCTGGAGGCCATGGGTTTTGATGTTCAGCGCGAATATTATGTCAACGATGCCGGGCGGCAGATGGACATTCTCGCCGCTAGCGTCTGGCTGCGCTATCTGGAACTGGCAGGAGAAGAGCTGCCCTTTCCCGTCAATGCTTACAAGGGTGATTATGTCTGGGATGTCGCCGCCAAACTGCACCGCGAAAACGGCGACCGCCTGCGCCATGCCTGGGCCGAGGTTGCCGCGCCATTACCTGCCGACGAAAGTGACGGCGGTAACAAGGAAAAATACATCGATGCGCTTATCGCCCAGGCCAAAACCCTGCTCGGCACAGATAACTACCGCTTCGTATTCGACACCGGACTCGACTATATACTTGCGGATATTCGCGATGATCTCTCACATTTCAATGTTAATTACGAAAAATGGTTCTCCGAGCGCTCCCTGACGGAGAGCGGCGCAGTCAACCGTGCAGTCGAACGACTGGAAAAAAGCGGCCATGTCTATGAAAAAGAGGGGGCTAAATGGTTCCGCTCTGCTGGCTTTGGCGACGAAAAGGATCGGGTGCTGGTGCGTAACAATGGCCAGACCACTTATTTTGCCTCCGACATCGCGTATCACATGGACAAGCTGAAACGTGGATTCGAGCAGGTTATCGATATCTGGGGTGCCGATCACCACGGATACGTGCCGCGAGTAAAGGCTGCCATACAGGCGCTGGGCGACGATCCTGACAAACTGGACGTATTGCTGGTGCAGTTCGCGGTGCTCTATCGCGGCGGTAAAAAAATGCAAATGTCCACCCGCTCGGGTCAGTTTGTTACCCTGCGCCAGTTGCGCAAGGAAGTAGGCAGTGACGCGGCTCGCTTTTTCTACGTCATGCGTAAATGTGAACAGCACATGGACTTTGATCTGGATCTGGCCAAGTCCCGCTCCAATGACAATCCCTTATATTATATACAGTACGCGCATGCACGGATCTGTAGCGTATTTCGTCAACTTGAAGAAAAGAAGCTGTCCTATGATCAGGCTGGCGGCCTGCAACAACTGGCCAGGCTCACCGAAAAACACGAGCAGGCCTTGCTCTCAAATTTGAGCCGTTATCCGGAGGTACTGGAAGCGGCCGCGCTGAATCACGCACCACACCAGCTCGCCCATTACCTGCGTGAACTGGCTAACGACTATCATACCTATTATAACGCTCACCAGTTTCTGGTGGAGGATATCGATCTGCGCGAGGCGCGCCTGGCCCTGATCCAGTCTGTAAAGCAGGTGATCGCAAATGGTCTGGAACTGCTGGGTGTATCAGCACCCGAAAGTATGTAAGGACGTGACCCCTTAATGCCAAAAGATTACGCCAAAACACCCAAGCCTGAAAGCCCACGCGCCCTGCCCGGCTGGGTCTGGATGCTCAGTGGACTCACCATTGGTCTGTTTATCGCCCTGTTGGTTTATATCAATAACAATACGGCGAAGGATCATAAAACCAATATTTCTACCACCCTAAACAGGATGATCGACGAGGGCAGCAGGGCCGCCCGTGCAGCGAAGAAAAAAACCAAAGCCAAGGTGGCCAAGGCAATCCGTGAAGCCCGACCAAAGTTTGACTTCTATACTATTCTGCCCGAACTGGAAGTCGCTATTCCCGAAGAGGAACTGATTAAGAAAGCCCGTTCGAACAAAAAAATGCCCCGCAGGAAAAGCGACAGCCGCTATATTCTGCAGGCCGGTTCCTTTCGTAACCCGGCCCAGGCGGATCATCTAAAGGCTCAACTGGCCATGCAGGGTATCGTTGCTAATATTCAGTCGGTACAAATCAATCCCAACGATACCTGGTATCGCGTTCGCATCGGTCCCCTGCATGATATCGCCAGTGTCAACCGCACACGCAAACGCCTGCGGGAAAACAACATTGCCTCCATCGTGGTCAGGGAGAAAAAATAATTCCGGCCAGATACCTGGCTGAAAGAGCCTGATTTTCGTGCCTTATCAGGCTCGGCTAAAACCGCTTGAGAGTACTTCGTTCTTGAGCCAGAAAAGAATAGTCACCTGGCTGTCACATATTTTCATAGCAAGCAATATTTTAGATTATAAAGGGACATGGCTCAGATTGACGGATGCAATCTGATACTGAGGTGGATTCTGTTTTTTTACTGATTAATCCAGATTACTACTTAACTGCAAGCCCGTACTTACACCTTTGTCCAATACCGGGTGATCCGGCATGGCATACAGTACCAGCCCAAGACAGGAAATCAGAAAAAACAACAGGACATACTTTTTTAGTGCTTCAATCATTTCCATGCTCCTTTCAACTTCACTGCGTATCTCACCTTTTGCCGTTCAGAGGGGAAGAAGAAAGTACGCCTGTTAGCAACAGGCGTCTATAAGACTTTGGATATAATTGACAGGCACGTCTGTTCAAATCCAGATAAAGTATAGTTCCAGTTTTTTACGAAATTGTGTCAACAGGCTTGAACAGGATTATTTTTTTAACAATCTATACACTAAAATAAAGGGTTTTCGATACGATAAGTTTCATGCACTTTGCTGGCATGCCCCATCACAATATCGAATAAAGATAAACATTCAAGGATAAAGGCTAACTAAAGTTATAATGCTTTGATACGGCCTCGGTAATTTTCCAGTGACAGCGCATACCGGCAGGAAAAATAACCAGATCGCCTTCCCCCATTTCCACCGGCTCGCCCCCGTCGGGTGTAACGATAGCCTGACCATCGATAAAGTAACAGGTCTCGCTCTTATCATAGGTCCAGTCAAATTCGGATACATCCTTGTCCCACTCCGGCCATTCATACACCCCCATAATTTCCAGTTTGGCTGGTGAAGCCTTATGTTCTACCAATATTTGTGTCATCACGTCATCCCGTGGATTAGTTCTATTAAGGAGGTTAAGTCTGTAAATAGCTGTAACCTGATATACCTGACAACAGTGTTTCCAGACAGTCCTGCTTTTCCTGTTCACTCAAGTCAGCGACGGCTATTTTAGCATGATAGTTCTGTATCAGATCATCGTGATCAAAATTCACATAACGCAACAGATCATCGACGCTGTCACCGCGGCAAGGCTGATCCAGGCGATAGCCATCCTTACTTAATCTGATATGTAGCGAATCGGTATCACCGAACAGGTTATGCATGTCACCGAGAATTTCCTGATACGCCCCCACCAGGAAAATCCCCAGCAGATAAGGCTCGCCGGCTTTCCATTCATGCAAGGGCAGGCTGGCCTCGATGCCTTCCGCCTCGACGTACTCATTGATACGACCATCAGAATCACAGGTAATATCTTCAATCACACCTCGACGAGAGGGTTTTTCCTGCAAACGGTGCAGCGGCATGACAGGAAAAATCTGACCAATGCCCCAGGCATCGGGAATCGACTGGAACAGCGAAAAGTTACAGAAATACTTGTCCGCCAGTTTTTTATTCAGCGTATCCAGTACCTGCCGATGGCTGCGTTGCAGTGGGCTGAGGCACGTTCGGATATGCTGACAACAGGCAAAATAGAGCGCCTCGGATGTAGCCCGTTGTGCCAGATCAAGTATGCCATGGGTATACAGGGTCTGTGCCTCGCCCAGCCAATAACGCACATCATGCCATGCTTCGATAGCCGCATGACTGCTAACACCACCACCAACCAGCAAATGATGAAGCTGCCCCAGCTCCTGCAATGCCGTCGGCACATCCCCGCTGATATCCGGCAACGCCGCCGCGTTCTCCTCCGATATCTGTTCGGTATTAATAACATTGGTTACCAACACTGCATGGTGAGCCGTCATGGCCCGCCCTGACTCCGTCATAACCTGTGGATGTGGTAGATCCTGCTGCTCGCAGATTTCTTTCAAAGCATGCACGACATGGCGGGCATAACTGTCAAGAGTGTAATTCATGGAATAGGCGCGACGGGAATGACTGCCCTCATAGTCCACACCTACCCCCCCCCTACATCCACGCAATCAATGGCGGCCCCCAAACGATGCAACTCGGCATAATAACGGGCACACTCCTGCATGCCGCACTGGATATCGCGAATATTCGCCAATTGTGATCCCAGATGGAAATGCAGCATTTGCAGACAATCAAGTTTTCCGGCCTCGCGTAGCCGCGCCAGCATCGTCAACACCTGGGCGGCAGACAGGCCAAACTTGGATTTCTCCCCACCGGTATTCTGCCATTTCCCTTCACCAATGGAGGCCAGGCGCACACGCAGCCCCAGACGTGGCTGAACCTTCAAGGCGGCAGCCTGCTCCAGCACCTGTTCCAGCTCAGAGAGTTTTTCAATCACCAGATAGATCCGCTGACCCAGCTTCTGGCCTGTCAGCGCCAGGCGGATATACTCCTGATCCTTGTAGCCGTTGCAGACAATCGTTTGATCGGTCTGCGCTGAAATGCCCAGCACCGCCATCAGCTCCGACTTACTGCCGGCTTCCAGCCCCACTGGCTCATTGCTGGCCAACAGCTCGTTCAGCACACTGCGCTGCTGATTGACCTTGATCGGATATATCGCCGTATAGTCTCCACGGTAAGCCTCGTCCTTGATTGCAGTGGAAAAAGCGTTGGCAAGGCTATGCACTCGATGCTGTAGAATATCGCTGAAACGCAACAACAGGGGTAAACGATGGCCTTCGGCCAGCGCCGCCTGCACAACCTCATATATATCGATGCTGCGTTGCCGTTCCTGTGTTGGATAGACCTGTAAATGACCCTCTGCATTGATATCAAAATAACCGGCACCCCAGTTATCCACGTTATAGAGTGTTTGTGATTTTTGGGTGCTCCAGTTGTTCATAAAAAAGAAGATACAAGAGACCAGGGAAAAGATACAGGCAGATGTGTACTCTATCGCATCTATCTTGTATCTTTACCCCTGTCTTTTTGCTCCCGCTATCTAAATTATGCCCATCAACCTCACAGACTGGTTCACCGAGGCCATCGATGAAACCGGCACCGCTTTTTCACTCAAACTGAAAAGTAAACTTCACGAAGAACAAACGCCGTATCAGAAAATCGAGATTTTTGACACACAAACCTTCGGTAAATTAATGGTTATCGATGGCTGCACCATGGTCTCGAGTCGGGATAATTTTCTTTACCATGAAATGATGGCCCACCCCGCGCTGTTTACCCATGCTGCCCCTCGCCATGTGCTGATTATCGGCGGTGGCGACTGCGGCACCCTGCGCGAAGTATTGAAACACCCACAGATAGAACAGGCCTGGCAGGTGGATATCGACGAGCGTGTTACCCGTCTGTCCGAAAAATATTTTCCCGAACTGTGTGAATCGAATCAGGATCCCCGCGCCAGACTACACTTCAGTGATGGTATCAAATGGCTGCGCGAGGTCGGGCATGGCAGTCTGGATGTAATTATCGTTGACAGTACCGATCCCGTCGGCCCCGGTGAAGTACTGTTTAGCCAGGAATTTTACCACTCTTGCCGCCGCGCCTTAGGCCACGATGGTATTCTGGTGCAGCAAAGCGAATCCCCCTTCCTGCATCAGGACATTTTGCATAATATGTATCAACGCATGCAGGCCGCCGGCTTCAGCCGACAGGCCAGCCTGAATTTTCCACAGCCGATTTATCCCTCCGGCTGGTGGAGCGCCACCCTCGCCAGTAACCTGGAGCTTCAGCATTTTCGGGAACAGGATGTACGACAAAAAACATTTGACTGCCGCTATTACAATGTCGGAATTCATAAAGGCGCATTGGCGGTTCCGGAGTTTATGAAAAAAGCAGGGGCGTAATCCCCAATCGCTGTCCAGCTTACGTTATTCGAGGAAATAGCTAACATATGTAGGTTGCTGCTGAGCAACGCGAAACCCAACATTCCAGGCATGCCCTTGACTTGATTGTCGGGCTTCGCCATAAAGATCATGGCTCAGCACCAACCTATATACAATCTCCCAGGCAATGGTGCTGAACAGTTACTGAGACAAGGACAGCGTTTTTTCTTTGTGTTTTGTCTCTGATTAGCCTACTTACACCACCGGCTGATCTTGCTTTTTAAATTGGCCTCGGCGCGACTACGCTGGCTACCGGAAAGATAGATTCGCTTGCCTTTTTTATCCAGATTATAAAGTGCGCCGGCACGCTGGTAGTTTTTAAGTTGATCCCGTGCCAGAATGCAATTGTGTCGACGATATGCTTCCTGTTGCTTTTTTTGAGCCTGGGCATCGTTGCGTAGCTTGCGCTCTTCATCAAAGGCACGCAGCAGGTGATTACGTTTCTGCTTGCGCTGCTGCAACGTAATGGTGGCCGCCTGCGGCACCGATCCGCGCAAATGCATTTCCTTTGCCACATACCTCTTGTCTGGTGTCTTCTCGCTATAATGCACCTGGCCATTGTCATCCACCCATTTATAAATTTGAGCCTGTACCACTGACAGACTAATAATAAACAAGCCGATTAAATACAGTAATTTTTTCTTCATTATCGCTCTCTGATATAAAGCCTAAAGCCGTTTCTATTTTGTCCCCGAATTCGTCAGCCGATAAAGACTCAGACGCTGACGCCCGTCAAACAGGCGGCGAGCACCCAGCCAGGTGGCTATCATAGTTGCAAATCCAGTCCCTGAGGCAATCATGAACATGATTAGAATCTGGTACTTGACCGCTTCCAGAGGCGGCGTACCGGAAAGAATCTGGCCGGTCATCATGCCCGGCAGGCTGACAATACCGGCTGCCGCCATGGCATTGATAATCGGCAACATACCCGTACGCAAGCTGTCCCGGCTAATATCACGAATAGCCTCTGACCATTCCTGTCCCAGGCTCAAACGCGTTTCTATCACTGCGCGCTGCTGCCAGGCGCTGGAAGTTAGCCTGTCCAGCGCCAATGCCACACCGTTCATGGTATTGCCCAGCATCATGCCTAACAGCGGAATGGAATACTGTGGCAGATACCAGGGATCGGTCCCAATCACCACCAGCAAGGCAAATATGGCCGTGGCGAAGGAGGACACGAACATGGACAGCGTACCCAGACCATAGCCCCACCAGCCACGAAATGCCCGTTGCTGGCGCTGCATGACTTCCCATCCGGCAACAGCCAGCATCACCAGAGCCATCAGGCTGATCCACAGCAGATTGCTACTGGCAAACAGCGTTTTCAGCACTACCCCCACCAGCAATAATTGAACCGTTGTTCTCGTAGCTGAGAGTATGATCTGCCGCTCAAGTCGCAAGCGTATGACAAATGACAGTGCCGCCAGCAATAACACCAGTAATGCGGCTATACCGAGATCCAGCATGCTCAGATGAATCACGCTCATACGACCAACTCCTGCAATTGTTTATTCTCAAGCCGCAGTTGCCGAACCGTCATCCGTCCAAGCTGGGCCGGATCATGGCTCACCCACAATACTGGCACTTCGTGCTCATACCGATAACGGTCAATCAGTGTTTCCACCCGTCTGACATTCTCCGGATCCAGACTGGCCGTCGGTTCATCCAGTAACAGAACCTGTGGCTGATTAGCCAGCAGACGCGACAGCGCCAGGCGCTGCTTTTCACCTGACGAACAGCGCGACAGCTGCCAGTCGAAGACTGCTTCATCAAAGCCCAGAGCCTCCATCATCGTGCGATCATACCTGACAAAGTGATCGCCCACCCGATCTGACCACCAGTGACTCTCCGCCAGTAACAGCCCCACCCGACGCCGCCATTGAGCCGGGTCGATCTGATCACAGTCCTTGCCATCAAGCGTGACTTGCCCGCCGTGCGGAATCAAATCGGCAATCGCACGTAACAGCAACGACTTGCCTTCACCGGAAGGCCCACTCAGACCCACACATTCACTGGCTTGCAGGGCAAAACTGACAAGCTGGATATCCAGTACGGTCAGATCATTAACACTTAATGTACTCATCGGCATAGATTACAAGAACATGGCAGGATTTCAATGCAAAGAAATTATTATATGGAGGTTGGCTTACCGAAACGACATGATTTTCTGTGTTCAGAATATCCTGCCTTCTCCCCTCAAGGGAAGAAGGCGCAAACAATCATACCGCCTAAAGGCGTGGGATTTTAAATTCCCTATTTAAAGACTTTAAAGACCACGGCATCCTTTGTGACGAAAATACTCTTTTAATTCGTGCATAAAAAACGGGCGCATACAGCGCCCGTTTTCTATGGTTTTGACAATGCGGCCTTATTTGCCGGAACCCCGTGGACCAGTGAATTCCGGATAGGCTTCCATACCACACTCGACCAGATCCACGCCTTTGAACTCTTCTTCTTCAGTAACACGAAGCCCCATCACGACTTTGATAGCGAGCCAGGTCACAAAGCTGGCAGCAAAGACCCAAATCATAATCGTCAGCAAACCGGCGATCTGCCCGCCAAAACTTGCCTTGTCATTAGTTAACGGCACCGCCAACAAACCCCATATTCCCACCACACCGTGGACAGAAATTGCACCCACCGGATCATCGATCTTCATACGATCGAAGGTAAGAATAGAGAAAACCACAATCACACCACCAATTATACCGATGACAGTTGCCATCAGTGGAGTCGGCGTATCCGGCCCTGCCGTAATCGCGACCAGACCCGCTAGCGCGCCGTTCAGAGCCATAGTCAAATCTGCCTTGCCAAACAGCATGCGAGCAACGATCAATGCTGCAATCACACCGCCCGCTGCGGCTGCATTGGTATTCAGAAATACCATAGCAACAGTATTGGCACTGGCAATATCACCCAGTTTCAAAACCGAACCACCATTGAACCCGAACCAGCCCATCCAGAGAATGAATGTACCCAGGGTTGCCATCGGCAAATTGGCACCCGGAAAAGCATTGACCCGACCATTTTTGCCGTATTTTCCTTTGCGCGGTCCCAGCAGCAAAACACCCGCCAAGGCTGCCGACGCACCAGCCAGATGTACGACACCAGAACCCGCAAAGTCAGAGAAACCAAGGTCGCGTGTCAGATTGAACATACCGAAAACCGAACCGTGACCCCAGGTCCAGTGACCTTCCATAGGATAAATGAATGCTGTCATAATCACAGCAAAGGCAAGGAATGCCCACAGCTTCATGCGCTCAGCAACCGCACCGGAAACGATCGACATGGCGGTGGCAACGAATACGACCTGGAAAAAAAAGTTTGCGGCACCTGCATGAACCGATGCACCGTCAAAACCATTTTTGGCGGATGCCGCCAGGGCATTTTTGACCAGACCTTCACCGCCGTTGATGCCGGCAAGTAAAAAGCCGTTGCCGTACATAAGATGATAGCCCACTATCAAATAGGCAGTACAGGCAATAGCATACAAGACCACGTTCTTGGTCAGAATTTCAGTTGTATTTTTAGCGCGGACAAGGCCGGCTTCGAGCATGGCAAAACCCGCTGCCATCCACATAACCAGGGCTCCCATTACCAGAAGGTAAAAGGTATCCATAGCATACTGCAATTGAAAAATTTGATTTTCCATTATTAATTTCCCCAGACCTACAAAGCGTCTTCGCCCGATTCACCCGTACGAATACGCACCGTCTGCTCAATCGCGAAGACAAAAATTTTGCCGTCGCCAATTTTACCAGAATTGGCCGCTTTGGAAATGCCTTCGATAACCTGATCTACCAAATCCTCCCTGACTATTGCCTCAACCTTTACCTTGGGTAAAAAATCAACAACATATTCCGCGCCACGATAAAGTTCAGTGTGACCCTTTTGACGTCCAAAACCCTTGACTTCTGTGACTGTAATTCCCTGCACCCCAATCTCGGACAACGCTTCACGCACATCATCAAGCTTGAAAGGTTTGATGATTGCCATAACCATTTTCATATGAATTACCCCTGAAAAATGAACCTGCCTGAAACCAGGCAGGTTCATTACTAACCCGCCGAAAACAGCCTAGAACTTGTAAATTGCTTCAAATGCCAGTGTGTTCTGCGTCTTGCGCATAGTGCCATTATCCTGCGCAAAAAATGCTTTATCCGATGAATCCCTGCGCACTTCACCTCGCAACTCGACGTTCTTGCTGGACGTATAGGCCAGGGTCAGTGTTGCTTCCTTCCATTTCTGTACTGAACCGGTACGATAACCATCCTTATCATCAAAGGATTCAATACGCGCGGCTGTACGCCACTTGCTCGATACAACATAGTTGGCATAAAACGCAGCACCCGACCATGTGGCCTTGCTGTTGCCCCCGACTGCATTTTCCTGGCTGCCGGAATCAATATTGAGGACAAAAGACAGATTATCAGACGCATTCAGCGTTGCGACAATATCCAGTAACGTACGATTACCCTGTGGACCTGTCGTACCATAACCATTGACTTGCTCGTCACCGCTCATAGTCTGCACACTGACATTCCAGACATCAGAAGGCGCATAGCTGGCATGCAATTCAAGCGACTTGCTCTTGTTATCATCCTTGAGGTTATCCCAGCCATTGTTGATGCCCGCGATAAAAGACCAGGCACCACCGTTTGCGTAGCTGACACGTACGCCGGTGTGGGTGAAAGGAATCGCATAACCAAAAAGAATGGAGCGCGAGAAATTCAGGTTATCCTTGCTTTCGATGACTTCTGCCCCGTCCAGAGTCGCAAACTTACCAAACATGACTGAACTGTTGCCACTGGCATAATTGACATAGGCCTGTTGCACATCGAACTCATCCGTATTGCCCGTTCCCCCGGAGGCCGTAACATCCGCGTCCGGACCTGCATTCAGCACTACAGCCCCACCGAAGCCCTTGGTCGGCAGCTTGCTGATAGATAAGCCCAGCATATTGACATTAAACGAGTTGGGCTGGGTATCAAAGATTCTGCCCGTTGTTTTGCCCTGCGCGCTATACGTATAAGAGGTATCCACATAACCGCTGACATTGATTCCAGACGCATCCAGCACCTCGCCCAGCGTCGGTGTGGCCGCGTTTGCCCATACCGGAACCATAGCCAGGGAGCCGGAAATAAGCCACCGTGTCATCATTTTCATAATCGTTTTCTTCCCAAAAGTTGTCAGAATTAATAAACCATTTTACTTCCCACAAATCATTGCGGGTACTTAGGCACCCGTATTGCACACGCCATGCCAGCAACAGATAATGTTATCTTTCAATGATTTGACAGGCATGCTTCCAGTAGGCGCACCTTTTTTGTGCACCATCAGGCATCATATCCAGAGGGGGCGCACCACTTCTGTGCGCAAAAATATCTCAGCCCACCGCGGCAATTCACTGCATTTGCAATAAAGATAAAGCCGGGATTAGAGATCAAAAGCATGAGACCAAGATGCAACAAGATAAATATCCCCTGCGCTGCCCGGTCTGGACTTGTTGTTCTTATCGAGCGAAAAAGTAAACTCACCTTTGGTAATGGCCGCCCTGACGTGGAAATAGCTTTCATAGGCAGGATCATCAAACTGATACGTGCCCACCAATAGCGTCAGCGACAGCCCCTTTTTTAGTTCCAGTTCCGTTGCTGCACTTATATAAATGTCATTAGGCCGACTGGTTCCCTGCTTGCTTAAAGTCAAGGCGGCCTGCAGCGTCATAACACTGAAATCCATGTTCAGGTATGCCTCGGTGGTATCCTGATAATTACCCCCCCCCGGATAGTTATACATAATCAGGCCAGCATCATATTTGGTTGATTTTATCTTGCCGCTGTAACCACCATAAAAATCCAGCTCATAATCGCCCCCTGCCATGCTGGAACTCCAAACGCCGGCATGCTGCCCTTCCTTGCGGTGGTAGTCCACGCCACCCGAAACCGCCGCCAAATTATTTGAACGGCTCACGCCACGCCAGATGTAGTTCGAGGCTGCACCAAAATTGGCGCTCAACTGATAATCATCCTGCGCAGCATAGGACGGGCTGGCCAGCAGACTACCGGTAACGAGTAAACTGGCAAGCAGGTATTTGCTGTATTGCATAATAGGAATTCCCCCTCTTGGGTCATAAAAACAGGTTTGGGCTATGTTATCAAAAAGCAACTCACACTATAATGATTAAAACAGCAAAGGTATCAACAATGATGAAAAATGATAATCTCGACGGCATGATTGATCGCATTATATCCGGCCTGCCAACGGGGCTGAGTACACTTGGCCGGGATCTGGAACAAAATGTTCGCGCCGCCGTTAAAAGCGCTTTGCGAAAAATGGATCTGGTTACGCGGGAGGAGTTTGATATACAACATGACGTTTTGATCCGTACCCGGAGTCGGCTGGAGGCACTGGAAAAACAGGTGGCAAAGCTGGAAGGAAAAGAAAGTGAAGACTAAGAAACAGATACATCTGATTTTTTAAGACTTGACCCTGCGGCCTTACAGGGGCATTAATAGGCATCGATAAGGAATTAATCTGGCAGGCCATACACGGTATTAACCCGCTTCGCCGCCATTAACGAAATTTCCAGGGAATGGAATGCTATGTCTCTTGCCACTGTCTATAGCCGCGCACAATGCGGCATTCAGGCTCCACTGGTTCACGTTGAAACCCATCTGGCCAATGGTCTGCCCGCGCTGTCTATCGTCGGCCTGCCTGACACCGAGGTCAAGGAAAGCAAAGATCGCGTCCGTGCCGCCCTGCTCAACAGCCATTTTGAATTTCCCGCCCGGCGCATCACCATCAACCTTGCGCCGGCCGATCTGCCCAAGGGCAGTGGCCGTTTCGATCTGGCCATAGCGCTCGGTATCCTTGCCGCTTCAGGGCAAATTCCACAATCACAACTCGCTGACTACGAATTTTTTGGTGAACTGGCCTTGTCCGGTGAACTTCGTCCGGTACGTGGCATGCTGCCGGCAGCACTTCACACCCGCAACATGCAGCGCAAGCTGGTCCTGCCCTGTGACAATGCCGACGAGGCTGTGCTGATTTCAGGCCTGGAGATTATTCCAGCTCATCACCTGCTGGATGTCTGTGCTCACCTCACAGGTCAGCAAACGCTCACTTTTTATCCATCGGTACGCGGAACAGATTCCATTCAGTACCCGGATCTGGCCGATGTTAAAGCTCAGCCCCATGCCAGACGCGCACTTGAGATCGCCGCCGCAGGTGGACACAGCCTATTGATGAGCGGCCCTCCGGGAGCCGGTAAAACCATGCTCGCCAGCCGTCTGCCCGGGATTATGCCCAGCATGGAGGAGGACGAAGCAATACAGAGCGCAACCGTCTATTCCGTCAGCTCCCAGGGCTTTTCTGTCAGCAACTGGAAACAACGCCCCTTTCGCGCCCCGCACCACACCGCTTCTGCGGTCGCCCTGGTCGGTGGTGGCAGTCAACCCCGGCCGGGGGAAATTTCACTTGCACACAATGGCGTGCTGTTCCTGGATGAATTGCCGGAATTTGATCGCCGGGTGCTGGAAGTGCTGCGGGAACCGCTGGAATCCGGCCTGATCACGATCTCACGCGCGGCACATCAGGCCGAATTCCCGGCCCGCTTCCAGCTGGTCACCGCCATGAACCCCTGCCCCTGCGGCTATCATGGCCAGAACGATGGACGCTGCCGCTGTAGTCCTGAACGTATTCAGCGTTATCAAAATAAAATATCGGGTCCCCTGCTGGATCGTATCGATATGCATATCGAAGTGCCTGCCGTGCCCCTGGCTGCTCTGAAAAAAGCCAGTCATGAGGAAAACAGCGCAACCGTTCGCAGTCGGGTACAACAGGCAAGGGAACGTCAACTCAAACGCAGCCCATTCCCTAATAATTATCTGGATAATCAGGCCATCGAAACCTTCTGCCCTATCAACCAGGCCGGAGAGGCTCTGATTGAACGGGCCAGTCAGCGACTGAATCTGTCCGCCCGTGCCTACCATCGCATTCTGAAAGTAGCCCGTACTATCGCTGATCTGGCAGAAACAGAAGAAATCCAGCCGCCACACCTGGCTGAAGCTATCGGTTACCGGTATGCCCCCCTGGCCGATTCAGTAGCCCCCGGCCTCACCGTCAAACAACACATCTTCACCAAAAAACATCCATAGCAACCGGGCAAAAACTTCCGGTGCAATAACCGTATGTTTATTACCACTATCCATCATTCCCTTACGCAAACTTTGACGTACTTCGGCATTCCCGGTTAGATCAAAAATAATATCGACACTTTCCCCCATCTTGATAACTTCAGTAGCATCCTCATAAACGGGTACGCCATTCTGTGAAAAACCCAGCGCAACAGGCGAACCTGTATGATGATGCGCCACTGCAACGATCTCTATCGGCCGCTGACCTTCCTGGATTTGCTCAAGAAAATGTTCCGCAAAATTCTCACCGACGCTACCCAACCCCAATAAAGCAACTTTTATTTTATGACTCATATCTGACCTCACATAAGCTATTGTTGTGTTCAGGATACATCGGCAACCGGGCACATTTCTGAATCTAAAAATCTATTATTTGTCAGGATTTTTTCTCTGTAAAAATACCTGCATTGACAATAAATTCGTCTATAGTTGTAAATACCTCACACACAATTTGAGGTAAACCCGGAGGACATCACTATGGCAATGTCAATCTCATTACTGGAATACCTGGAGTGGGAGGGTGTGGATTATGATCTGGTGCACCACGCCTGGATAAGCGGCAGCATGCGTACGGCTGAGGCGGCACATATTCCCGGTGAAAAACTGGCAAAATGCGTGGTATTGGAAGATGAATCAGGTTATCTGATGGCCGTATTGCCCGCGACCCACACGGTCGAAATCGAAACCCTGAGTGAAAAACTGGGGCGTGATCTACAGCTCGCCAGCGAAAATGAAATCAAGGATATGTTCGAAGACTGCGCAGCAGGCGCCATCCCGCCCATGCTCAAAGCCTTTGGCTATGACGCTGTCATCGATAACAGTTTGAGCGAATGTGACGAAATTTATTTTGAAGCCGGCGATCATACCGAGCTGGTGCATCTAAGTGGTCAGGACTTCACCGACCTTACGGCTGATACCCCCTACCTTCGATTCAGTCACCACCTCTAAATCCGGGATAGCGGGCGCATCCCGAACACCGATGCAGATGTGCCTGTTTCCCCTTCAGACACTTTTTCCATAAATGTCAATCTCGACCTTTCACGGGTCAACGCCTACAATGGCGCTTTAGAGATGGATCACTAACCTCATGCAAACCAGTCTCAACCCCCGTCAGTTAGCTGCGGTCAAACACCTTGATGGTCCCTCACTTGTCCTGGCCGGCGCAGGCAGCGGCAAAACCCGGGTGATCACCCGGAAAATCGCCTACCTGATTCAGAGCTGCGGCATTGATCCACGCAACATCGCCGCTGTCACATTTACCAACAAAGCCGCCCGTGAAATGAAGGGCCGGGTGAAGAAACTGCTGGGAAAAAATCAGGGCAAGGGCCTGCGCGTCTCAACCTTTCACACCCTTGGTTTGGACATTATCCGCCGTGAGCTGGAGACATTAGGATACAAGGAGGGCTTTTCCATCTATGACAACACCGACAGTGTGGCTCTGCTCAAAGAACTGATGAAAAAGGCCTTTGGCGATCATGGCAATCAGGCAGAAAAAAATCTGTGGCAAATTTCAAACTGGAAAAGCGCCTTCATTCAACCCGCTCAGGCGCAAAAAGAAGCGGATGGCGATCCCGTTCTAAGCACCGCCGCCACATTATATGAACAGTATAACCATCACCTGAAAACCTATAATGCCGTCGATTTTGATGATCTGATCATGCTGCCAGGGCGGCTCTTCCGCGAACATCCCGAAGTATTGGAACGCTGGCAAAATCGGATTCGCTATCTACTGGTGGATGAATACCAGGACACCAATACCGCTCAGTATGAGCTGGTAAAAATGCTCACCGGGATACGCGGCAACTTGACCGTGGTGGGCGACGACGACCAGTCCATCTACACCTGGCGTGGTGCCCAACCGGAAAATATGGCACTGCTGAAAGAGGATTTCCCCAATCTTGAAATTATCAAGCTGGAGCAGAATTATCGTTCCACCCGCCGGATCCTGCATGTCGCCAATACTCTGATTGCCAATAATGCCCATATCTTCGAGAAAAAACTCTGGAGTGATCTGGGCCATGGCGATCCTGTCCGTATTATACGCGTGGCCAATGAAGAGGCCGAAGCAGAACAAATCATATCCGAACTTCTGCATCATAAATTCGTCAACCGCACAAAATTCAAAGACTACGCCATACTCTATCGCGGTAACTACCAGTCCCGCCTGTTCGAACGGGTATTAAGGGAACATGACATTCCCTATTATTTGAGCGGCGGCACATCCTTCTTTGCCTATGCAGAAGTCAAAGACATCATGTCCTATCTTCGCCTGCTGTCCAACCCCGAAGATGACAATGCCTTTGTCCGCATCATCAACACGCCACGCCGGGAGATTGGCCCAGGCACACTTGAAAAGTTATCCCGCTACGCCAGTGAACGCAACAGCAGTCTGTTCAATGCCTGTTTTGAGCTGGGACTGGCACAACATCTGTCGGCGCGTGCGGCTGAACGCCTGCATACATTTTGTGACTGGATACTGGAACTGTCCAATAAGGCAGAAAATGATGATCCAGTGGAAACCATCAACCTCATGCTGCGAAATATTGAGTATGATCAGTGGCTGCTTGATAACAGTAAAGATGAAGCACAGGCCAACCGACGCATCGGTAATATCAAGGAGCTCATCAGCTGGATGGCCCGCATGGCTAAAACCACACCCGAAGCCAGCCTGGGCGAACTGGTGGCCCGGCTCACCCTGCTCGACACCCTGGAGCGGGAAAATGAAGATGATCGCGGCGACCAGGTAAGTTTAATGACCCTGCATGCCGCCAAGGGGCTGGAATTTCCCAATGTCTATCTTGTCGGCATGGAAGAAGAACTGCTCCCTCATCGCAATAGCATTGAAAGTGACAACATCGAAGAAGAGCGTCGACTGGCCTATGTTGGCATCACCCGCGCGCAGAAAAATCTGACTCTGAGCTTCGCTCAAAAAAGAAAACGCTATGGGGAAATCGCCGATTGTACGCCCAGCCGCTTTATTGATGAACTGCCCAGCGATGATTTGCAATGGACTGGCGAAGGAGTAAAGATGGATCCGCAAGAACGCCTGCAACGGGGTCAGGCACACCTCGCCAATCTAAGAGACATGCTTGCAGAGTAACGCCCACGTTCGAAAAATATAGTTTTTATTTCGCCCTGAACGCTCACGGATCATCATCCAGAAAACAATAAAGTAAAGGACGAGGGGCAGAAAAAGTATGACCTGATCCTGCCCGCTCGTCACTTATCACTCGCCCTTTTTGAACCTTCGTGCTCTTAGTTTTTCCTGCACCTGTAATACCACACCATAAATCACTGGCATCACCAGCAAGCTAAGGATAGTAACGGTCAGCATACCGCCAACCATGGGGCCGGCAATACGCTTCATTACCGATGATCCTGTGCCACTGCTCCACATGATCGGCAACAAACCGGCAATAATCGCCGTTGCGGTCATGATAATAGGTCGCACACGTTCCGATGTGCCATGGAGCACTGCCGCCATGATTTCATCTACATCAAGGAAGGCACCTTCGCCCTGCTCACGTTTTTTGATCTCGTGCCGTTTTTTAATTTCATGATCAATAAACGTCAGTACCAACACCCCGATTTCTGATGCCACACCCGCCAGGGCGATAAAGCCCACCGCAACGGCAACCGACATATTGAACCCCATCCAGTAGAGCAGCCAGAAACCGCCAATGAGCCCAAAGGGAATGGACAACATCACCACCAGTGGCTCGACCAGATTGCGGAAATTAAAATGCAGCAACAGGAAGATCAGCAACAGGGTTACCGGAACCACCATTTTCAAACGCTTGGCCGCACGCGCCATATACTCGTATTGCCCTGACCAGACCAAATTGTAACCTGGAGGAAGCTTCACCCGAGCCGCCACTACTTTCTTGGCCTGGGCCACGTAACCACCGATATCCGAGGTCTTGATGTCCACATAGATCCAGGCATTGAGCCTTGCATTTTCACTCTTGATTGAAGGCGGTCCCCGTCTCAGCTTCAAGTTGGCTACCAGTGATAGCGGAATCTGAACGCCGGTCGGTGTCGGAATCAGCACCCGTTTCAAGGCATTCAGATTGGTACGGTAGGCACGCGGATAACGCAGGTTGACCGGGTAGCGTTCCAGCCCTTCAACCGTCTCGGTAACATCCATGCCGCCAATAGCAGATTCAATCACATCCTGTATATCACCCACAGTCAGACCGTAACGTGCCGCTTCCTTCCGCTTGATGTCGAAGTCCAGATAATAACCACCGTTCGCCTTGTCAGCAAAAGCCGAACGGGTATCTGGCAGGGTTTTTACCGCCTGCTGGATGTCGTTGGCAATTTTTTGCAGTTCCTTTAAACTTGGACCACTGACCTTGATGCCTATCGGTGTCTTGATTCCGGTAGACAACATATCGATGCGAGTCTTGATGGGCATAGTCCAGGCATTGGAAACACCGGGGAACTTGATGGCCTGATCCATTTCATGCATCAGCTCCTTGGTGGTTTTCTTCGGATTCGGCCAGTCCTTTCTTGGTTTGAGGCTGATGGTAGTCTCAAACATGGACAAGGGTGCCGGATCGGTCGCCGTTTGCGCGCGGCCTGCCTTGCCAAATACAGTCTGCACTTCAGGGAAGGTTTTAAGTATTTTATCGGTCTGCTGCAACACTTCCTTGGCCTTGGTAATCGAAATACCGGGGTACAGTGTAGGCATATAAAGTATGCTACCTTCATCCAGAGGTGGCATAAATTCACTGCCCAGTTTCGATAGCGGGAAATAACTCACGCCCAATAAAACCAGTGCAATAGCCAGCGTTACCTTGCGCCACTTAATCGCCAGCGCCAGCGTCGGCCTGTGTATGAAATGCAACGCCCGATTTATCGGGTTTTTTGCTTCAGGCAATATCTTGCCACGAATGAAATAGCCCATCAGTACCGGCACCAGGGTCACAGCCAGAATCGCGGCCGCGGCCATGGAATATGACTTGGTAAACGCCAGTGGCGCAAACAAACGTCCTTCCTGTGCCTGCAAGGTAAACACCGGCATAAAGGAGACGGTTATAATAACCAGGGAGAAAAACAGTGCCGGTCCCACCTCCCGTGAAGCATTGCCGATGGCTTGCCATCGCTCCTGTACAGTCAGCGGCGAGCCTTTATCCCGCGCATCAAATTCCAGATGTTTGTGCGCATTTTCGATCATCACAATAGCCCCATCGACCATGGCTCCAATGGCAATAGCGATCCCGCCCAATGACATGATATTGGCGTTAATGCCCTGCAGATGCATGAAAATAAACGCCATGAGAATACCCAGCGGCAGGGTCAGAATAGCAACCAGCGCAGATCGGGCATGCAACAAGAACAAGACACAGATAATACTGACAACGATAGACTCTTCAATCAACTTGTCTCGCAAGTTGTCCACGGCCCGGTTAATGAGTGTGCTGCGATCATAAACCGGTACGATCTCGACCCCCTTCGGTAAGCCCTTCTTGAGTTCTGCAAGCTTCTTGCGCACACCCTCAATAGTTGTCAACGCATTCTCACCGAAACGCATGATGATCACACCACCCGCCACCTCGCCTTGCCCATTCAGCTCAGCCAGACCGCGACGCAATTCCGGCCCTAAGTGTATATGGGCCACATCCTGCAGGCGAATGGGGGTACCGTTTTTATCCACGCCCACGGGGATGCTTTTTAGATCAGCGATTGACTTGATATATCCCAGACCACGAACCATGTATTCGGTCTCGGCCATTTCCACCAGGCGGCCACCCACATCATTATTGGAACGCTGAATGGCCCGCTTCACTTTAGACAGTGGGATATTGTATCTGGCCAGTATATTGGGATCGACTTCCACCTGGTACTGTTTGACATAGCCTCCGATGGACGCGACTTCGGATACGCCCGGTACTGTTTGCAGAGGGTAGCGCAAATACCAGTCCTGAATGGAACGCAGTTGTGACAGATCATGCTTGCCGGTATGATCCACCAGCGCATACTCATACACCCAACCCACCCCGGTCGCATCCGGTCCCAGAGTTGGATTGACCCCTGGAGGCAGCCGACCACTGACGTAATTGAGATATTCCAGCACACGCGAACGCGCCCAGTACATATCGGTATGATCTTCAAAAATAATATAGACAAAGGAAAAACCAAAGAAAGAATACCCGCGCACGACCTTGGCCTTGGGTACCGCCAGCATGGCTGTAGTCAGCGGATAGGTAACCTGATCTTCCACCACCTGAGGTGCCTGTCCAGGAAACGAGGTAAACACGATGACTTGTACATCGGACAGATCCGGAATGGCATCCAGCGGTGTATTCTTCAGCGCATAAAATCCGGCGGCAAGTACCATAAAAGCGGCAATCAGCACCATGGATTTGTCCTTCAGGGACATATTGATAATTTTTTCAATCATAATTTTCCCCTATTTCGCACTGCTACTTTTTTTCGCAGCCTTTTTTCTGGCCTTGGTTTGCAGGATTTCCATCATTTTTGCCATAGCCTCACGCAAATTGGACTCGGAATCGATCAGGAACTCGCTGGAGGTCACGACTTTTTCACCGGCTTTTACGCCAGAGAGGATCTGGGTCAGACCATCCGAACTCACGCCCAGAACCACATTTCGCGGCTCAAATTTTCCTGGCGCACGCACCACGAAGACATGGTTGCTAACGCCGGTACGCAAGATAGCCTGGGATGGCACCACGATGGCATTCACCTGCCGACTCGTCATCAAGGTTACATCGGCAAACATCTCCGGCTTGAGTTCAAGATCTTTATTATCAAACTCCAGGCGGATTCTGTTGGTGCGGGTTTTGCTGTCCAGATAAGGATAGATATAGGTCACCTTGCCGGTAAATACCTTTCCCGGATGCGCTCTGACTGTCATCTTCGCGGTATCACCCAGCCTGACCCAGGGTAGTTCATTTTCATAAACATCCACATATACCCAGATCTTTCTCAGATCAGCCAGCATATACAGCTGGGTGGCTGGGGTTACATACTGCCCTTCACGGATGCCAATCTTCATAACAATGCCATCGAAAGGCGAATTAATATCCAGATTTTTTTTAATTTTGTGTGTTTTTTCAAGCTCGCGGATCTGACGCTCGGGGACATCCAATAGCGCCAGACGTTCACGTGAACTGCGCACCAGCTCCCTCGCACCATCACGAATATCCTTGAACGGACTGTTTTCAAGATGCTTGCGATTGCTGAGTGCCAGCAGATATTCCTGCTGACTGGACACCAGTTGTGGCGAATAAAGACTCAATAGAGTGGTATCCTTTTTAACAACCTCACCGGTCTTGTCAATGAAAAGCTTGTCGATCCAGCCCGATGTTTTGGGATGCGGACGCGACAACCGTTCTTCATCGTAAACTACCCTGGCAACGGCATGAATATCATGGGACAGGCTGCTTCGTTTTGCGATTGCGGTGCGTACACCAATATCCTGTACCATAGCCGGATCAATCTTTACCGTGCCGGCCGGATCTTTATCACTGCTGCTGTCACCTTTGGCATAGACCGGGATATAGTCCATGCCCATGTTATCCTTCGCCGGTACCGGTGAAGTAACCTCCGGGTTCATGGGGCTGCGATAAAATACTATTTTTCTCTTTTTTGGTTTTTTCTGCTCGGCATAAACCGGAATATAGTCCATCCCCATGTTGTCCTTCGCCGGTACCGGTGAAGTCACTCCTGGGTTCATAGGGCTTCGGTAAAACAGTACCTTGCGTCCATCTTTGCCGGTATCGTTCGTGGCGGCACTCATGCCGGTATCTTTCTTTTGCATACCCGCCAACCAGTAACCACCACCCAGTCCAAGCGCCAGCGTAATAGCGGCAACTATAATAATTTTTTTACTCATGAATTGTCTCCTGCATAAATGCTGTTGCTGCCGACTGCGGCTTCAATTGCAGCCAACGCCTGCTGCGCCGAACTATAGGATAACCAGTATTGTGTTTCGTAGTTGTAGAGCGTGATCTGTGAGCGTACCAGGTTGAGAAAATCCACCTTGTCGACCTGATAACCTGCCAGCATGGAATTAACGGTTTGCCGAGCCTGTGGAATAATGCCGCTTTTGAACAATACCACCAGTTTGCCGGCACGCCAGTAATCAGCCATGGCTCGTGAAATTTCTTCCCGAACCTGCTGTCGTCTGTCCTGTAGCCGGTAATTCTGTTGCAACAGTTCACTGTTACGCTGATCCATTGCCTTGTCCTGCTTGGTACCGGTATAAATAGGCAGGCTCATGGTGAATCGTAATGAAGTGACATCCGCTCGCTGGATACCATTATTAGCTCCGCTGCGAAAACCGTAGGCGGCACCCAAATTAAAATCGGGGTAGTAATCTTTTTTCGCCAAATCCACGCGACTGCGTGCCGCATGGATGCGGCTCTTCTGAGCAATCAACAAGGGCCGATCAGCCGCAGCTAACTTCTGTAAAGCCGCCTTTGTGCGTAATAATGGTAATTTGGAGTCTGACATATGCGCCAACGTCAAAACACGATCCGTCGGCCAGTTCAACAGGGCGTTGAGTCGTGCATCTTCATTGATGCGCATACCCTTAAGCCGAACTTCCTGATCCAGTAATTTGGACAGTTCCAGTTGAGCCAGCAACACATCCTGTTGTAAACCCTGGCCAACCTTGTACTTGGTCTGGGCAATTTCAACAAACTGACGCAACAACACCTCGTTGCTGATGACAATCTCCAGCGCCTTGTCCAGATAGAACAGTCGCCACCATGAATTCTTGACACTACGAATCAGCCACAAACGACTTTCATTGACTTCGCTACCTGCTGCCTTGGCTTCATAGTCTGCCGCATCTGCACGCAAGCCGAGTTTGCCGGGGAAAGGAAAAGCCTGGGCAATGCCGACTTGCATTTGTGTCATCCCTTCCTGGCCAACACTAAACGTATCCACTGGCAAGTTAAGGGCATTGAAGCTCAAGGAAGGATCAGGCAGGGTTCCCACCTGGGAAGGAATCGCCGCCATGGCTTTGGCGCGCGCACGCATAGCAGCCAGACTGGGGTTATCTGCCACAGCCACTTTCACCGCGCCGGATAAACTCAGCGCCGAAGTCTGTGAGTGTGCAGCCTTGATCCGCGTCAGCTCGATGCTGGTGGACGGCGTGGCCGCCAGCATCGAGCTGCAAAACAGACTGGCAGCAAAACCAACCATTATAAATTTATAGGGAAGCATCATAGTACTCCTGACGAACTAGCGGGCGAAAATGTCGCGATACTCTGATTGTTCATTCCAGAACCTCTCAGTCACATTGCGGCTATTATTCAGCAGACAGATCAATGCCGGCCATAGAAAAATAGGTAACAACAGATTAAAACAAGGATGTGCCGGGAAAAGTAGAAATACAGACTCAAAAACGGCCCATATCAGGATGCTAACAAGCTTCTGCCCGGATAGAAAGAATCAGCTCTGGGGGGGGCGGGGATCCAGCGGAAGAAAGATACCCCTCATAACTTGAGAGGATGATAGTTGTATAGGACGCATGGAACGAACCTGAAAAGCAAACGATTCCAGCGGTATCGATAGGGGTAAATAAGATAACAAAAGATTCTGACAATGTGCTTTGCACGCATTATTCTTTTGATTAGGACAGACTAAACCTGTCGACTGTGACTGTCCCATATCCATTTTTTGCATTTGCCGACATTTGCCAGCGGCCGCGCTAAAGCTGACAACCGATGCCCCCGCATTGACAAACGGCACAATCACCAGCGCGAGTAGCACCAGCAATATCAAACTGCTCTGAGATAGCTTGTCAGTACGAAAAAATATCATAAATGCCATTATACACGGGTTAAGTAATGTGTGTAGATTAGGACTAATAAAATGCTGAAAAGTTCAGCCCAAAATCAGATCTTCTGAATCCGGGTAATGTCCGTCCCGCCAACATCATCATTAATAACAAAATCCTTGAACGCCTGCGCCACCGGAGACAGACGTTTGCCCCGACGCTGCACGATATACCAATGCCGCAGAATAGGAAATTCATGCACATCCAGCACCACCAGCCAACGTGCTTCCAGCTCCAGGGCCAAGGTATGAATGGAAACGATGCCCAGTCCCAGCCCCGCTTCCACCGCCTGCTTGATAGCCTCATTGGACGTCATCTCCATCCCGGTAGTCAACTGCACATCGTGTTCAGCAAAGAAACGCTGCATGGCAATCCGCGTGCCAGATCCTGATTCCCGCACCACAAATGTTTCCTTCTGTAAGCCCTTTAGCGCCAGATCTTTGCCCATAGCCAGCGGGTGATCCGGTGCCGCAATCACGACCAACGGATTATCCATAAACACCCTTGCCTCTAAATCCCGGTCATCAGGCGGCTTACCCATAATCACCAGATCTTTTTCATTCAGCTCCAGTTGCCGTAACAGGGTTTCCCGGTTCGTCACATCCAGACTGAATGTCGTACCTTTATATTTTCGGGAAAATGCGGCCAGCAGACGGGTAACAAAGTAATTCGCCGTCGAGGCCACCGAAATATCCAGCCGTCCTCGCTTTATACCTTTTATATGTTTTAGCACCTCCTCCAGCTCATCAAGCTGCCCGGCAATACTGCGGCAATAATGATGCATTTCCCGCCCGGCTTCAGTGAGATAAATCTTTCGTCCCAGTTTTTCGAACAATGGCAGTGCGATATTCTCCTCTAACAGTTTGATTTGCATAGAAACAGCGGGTTGGCTCAGGTGCAATTTCTGTGCTGCCTGGGTATAGCTGAGACAATTGGCAACCGCCTCGAACACGGCTAATTGGCGGAATGTTACATTCATAAGGTCTACCTTATGCTTTTAATCAAAAGATCTGAATTTTAATTATGTATTATTCCCCGTATAGTCGCAAACCATTGAGACAAGCAATTTATCGCGGATCACAGGAAAGTTACCGTTAATAACTATCCTCTGGTACGCCCACAGGGATTTTGTACCTTTAAATTTTCATGAGGAGTTTTAAATATGGCTTTATTAGACCAAACAGGTCGTTATTCTGACCTTAGCTTGAACGAAGATAATTTACTCGCTGATGGCAAGCACATCCTGGTTGCTTACACCATGGAACCTGCTGAAGGTCATGGCTACCTGGAAGCAGCCGCTCACTTTGCAGCAGAATCCTCAACCGGCACCAATGTTGAAGTTTCGACCACTGATGACTTTACCAAGGGTGTTGATGCTCTTGTTTACGAGATTGATGAAGCCAAAGGCATCATGAAGATTGCCTACCCTAATGAATTATTCGACCGCAACGTCATCGATGGTCGTGCCATGATCGTGTCTTTCCTGACGCTGACCATTGGTAATAACCAGGGTATGAGCGACATCAAAAACTCTCAAATGCAGGATTTCTACGTTCCTCCCAAAATGCTGCAACTGTTTGACGGCCCGGCAAAGGATATTTCCGATCTGTGGCGCATCCTGGGGCGTCCTGTTAAAAACGGCGGTTACATTGCCGGTACTATCATCAAGCCTAAACTGGGTCTGCGTCCCAAGCCATTTGCAGATGCTGCTTACCAGTTCTGGCTGGGTGGCGACTTCATCAAGAATGATGAGCCTCAGGGCAACCAGGTTTTCTGTCCCATCAAGAAAGTTTTACCTTTGATTGCTGACTCTTTAGCGCGGGCACAGGATGAAACAGGTGAAGCCAAACTGTTCTCCATGAACATTACCGCCGATGATTACCACGAAATGTGCGCCCGTGCTGATTACGCTCTGGAAACCTTCGGTGAAAATGCACCTCATGTCGCCTTCCTGGTTGACGGTTACGTGGGTGGCCCAGGCATGGTCACCACGGCTCGCCGCCAGTATCCCGATCAATACCTGCATTATCATCGTGCCGGTCACGGTGCCATCACATCCCCCTCATCCAAACGTGGTTACACCGCCTACATTCTGGCTAAAATGGCACGTTTGATGGGTGCTTCGGGTATCCATGTCGGGACAATGGGCTACGGTAAGATGGAAGGTTCCCATGACGACAAGATCATCGCCTATATGATTGAGCGTGATGAATGTCAGGGACCGTTCTACTATCAGAAATGGTATGGCATGAAACCAACCACCCCCATCATCTCGGGCGGCATGAACGCACTACGTCTGCCAGGCTTCTTTGAAAATCTGGGCCATGGCAATGTAATCAACACCGCAGGTGGTGGTGCATATGGCCATATCGACAGCCCTGCAGCGGGTGCCATATCATTACGTCAAGCCTATGAATGCTGGAAAGAAGGTGCCGACCCCATCGAATACGCTAAAGAGCATAAAGAATTTGCGCGCGCATTCGAATCATTTGAACATGATGCCGACTCTATCTTCCCTGGCTGGAGAGACAAGCTGGGTGTTCATAAGTAAAACAAATGTACCTGCAAAAAAGCCCTCGTTATGTGAGGGCTTTTTTTATCCGGCAAAATATTTACCGCCGAGGATGCGGCGTTCCAGAGATTGTTTTATTGTAACGATTCAGACCATTTACAATGTAGGCAAATATTGTGCGCGCACGCGGAAAACCCGCCGGGCATAAAAACCGTGCCCGTCCTACCAGGCTTATTAAAAGGCTTAAAATAATGACCGACATAGATATAGAACAATACAAGATTACCGAACAACCCTTTTATGAAGCCCAGGCTGATGAAGTAGTGTTATACGAAGCGGCTTATGCGGCTCGTCTGCCCGTGATGATAAAAGGTCCGACCGGTTGTGGTAAGTCGCGTTTTATCGAACACATGGCCTGGAAACTGGATAAACCTTTGATTACGGTGGCCTGTAACGAAGACATGACAGCCTCTGATCTGGTCGGGCGCTATCTGCTCGATGCCAACGGCACCCGCTGGCTGGATGGCCCGTTAACCATCGCTGCACGCATCGGTGCAATCTGTTACCTGGATGAGATTGTTGAAGCCCGTCAGGACACCACGGTGGTGATCCATCCGCTCACCGATCACCGCCGTACTTTACCACTGGATAAAAAAGGCGAACTGGTTGATGCACATCCGGATTTCCAATTGGTTATTTCCTATAACCCGGGCTATCAAAGTTTAATGAAGGACTTGAAACAATCCACCAAGCAACGTTTCAGCGCACTGGATTTTGATTACCCGGATCAAAAAGTTGAAATCAGCATCGTTATCAAAGAAGCCAGCATTGACAAGGACACCGCAGGCAAACTGGTGAAAATTGCACAAACTGCCCGTAACCTGAAAGGTCATGGCCTGGATGAAGGCATTTCAACGCGACTGTTGGTCTATGCCGCAAATTTAATAAACAAAGGTATCGAAGCCAAAGCTGCCTGTCGCATGGCACTGGTGCGCCCGATTACCGATGACATGGATATTCGTAGCACCCTGGATCATGCTATTGATAGTATTTTTGCTTGAAGATTAAAATCTCTCGCCGCAAAGAAACGTAACGTTCTATTATTTTATCATCAACAAAATAATAAACTGTTTTCTTCTACGCACTTTTTTGGCCTTCGTGGTAAAAAATAAATCATGAACGAAATCGAACTCCAGCTATACCGTAGCAAGCTCAAATGCAGCTTCGAACAAATTGAAGAGTGTTTCGAAGATTACATTAAGGATGCCTTGCGCAATTTAAGCAACGACGGTGTTGAAAACTACCTCTCAGGTGCTTCGCTAATCTGCATGATCGGCCGTGGCTGGGAACCCGTGATGATTTATCTTGAAAAAATGCCGGATATGGCTCATCACCTGGGTGAACCCATACTGGAAATCATCTCCAAATGCGTATGGAATATGTCTCGCACACCCAATGGCAAAGCCATTCCACCGTTCATGCAGTGCCTGTCAGAAGCCTCTCGTCGATTGGGCACTCTGGAGCAGATGCAATATTTCCTTGATATTATTTTCGATATGATGGAAACCACCACCACTTCAGTGCATGGTATTCATAAAACGCATTCCAGTCAGGGCTTTCCTGAACTGCTAAAGCAAATCCCCTACCTGTTAAACCAATTATCACTTGAAGGTCTGAAAAACTGGATCGACTACGGCGTACGCAATTATAACAAGCACCCGGAACGTCAGAAAGACTATTTCAGTTTACAATCCGCCGACAGCAAGGCCATGCTGCAACGCGAACGTCATGGAACGCTATTTATAGATAACGAGCGCAAACTCGACATGTATTTGCGCGGAATGTGGCAGGATAATTCCTACTTTATACCTTATTCACTGGGCTTCGATGAACTTCGGAAACCTGTACCTTATTATGATCACCTGGGTATTCGCATACCCGATGTTTATGATGACTTTAATGGTGTCACGGGAATAAATCGTTACCGGGTCACCATTGCCCATATTGCTGCACATCGTAAATGGACCACGGCTATCATTGCGGACAATTTCAGTCCCTTCCAACGACTTGCTATCGAACATCTTGAAGACTCTCGCGTAGAATACTTAATGCTCAAAGAATATCCCGGGCTACGCAAATATTTACTCACACTTCACCCCGCACCTGTCGAGGGAGACTGTGATCCGGAGAAGGAATCCTGCATTCGCCACCGGCTGGCCATATTGTCACGCGCGATTCTGGATGAAAATCACGGCTATAAAAATGAGTTTATCCTGGATTGTGTCGCGCAATTTTATTCGGCAGTAGCCGCCGATGGTTCCAGCACCAAAGCTATGGCCGATATTGCGGTTTCATTTATTGCTCGTACCCGCCTGCAAAGCGATCAATCCCCTGACATTCGCTTTGAAAATACCGAAGTGGATTACCGCGATGATAATCGACATATGTGGATGTTTATCGAAGAAGGCGACGAAGAAGAAGCTTTTGATGACAACCGCGACGTTGATCCGGAAAAACTGGACGTTGATAAACTACCTCCTCGTCATTATCATGAGTGGGACTATAACACCAGCAGCTTCAAACCCGACTGGGTAAGTTTATATGAATCGATTCATCCTTCAGCCAATGCTTCGGATATCGATGTCATTTTGCATAAACACAAGGCGCTGGCAAAACGCTTGAAGCAAATCCTGGATATGCTCAAACCACAACAATACGTGCGCGTGCGTTATCAGGAAGAAGGTAGCGAACTGGATCTGGATGTCGCCATTCGTTCTCTTATCGATTACAAATGCGGCGCACAGCCTGATCCACGCATTAACATGAGCTACCGGCATGATGGCCGTGATATCGCCGTAATGTTGTTACTGGATTTATCTGCCTCATTAAATGATATCTCCGATGGTTCAGAGCAAAGTATTTTGCAGCTTAGCCAGGAAGCCGTTTCCCTGTTGGCCTGGACTATCGAGCAACTAGGCGACAAATACGCCATAGCCGGTTTCCATTCAGATACCCGGCACAATGTTCGTTATTATCATATAAAAGGGTATGGCGAGCATTTTGACGACTCCGTAAAAGCGCGCCTCGCCGCTATGGATGCAGGCTTTTCAACCCGCATGGGCGCAGCTATTCGACATGCAGCGCACTACCTTGAAGCACAAAAAGCCGATAAAAAAATATTACTGATACTGACCGATGGAGAACCTTCTGATATTGATGTCGATGATGATAAATATTTAATCAGCGATACGAAAAAAGCGGTGGATGAAATATCATCCAAAGGTATGTTCAGCTATTGCATTAGTCTGGACAAAAAAGCAGACGAGTACATACAGGATATTTTCGGGGTCGGTGGCTATACTGTTATAGACAACATTGAAAAACTGCCGGAAAAATTGCCGCTCTTGTTTACGGCGCTGACATCTTAACGGTTTTTCACGGCAGAATATGCTGCGATAAAAATATTTTTATATCTGTCTCACTGACAGCATTAATCGTTGCACAGGTACTTGCCTATACTTTATCCCTTCGGGAACGGAAGCTTATGCTGCAAATCTTATCCACGTCGCCCACCTTTATCCCCATTCATCATGTCGCCAATAGTCAAACCCTGTACCAGAATTGAAAATATCACCACCACATAGGTAACTGCCAAAATCGTATTCCGTTCGACACCCAGCGGCAGTGACAACGCCAAAGCCACCGAAATACCACCACGCAGGCCGGACCAGGTCAAAATCTCCAGCACATGGGGACTAAAACTGCGAAAAGGACGTAAAAGAGTTACCGGTATCCCCACGCTGACATAACGTGCCACCAACACGATTGGAATAATCACCAGTGCGGCCAGCAGGTACTCGCCTCTGAAATGCAGCACCAGAATTTCCATCCCGATAAGCACAAACAGTACCGCATTCAATACACCATCTACCAGTTCCCAGAACATATCCAGGTGCGCACGCGTATTCTCCGACATAGCCAGACTGCGGCCGTGATTGCCAATGATCAAACCCGCAACCACCATCGCCAGAGGTCCGGAAATATGTAAGGCATTAGCCAGTGCATAGCCACCCATAACCAGCGCCAGCGTAAGCAACACCTCAACCTGATAATTATCAACCCGGCGCAGCATGCTGAAAACCAGATAACCTGATAACAAACCAAAGAGCACCCCGCCTCCGGCCTCCTGCAATAATAATAAACTGATCGACTGTACATCCGCATCACTTCTGCCTGTCGCAATACCCAGCAAAACTAGAAAAATTATCACGCTTACACCATCATTGAACAAAGACTCACCCGCAATTTTTGTTTTCAGGCTTTGGCTGATATTCGTATCTTTTAATATCCCCATAACCGCAACCGGATCGGTGGGCGAAATCAAGGCACCGAATACCAGGCAATAGATGAAAGAGATATTCAATCCCAGTCCGTTTAGCACAACCCAGGTCATACTGCCAACAAGAAAAGTGGAAACCAGAATACCCACCGTGGCCAGAAAAAGGATCAACCATTTCTGTTTGAGCAGATCATTCAGGCTTACATGCAGGGCAGCCGCAAACAGCAAAAAACTGAGCATCCCCTGCATCAAGGCTTCGTAAAAATTTATGCTGCGCAACATCTTTTCTACATGATCACCCAAATGGGTAAGTCCGAGAAAGTCAGCCGCCAGCAGACCCAGAGAAATACTCAGGGCAATAAGCATAATGCCAATGGTAGTTGGAATTTTCAGGTAACGATAATTGAGGTAGCTAAACAAAGCGGCCAACGAAATCAGAACAGCAGTAGTATTCAGAAAATCCATGTTTAATCTCTAGGGGTCAAATCCCCGCTGCTTGCAACAATCAAAAGACCGTTTCGCACTTTGACAAGCTCAGGACGAACGGCTTTTTAATCAACCACACACCTGAAACGGGCTGATATTAAAACGCTTATATTAGATTAGCTGCCCAATGCCCGCTGCATGAATGCCCGCTTCAGCGGTGTCATTCGGTCAGTTATATTCAAACCTGTATTGCGCAACCAACATATGCTCTCTGAACCACTGCTAAACAGCAGCTTGAAAGCATCCATGCTGCATAACATGGCACGATTGTCCGCCCGCCGCCAGCGTTCATAACGACGCAACACGCTATAGCTGCCTGGATCACGATGTTTGCCACACGCATCCAATAACACTTCAGCCAACGATGCGGCATCCGCCATACCCAGATTCACGCCCTGGCCAGCCAAGGGGTGCATCATGTGAGCGGCATCACCCACCAGAGCCAGGCGCGGCTGAATATAATGCAGCGTTTCAAAATAACGCAGGGGGAACACCGCACGCGGCCCGATCTTTTCAATCCTGCCGAGACGCTGTTCAAAATTTATCGCCAGTTCTTCAGCAAAGGCAGCCTCGCCCAGCGCCAGCAATGCACTTGCATGATCATGGGTGGTAGACCAGACAATCGAGCTATGTCCCTCAGTCAACGGCAAAAAAGCCAGCGGCCCGTCAGGCTGAAATCGTTGCCAGGCCGTCTGCTGATGATCGCGTTCGGTCTTCACCCAGGTAACCAGCGCGCTCTGATCATAATCCCAGCCATGAACACCCATTCCCGCCTGTTTGCGAATCCAGGAGCGGCCACCATCGGCTGCAACAATAAGACGAGCCTGTATCTGCGTCTCATCGACAAGCGTCAAACAGGCGCGGTCTTCGCCAATATCCAGTTTTTTCATTTCAACCGGACAAAGCAGACGAATATTATCGAACAGAGCCAGACGCTGATGCAGCGCTTTGACGATAACCCGATTTTCAATGATATGTCCCAGATCCGCTTCACCCAGCTCGGCACTGTCGAAATGCACCTGGCCGTTACCGCTGGCATCCCATACGTGCATGTCACGGTAGGGGCTAAGGCGCTGGGCTTCTATATAAGGCCAGATCTGCAAATCTTGCAACAGGCTCTGCGAGGCGTGAGTGATCGCACTGACGCGTATATCGTAGCTATCATCAGCCCATCGCTGTTGCGGGCAGCGGGCATCCAGCAAGGCAATACGCAACCTCGATGATGCCAGGGCACAGGCCAATGTCGCACCCACCATACCCGCCCCGACAATCACTACATCATAGTTATTTTCTGCCTTTGCCATCATTGCATTCACAGGGGTAAACCACGACTCAAACGCGATTGTTTGCCCATATAACCCATCGCATGACGGGCCAGACGTTTCTTCAATGGCGGCAGGATATCCAGCGCCAATAGTCCAAGATTGCGAGCCAGCACCAGTGGCGGAAAATTATTGGAAAAAATTCTTACCAATGCATCGGTGGAACCGCCAGTCTGCCACTGATCACCTTGCCTCCATTGCGCATAATCCTGTAACACCGCCAGACTCCCGAAATCTATTTGCTTTCTATGCGCATCAACAATGGTCTGCGCCAGTACCGCCACATCACGCAAACCCAGATTAAACCCTTGTCCAGAAACCGGATGTAAGGAATGCGCAGCATTGCCGATAATAACCAGGCGTTGACGTACCAACTCACGCGCCTGCAAAAATTTAAGCGGATAAACATGCCGTGTGCCCGCTTTAACAAAGCGTCCTGCGCGTCGACCAAACTGTGCCTGTAGTTGCTCCAGGAACGCCACTTCATCCAACGCGGCCATCGCTTCGGCCTGATGGGGCTTCATAGTCCAGACAAGAGTAGAAAGATATTCTCCCCCGTCAGGATCACAGGTTGGCAACAACGCCATCGGGCCACCATCGGTAAATCGTTCATAGGCGATATGCTGATGTGGCCGGTCACAGACAAGATTGGCGATCACGGCTGTTTGACCATAATTCATGCTAAAAGTTTTAATCCCGGCCAATTCGCGTAATCGTGATTCGCCACCATCGGCAGCAACAACCAGTTTGGCAGTGAAATTTTCAATCTCGCCATGCCGGCTAATCCTGACCGTAGCCCAGTCCGAACCCTGTCCTGACTCGACGGCATCAACCCGGGCAGGGCAAATCAAGTCGATGTTGCCATGCCTGTTCATGCTGGCCGTTAACACCTCACCGAGCACCCTTGTGTGTACCACATAACCCAGCGCAGCCACGCCCTGTTCATGGCAATCTATATGCGTCGAACCTGGATGTCCGCGATCTGAAACATGAATGCGTTCGATCGGCATCACCCCCAGCGCCAACATCCCGGGCCACAGATCCAGCGTCTGGAAGATAATCTGTGAACTATCAGACAAGGCCACACTACGCGCATCAAAACTGGGCTGTTGTCCGGAATCAAATGCGGTGCTTTCCACCACCGCGATACGCAGCTGGGTGTCACTTGCCTGGCTTAGAGCACAGGCCAGGCTGGCACCCACCATACCACCGCCGACAATCAAAACATCATAATGTACAGATGCTTCAGATTCTGTCATTTCGTTCGCCCAGGTGTTCGGTTAGTTGTTTTTGTTTTTGCTTTTACTCGCGGCGAACTTTTAGTCCCGGCCATCAGCGCTTCAATCTCATCAACGCTCTTGACTACATCGGCCGAAAGAATCTCATGGCCATTCCGGGTGACCAGGATATCATCCTCGATACGAATACCAATGTTCCACCATTTTTTTGCCACACCCTTGCTGCCAGCAGGAATATACAGGCCGGGTTCCACGGTGAGTGTCATTCCTGGCTCCAGTACACGCCACTGGGTATCAATTTTATAATCACCCACATCATGAACATCCATCCCCAGCCAGTGACCGGTGCGGTGCATGTAAAAACGGCGATAGGCCTGTTTCTTCAGCAATGTTTTCAGACTGCCCTTCAACAGCCCCAGCTCAATCAACCCCTCGGTTAACACTCTGACCGCCGCTTCATGGGGATCATTCCAGTGATTGCCCGGCTGCACCTGTTCAATAGCCGCGTATTGCGCCGCCAAAACCAGTTCATACAAGGCCTTCTGTGCCCGGCTAAAGTGGCCGTTCACAGGAAAGGTGCGGGAAATATCAGCCGCATAACAGTCGATTTCAGCCGCTGCATCGATCAGCACCAGATCCCCATTTTTCATTTTTGCGCTGTTTTCCACATAATGCAGAATACAACCATTGGCACCGCTGCCAACAATACTGGCATAGGCCGGAGAACGTGCGCCGTTATACATAAAGGTATGCAACAATTCTGCTTCCAGTTGGTACTCCATCATTCCCGGTTTGCAATGCTGCATGGCCCGGCGATGCGCTTCAGCAGAAATTTTTGCTGCCTTGCGCATCGCCCGGATTTCGAAGCTGCTTTTGTACAGGCGCATATCATGCACGAGATGATCCAGTGAAACGAATTCACCCGGTGTATGAATACCGGCGCGACTCTGCTTGCGCAAACGATTAACCCAGCCAATCAAGCGTTGATCAAAACCCGGATGTGCGCCCATGGTATAGAACACACGAGCCTTGTTTTCCAGCAACCCCGGCAGAATGTCATCAATGTCGTCAATCGGAAAACAATCATCCGCATGATACAGGGAAATCGCGCCTTCCTGACCGGCACGCAGACCGTTCCAGGTTTCCATCTCGGGATTATTCTCACGGCAGAAGAGGATGTACTCGCCATGATCGCGTCCCGGAATCAATACCGCGACAGCTTCAGGTTCCGGAAAGCCGGTCAGATAGAAAAAATCACTGTCAGGACGGTAGAGGTATTCCGCATCCCGGTTCCGGATATATACCGGCGCGGTCGGTAAAATAGCCACCGAATGTTCATCCATCATATCCATCAGGTGGCGGCGACGTCGGTTGAAGTCCTGAGTACTCATTAAACTATTATACCCACTCTATTCAGAAGTGCTAACCGCGCCTGGATAGCTCCCTTATAAAACACTACTTTTCTGTAAGCACCCATCCTTATAATAAGTATCAGTGCTGCGTTTTTGGGTTTACTGCCTCTTTCAGATCGCGAATTTCCTGATAGAACAGCAGCACACCCATACGCACATATTCGCTTAGATCCAGCCAGCTTTGCTCATCCTGAAGATCGTCCGTATCAAAATCACCGGCATGGGTGAATTCCAGCAGATCATGAACAAACTCCGGCAATTCACCCGGTAATTTAGCGGTATCAACAATGCCCCCCAGGGACAGGCCCATAAGAAAACCCTGACACCAGTGGGCGAATGCGCCGACCCGTTCGGATAAGACAGTTTCATCATCCGGCAACAGCAGATGGAATACAAAATCGGGGCTTTTCATCTGCTCCAACACACGGCTATAAACAGATTGCAAAATATCCACGGCTTCCTGAGCCAGCAGATCCCCTGCTTCTACCTCCGGCGCACAGTGTGCCAGCCAGTGACTTTTCGTATTTTCATCCTGCACAGCCAGTAACCCGCATAACACACCATGACATTCGGCGCTGTCCATATTCGCATGCAAGCGCGTCAGCGCTTCATTTATTCGCTCATAATTCATTTCTGTTCCCGTCAGTATTTACAGATTTGTCTATTGTACCGTTGACCCTGCCAGTCTGCCGCTCTATATTGATCATAAATTATGGTCAATATGCAAAAAACAGGTAGTAGCATCGATGGATGATTCAGATCTAAAAAAGTTGGAAACACGTGTTGATGACCTCATCAAGGCTGTAGACAGATTACGCTCAGAAAACAAAACCCTGCGTGAAAGCCAGACTCACCTGTTAACTGAACGTAATCAGTTACTGGAAAAAACTGAAACCGCCCGCGTCAGGGTGGAATCAATGATTAACCGTCTAAAGGCAATGGAAAATGAACACTAATACCGCTTCCAGAGCAGTTACTGTCCACATCATGGATAAGGAATACCTGGTTTCCTGTACTGATGGGGAACAACAGGATTTAATGCGCTCCGTTGATTATCTTGACAGAAAAATGCGTGAAATTCGGGAAAAAGGGAAAATTATCGGCCCCGACCGCATTGCCGTAATTGCCGCACTCAATATCTCTCATGAGCTACTGACGCAAGACGGCAATAAGGAGATAATTGACAACAGTGTCAGCCAGCGCCTGAAAAGTCTTCAGGCCAAAATTGAAGATACGTTGTTTGAAAGCCAACAACTGGAATTTTAACACCCACTTTGACGCTTTGGGTGGCTACTGCAATATTCGTCTGCTGATTGGGGTATTCTTGAGCCGTAAATAAAACCCTTGGGGGCAATTTTCCGGTATTGTGTGCATGTCCGCTTGACGGAAAGCCTGATGTACCAGATGCGCTCTCACTTGAACTTCTGGTTCGAGACGAAAATCACGACGGTATAGGTGGCAGTCACCCTCCTTCAAACAAAACCCTATGGAAATCTATTCAGACACCCCTTCCATACTAAGAAAACAGATGCGAACACAACGGCGCAGTCTTTCAGCCACTGAACGCCAGATCAAGGCAATAAAACTCTCCCGCCTCATTAGCACTTCCCGTATTTTCCAAAAAAGCCGACATATCGCTTTTTATCTGACAAACGATGGCGAAATCGATCTTTTCCCCCTCATAAAACTGGCCTGGAAACAAAAAAAATGCTGTTACCTGCCTGTACTTGGCCTTAGTCATAGCCGCAGCCTCTGGTTTTTACCCTATGCACCGGCTACAAAGCTGTATCGAAACAGCTTTGGTATCAACGAGCCTAAACATAAACGTCATGCCCGCCAGTTTAAGGTGCAATCTCTTGATCTTGTGTTTATGCCCCTGGTTGCCTTTGATGAACGGGGAAATCGTCTAGGCATGGGCGGTGGATTTTATGATCGCACGCTCGCCTTTCTACATAAGCGGCATCAATGGCGCAAGCCCCACCTTATCGGTACAGCCTTTAACTTTCAAAAAGTAGAAAAACTGGAAACGCATGTCCGGGATGTGCCCATGGAAGGAATTGCTACTGATGAAGGGTTCCGATTTTTTCCCGACGCTGACTAATTGCAGGCTATAAAACTAAAAAAGAGACAGGAAACCATACCTAAACTCAAAAACAGCAAAAAATATTTTATATTTCGATAAAATGCACCCTTGCAGCAAGATCTTTATAAACGATCGGCTTAAATATGGAATATTTATCATAAATATAAAAAACATTTCCCATAACAGGCAGTGAGTCACCCAAACAATCGCGATTAAACTTCTATAATGCCGGGAGAAATAGTCATACAAACACTTCTTGATACAAAATCAGCCTTCACTATGTTTTTTTAAACGGCCGTAGTAACAATTTTCATTAATCACAAACAAAACATGCAAAAAAACATAACTCGCACACTTCAAACATCAATATTCATAACAATGAGTAACAACTCTAATTTAATAAACATTACTAGCATTTTACTATAACTTAGCTATACTCCCCATAATCTCAAGCGTATAACCCGGAGGGCTATGTATGGCCATTAAGAAAAAAGGTAAAAAAAAGGTAGCGAAGAAAAAAGTCACCAAGAAAAAGATAGTCAGGAAAAAGATAGCGAAAAAGAAAGTCGCTAAGAAAAAAGTAGCCAAGAAAAAGGCGAAAAAGAAAGTAGCCAAGAAAAAGGCGAAAAAGAAAGTAGCCAAGAAAAAAGCTGGTAAGAAAAGAGCGAAAAAGAAAGTAGCCAAGAAAAAAGCTGGTAAGAAAAGAGCGAAAAAGAAGGCGGCTAAACGCACATAGTCGGCATCTGCCAGAAAAAAGGGTCTGTTATACAGACCCTTTTTTATTATCCGCATTTACAACTGCGTTATCCCCCATGAACTTTTACTGGTTCCTATGCTCCGCGTGGGAACAAGAAAAGACCTTGCCCCCCAGTGAGCTGAATAGTTATATTTAGCTTAGAAACAGAGCATAGGCGGGATTATCACCTTCATCCCAGTAGCGATAATTCAATTCCTGCAAAAACTGCTGCAACTGTTCATTTTCTTCTGGCGGCACCTGCATACCCACCAGCACCCGGCCATAGGCTGCGCCATGATTACGATAATGGAACAGGCTGATATCCCAGTGCTGCCCCATCCTGTTCAAAAAACGTAACAACGCGCCTGGACGCTCCGGGAACTCAAACCGATAGAGGCATTCATGCTCAACGCCATCAACGCGCCCTCCCACCATATAACGAACATGCATTTTTGCCATTTCATTATCCGTCATATCCAGACAGGGATACCCTTTTGCCTCCAGTCGCTCAAGCAAGCTGGTTTTGTCTTTATCGCCACCCGGCATCTGCAAGCCAACAAAAATATGCGCTTTCTCAGGATCTGAATAGCGATAATTAAATTCAGTAACGCCTTTAAGACCGATCACTTCACAAAAACGGCGAAAACTCCCCGGTTCTTCTGTAATGGTCGCAGCAAACAGCGCTTCTCGTCGTTCACCCAGTTCAGCTCGCTCAGCAACATGCCGCAAGCGATCAAAATTCATATTGGCACCACTATCAATCGCAACCAGTGCCTTATTGCGTATATTTTCACGCTCAACATACTTTTTCATTCCCGCCACCGCCAACGCACCCGCAGGTTCAGTAACTGAGCGGGTATCATCAAAAATATCCTTGATAGCAGCACAAATCTCATCGGCAGTAACCAGAATAACTTCATCAACATACTGCTGCGCTAAACGAAAAGGCTCTTTACCTACCTGACGCACCGCTACGCCATCAGCAAAGATCCCGACCTGTTCCAGAATAACCCGCTCCCCCTGAAGCAGGGCTTCATACATGCATGGTGCATCGTCTGGTTCGACACCTATTACCCGTGTTTCAGGTGAACAGTTTTTAAACCAGGCGGCAATTCCGGAAATCAGACCCCCACCCCCTACCGGCACAAAAACAACATCAATAATCTGTTTTTGTTCCAGCAACTCTTTGGCAATCGTACCCTGTCCAGCGATCACCAACGGATCATCATAGGGATGAACAAACGTCAGACCACGCTCTGCGGCAATAATTTTGGCCTGTTCATAAGCGTCGTCATAGGTATTGCCATGCAAAATAACCTCGGCTCCCATCTCGCTCACTGAACTTACCTTGATATCCGGCGTTGTTTTGGGCATCACTATCAGTGCCTGCAAACCAAGTTTTCGTGCCGACAGCGCGACACCCTGGGCATGATTACCCGCCGATGCGGCGATCACGCCACAGGCGCGTTCATCCGGGCTGAGACTGATAATTTTGTTATATGCGCCCCGCAATTTGAATGAAAAAACCGGCTGCTGATCTTCTCGCTTCAAAAAGACCTGATTTTCCAGCCGCTTGCTCAGTTGCAGAGCCACGTCAAGAGGTGTCTTCTTTGCGACATCATAAACCGGGGCCGCGAGGATCATGGCGGGATAATCGTAACTCATTAAAATTTTTACTCCGAAAATCATTCTTCAGCCGCACAAGACTGGATACCTGAGGCTGTACACTAATATAATGGTCTACTGTAACAACTCAGCGCAATGGCTGATATGTGCTAATCGCCAAGAGCTATTAGATACAGCTTGCTCATGCCCCTGATGGCAGCGTCTGGTACCTCTAACCCGGGATGCTGAATAGTTACGGTTTACTTAATAAGCAACAATAGCACGCACACGCACAGTTTCAGAAAAGAAATTTTTAGGCAGGAGAAAAAATATGAACCAGGATGAACTCAAGCAGAACGTGGCCAAAGCCGCCATTGAATATGTAACCGCAGGAACCGTTATCGGCGTTGGAACAGGCTCAACCGCTAACTTTTTCATTGATGAGCTAGCTAAAATCAAAGCTAAAATCAATGGTGCAGTAGCCAGCTCGGTCGCTACCGCTGATCGTCTCAAAGGCCATGGCATCCCGGTCTACGACTTGAATGAAGTCAATGGCCTGTCTGTCTACGTCGATGGCGCTGATGAATCAAATAAATATCTGCATTTAATCAAGGGCGGCGGCGGTGCGCTAACCCGCGAGAAGATTGTCGCCGCCGCCAGTGAAAAGTTTGTTTGTATTGCCGATGGCTCAAAATTGGTGGATGTGCTGGGCACGTTCCCCCTGCCTGTCGAAGTCATCCCCATGGCTCGCAGTATGGTGGCCCGCGAACTGGTCAAACTCGGCGGTCAACCCGTATTGCGTGAGGGCTTCACCACTGATAACGGCAATGTCATTCTGGATGTGCATAATATGGAAATCATGGAACCCGCAAAACTGGAACAAAGCCTGAATAATATTCCCGGCATTGTGACCAATGGCCTGTTTGCCCTGCGCCCGGCCGATGTACTGCTACTGGGAACCAAAGACGGTGTAAAAACCTTAACCTAACGTCATATTTTGTCGTGAGAAAACTGCGGAAGGAACATGATTGCTATCAAAGCAGACTGTCGAAATAGACAACAGATGAAGGGGGATAAGTTAGCCCGGAAAAAAATCCCGTCCCTGGGCAAATTCGGTACTCCTGTAAGGGAGTACTTCCTCCATTTTCAGCTCTTGAGTGTGAGTATTGATAAGACGTTACTGTCATCCGATTTATTCCCATGGTGAATAAAAAAAATTTTATTGCAAAACCGGCAGAGGATATTTAAGGAAGATGGAGGGCAATATTGAAACAAGCTAGGCTTAAAAAAACCCTTCCCTGGGAAAATGCAGTACCCCGGTTAGAGGGCACTTTCTCCGGTTTTCAGCTCTTGAGTGTGAGTATAAATAAAGACGCCGTTACCGATACATTTATTCCTTCCAAAACTAATTTTTTTAAGCTATTGTTATCTATGGTTAAAATGCAACAAGAAAGAAATTATGGAATAAACCATCCTGCCAAAACGTCTATAATGAAAGCCCTCGCCTGTATGTTTAGCAATATCACCGAAACAGTACGGAATAACTGAAGTAAGATTATGAATCCATTAAATCTGTTCAAACGTGATCACAAACTTCGGCAACGTCTCGAAGCAATGCGGCCGCGCCTTTACCGTCTGGCCTATTCATGGACCATGAATCCGGCTTTGGCCGATGATCTCACCCAGGACACCCTTGTCAAAGGTCTGAGAAAGGTTGGCCAGCTTAAAAATCCGGACGCCCTGGAGGGCTGGCTGTTTGGTATTCTCAGAAACTGCTGGCGTGATTATTACCGCAGCCATCGTGACATGGATGAACTGGATAATAATCAGTTGACCGATGAATTTACGCCCGAACATCATCATGAGCAACAAAATATTGTTACCAAGGTTCGAAGCGCCGTTGCGCAACTGGCTGAGGGGCAACGTGAGGTCCTGACCCTGGTTGATCTGGAAGGTTTCAGTTATGCCGAGGTTTCGCAAAGTCTGGATATCCCTATGGGCACCGTGATGTCACGACTATGCCGTGCCAGAAAGGCGCTGGCTGAAAAACTGCTGGCGCTGGATGACACCAAACAGACAAACAAAGTAATAGCTAAAAAAACTTCTCATATCAGGAGAGTGATGTGAAATCCCCATATTCTGACGAATTTCTGAATGCCTACATTGATAGCGAACTTGCGGCGGATGAACGCAGCCAGCTTCTGGACGACATGCGCCAGGATTCAGCGCTGGCCACCCGCCTGTGCAAACTCCAAAAAGTAAAAGATATGGTACAACTGGCCTATCACACTGAAGAGAGTAAGAAACCTGAACGTAGCAACAGGCAACGCCTGCAATGTTATGCCTTGCGCACCCTCGCGGCTTCCCTGTCATTAGGTATAGGGCTGCTCATTGGCAGCCAGTATACCGCCATCAATGACGCCCATGCACCCACCCTGTTGGGACTGGCGGAGACCACTAAATTCAATGTCCAGCCCCCCGCTGATAAGCGGCAATTGAAGCTTCTGGTGCATGTGAATTCCGGTGATCCGATGCGTTTACATACTGTATTGAATGAAACTGAACGTCTTTTGAAAACCTCCGCAGACTCTACTCGCAAAATACAGATAGAAGTTCTGGTTAATGGTGAAGGAATCAGGATGCTGGCAGACAATAATACCTCCTATGCCAAAAAGATCATGGAGATCGAATCCCGTTACAAAAACGTCCACTTTCTTGCCTGTCAAATTGCATTAAACCGGCATAAGGATAAGGATGGATTTGATCTCGATTTAATCCCGGGCGTCAAAGTTGTGCCATCGGCTGTAACACTGGCCAAAGCTCGTCAACGTGAAGGCTGGACCTATTTACGGATTTGAGCATACGCTATATCCATTAAATGCACGGTTGGGCAAAGTAAAACGAAGCCCAACCTGCATTTAAGCTTATAGCAATACCCGCTCAATCCCGCCCGACTGAATCGCAGAAATAAATTTCTCCTGCCAGTCCGTTCCCTGCAATTTATTCACCATTTCAAGCACGATATAGGTAGTCTCAAGCCCGGTATCATCTTCATAACGCGACAGCCCCTGCATGCAGGCGGGGCAGACCGTCAGCATCTTCACTTCTTTATTATTAGTCCGTTTTTTTCCGGTTAGTTGTTCGATACCTTTTTCCAGCTCTTCCTGCTTGCGAAAACGCACCTGGGCAGCAATATCCGGGCGGGCAACGGCAAAGGTTCCCGCTTCTGCACAGCAGCGTTCGGATAAAATGACTTCCCCATCCATGAGTTCATTGGCCACTTTCAGCGGGTTATATTGCTTTATAGGCGTGTGACAGGGATCGTGATAAAGGTATTTCATGCCTGATTCGGCCTCCAGCTTCACCCCCTTCTCCATCAGGTACTCATGTATATCCAGCAACCGGCAGCCCGGAAAAATACGCTCGAACTGGTATTGCAGCAACTGATCCATGCAGGTGCCGCAAGATACCACGACGGTCTTGATATCCATGTAATTCAGGGTATTGGCCAAACGATGAAACAGAACCTGGTTATCGACGGAAATCTGTTTGCCTTTTTCGGCATCGCCACCCGCTGTCTGCGGATAGCCGCAACACAGATAGCCGGGGGGCAATACTGTCTGCGCACCCGTCTCATACAACATGGCCAGGGTCGCCAGCCCTACCTGACTGTACAGACGTTCTGAACCACAGCCGGGAAAATAAAACACCGACTCGGCAGTGTCACCCGATTTTTCCGGATCGCGCAAGATAGGTATAACCTTGTTATCTTCCACGCCCAATATGGCACGCATGGTACGCGAAGGAATATTAGCCGGCATGGGCTTGCTGATAAACTGCACCACCTGCTCACGCACCTTTGGCTTACCGCTGGTTGCGGCGGGCTTCTTCTTTCGCAACAATTTCAGGTTACGCCCGAGACGATAAACCATACGTTGCCCGCGATAGCCCCATTCAATCATCAACTTGCGCATCAGCCGAATTGCCATTGGATCCGACACGTTCAGGAATAACATGGATACCCAGGTGCCGGGGTTAAAACGCTTGCGACCGTGCGCGCGCAAAATATTGCGCATAGTGATAGAAACATCACCAAAGTCGATATCGACCGGGCAGGGACTGAGACATTTATGACAAATCGTACAATGATCGGCGAGATCATTCATTTCCTTGAAATGACGCAAGGAAATACCGCGCCGGGTTTGTTCTTCATACAAAAAAGCTTCAATAATAAGGCCCGTTGCCAGAATTTTGTTTCGCGGTGAATACAGCAGGTTAGCGCGGGGGACATGCGTACTGCATACCGGCTTGCACTTGCCGCAACGCAGGCAATCCTTGACCATCTGATTCAGGCTGCCCAGTGCACTGGCTTCCAGAATCAACGCTTCCTGTTCTACCAACCGTAATGATGGCGTATAGGCATTCTCCAAGCCGGATCCGGACAGCAATTTACCAGGGTTAAAAAATTGTTGTGGATCGATTCTGTCTTTGTAACTAGCAAACGCTTCAAGCGTTTTTTTATCCATAAAGCGCATCTTGGTGAGACCAATACCATGTTCACCCGAAATCACACCGCCCAGCTCCTCCGCCAACTGCATGATGCCCTCGACGATTTTATCCGCCTCCCGCATCATGGCATAGTCATTGGAGTTAACAGGAATATTGGTATGCACATTGCCGTCACCTGCGTGCATATGTGTCGCCACAAACAGGCGACTGGAGCGCGCATCGGCATGAATCACGTCCAGACGCCGACGCAGGGCATTCATTTCCTGACCGGCAAAAATATCCTTTAATGGACTTTCAACACTTTTGCGAAAAGATATACGCAGGGCGCGACGTTGCAATAAAGTGAAAAACGTATCATCGGGTTCCGGCGCTGCCTGTAACTCACCCTGCCACAACTGCGGTTGCTCATGTGCAGCCATATCCAGCGATGACAGAATCGATTCCCAACGCAACCTGACACTCTCCAGCAAGGACCTTGCTGCTTCCCGTTTGGCATTGAAAATAGCGCGCCGTTCATCACTGTCTTCTTCGACCAGCGATTCACCCGCCATCAATGCGTATTGCTCAGGCATATCGGATGAAAAATAGTCCAGCAGTCTGTCGATAATCACCAGTTTGTTGCGGGTAGACAACTCAATATTGATGCGCTCGATGCCATTATTGTAATCTGTCAAACGGGACAGTGGAATGACAACGTCCTCGTTGATCTTGAAGGCATTGGTATGCGCTGCAATAGCCGCCGTGCGTGCGCGATCCAGCCAGAAATGTTTGCGCGCCTCAGCACTGACAGCGATAAAGCCCTCGGCACCTCTCACGCCCGACAGGCGCACAACTTCCGATGCGGCCTGTGCCACCCTGTCTTCATCCTCACCAGCCACATCGATCAGTAATACCATCTTGGGCAGATCAGGTCGCGGTGCCTTGGGTGTATAGTTTACCGCACGGACATAACGCTCATCGAGATGCTCCATACCCGCCAGCTGCACATCCTCCAGACTATCAAGATAATCCTTGCTCTCGACAATAGCCGGTACGGCACGTCCCAGATCGCTGGAATAAAATTCAAGACAGAGTGTGCGAATATAACGTGGCATACGATGCAAGATGAACACGGCGGAAGTAATAATCCCATCGCACCCTTCTTTCTGGATGCCTGGCAGGCCACCCAGAAATTTGTTGGTGACATCCTTGCCCAAACCCTGCTTGCGCAAGTCACAACCCGGAATTTTCAGAATTTCAGCTTCGCCGTCAGTGCTGAGTCCATCGGCCTGATAATACTGAATCCGAAACAAAACCTGTTCCTGCAGGTGAATCTTGCCCAGATTATGCTCCAGCCGCTCAACTTCCAGCCAACGCCCGTCCGGCATCACCATACGCCAGGAAAGCAGGTTATCCAGGGTCGTACCCCAAAGCACGGCTTTCTTGCCCCCGGCATTCATTGCGATATTACCGCCAATGCAGCAGGCATCCTGCGAGGTCGGATCGACAGCAAACATATACCCGCTCGATTCAGCCTGATCCGATACGCGCCGAGTCACCACACCCGCTTCGGCACTAATCACCGCCATCGAACGGGTTTCGCCCCCGGCCACAGATATCTCACGCTGCTCTACTGTGGACAAGGCTTCCAGCTTCTCGGTATTGATCACAGCAGAGTCGGGGGTTAACGGCACTGCGCCGCCGGTATAGCCGGTTCCACCGCCACGGGGAATCATCTGTATCCCCATTTTCAAACAGGCATTGACGATTTTCTGCACTTCGGCTTCGGTATCCGGGTTAATCACGACCAGAGGATATTCCACACGCCAGTCCGAGGCATCGGTAACATGGCTGACACGCGCCAGGCCGTCAAAACAGATATTATCGACGTGTGTAATTTTTCTCAGCCCTTTGCGTACCTTGTGACGCAAACGCTGTTGCCGCAAAAACCAGGCCTCGAATTTGTTGATCGCCCCACGCGTGCGGCCACTGAGTTTCAACGCCAACTCATTATTATTCGCACGCGCCTCTACCTGCCCCAGCCGATGGCAAAGCGCGTCAATCAATGCAGCCCGGCGTTTATCGTTACTGAGCAAGTCATCCTGAATAAACGGGTTGCGTGTCACCACCCACATATCCCCCAGAATCTCGAATAACATACGCGCTGAACGTCCGGTCACCCTTTCATCACGCAGGGTATTGAGAATTTCCCACATATCCTCACCCAAAAAGCGAATGACGATTTCGCGATCAGAAAACGAGGTATAGTTGTAGGGAATTTCGCGGATTCTAACAGTCATGATCTAAACGGGGACGGGTAACGAGGAATGAGGGACAAGATACAAGATTAGAGATAAAAGGTACAAGGGAACTTTTAATTAAATATGCCATTCACCCTTCGACAAGCTCAGGGCGAACGGAATTAATCTAAACCAGAAAAAAAGTGACCCACAAAAAAACGGGGCCCGAAGGCCCCGTTTATCAGTACTACACGATTATTGTTAAATAATCGTCAAGTCGCTTTGCTTAGAAAGAAACCTGATACTGAAGCAAAATGGCATTGTCGGTGTAATTTCCCTTCTTCACAATACCCCCAAAGGTAGTCTTGTCACCCCCCGCCAAAACATAGTCCAACTGCAGACGGCCATTGGTTCTGTTGCTACCCAGGAAGAGATTAGCACCGATATAGGTGTTCGTCAGCTTTTTGCCAGTAGCATCATTCTTAGCATTGTAGTAGCGAACAACACCTTCGATTTTCCGGTTGAACTGGTAACCATAGTGCAGATACCAGACTTTTTCCTTGGCAGAAGCAACGCCCCCAATGCCTTTACCCGCGATGTACTCGAACTTGCCAGTCGTTGGACCACGATGATAGGCCATGCCGAAATCGGTAACAGTATAATCACTACCTGCAGCATAAGATGACTTACCCGTTGACAGTTCCATATGCATCAATCGACCCATGTCATAGGAAACACGCACAACCGTGGTGTGATCCTTGCCTACTGTACCAATGGAACCTACAGCAGAAGAACGACCAGCCGGGTTACCATAGAAAATATCATAACCAACGCCACCGGCAATCCGGCGACCGCTCAGCATGATACCTGAGTCACGTTCCAGCACCAGTTTCTTCTCCATACCACGCTGGGTGATATCCAGTTTCTTGCCGGAAACATTGAAGTCCATACCCAGCGGTGTCTTGAACTGACCCAGAGAAAGCTTGGAGGCATTGCTGAATTTGTAACCCGCTACCGCATCTTTGATGATTTCAGGTAACTGACCATTTTTATTCACTACCTTTGTTCCGGAAATTTTATTGCTGGTAGCTTTATTAAAATCAACCTGCAATTTACCGAAAACCTTACCATCTTTCAGCTTGTAACCAATACGAACACGATCAGCACCAAACACAAAACCCGTTTTGCCTGTGTTCTGGCTTAGGCTTTTAGCAGTGATCTGGGTAAAACCAAACCATTTGGTTTCAACAGCAGCACTGGCAGCCAGCGGGGCGGCCAGACCGGCGGTAACACTTGCTGCAACAGCAAGAGCAATTAGTTTATTCTTCATTTATAAGCTCCTTATTATGGGATAAAAATGATTGAATTTAAATAATTCAAATATTTATAGGTAACATATTGCCTAGTGACGTTTTATAGCCCACTGTTGGCATAGATGCAACACTTATTTTACAAAAATACAACAGAATCCTAGCATGTAGTAAAAATACAACATATGGCGATTGACGTAGTTTATTCCGGATATTCCCGGCATTGATGCTTACTCTCCCTGGCTGCTCTTATCCGGGGCTAAAGCCCCGGCTCC
>VAOX01022971.1_pt1 | contig 86389 bp, 86 predicted proteins | sample 3393891 | NCBI WGS metagenome assembly VAOX01 (sample SAMN08290429, study PRJNA428436) | hydrothermal vent metagenome | isolation source: Deep-sea hydrothermal vent chimney | place: Indian Ocean: Southwest Indian Ridge | depth 2822 m m
GTCTGCTGAATTTTTTCATGCAATGATTAACCTTATATAGTCAGGACTTTCTCTTCCTGTTGCTGCAAGGCCCACATTTGCGCATAGAGTTTTTTCTTTGCCAGCAGTTGGGTATGGTTACCACGTTCGATTATGCGTCCTCGCTCCATCACCAGAATTTCATCGGCATCAACGATGGTGGAAAGACGATGGGCGATAACCAGGGTGGAATGTTGTTGAGACAATTCACCGAGAGACTGGGTGATTGCCTGCTCGGAATGTGAATCCAGTGACGAGGTGGCCTCATCAAAAACCAGAATGGGAGGGTTTTTCAAAATCACACGGGCAATCGCTACCCGTTGTTTTTCTCCGCCTGAGAGTTTTAGACCGCGCTCCCCTACTACGGTGTCATAACCATTGGGCAGCTCTTCGATCAATTCATGAATATGTGCCAGCTTAGCCGCCTGAATAATCTCATCTCGGCTGGCCTGTGGCCTGGCATAGGAAAGATTATAATAGATAGATTCATTAAACAGTACGGTGTCCTGCGGTACGATGCCGATAGCACGACGCAGACTATCCTGTGTGACTTTATCAATCGCCTGGCCGTCAATCATAATCTGTCCCGAATCGGCATCGTAGAAGCGGAATAAGAGTCTTGCAAGCGTGGATTTTCCTGCTCCCGAGGGGCCGACTACGGCAATGCGTTCACCCGGACGAATGTTAAAACTAATATCATGCAAAATAGGTCGGTCTGCTTGGTAGGCGAAATTAACGTGCTCAAAACGTACTTCACCCCGGCTTATTTGCAGTCCTTTGGCACCTGCATCATCATTAACCTCCACTTCTTTATTTAATAGCAGCATCACATGTTGCATGTCTGACAGTGTATGTTTGAGCATGCGATAAATGATGCCGAGAAATCCCAGTGGTATGAATAACTGCAGCATCAGGGTGTTGACCAGCACCAGGTCGCCCAGGCTCAGTTGACCAGCTACGACACCCTGCCCGGCCGAGATCATAATCAGAGTTAAACCGATAGCAATAATCACCCCTTGTCCAAAATTCAGCAGTGACATCGACGTCTGGCTTTTAACAGCAGCATATTCCCATTTATCCAGTGTCTCGTTATAACGCTGCAATTCGAAAGCTTCATTGTTAAAGTACTTGACCGTTTCATAATTTAACAGGCCATCTACGGCCTGGCCACTGGCTCTTGAATCCAGTTCATTCATGCTGTGCCGGTAGTGCATGCGCCAGTTGGTAACAGAAAAAGTAAAACCGATATAGACGAACACTGTGGTGAAAATGATTACGCTAAAGTGCAGCTCATACTTATGAAGCAGGATAAAGGCGACCATGATAAATTCGGCCAGGGTTGGCAGAATATTGAAAATCATGTAGTTGAGAATCGAACTCACACTCATAGCGCCGCGTTCGATATCACGGCTAATATTGCCAGTGCGCCGCTCAAGATGAAAACGCAGTGACAGACGATACAGATGTTTCAGCACCTGATGTGAAAGTCGGTGCATGGCACCGTAACGCACATGGGCGAAAACGGCATCGCGCAATTCATTAAACAGGGAGCTTGATAGGCGCAGAGCACCGTAGGCAAGAAACAGGCTGATCGGTAAAACCAGATTATCATGACCGGTAAGACTGATATTGTGGTTATCCAGAGCATCGACAATGTCCTTGAATACCAGAGGTATACCAACTGTTGCCACTTTGGCCAGTATCAACACCAACAAGGCAAACAGTACTCGCCCCTTATAAATCCAGATATAGGGCAGCATGCGTTTTATATTTTGTATATCCTGGCGCTGCGTCTCAGGTGCACGGGTATAAAGTAGGTGTTTCATGAATTTTGCTACTATGTAAAAAAAGTTGATACTATCATAGACATAGTATAAAACTGGAACAGGAGGTAAATTTATACCCAGCTATAAATACGGGTAATAGATACGCAGTGCTTCAATAAAAACTGACTACTCCGATAAAGTACAATGGTGTAGGCATAGAAACCACGTTTATCCTGTGAGATTAGTTCATAGTGTAGATTATTTTGAATCGTTACATTGATACAAATCTTCCGGGTGAAGAGGCGTTAATCAGACAGATTTTACGGCCGCTAAATGCAATCTTTTATCGATTATTCCATTATCGTCAATCGCCCCGGCAAACATTGGGTTATTCTCCTTTTGATCTGCATGGTTTTATCTGCCTGCGATGATAAACCTGTTTCTCAGGCGAAACATCGTTCCCCGGCAAGTATTCCGGTTGAGCTGGGAATGGTTCGCCATGCATCGTTGAAAGCGGAACAAAATCTGCTTGGCGTGTTGCAGGCTGAACAGCATGTGCGTATTTTTAACCAGGAGCCTGGGCGTATTGTTGAGCTTCCTTTTTATCCCGGGGACAAGGTTAAAAAAAACAGCTTGCTGATTAAACTTGATGATCGCCTATTGCAAGGTGAGCTGGATAAAGCACAGGCAACACTGGCGCAGGCACAACTGGATTTGCAACGTATCAAACGTTTAATGCCACGTAAGCTGGCCTCGGAAGAAGAACTCACGCGTGCACGCACGGCGGTGGAATTGGCGTATGCAGAAAAAAATATACTCAAAACCCGTTATAGCTATACCCGGATTCGAGCACCGTTTAATGGTGTTATCAGTGAGCGTAACTTTGAGCCAGGGGACGTGGCACCGCTGCATAGCCTTATTCTCGGCATGTATGCACCACAGAAACTGAAAATAGAGGCGTCGGTTTCAGAGTTGTTTATTGGACAGCTTAAGACAGGCGATAGCGTTCAGGTGCACATCGACGCGCTGGGTAGCCAGAACTGGACAGGACAGATCCAGCGTATTTATCCGGACATCGATCCACGTACTCACAAAGGCCGCATCGAAGTTCACTTGCAACAGCCTGTTTCGGGTGCGCGGCCGGGGCAACTATGCCGTATTCACCTGACCATACCGACCCGCTCCCGATTAGTTATGCCCTTTGCCGCATTGCGGCATGATAACCAGGGTCAGTATGTGTTTCGCGTGGATATGACTAACAAGGCCCACCTGATTCGTATTCGTACCGGCCTGCTAGGGGGTAAACAAATCGAGATACTAGGGGGGCTGCAGCCGGGTGATCGTGTCGTTACACGCGGTTTTCAGGGGCTGCGTGACGGCAAAACCATTAGCCAGGTCAAGTCATAAACATGCGGGATCAATTACGCAGCGGCGGCCTGGCCGCCTGGTCTATTCGACATCCGATCAGCGTCATTATGCTGGCCCTGAGCATTCTCGTGCTGGGCTTGTTTTCCTTCGATCGTCTTGGTGTGGATCTGCTGCCGCATATTATTTATCCCGAGGTGCGGATTAGTGTTAACGATCCCGGTGTTCCTGCGCGGATTATGGAAGATCGGATTACCCGGCAACTGGAAGAGCAGCTGGCGATTACTGAAGGTGCGATTTCTGTTCAGTCCAATTCCAGCGAAGGACGCAGCTCGGTCAGTCTCAGTTTCCCCTACGGCACGGATATCGACACTGCACTGCGGGATGCCAGTACCCGGCTGGATCGGGCAAAACGCTTTCTCCCTGATACCATTGAGCCGGTGACAATCTACAAACGTGACCCCTCGCAAATTCCGGTACTGGAACTGGTGATCAGCTCCAGCCGACGGGATATCACAGCTTTACGTGACTGGGTTGATTACAATTTTTCCAACTGGTTTCTGAACCTGCCGGGCGTGGCTTCAACCGAAGTCGGCGGTGGTCTGACACGGGAAATCCAGCTCATTGTCGATCAGGCCCGGCTGGCGGATTATGGGCTGGATCTGGACGCTTTAACCCGTATCCTCCAGTCGGAAAATCAGGAGTTACCCGGTGGTCGTTTCAATCTCGGCCAACGTGAACTGAGCAGCCGTACTAACGGCCGTTTTCGCAATCTGCATGATCTGGCCAGACTGCCCCTGCCGAACCCGACGCTGAATTCTGCTACCGAGCTACATCTCAGGGATGTCGCGCAGGTAATCGATTCTCACGAAGACGAGCGTTTGCGCATTCGCCTCAATGGTGTACCCGGGGTTAAACTTTCTATTCAGAAACAACCCCGCGCCAACACTATTAAAGTAGTGGATGCCGTCAATGCGCGTATTAGCTGGTTACGGGCGCAGAAGCTTATCCCTGACGATATTGTTCTGGATACGGCCGCGGATCAATCCACCTATGTTCGTCATGCCCTGCGCAATGCCAGTACTGCTGTGCTAAGTGGTGCGGTACTGGCCATGCTGGTGGTTTATTTATTCCTGGGCAATTTGCGTCGCACCCTGATCATTGGCTCGGCCATTCCCCTGGCGATTTTCTTCACCTTCACGCTTATGGCGTTGGGTGGACTGACCCTGAATATCATGACCCTGGGCGGGTTGGCGCTGGGCGTCGGCATGCTGGTGGACAACACTATTGTGATGCTCGAAAACATATCCCGGCATCAGCAACTAGATCCCAAGGCTGATGCTGCGGTTAATGCAGCCAAAGAAGTGAACAGTGCTATTTTTGCTGCGACCAGCACCAATCTTGCCGCAATTCTGCCTTTCCTGTTCATTGGCGGGTTGATCGGGCTGCTATTCAATGAGCTGATTTTTACACTCTCGGCAGCCATTTTGTCTTCCTTGTTGGTAGCCATGACCCTGGTGCCTGCGTTGGCCGCGAAAATTTGCAGCCCGGCTTCAGAAAATGGACTGCAAGGTCGAACGAATGCGCTTATGCGGCATCTGGAGTCGAAGTATCGTCGTTTGCTCAGCAGATTATTGCATCGCCCCTGGTGGGGCGTGTTGGCATTGCTGCCCTTGCTGATGGGGTCGATATACAGCCTGTTAAACGCGAAACAGATCTTTCTTCCGGCGATGGATGAAGGGCAGATTTCCATCAGTGTTCAGGCTGATTCCGGCACTCGTCTGGATGACATGGATCGCACCGTACGTCGATTGGAAACGCTGTTTCAGAGTGATAAAAATGTGGCCAGCGTCTTTACTTCCTCTGGCGGCTTTGTGTTCGGACGTTCGAGTTTCGAATCCAGTAATTATAGCGGTATGACGGTGCAACTGCGGGCTCCATCACAGCGCAAACTCAGTAGCCAGGCATGGATTACGCATATGCAGACGCGCATCAATAAACTGAAACTGGTGGGTTACCGCATCTATATGCGTGTACGTGGTGTGCGAGGTATGCGCATGAGCCGAGGGGATGACGATATCAGTCTGCGCATTCAGGGGGAGAATCTGGCAACGCTGAGCAAACTCGGGGATCAGGCGGTTGCCCTTCTACGCGGCACGCCCGGTATTCGTAATATTGAACACAACTATGAAGAAACCCGCGAAGAACTGGTAGTGAATATGAATCGTGATCGTGCGGCCCTGTTGGGCATTACTACTGAGGCCATCGGCAAAGCCGTACAGGTAGCGCTGGAGGGGCGTATTATTTCTGACTACATCGAAGGTGATCGTCAGTATGATATCCGGCTACGCCTGCCTCACAACAGCGTTACCACGCCGGATCAGCTCGGTCATGTACTGGTCGGCATCCATCAGGGACAGCCTGTATACCTGAACGAAGTCGCTCATAGCCGGTTGCAACTCTCACCGGCACGCATCAAACGGGATAATCAACGCCGGATTGTGGAAATCAGCGCCTCACTGGCTAACGGTGCCAGTATTTCGGCGGTTATGGATAAAATCAATGCGAGACTGGCGAAACTGAAACTGCCGGAAGGCTATACGCTTTATGACGGCGGTATTCGCAAATCATTGCAGGAGGGCCGGAATATGTTCTCCATGCTGCTGGTTCTGGCCCTGTTTCTGGTGTTTGTGGTCATGGCCGTGCAGTATGAGTCCCTGCGTAATCCGCTGATTATCATACTGGGTGTGCCCTTTGCCGCGATCGGCGTAGCACTTGGACTTGGCCTCATGAACATGCCCGTTTCCATGCCTGTCTGGCTGGGGCTGATTATGCTGGCCGGCATCGTGGTCAACAACGCCATTATTCTGGTCGAGCAGATTGAGCTTCAGCGACAGCAAACCCCTGATCTGTGCGGTGCAATTATCGAGGCCGCCAGTTTGCGCCTGCGACCTATTCTGATGACTGTTCTGACCACCGTCATCGGCATGTTGCCATTGGCTCTGGGGATGGGTGAAGGTGCCGAAATGCTAAAACCGCTGGCGCTGGTCATTGTATTTGGACTAAGTTTTTCCACATTGGTCAGCCTGCTTATTATTCCTTCTATATATCATATAGTTACAATTAAAAATTAAATCTATTTTTTAATAATGGGAGAGCGTTTATTAACAAAATTAGTAACTATTCAGTACAATTTACGGAAGCCATTATATTAATCTCACCGTTCGACAAGCTCGCCAGGAACGGTGAAATGGAGCCGCCAAGCCTATCATTGCGTTAATTGTTGGGCTTCGTCATAAAGATCATGGCTCAGCGTCAACCTACCCAGGTTACCCATGGCATCGAATAACATTAAGCTGGACAGTAATTGGCAGACCCTGCCCCAGTAAGCTGAATGGTTACCAAAATTTTAAATTTATCTATATAAAATCTGCTAATATCGTTCAATAATAATGCTGCACACGCACTATAACGAACAGCCCTTGGAACGGGTGAGGATTAATAATTCTCAGAAAATCAGGGGGCGTATCATGGGGAAGCAAAATGTACAAACGGGCTAGCTGTCTGTATGGCCTGACAGGATTGGTCGCAGTATTGGCAAGCATGGCACCGTTACAGGCAACGGAGCTGTCTGAAAACGATTTTTTGCAGAATCTGCCGGTAGTATTAAGTGCTACCCGTCTGGTGCAGGATAAACGTGATGCACCGGTTGCCACCACGGTGATCGATCGGGAAATGATCGACGCATCCGGCTTTACTGAAATCGCCGATCTATTGCGTTACGTACCTGGTTTTGTCGTAAATTACGATAGCGGCCATGTACAGGCTGCCAGTTATCACATGCTCAACAATAATCTTGCCCGGCGTATGCAGGTGCTGGTGGATGGGCGTTCAGTTTACACCCCTTCCCTGCTGGGTGTGCAGTGGTCATCACTGGGGATCAGTATCGAAGATATCGAGCGCATCGAAGTGATTCGCGGCCCTGATGCTGCCAGCTACGGTTCCAATTCCCTGCTCGGGGTTATCAGTATTATTACACGCCATGCCTCACAGGACAGGGGTCTGATGGCAAAGATTAATACAGGTGACAATAACCTTGCAGAAGGCTTCCTGCGTATAGGCGGGAGTACTGAAAATCTGGATGTGAAACTTACTGCCGCCTACCGGCAGAATGCTGGTTTCGTCAACCGCTATGACAGCGCTCAAATTCAAAAGCTGAATGTTCGTGCCGATTATCAGGCCGGTCTCAATGATGCTTTGGTATTTTATGCCACCATGAATGATGGCAAAGTACAGGAAGATAATGTTTTCACCAGCGAGATCCCCAACCACCCCTCCGGGGAAACCTCCCGCTCATTCCAGTTGGACTGGACCCACAGTCTGTCAGCAACTGAAGATTTAAAGTTCCAGTACTATCGGGAATACTACACTAAACAGAACCGTTATCGGTATGCCGGCACGCCCCTGTTTCTTGATCAGGGGCACCGTTCTAAACGGGATGACTTTGAATTTGAACATACCCTGTCCCCCCTTGATAGTTTGAACATTGTGTGGGGTGCCGGCCTGCGCATTGATCAGGTTATTTCCGATTACTATCTTGGGCAAACCCCCAATCGAACTAATAAAAGTTACCGACTGTTTGGTAGTCTTGCCTGGAATATAACCGATTCCACCCTGCTGAATGCGGGTGCAATGTTAGAAAAATATCAGATCACGGGAACTGAACTATCTCCCATGCTATCGCTGAATCATTACCTAAGCAAGACCGATACCCTGCGTATTTCTGCCTCTACGGCTATTCGTGCACCAGGACTGATCGAGGAATATACCGACGTTAACGTGGCAGGAAATACGATAGCATATTACGTTGGAAAACTGGCTCCAGAGCATATTCTTGCCTATGAAGTTGGTTACCTTGGCCGTTTCCCCCACTATGGGGCCAGCCTGGATCTGAAACTTTACCGCGAAGACATTCGTAGTCTGATTAGCCTGGCAGCGGCCGATCCTGCTGGTGACCCCCCCTATCATTTCGCCAACCAGGATAACGTCAAGACCCAGGGTCTGGAAGCTACACTCAGCGTAAGACCAAATCATAAACTACGTATAGAACTCAGTTATGCTCATGCTAAGATTCAATCTACTGATGTACGTAATACCACACAATATGCTAACAGCTCTCCAGATGATAGTTTCAGTCTGCAGATCATTCAGCGTTTCCCGCAAGCTTATCAGGCCAGCTTGAATATTTTCTATAGTTCAAAAATGAAACAACTGGCAACAGAAGAAATGCGTTCAGCGCATACCCGTATTAATTTCAGACTTGGAAAACGTTTCAGGCTTGCAGGCGAAAGAACTGAACTTTCTTTTGTGGTACAAAACCTCTTGAATGAGTTTGAGCCCACGCGATTAAAAAATGTTTCTGAAAGAAGGGGCTACCTTTCCCTGAAGCTGGAATTCAGATAAGACGATGCCGGTAACAGACAACATCCGGCAATTGTTCTGCGCAACCTGCCTGCTGATTTTTATTTATATCAGCTTGACATCACTAACCCATGCTCAAGCAAAAGACAGCACCAACATTGTTGTCGTGCTAAGTAAGGATACTGATCCTTATCAGAAATTTCATCAACAGCTTGAAGCTATCCTGGTATCATATGGACCACGAAACATAAAAATTTTTGTAATTTCCTCAGATATAATTAAATCAATTTCAGCATTATATAGTGCCGGTATTAAACCTGATTTTATTGTTACAGCAGGTATCCGTGCTGCACGGACGTTAATAACGTTACCAGTATCTACTCCCATCATATTTTCACTGTTGCCCGGTTCCCGTTATCAAAACGACATACAAAAAAGCCATTATTGTCAAATAAAAAACCGTTGCAGTGCTGTTTATCTGGAACAGCCAATTGATAGACAACTTTCTATTATAAGAAAAGGCCTGCCTGACATTAGAAGTCTGGGTGTTATTCTGGGCCCTTCTTCAGTTACCATGCACGACAGAATTCGCCGTGCAGGGAAAAAATATGGAATAAAAATTAATATTGTACTGGCAAAAAAAGACGATAGCCTCGTTGTTCTGGCGGACAATCTGAGTAAAATGGATGAGGCGCTTCTGGCTATTCCTGATCCTTATGTTTATAACCGTAGAACTGCAAAAGGGATTCTGATTAGCACCTATAAATATCAAATTCCGCTTATTGGCTATTCGCATGGATTTGTACATGCGGGTGCATTGTTTAGTATCTATTCCACCCCCAGGCAAATTGCCAGTCAGACAGGGATGATGTTGATAGAAGCTATATTATCCCCGCAAAATAAACTTCCATCACCAGAATACCCGGATGCTTACATGGTTGAAGCCAATCCTGCCGTCAAGCGTTACCTGCGTTCCAATATCAACTTTGATAAATCAATATTAGGGACTCGATGAGACGGCGTATGAATAATCTGAGTATAAAATACAAGATTTTATTAATTACAATTCTACCTGTATTGATAACGGCATGCCTGCTTTCGTTTACATTTATAAATGAAAGGTTAAAAGATACAGAGGTCACATTAAATGAAAAAGGGCAAACTATTACCCAATATCTGGCACCAGCACTGGAATACGGGATTTTATCGGGCAATCAGAATTATCTTGATGCCTTGGTCAAAAATACATTATCCATCCCCGAGGTAAGCTCGATCACCATTCTGGATGGTAACCGGAAAATACTGGTGCGTCAGAGAAAATATGCAGGAAAACCCGTTCACCGAATAAAAAACATAGATCCGGACATGGTTTTTTCCGCCAATATATATCGTTCTGAAATTGGTATCAATGATATCGATAGTTACGATAACAAAACAATTCACTCGACCAATAAAGCGATTGGAAGATTAATAGTCAGAATCTCGCGGGACAAAATAAGTGCCGATCAAAAAGAAATTATTTTTAATGGCATTTTAATTACCCTTATATCTCTTCTGTTAACCATTATCATGGCGTTGTATTTTTCCAGAACAATTTCAGTACCTATAAGCCTGTTAACCAAGGGCATTAATCGCATACGTGACGGCATACTTGGAGAGAGAATTTATACTGATGCGGGGGGGGAAGTTGCAGATCTCGAAGCAGGCATTAACAATATGTCAGCTGCATTGCAAGTTGCTCGCCTAAGAGAAAAAGAACATGCTGACGATACGTTGTTTATTGAAAAATCAAAAGCCCATATTACACTTGAAGCTATTGGTGAAGGCGTGGTGACTACGGATATAAATGGCTTTGTTTCCTATATCAATCCTGCCGCAGAAAATCTTCTGGGCATGAATGTGGATCATGCGACCGATATACACTTGCATAAAATTTTCCACATTAAAAATATTTTGGAAAAAGAAAGCATCGATTACCCTATATCAATCTGTCTGGAAGAGGGTAAGTCAGTGCGCCATGATGAGCCCATGATTCTGATCGGAAATAATGGTGCAGAATTTATTATTCGTGATAACGCCACCCCCCTGCGTACCCGGGATGGGAAAATAACCGGTATGGTATTGGTGTTTTATGATTTCACCCACATACAACGGATATCTGATCAGCTAACCTATCAGGCAACACATGATGAACTGACCGGCCTCAAGAATCGACGGGAGTTTGAACGCAGGTTAAAAGATATTATCAGGAACTCAAATTTTGAAATTCAGAAACATGCTCTTTGTTTTCTCGATCTTGATCATTTCAAAATTGTTAACGATACCTGTGGGCATATTGCCGGGGATGCCTTGCTAAAAGAGGTTTCCAAACTGCTTTGCTCTCAGGTTCGGCATAATGATCTTGTCGCTCGGCTTGGTGGCGATGAGTTTGGTATTATTCTGGCTGATTGTCCGGTTAAACAGGCAGTATTGATTGCCGAAAATATCAAGGATGCAGTCAAGCAATATCAATGCAAATGGGAGCAGCATGTTTTTGAGATCGGGGTAAGCATCGGTCTGATGCCTATCACCTCGACGGATCATTCTTTGGCAGAAATAATGACTCATGCAGATGCGGCCTGCTATATTGCCAAGGATAATGGCAAAAACCGCGTGCATGTCTACCAGGCCACCGACCATGATTTCCTCCAATATCACGATGAAATACGCTGGTTGCAGAAAATCAATGAGGCGCTGGATAAGAACAGTTTTGAGCTCTACTGTCAGGCTATTGTGCCCATCAATGATGAAGTCGAAGAATTAAAATATGAAGTGCTTCTGCGCCTGCAAGATGATGGCGAATTAATGTTGCCGGGATGTTTTTTACCCGCATCTGAGCACTATAATCTGATGCCGGAAATTGATCGCTGGGTTCTAAAAACATTTGTGACGCTACTTGAAGATAATGGTGTTGAACATTTCAGGGATAAAAAACATGTGTTTAATATCAATATTTCCGGGCAGTCTATTTGTAGTGAGGGTTTTTTTGAATTTATTGTCGATCTGTTTGAGTCAAGTTCCGTCGGTCTGGAATTAATAAACTTTGAAATTACCGAAACGGCTGCTATTCATAATTACCATGTGGCAATCAATCTAATCAGTCGCCTGCAAAAACGTGGCTGCGCCTTTGCGCTGGATGACTTCGGTAGTGGCTTAAGTTCTTTTCGTTATCTTAAAGAGTTGCCGGTCGATTACCTGAAAATTGACGGTTATTTTATCCGCAATATTGAATCCAGCAACGTCAATCAATCGATTGTTGATGCTATTAGCAGCGTTGCCAGGGCGTTGAATCTAAAAACCATTGCCGAATTTGTTGAAACCAAAGAGGCCTGGCAGACGTTGAAAAAATATAAGATTGATTATATGCAGGGCAGCGCAATTGAAATGCCGTTGCCCCTGCTTGACGTTCTGGCAAGATTTAAAAATCTTTAAGCCTGTAAGTCTATCAAAGCAGGAACTAGCGCAGGCTTGTGTGATAATTTCTATTCGTGGCCGGGGCGGTACCAGCCAAGTTTTTTATGTAGATTCACCACTTCTCCGACAATAATCAGGGTGGGTGGTTTGACCTTTTTTTCGACTACCAGCTGTGGCAGTGTTTTTAGTGTACCGATATGGACACGTTGATCCGGTGTGGTTCCTTTTTCTATCAGCGCCGCTGGCATGGTTTCTGACATACCATATTCCATCAGTTTGTTGCACAGATGAGTGATGCTGTGTAGCCCCATATAAAAAACGATGGTCTGACTGGGGTGGGCAATCGCCTTCCAGTTGAGATCGCTGCTGCCATCCTTGAGATGGCCGGTGACAAACATACAGGACTGCACGTAATCACGGTGAGTCAGTGGAATCCCGGCATAGGATGCACAGCCCGCTGCTGCTGTAATGCCGGGTACCACCTGGAAGGAGACGCCCTCCTCCATCAGGGTTTCGATCTCTTCTCCGCCACGTCCGAAAATAAAAGGATCGCCGCCTTTCAGGCGCAGTACTTTTTTGCCCTGTTTTGCCAGGCGCACCAGCAGGGAATTGATATTCTCCTGTGGAATGGTGTGTTTGTCGCGTTCTTTACCGGCATAAATGAACTCGGCATCGCGCCGGACAAGATCCATAATTCCCTGAGAGACCAGCCGATCATAGACGACCACATCGGCCTGTTGCATCAGACGCAAGGCCTTGAAGGTAAGCAGATCCGGATCACCCGGGCCTGCACCCACCAGAAAGACTTCACCCTGCATATCGGGCGCAGTACCCGTTTCAACAGCCTGTTGCAGTAATTCCTGCGCTTCACGCTCCTTGCCGGCAACCAGTTTATCGGCCACCGGTCCGGCCAGAATAACTTCCCAGAAACGGCGAATTTCATTACTGCTGGAAAAACGTTTCTTTACCTGATCACGATAGCTTTCCACCAACATAGCCAGACGGCCGTAGGCAGCTGGAATATACGTTTCCAGTCGTGCTCGTAACAGACGAGCCAGAACGGGTGATGCACCGCCAGTGGAAATTGCAATCTGTACCGGCGAACGATCAATAATAGAGGGGGTGATAAAACGGCACAATTCGGGATCATCGACAACATTGACCGGGATCCCCTTCGTGTTGGCGGATTCCGAGACCCGCCTGTTTACTTCGCGATTGTCGGTTGCGGCAATAATCACAACCCGGCCGTTAACATCATCCGGCTGAAATTCGCGTTCAATATAATCAATTTTTCCCGCCTCGGCATGGCTTTGCAGTTCGGAACACAGTTCGGGCGAAATCACAGTAACTCTGGCATTGGCTCGCTGTAACATAAAGACCTTGCGGGAAGCCACTTGTCCGCCCCCGACTACCAGGCAGGACAGACCATTAACATTCATAAAAACAGGCAGGAATTTCACTCAAAACCTCTATCTGGAAGGAAAATAAGGTGGCTGCTATTATCCGCAAAAAAGACAAACAGATGCAAATTAAAATCCGGGTTCATAAAGCAGATTTTTTGTCAGAAAACGCCTTAACCGACAAATGCGTGGGTAAATTCCTCGACGAAAACATCGTATTGATCCCGGGGTAGCTTATTGATACCTGCTGCGGCCTGACGTCCGCCACCGGTAGGAAAGGCCATGCACAGCACCTCGGCTCCTGTGCGCCTGTTCAGCGGTGCACGCACGCTGACCCGCAGACTGCCATCCGTCATGGTATTAATCAGCGCGTGAGCCCGATCTGGCGCGCTGCGCGCCATTTCATTTGCCAACACACCACTGACACGCCGAGCCCAGGGCGCATCAGGCAATACGACTAAAACATGCCGGTCAGTTTCGATGCTTGCTTTGGTCATCCGCGCTCGTGCCATATCGTCGGTATAGCCGCTTTCCAGGCTCACAAAGACATCATCACGGGCAATAAAATCCAGCGGGGAAATATACGGCTTTAAGCGTTGGTATAATTTATCCGGACTAAAATGCAAATCCTCCAGCGTGCTGCCATAACCGTTATAGTTGAGATAGGTTCCCAACGCTTTGAGTGCGTCAGACTCTTCCGTTGCGAGCCCGATCTGCTGTGCCAGACGATCCGCGCTGGCATACAAATTATCACCATAGGCACCAGTAACCGCCCAGGCAGAATAACGGTTTTGCAGATAACGGTTGACCAGCAGACTGGTGCAAACAGACGATGAGGTATCAATATGTGCATCAAGCGCATCATGTTGAGGAATATCCCCTGCAAAATGGTGATCGAAATACTGAATTTGTGCACCCTGAAGTAATAATCGTTGCAGAGCCTCCCGATTCTTGTCCAGGGAAATATCGAGTACGGTAATATGATCACCTTTGCGGGCTTCAAGTGGATCCAGTAATTGAATGTCCCGTTTTACACCGGTGATTAAAATGCTGTCCTGGGGGGTAGCCAGACGCAATTGCTGCAAGGCGCAGATGCCATCAGCATCGCCATTAAATACATCATACCGGGTCATAAACATCGTTTCCTCATGCGCTCGCCAGCGGCACATCGCTATGCGTTTCTGCATACTATTTCTGTCGCAAATTTGGTGTATTATAGCATCATAAAACATTCCATGTTCGAGATACATGATTAATTATTTAATAAATTCATACACTTGCATTGAAATCCATAAAAACAGGGGGGCATAATGTCGAAAAAAGGCGTACTCGTTACCGGTGGAGCCGGATATATTGGCAGTCATGTAGTACGACAATTGGGGGAAGCAGGTGAACAGGTGGTCACACTGGATAATTTATCCACCGGTTTTGCTGATGCCGTACTTTATGGCGATTTGATTGAAGGCGATACGGGAGATCAGGAACGGGTCAGTCAAATCCTGAATGATTATAATGTCGATACTGTTTTACATTTTGCCGCCCATACGATCGTTCCGGAATCGGTTTCCAACCCGTTGAAATATTATGGCAACAATACCTGCAATAGCCGCAGTTTGCTGGAATGCTGCCAGAATCATGGTGTGAAGAATTTTATTTTTTCCTCTACCGCTGCCGTTTATGGTTTGCCAAAAGACGGTCGGGCAAAGGAAGATACGCGCTTGGCACCGATCAATGCCTACGGTACCTCAAAGCTCATGACGGAATGGATGTTACGTGATCTGTCTGCCGCCAGTGACCTCAACTATGTCGCCCTGCGCTATTTTAATGTTGCGGGCTCCGATCCCGAAGCGCGCATCGGTCAGTCGACACCCCAAGCGACACTCTTGATCAAGGTGGCCTGTGAAGCAGCGGTGGGCAAACGGGAGAAAATCTACATTTTTGGCACCGACTATGCTACGCCGGATGGCACGGGTATTCGTGACTATATCCATGTAGAAGATCTGGCTGATGCCCACCTTAAGGCTCTGGATTATCTGCGCAAAGGTGGCGACTCGACTATCGTCAACTGTGGCTACAGTCATGGCTACAGCGTTCGTGAAGTGCTGGAAATGGTCGAAAAAGTCAATGGCAAGTCATTGAACATTATCGAACAGGATCGACGCGCTGGTGATCCGCCAAGTCTGGTAGCCAATACGGACAAAATCCGCAAACTCTTTAACTGGATACCCCGCTATGATGATCTGGAAGCGATTACGCGTTCATCTTTGAACTGGGAAAAGAAATTACTTGAACGGAATCAGTAAACGTAGGTTGGGCTGATCAACGCGAAGCCCAACAGGCCCTTGCTGTAGGATCTGCCTGTTGGGCTTCATAAACATCATTTAGCCCAACCGCATTAGCTCTTGCGGCGGGTTATAAATATTTAAAGCACTATTCCCAGGCAGCATTTTTGTCACACCATCTTAGTGCCAGCCAGTACCAGATGGTTACGACAAACATCATGCTCGCCCAGGTCCAGTCGATCCATTCACGCCAGGGATACCATGAGAAGGGAATAAAAAGAAAACTGCATAGCAGGCAGATCCAGATCAGGATCAATGCGCCCTTGCGGGATTGGATGCTCGAAAAGGCCAGAAAAACCCAAAGTGGTGTTGTATCCTTTTTTTCCATTATTTTTTCCCTGACAATAATTTCGGATAAAAAAATAAAATTCAGTACAATGTGACTATGTTTAATAAAGCGCCCATAAGCCGGGTGCGGTTTTAAGCCCACGTGGAAGACTAAAATAGCTTAAGATAAAATGGTTATTATCCAGGCGGGATTCTTAGTAATGGCCACGCCAATAATATAACCATATACCAGCAAGGCAAACAACCAGGCTATCATTTTTTGTTTTTTATTATGCAGCCAGTAGAATGCCAGCATCCCTAGCAGGATATATACGATCAGCAGTATAAATTTAGCGGTCAACCAGCTGTTGACAAAAGGATACTGGCGGATAATGAGTGCCATACTGATGCCACTGAATAATAGCAGTGTATCATTGTATTGGGAGATTCTGCGTGCCCAGCGTTTCTTAAACCAACGTTGGTGATTAAATTGTGAAAGCCCGCGAAGAATAAAATAGAAGCCGGTAAAACTGACTGTCGAAATATGAATGATCTTGATTAGTGGATAAAGTTCACCCATTAGCGCATTGTTGACGTTACAGTTGCAAAACGCTGCTCAAGATAATCGATAATATCCGATGACTCATACATCCACTTGACGCTACTATCATCCTCACTAATGCGTAAACAGGGCACTTTTTCGGTACCGCCCTGATTCACCAGTTCATCCCGCCAATTTGCATGGCGCTTTGCATCACGGGTTTCTATGGGTAGATCCAGCCGTTTCATTGTGCGCCTGACCTTGACACAAAAGGGGCAGGCTTTATATTGATATAACTTTAACGCCTGTGTCTGTTGTTCGATCTGCTTCTGATCTTCTGGCTTACGTTGAATACTACGGGGAGTGAACAACCAATTAAGAAACAGAATTATTTTGCCTAAAATCCAGCGAATTACTTTCACGTCAGTTTTACCTCAGACCATGTTTAACTTATAAATCGACCACAATTATGCCATAAAAACACTGATCCAGGACACTGTATGTCGACAAAATACCGAATAAGAATGATGAAACAAACCCGGCATTTAACCTGTGTTTTTCAGGGTTTTGCTTTAATGATCCTGGAACAACGCAGATTCAAAGCCAAAATCACGTAAATCCTGAATACGTTGAGGATAGAGAATTCCATCCAGGTGATCGAGCTCATGCAGTACTACCCGCGCATGGAAATCATGCGCTTCACGTTCGAAGAACTTACCCTTCTGATCATAACCACTATAGCGAATAGCCCGATAACGGGGAACCAGCCCGCGTAGACCCGGTAAACTGAGACAGCCCTCCCAGCCCTGCTCCGGCTTTTCATCCAGTATATCAATTTGCGGGTTAATCAATACTGTTTGTGGTACGGATTTAACCTCGGGATAACGCGGGTTATTTTCCACAGCGAAGATCAGCAATCGCAGACTCACGCCGATTTGCGGTGCCGCCAGACCCGCGCCATTCAAGCTGGCCATGGTCTCGAACATGTCGAGAATGAGCGTCTCCAGCGCAGGCGTATTAAATTCAGTGACCGGTTCAGCAACCTGTTGCAACAGGGGATGGCCCATTTTCAGGATTTCTCTTAGCGCCACAACAGCTCCTCTGGCATAGTCAGGTATGGTATATTAACACTCCCGTGACTGGCACATTACAGTAGCGGCAGAAGATTGAAAACTATACCGGCCTATTTTAGCACGACGTGATGTTTCTCAGGATCAGGATATTGAAACGGCAACTACTAGTATTGATACTCATATTATTCAGCCTGTCATCACAGGCTGCTAACATACGTTACTACGATGTTGAAGTGATTATCTTCGAATATCTGCAGGCTAATGGTTACAACTCTGAACATTGGCCACAGCAGATTGAACGAAAAATCCCTGATAACAGCATCGAAATCGGTGGCTCATGGCCAGGCGGCAGGCCCAAAGAATATGATCCTGCGCTCAGTTTTACCCCCCTGCCTGAAAATCAATGGCGTCTGATGGCTGAGGCTAAAAAGATTGACCAGTCGAAGTCCCGCCGGCTTCTGGCGCATCTTGCCTGGGTGCAGCCAGGATTATCTGAAGCGCAGGCACTGAGCGTTCATTTTAACCTGCCGGTGATGGCGACTCAGGAAACCAGGGAATCCGGAACCGATGTAACAATGCAGAACGAGCCCGCAAAACGGGCTGCTGAAAGTCCTGCCAGGATTGGAACGCTGGATGCACTGATTCGTGTCAGTCTGGCTCGCTACTTGCGAGTGGAAACAGATTTGCTGCTTACGCTTAATCAACCCGTGGGTGACAATAAGACGATGGTGGTCAATACAGAAACAGAAAATGCAACGGAGATGGTTCCCTCGGTTCGTTACTTTCGAGTAAAACAGGTGCGTCGTCGCATCCGCAGCACCGAACTGCATTATCTAGATCACCCGGTGCTGGGCACGTTGATTATGTTTACGCAACACAAAACGGCCGACAAGGCTGCGGTAAAAAAGAAATAAATATCGCGCGTTTGTTGGGCTTCGCGCTTGCCTGCAAGGAGTACGACCTGGCAGCCGAATAAATGCTTGGGTTGTTTATGGTAGTGTAATATTATTGTATCTGCTTAGAGTGAATTTATAACCGTTGTCAGCAGGCTATGCACTTCAGCCATTCCCTGGGCAATATATTTTTCAATTTCCGTCATGCTAATCTCGCCTTCGCCCAGCCCTGCAGCTAGATTGGCGATAACTGAAATGCTGGCATAACAGCAGTCCAGCTCCCGTGCCAGTGCGGCTTCCGGCATCGCGGTCATACCTACGATATCACAACCATCGTGCGCCATGCGTCGAATTTCAGCCGCAGTTTCCAGTCGTGGTCCCTGGGTTACGCCATAGGTTCCGCTGTCCGCCAGTTCGATTCCATTTTTCCTCCCGGCCTCAAGCAAACGGTTGCGCAATTGCAGGCAGTAAGGTTCACTGAAATCAATATGCACTACAGACTCTGCTTGAGTTTGCGTCACAGGATTAGTGTTACCATCAAAATAGGTCATCTTGCGGTCGTGGGTATAATCGATAATCTGATCAGGAATGATCAATTGGGCGGGTTTAAACAAAGGGTTGATACCACCAACGGCATTGATGGCCAGCATATAATAGGCACCAGCATTTTTTAGCGCCCAGATATTAGCGCGATAATTCACTTTATGTGGCGGAATTGTGTGACCGCTGCCATGACGTGCTAAAAACAAAACCTGCTGCTTGTTTAGTTGACCCTTGATCAATGCCGCCGAGGTCTCGCCAAAGGGAGTGGCCACAATACTCCCTTCGCTAATCGTCAAGCCTGGCAGGGAGGTTAGCCCCGTGCCACCGATAATGGCAATCCCCTTCATATCTTATAAACCCTTCACTGCAAAAATACCGTTGGCATTGCGTAAATAACCTTTGTAATCCATACCATAACCAAACAGGTAGCGGTCTTCGGTTTGCATACCGACAAAATCTGCCTTGACTCCGGTTTTTCGATTATGACATTTTTCTACCAGTACGGCAGAGAAAACGGCTGCGGCTCCTGCATTTTTACAGTGTTCGATAATAGCTTTAAGGGTAACGCCTTCATCCAGAATATCATCGACAATCAACACATTCCGCCCCTGTAGCGAATCATTCTGCGCTGACAGCCAGTCCAGCTTGCCACCCGAAATATTGTCGCCATAACGGGTGACATGCAGGTAATCCAGTTGCAGGGGAAAATTCAGACGCGTTAGCAAATGACCCGTTGGAATGATTGCTCCGGTCAGAACACAGAGGATCAGCGGGTTACGATCGGAAAGTTTTTTCGTGATCGCGGCGGCCATTTTATCCAGTGCAACATCAACCTGTTTGGCTGTGTGCAGACAATCTGCTTCAGAGAGTAATTGCGTATAATCTTCGACGTTCATAGTTGAATTTTATTTAAATGGTATTTCATTAAGTTTTATTTCATCAGGAATATGCAAGGTCGAGGTAGGAAAGGCAATCTCGGCCTGATGAGCATTTATAATCTCGCTGATTTTTAATAATACATCCTGTTTGATTTCGTGATATTCAATCCAGTCCGTAGTGCGAGTAAAAGTATAAACGAAAAAATCCAGTGATGAAGGTGCAAAACTGTTGAAATTAACGATCATAGTCTGGTTTTGGTCAATATCGGGATGAGCTATCAACATTGCCTTGACCGCATGAATAATATCGGTCATTACAGAAATATCATTATAACGGATGCCAATCGTTTCATAAATTCGGCGGTGTGTCATACGTGTTGGATTCTCGACGCTGATACTGGCAAAGACCGAATTCGGAACATATAGTGGGCGTTTGTCAAAGGTGCGAACGATGGTGGTGCGCCAGCCGATTTTTTCAACCGTTCCTTCTATTTCCCGATCGGATGAACGTACCCAGTCGCCAATGGCAAAGGGCCTGTCCAGATAGAGCATCATGCCGCCAAAGAAATTAGCAAGCAGATCCTTGGCTGCAAACCCTACCGCGATACCGCCTATGCCACCAAAGGCAAGAATAGCTGAAATATTAAAACCCAGGCTCTGCAATGCCACCAGGGTTGAGGTTATCAGGATTGTGCTGCGCAGTAACTGGCTGATGGCGCTAGCTGTTGTTCGATCCAGTGGCTTCCCCGCTACTTCATGTTGATAGAGAATATTGCTTTCAGTGAAACTGATGAAGCGGATCAGTCCCCAGGTAATGCTGACAATCACCCCGACCAGACGCATTTCCGAGCTTGCCGGTAACTTCATGACATCCAGACACAGGGACAGGCCTATTATCCAGATCAATAATGTCAGGGGTTTCTGCAAGGCGTGGACGAGAGCATCATCCCACTGGGTTCGGGTGGATTGCAGATGTCGGTAAAGTTTTCTCAATATGCGTTTTTGAATAAAATCCAGTAACAGGGCAACAAAAACGATGCTGAATATTCGCAGAATACCGTATGGATCTCCCTCCAGCAGACTCAGAAATTTATCCAGGTAATCATTCATTTCAGAACTCCAGATTGAGACTGCTATCATCCTGATACTTCTGCATCAGATTGACTGCCTGCTTCCATTTTTTGCTGGCAAATAACTGCTGAGCATCTACCTTGTTGCGGCCATGCATGCGTGCGAGACGCAGATGTGAAACGGGATCATCCCATTTATTCAGACTGTCGATGACTTCGATAGCACCCTGCCGGTTATTACAGGCCAGTATCATGTCACAGCCTGCATCAAGTGCAGCACGGGCACGGTCGGCATAACAATCACCTACTATGCTGGCCCCCTCCATGCTTAGATCATCACTAAATATGACGCCCTGAAATCCCAGTCGTTCACGCAATACCTCTTTTAGCCAGAAAGAGGAAAAACCAGCGGGTTGTGGATCTATTTTTTCGTAAATGATATGTGCAGGCATGATCGCAGCCAGGCCATGATGGATCATACGTTTGAAAACCAGAATATCCTCGGCATAAATATCATTATATTCACGATTGTCGACCGGAATTGCAAGATGAGAATCGGCTGCTACCCCACCGTGGCCAGGGAAATGTTTGCCCGTAGCGGCCATGCCGGCTTCGTGCATACCTTCCACATAGGCATGTGCCAGTTTTATTACCACGCATGGATCGTGATGAAATGCGCGATCACCGATGATCTCGCTTAGACCATGATTAATATCCAGTACTGGCGCAAAACTGAAGTCAACATCCTGAGCGCGCAGCTCCACAGCCATCAACCAGCCTATTGTGCGCGCCAGCTTGCACGCCTTATGTGGTTCCTTATCATATACATGACCTAAGTGCGCCACTGCCGGTAACAGGCTAAAGCCTTCATGGAAGCGTTGTACCCGACCGCCTTCATGATCAACGCTAACCAGAAGTTGTGGCGAACGCAGGGCATGAATAGCCAGAACCAGCTCATGTAACTGCGCAATATTTGCATAGTTACGGCTAAATAGAATGACACCACCTACCAGCGGGTGTTGTAAAAGATCCAGGTCTTCATCAGACAGGGTTTCGCCAGCAATATCCAGCATCAAGGGACCCAGGGACACAGGTAATATACTCCTTAACTATTCAGGAACACTTCGTCTTTTTATTCATAAATATTGACTTGCGTTCCACAGGACACCCGTTCAAAAAGATGAATAATATCCCGGTTGCACATCTTTATACAGCCATGTGAACCGGCAACACCCAGTTTATCTTCAGACGGGCAAGCATGTATATAAATATAACGCCGCATGGTATCCACTTTTCCCAGCCGGTTGCGCCCTGTTTCCAGCCCACTTAACCAGAGAATGCGGGTCAAGATCCAGTCTCTTTGCGGATATTGGCGGGCCAGTTCGGGGGTGTAGATTTCACCACTCGGTCGGCGGCCTGTGAATACTGTATTTTCTGCCTGGCCTGCGCCAATCTTAGCACGAATAATATGCCTGCCACGGGGTGTACATTCACTGCCAAAAAGCTCACCCGCGCCATTGGTTGCCGTGGAAACGATAAATTCTTCCACGTTATTCGCTTCCATCAGTCGCAGGCGCTGGCAGCGGATATCGATTTCTATACGGGTAAGGGACGGTGGCATTTGTTACCAGTTACAAAAAGGGTGTTTGACCAGACTAACATTATAGTAGCGAGGATCATCTGAAACTTCCTTACCCAGCCAATCCGGCCGGGCAAAGGCTTCGTTTTCATCGACCAGCTCAATTTCGGCTACTGTCAGACCGGCATTATCACCTTCGAATACATCGATTTCCCAGACATGGTCGGCATAAATTACATGATAGCGGGTTTTTTCGATCAGGGGTTTTTGGCATAGTGTTGCAAGCAGGATCTTTGCATCTTCCAGAGGGATGGGATACTCAAATTCCTGTCTGCGGATGCCCAGGGTGGCACTTTTAATATTAAGATTGGCTTTATCGCCTTCGATGCGTGTCCGCACAGAAGATCTTTCTGAACCCGTAAGATAACCCTGCCTGAAGGGCGTGCCTGTATCGGCATATTGACGCCAATCATCGTTACGAAGCAGGAATTTTTTCTCTATTTCAATGCCCATTGTTTTCCCTTGGTAAGCGCTCAATTCAGGTATAACACCGTTCGCCCTGAGCTTGTCGAAGCCTGTCGTGAGCTTTGCCGAACGGGGCTCACTACGAACGGCAATTTGATCAGGGTTTACTTAGTATTTTTCAAATAGTGCAATGGACTCGACATGGGCCGTATGAGGAAACATATCCATCACGCCAGCAGCGCGTAGCCGATAACCGTATTCATGCACCAGCTCTCCGGCATCACGGGCCAGTGTGCCAGGATGACAGGAGACATAAACGATACGCTTGGCAGCCGTTGCAGCAATATAGGGCAAGGCCTCTTTAGCGCCACTACGTGGCGGATCCAGCAAGACTTTGCTATAGGTGTTTCTTTTTAACCAGGGTATGTTGTCCAGATTTTCCATCAGGTTGGCAACATGATATTCGACATTATCAATGCCATTTGCTATTGCATTTTCTCGTGCCCGCAAAATAAGCCCTGCATCCCCTTCAACAGCAACAATCTGTTTCGCCTGCTGTGCCATTGGCAGGGTGAAATTGCCGAGACCACAGAATAGTTCCAGCAGGGTATCGTTTTTGTCCAGTTGCAACAATTCCAGCGCCCGCTTTACCATTTTTGTGTTTATGTCATGATTGACCTGGGTAAAATCAGCCGGTTCGAAATGGATCTTTAAATTCTGATTATGAAGTTCGTAGTAGAGGCCGGATTGGTTCGATCCTGTTTCCAGTTCTGATACTAATGGGCTAACTGTATCCGGCCCTTTGGGCTGTAGATAGATCTGGAAGTTATGGGTCTTGCCGAATTCAATCAGGGTATTCCTATCTTCTTCGGTTAATTCTTCGAGGTTGCGAAATATCAGGGCTGCCGTGTTATCAGCCACGGCTACCTCGATTTGCGGGATCTGCCGATAGATGCTGAGTTTACGGATTACTTCGCCTAACAGCAGCAGTTTTTCACCTACTGAGGGATGCAAAACTTTGCAACTGTCCAGCTCGGCCAGAAACGCGGATCTCCGTTCACGAAAGCCGACCAGTACACGTCCTTTTTTGTGCACATAGCGCACACCCAGACGTGCTTTTCTGCGATAGCCCCATTGACTCCCATGAAGAGGAGGAAGAAGGTTTTCAGCCTCAACTTTCCCGACTCGTCGGAGGTTATCGAGTAGGACGTTTTCCTTGACCTTGAGCTGTTCACCTGCATCGAGATGTTGCAACCGGCAACCGCCACAGAGGCCAAAGTGGGCACAGGCCGGTTCAACTCGGTGTTCCGAGGGGCTGATAATTCGATGCAGACGAGCTTCATCGAAGTCACGTTTTTTTCGCGTATAAATAAATTCTACAACTTCACCGGCCAGGGCATCATCAATAAAAACAGTTTTGCCGTCGATATGGGCTACCCCCTTGCCTTCATGAGTGAGCGATTCTATGGTTGTTTGTATGGGGGTGGGATCGGGCTTCTTAAGGTGCTGTTTGCGTGACATTATGTTCAGGGCCTGAGGCTATTCAGCCGGAAATACATTGGTTGAAAGATAGCGATCACCACGATCACAGATAATGGCGACAATTACTGCGTTCTCGACTTCCTGTGACAGCCGTAACGCTGCGGCAACCGCACCGCCGGAGGAAATGCCGCAGAATATGCCTTCCTGCCCTGCCAGGTTACGGGTCGTGTGTTCCGCTTCGACCTGGCTGACCTCCATCAATTTATCTACCCGTGAGGCATCGTAGATCTTTGGCAGATATTTCTGCTGCCAGCGTCGAATGCCGGGAATTTTAGCGCCATCGGCAGGTTCCACGCCAACGATATTAATAGCCGGATTCTTCTCCTTAAGAAAGCGGGATACACCCATAATCGTGCCTGTGGTCCCCATGGCGCTGACAAAATGGGTGATTTCACCCCTGGTATCGGCCCAGATTTCGGGCCCCGTGGTTTCATAATGTGCCAGTGGATTGTCCGGATTAGAAAATTGATCCAGTACTCGCCCTATGCCATCGCGGCCCATTTTTTCGGCCAGATCCCGTGCGCCTTCCATGCCTTCTTTTTCACTGACCAGGATCAGCTCGGCACCGTAGGCTCGCATGGACGCGCGCCGCTCCAGGCTCATATTGGCAGGCATGATCAGAATCATCCGGTAGCCCTTGACTGCAGCTGCCATTGCCAGGGCAATACCGGTATTGCCGCTGGTAGCTTCGATCAGGGTATCGCCAGGCTTGATTTCGGCGCGCGCCTCAGCATGAGCAATCATACTTAACGCCGGTCTGTCTTTAACTGAACCGGCAGGGTTGTTGCCCTCCAGTTTAACCAGGATTATATTACTGCTTTGAGCTGTATTTTTTGCTACAGGAAGGCGCTGCAAGCGAACTAAAGGTGTATTGCCAATATAGGATTCAATCGTTTTATAATTCATCTGCAGAGTGTAATGTATCGGGCTATGACATAAAAGAGCGACAGAAAAGAGGCTACGGGAAATACGATTATGAGCGAGATTTTTGATGCTAGCCTTGCGCTTGAACAAGCGGGTGGCAGCGAGGAACTGGCGCGCGATTTATTTAGCATGTTGCTGGATGAATTAGCCGATCATCAACAGGTGATAGGGATGATTTTTAAGCGGGTAAGTTCTGAAAACGAGACACTTGATGCACTCTGGGATCCGGTACATAAGTTACATGGTGCTACTGCCTATCTGGGTGTCCCTGCTTTGTGCCAGGCAACAAAAGCATTCGAGGATCAGATTAAACAGGATAATCGCGCCAAACTTGGCGAAAGTTTCGAACAGCTTGCTTTGGAAATAAGCCGTTTGCAGGTAAATGGCCGGGATATTCTTGCCCGTCCCTGGTGATTATTCATTCAGCCAGTCAAGCGCCTCATTCATCGAGCGAAAAGCATGGATTTGAATGGGTATTTCATCGCCATAGGCCTCAAACATCCTGGAAAGACCAAAATATAGATCTAGTGGCGCCAGCAAAGCCAGTTTGTAGTCAGCTCCTCGCTGTTTGATATGCTCAGCGGTCATGGTGACAATATGCCGCATATCATCCGTTGAGAATTGAGAACTCTGAATTCCCTGTTTGAAATTCCAAAGTACATTCATACCTGTATGAAATTCCGGATCGACAAGCATGGCACGCCAGGCAGGTTCGATATCTTCCAGTCCGAAACTTCCTGCTATAGAATGGAGGACAAGATTTTTCTCAGTATCGATCACTGTTTTTACCGGCATGATATTTACTTCAAACCTCGCAGCTCAGGGTAACGAAAGCCACCGCATAATCTATCTCGTCCGCCAGGCTGATATGTGACGATATAATTTTTTCCCGATAAACAAATTCTTCCGCCCGGCCACTGAATTTCAGCACCGGTTTGCCCAGAATATCATGATCAATCCCGATATGACGTAAGGACAAACCATTGATAAACCCGGTTCCCATGGCTTTGGCGACAGCTTCTTTGGCGGCAAAACGCTTGGCCAGGAAGTGTGCATGATTGTTCACGGCTTTGAATTCTTTAAGTTCTTCGTCGGTGAGAACCCGTTCGGCGAAGCGATCACCAAAGCGCTCAAGATTATTGCGCATACGCTCAATGCTGACGATGTCGGTGCCTATTCCGTAAATCATATATAACGGGCTGCCTGCATCAGGGCTTTCATTTCCCTGACCGCTTCATCCAGCCCGGTAAACAGACTGCGGGCAATAATGGCATGGCCAATGTTCAGTTCGTGGATATCGTTGAGGGCGGCAATCACGGCAACATTATGATAATGCAGGCCATGCCCAGCATTGACTTGTAAACCACAGGCTACGCCTTTTTCCATTGCCTGTACAATGCGCTGTAATTCCTTTGCCTGCTGTTGTGGACAGGTTGCATCAGCATAATTGCCCGTGTGCAATTCAATCACGGGTGCGCCACAGTCAGCGGCGGCTTCCACCTGTTGTGGTTCGGGATCAATAAACAGCGATACCCGTATCTGTGCTTCAGCAAGCTGTTGGCAGGCGGTATGGATACGCATTTTCTGGCCCACGACATCCAGCCCGCCTTCAGTTGTCAACTCCTGCCGCCGCTCCGGTACCAGACAGCAATCAGCCGGTTTGAGACGGCAGGCAATCGCCAGCATTTCATCGGTAACCGCCATCTCCAGGTTCATGCGTGTTTGCAGGCTAGCATCCAGCATGTCTACATCCCGATCCTGAATATGCCGCCGATCTTCACGCAAATGTACAGTGATGGCATCGGCTCCCGCTTGCTCCGCCACCAGCGCTGCCTGTAATGGCTCGGGATAACGGGTGCCACGTGATTGCCTCAGAGTGGCGATATGATCGATATTAACGCCCAGGTAGATTGGATTCTTTTCTTTCATGATTGGAATTTTAGTAGTTGTTTTTGCTGAATGTAAAGCTCGCGTGACTGTAGAGGCTTAGCGCCAAGATGACGTGCCAGATTGATGCGCATCAATGTTTTGGCCTCACGCAACATGAGAGGATAATAATCCGTATCTACGTCAGCAGCATTCAAATGTCCCCGTTGCAGAGCCAATAGCGTATAACCATGCACAGGCAGACCATTTTCACAGTCTTGTTCGGATTCAATTATTAACGGCCCCCGTTCCGGCTGATAGCAGTATAGCTGCTGTGCCTGCAAAATCGCACCACTGCTGACATCATGATCCAGAATCAGTCCGTAACCCAGTTCCTGTAGTAGAAAACATTCAAACATTCGTAAACTGGCTTCTTCATCTGGTGTCTGGCCATTGACTGATCCAGACAGCCGCCGTAGAGTTTGTGCATAGGCATCATACAGTGCGGGGTGGGGATCGTCCCTCGCCAGCAAGCGTAGTAGCAGTTCATTCAAATAAAAAGCCGTCAGCAATTTCTGACCATGAAGTGATTCGATTTGGCTGCCTGTTTCGGCGGCGGTCAGGGTTTGCACTTCACCATCACCCTGCCAGCTGAGTAATAGCGGAATAAAGGGCAGTAACTGGCCCTGTAGTCGGGAATTTCCCTGCCGTGCACCGCGTGCCACCAATACCCGGCGACCCTGTTCACGACTAAAAATATCAAGCAGTTTGCTTGTGTTACGATAGGGTCGGCTGTGCAGAACATAACTGGCCTGCAGATTCTGACGCATTAAATCTCGTCCTTATACCCAAGGCTTTGCAAGGCTCGCTCATCATCGGACCAGCCTTCTTTAACTTTTACCCAGATTTCCAGGAAAACTTTTTTATGGAATAATTTTTCCATATCCAGGCGCGCCTGGGTGCCCACGTTTTTGAGTCGGCTGCCTTTCTCACCAATCACGATTGCTTTCTGGTTGGTACGTTCCACCCAGATCAGGGCATGTACATGAATGCGTCCTTTTTCTTCCTTGAATTGCTCGATCTCTACCGTCAAATCATAGGGTAATTCCTGTCCCAGCATGCGCATCAGCTTTTCGCGTACCAGTTCTGCTGCCAGATAACGCTGGCTGCGATCGGTAATTTGATCAGCGGGGTAAAATGGCTCTGAAACATCCAGATGGTCCCGCACATGGGCTTCAAGTTCTGGTAAATTGATGCCTTTGAGCGCTGAAATGGGCATAATTTCGATAAAATCCATTTTTTCGGAAAGGCTCTGAATAAACGGTAGGAGCTTGTTCTTGTCCTCCAGTTTGTCCACCTTGTTGATAGCCAGAATGGCTGGAATGCCCGATTCCTTAATGCGCTTGAGTACCATTTGATCCTCAGAGGTCCATCGTAGAGCTTCAATCAAAAAAACAATGACATGCACGCTGTCCAGGGCACTATAGGCAGTCCGGTTCATGTAACGATTGATTGCGCGCCGGGCATTTTCATGAATACCCGGCGTATCGACATAGATAATCTGTTCGGTCTTTGTCGTCTTTATGCCGAGCAAGTGCTGGCGGGTAGTTTGAGGTTTACGCGAGGTGATGCTGAGTTTTTGCCCTAACAGATGGTTTAATAAGGTGGATTTGCCCATATTGGGCCGCCCCACCAGGGCGACATACCCGCAGCGAAAATCGTTCTCTATTATTTTTTTACTCATGATTTAATAGTTTCAGTACCTGTTCTGCCGTCGCCTGTTCTGCCTTTCGGCGACTTTTGCCTGATGCCTGAATTGGCCCATCCAGTTCAGAAATATGGCAGGCGATAGTAAAGGTTTGTGCGTGGGCTTCGCCATCAATAGCAATAACTTTATACTCCGGCAAAGGCGCTCCCCGTGATTGTAAATATTCCTGTAAGCGTGTTTTGGGATCTTTAAGGACAGAGTCCGGATCGCATTGCGCGAGCCGGTCAGTAAAAAATTTTAGTACAAAATCATGCGTAGTTTGCCGATCGCTGTCCAGGTAGACGGCTGCAAATACCGCTTCAAGTGCATCAGCAAGGATAGACTCTCGTCGGAAACCACCGCTTTTAAGTTCCCCCGAACCCAGCTTTAAATAATTTCCCAGATTCAGCTCAGCCGCAATCCTGGCCAGGGTTTCTCCCTTGACGAGGCTGGCGCGTAAACGGCTTAATTCGCCTTCCTGCGCCTTTGGAAACTGCTGATAAAGTTCAATACTGATGATTTGCCCGAGGATAGAATCACCCAGAAATTCCAGACGCTCATTATTATTTGAAGATGCGCTACGATGGGTCAGAGCAAGGTCGAGCAGTTCTCGTGTTTTGAATTCATAGCCCAGTTTGCGCTGGAGCCTGGCAAGATCGGGCATCAGGGTCCAGGGATAGTCACGGTTTTTTGAAAATGCACCACCACATCGATATTGCCTACGATGTTTTCCCGAACCTCATAATCGATTTCTACCGTCCTTTTCTTTCTGCCCGCATTATCGATATAGATGTTATTTCTGCCAACATCAGTGACCATATTGATATCCAGGCGCTTCATTATGGTCTTGGTGATCATGCGCGGTGTCATCTTTGCTATATTCGACTCTGTTTTGATATCACTCAGAATTGAACCCACCTTGAAACCGTCCATATAAATCGGCAACAATTTCAGAGCTAGCAGAATGAACATTATAATGAGAGCAATGACACCTATCCAGGCAATAGCCGTCATACCGGCTTGTTTTTGTTTCGTGATCATGTCTTGTTTCTCTATTAGCGAAAACCGTGTTGTTATAGACTTCTGCAAAAGGCTGTCCCATTATTTCTGCAAAGATGTGATCGGAACAAAATGCAGAAAATGCTGTGAGAAGCCCGCGGAGCGAGATTCTCACGTTACACAAAGCCTGCCAAGGGAAAACAGGTGCTTTCTTTGTCCCTTTGCGAGGTTTTAAATATCTATGTGTATGGAGAGGAATCTGACACCCTTATCCAACTTTAATATTAGTCTATTACTGTGCCAATGCGAGCCCAGCGCGGCCAATCACCCAGTTCCCAGTTAAACCAGACAAGTATGGCGTGGCCAACCAGGTTTTTATCTGGTACAAAGCCCCATACCCGACTGTCACTACTGTTGTCACGATTGTCACCCATGACAAAATACCGGTGTTTTGGCACAGTAATTACAAAATCTCGTGCCGGATACATTTTATTGTCCAATACGTGATGCACCACCCCACCCAGATTTTCCTGCTTGCTCACGATATAATCATAACCAGGACGGTAAATTGTTCCCTTTCCCTGTGGCATGCGTTTGCCATTAATATAAAGCACTTTATTGTAATAGGCTACCTTGTCACCAGGGACACCGATTACCCGTTTGATGTAATCAATCGAGGGATTGTCGGGATAACGAAACACGATTACATCACCACGGTGTGGAGTACCAATATTGATAATTTTTTTATTCCAAGCCGGCAAACGAATGCCATAGCTGAATTTATTGACCAGGATGAAGTCACCGACATCAAGTGTCGGCAGCATGGAACCGGAAGGAATACGGAAAGGCTCGGCAACAAAACTGCGCAGGAACAGGACGATGAATACCACAGGAAACAGAAAGCGGGAGAACTCGGACAGCATGCTCCATGTTGAGCCAATAACGCTTTGTTCGCTGTCATTGATCGCATCCATTTTTTTGCCACGATTGACAATAAATTTATCCAGCAACCAGATAGTTCCGGTAACAAAAACAGCGATAACCAGAATTAGTGAAAAATCTATATTCATTTATCCTTCCCTACATTAAGCACCGCAAGAAAAGCTTCCTGTGGTATTTCGACTTTACCGACCTGCTTCATACGTCGCTTGCCGGCCTTCTGTTTCTCCAGTAATTTACGTTTACGACTGATATCACCACCATAACATTTAGCGGTGACATTTTTGCGTAGAGCTTTAACGTTGGTGCGAGCCATGATTTTTGCACCTACGGCAGCTTGTATTGCCACGTCAAACATTTGCCGGGGAATGATTTCTTTCATGCGTCCGGTCAGATTGTGACCTCGATGTTGAACTTGATCCCGATGTACGATGACAGACAGGGCATCTACTACTTCACCATTGATAAGAATGTCCATTTTTACCAGATCAGCAACCTGAAAACGACTAAAGTCATAATCCAGTGAGGCATAACCACGACTGACTGATTTTAGTCGGTCAAAGAAGTCCAGCACAATCTCATTCATGGGCATTTCGTAACTGATCGATACTTGTGCGCCCACGTATTCCATTTTTTTCTGAACGCCGCGTTTTTCAATGCACAGGGTAATGACATTGCCGATATATTCATGCGGGACTAATATATTGGCCAGCACGATGGGTTCGCGAATTTCATTGATATGATTGACAGGCGGCAGATCAGCCGGGTTGTCGATACGAATAATTTCACCCTTGGTCGTTTCCACTTCGAATACTACGGTGGGTGCGGTGGTGATCAAATCCAGATCATATTCACGCTCAAGTCGTTCCTGCACAATTTCCATGTGCAGCAAGCCAAGAAAACCACAGCGAAAACCAAACCCAAGAGCCTGTGAAGATTCAGGTTCATAAAACAATGCAGCATCGTTGAGGCGTAATTTGGATAAGGCTTCACGCAGATTTTCATAATCATCACCGGCTACCGGAAACAGCCCGGCAAACACCTGCGGCTGCACAGGTTTGAAACCCGTCAATGGTTTTTCGGCCGGATGGCTAACATCGGTAATAGTATCACCTACTGGTGCGCCATCTACTTCTTTGATACCGGCTACCATATATCCAACTTCGCCAGCAGATAGCTCGGGCAGATCTTTTCTCTTCGGCGTATAGATGCCGACATAGTCGACCTGGTAATCACGGCCAATAGACATGATGCGAATTTTCTGCTTTTTGCGCAATTGACCCTGCATCACTCGCACCAGCGAAACCACGCCAAGATAGTTGTCAAACCAGGAATCAATAATCAACGCTTGCAGAGGGGCATCGAGACTGCCCTTAGGCGGCGGGATATAGGTGACGAGATCTTCCAGCAGCGCATCCATACCCTCGCCCGTTTTGGCGCTAACCAGTTGCGATTCAGAGGCATCCAGGCCAATAATCTCTTCAATTTCCTGTTTTACCCGCTCAGGTTCAGCCGCTGGCAGATCAATTTTATTTAATACTGGCAAGACTTCCAGTCCCTGCTCGATAGCGGTATAACAGTTGGCCACACTCTGTGCTTCCACACCCTGAGAGGCATCGACTACCAATAAAGCCCCCTCACAGGCCGCCAGTGAGCGGGAAACTTCATAAGAGAAATCTACATGACCGGGTGTATCGATGAAATTAAGCTGATAGGTTTTGCCATCCTGTGCTTTATACTCCAGGGTGACGCTTTGCGCCTTGATAGTAATTCCCCGTTCACGCTCAAGGTCCATAGAGTCCAGCACCTGTTCCTCCATTTCTCGTTCGGACAGGCCACCACACATCTGAATCAGGCGATCTGCCAGGGTCGATTTACCATGATCGATATGGGCAATAATTGAAAAATTCCGGATATGCGTCAGTTGACCCACTACTCACCTGTATTTGTGATGAAAATGAAAAAGGCGCTGGAGGAGCGCCCTTTATCAAGACTGTGCTGAAAGTAACGTGCAGCTTATTTATCATCATTTTACAGGATTTTATGGACGACTGAAATACGCTTGCAGAGCTTCTTCATCAAGAAAATAATAACAGATTTCGGCATCTTCCCCCTGTAGCACCGGTATCCGCGTTCCATAACAGGCTTCAAGCGCCTCATCCCCACTGATATCAGTAATCTCCAGTTCGAATGACCACCGTGTTTTCATTGCCTCCAGCGCCAGCAGCATGTCATCACAAAGATGACAGCCGTGGCGCACGTAGACCTGTAGCCTCTCAGACATTTTATTTTGGAATCTGCAGAGGCAGGAAGATCGGCGCATTACCGCGCTGGACCAACACCGGTGTGGATTTGCCTTTTTTCAACCCGGTAACGACATTCTTGAATTGTTTGACATTTTTGATGTTCTTACTGTTCAGCATCAAAATTATGTCACCGCGGTGAATGCCGGCATCCAATGCCGGACCTTTCCCTACGCCCCGGACAAAGATGCCGCGTTTTCCTAATCCCAGACGCTGGTGCTGCTCGTCGGTCAGATCCTCGACTACCAGACCTAGACGACTTTCCTCACCATTATTGGCGGTTGCGGGGTTATTTTCTGCCAGTACATTTTTAGAAGGCAATTGAGCAATCATCACCGACAGGGTCTTGGTCTTGCCTTCACGTATCAGCTTGACTCGCGCATCGACACCAATAGATGCCTGACCAACGGCCAGAGGTAAATCAGATGAATGGATAATTTTCTTGTTGTTAAACTCAATAACCACATCGCCAACCTTGAAGCCAGCCTTGGCTGCCGGGCTCTTCGGTACTACTTGTAGCACTACGGCACCACGCGGGTCAGTCATACCGAAAGATTCTGCCAGTTTACGGTTTACATCCTGAATCAGAATACCCAGCCAGCCACGCGCTACCTTGCCTTTGGCTTTGAGCTGCGCTACCACATTCATGGCTACATCAATAGGTATAGCAAATGACAGCCCCATAAAACCACCGGTACGGCTATAGATCTGCGAGTTTATACCAATTACCTGCCCCTTCAGATTAAATAGCGGACCGCCGGAATTACCTGGATTGATAGCCACGTCTGTCTGGATAAAAGGAACATAGTTTTCACTGGGAAGGTTGCGGCCAATGGCACTGACAACACCTACAGAAACAGAATGATCAAAACCAAAAGGAGATCCGATGGCCAGGGCCCACTGGCCTACTTTGATTGTGCTGGACTTGCCAATTTTTACTACCGGCAAGTCATCGGCATTGATTTTTAACAGGGCTATGTCGCTACGTTCATCGCTGCCGATAACTTTTGCCTTCAGCTCACGACGATCGCTTAGTTTAACTGTGATTTGATCTGCATTCTTAATGACGTGATAGTTGGTTACTACGTAGCCATCTGAATCAATAATGAAACCGGATCCCAATGACTGGGTTTTGAATTCTTCCGGCATCCCACCATTGCCACCTTGACCAAAAAAGTGACGAAACAGTTCACCAAAGGGGGAATTCTTCGGCATGTTAGGCATATTGAAATCACGCGGCATGCGTTGCGTGATTTTTATTTTCTGCGTCGTACTGATATTGACAACAGCTGCACTATTTTGCGCGACAAGTTTGGTGAAGTCCGGAAGTTCGGCCGCTTTCACCGTTGAGACAAGTAATATCTGAGTCAGTGCCACGACTGCAAGCATGCTCAGAACTATTTTACTAAAAGGATTATTAAAAGAGATTTCTGCTGGAGATTTCATGGGTGCTCATCACCGTATGGTTGAATTGAATTTCTGATGACTATGTTATTGTTGTCTGGAATTATTTGGCTAGTAAGATGATTAATTTGTAGATAGACGTTTGAGTACAATTGGCTGATAACGGGCATCCGCGCTAATTTGTCTTGAATATATTTTAATAAGGATGCCTGCAAATACAAAACCGATAACAGCGAATAGAATACTGGTAGTTTCAGGGGCAAGTTGCCATTGGGGAGCCATATACTTACCAAATATAGCAAATAGTATCATACTGACAATGGGCATCAGATAAATTATCAATGAACCTTGTACCAATGCGCCTTCCTGTAAACCAACCAAAACGGTCTCACCCTCACTGGCATGGGCCTCATTTATAGCTTTCATCCGCGGAGAAGGTTTTTGCCCCCATATTTTGGCTATGGTTCCGGTTCCGCAGCTTTTGTTGACACTACAGTGACCACAGGCATTTTTGCGCTGCGTTTCCACCCACGCGAATTCGCCTTCGCATTTGACTACAACGGCTGTTTCTTCAATCATTGTTTTTCCGGTTTTCCAGTGTCGAGTGTAATAGATCCACCAATCATTTTCACAGTAACATAGGGTACTTCACCAATAACCGTGACATAGTGATCATCTACTGCCCTGCCGAATGCATGCACTGCACCCATATGCGAGCCACCGCGAAGGTTATTTTCACTATCCATCATATCTTCGATAAAAACAGATACTGTCGCCAGACCATCGCCAAAGATTAACTGTTCCACTGGCATGAGGTTTTCAGGCAGTGTGGTCATGCGCTTCATATCCAGACGGAACCCTACTGGCAATTTCTTCACTACCCAGTTCATATCGGTTTTGTTTGGCATGGGCAGTTGTTTTTTGGCCGGTGCTTCATACCAGGTGAATTTACTGCTATCTATGCTCGGTTTTAATAACGCATCCGGAACCCGATCATGAAAACTTAACTGAGTAAACATGAACTGTTCGACGGGGGTGTCATCTTCCACTACCAGATGTGTCTTTAATAGTAGTCCGGTTTTTTCCTCCACCCAAAGGTGATAGCCATAACGAAATTTATCTTTTGGCAATATAGTAATTTTTTGCGAAACATATCCGGCTACTTCACCTTTGCCTGCCAGTGACAAATGATAATTTTTCTCCAGTGCCTTAATATTAATGGGGAAGCGAGGCGGGTAATTGTTGTGTGCGTGGCTTTTTTCTACCACCACCGAATGTCGATCCGGCATATAACAGGTTACTTTGTTGTTGTCACGAATGACTTCCCGACCGCTGCCGTCCATGGAGATTAATCGTTCACGCTCACCCTTGCTATCCACACTGTGGATGATTTTCATCGAGCTGAGCTGGTTGTGCTGGCTGTAGACAAAGATGCCTTCGTAATTCAGTCTGTGAGCCGCAGAATGCATTTTTTTTAACCAGGTCTGTATTTCCGTCTGGTTCTGGTTGGCAAACGCCAGACTCAGGGGTAGCAGCAGGCTAATAAATATAACTAGGCGTTTAAACATCCGTTGATTGTATGTGGTATGTAAAGTGTGTACCAAGACCCAAGCCGGTCTGCTATTTTTCATTGGCAACCCGGATGATAACAGGTTGATTTCGAGTTGCGCCAACCAGACGCATATAGGGCATCATACCTTGAATATTCGCACTGGCGGCATATTCATTGTGGTTCAACAAATAACTGCTGAATTTCGAAGCGCTGGTACGACTTAGCTGCGATCTGCGAGTTTTTGTAGTCGTCAATGCGACCAGCTCCGGATGTTCTGAAGTTTGTTCGCCGTGGACAAAGGCAACCAGCTTATTTACCTGTTTATCAGCCGTAGCCAAGGGGCTAATGCCTGTCGGATCAAAGCTTGGATTCTGGATGCTGATAATAGCAATTGCACTGACTGTTGCCGCAATGGCCAAGCCAGCTGCTTGCTTCATTAACTGACGCGGCTGGAACCGGCGTGGTGCCAGGATAGTAGGTTCATGTTCTAGGGCAGCCGAGACCCGTCCTGCAAGATCAAAATCAGGTGCCAGTACATCAGGCATATGGCCGCTGATCACGTCCCGAATAAGATGATAGCGCATCCAACGCCGTTTCAGGCCGTCATTTTCTTCCAGGTTGTCAATATCCTGTTCAAAATCAACAAGCTCGTCATCCATGAGGGCGGATAGCCGTTCTTCAACTTTATCACTCATTGCCTGCACACCTTTAAGGAAAACATACTTTATTCAACTACTATAGTAACGGTTTCAACTTTTCATCGACCGCCTCACGCGCTCGGAATATTCGTGATCGAACCGTGCCAACCGGGCAATCCATGGTCTGAGCAATATCCTCATAACTCATACCTTCCAGTTCACGCAAGGTAATGGCGGTTTTCAGATCTTCAGGCAATCCTTCGATAGCCTGAAACACGACCTTCTGGATCTCATCGCGCAGTGCTTCACGTTCCGGTGAGGCATAATCCTTGAGCGCGGATTCACCGTCATACTGCTCCGCATCAGCGGCATCGATATCAGCATTTGGCGGCCGGCGTCCCTGCGCGACCAGATAATTTTTGGCTGTATTGATCGCAATACGATACAGCCAGGTGTAAAACGCGCTTTCGCCACGAAAATTCGGCAGTGCCCGGTAAGCCTTGATAAAGGCTTCCTGCGCCACATCCTGCACTTCGGACTGGTCATGCATATAGCGTGACAATACCTTGATAATCCTTAACTGGTATTTTAAAACCAGGATATCAAATGCTTTTTTGTCACCTCGCTGTACGCGCTCTACCAGCGCTTGATCAATTTCTTTTTCGCCCATTCGGGCCGATTCCTTAAATGCTGATTTCGTTAGAATCCGCCTGAGTCATCCTTATTGACACTATTCTGTGCATGGAGTTCGCTCATTTGGCGGAATTTTCAGGTTAAATTATCCTGTTAGTCCTGATTTTCTCGCAAGGACAGCTGCGACTACTATTCTAAACTGTTTTTGTCCCGCATAATAAGTATTAATATTTTATGACCTAAATGATTTTGAATAAATGCCGGGAACACTAAAATCCATTGACTGCTAAACAGATTGAATCCGATGTATTGATTATAGGCGGCGGTGCAGCAGGCTTGACGCTGGCGCTAAAACTTGCCGATAATATGTCTATCCGATTGATTTCAAAGAGCATTTTACGGGAAGGCTCGACTCTCTACGCGCAGGGTGGAATTGCCGCAGTCAATGCACCGGATGACAGCCTTAATTCGCATATTGAAGATACGATCCATGCGGGCAGTGGCCTCTGTGATTCGGCTAGCGTGCGCTTTACGGTCGAACATGCGGCCGAAAATATTCAATGGCTGATTGATCAGGGCATTGCTTTTACTCGTAATACCCCGGATTCACCCCAGGGTGAATATCACCTCACCCGCGAAGGGGGTCATAGCCACCGCCGGGTTTTCCATGCCACTGATGCCACTGGCAAGGCCGTCGAAACCACCCTGGAACAGCGAGTACTTGCCCATTCGCACATCCTGATCGATGAACAGCACATTGCGGTCGATTTGATTACCACTGAGAAACTGGGGCAGCCAGGTAATAATCAATGCCTGGGCGCCTACATTCTCGACCAGGGCAATAATAAGGTTGATGTTTACCGGGCGCGGTTCGTAATTCTTGCTACGGGCGGGGCCAGTAAGGTTTACCTTTATACCAGCAATCCCGACACCGCAACCGGCGATGGTATTGCTATGGCCTGGCGTGCTGGCTGCCGGATTGCCAATATGGAATTCAACCAGTTTCATCCTACCTGTCTGTATCACCCCAAAGCCAAGTCGTTCCTGATAACCGAAGCGTTACGAGGTGAAGGTGGCAAACTGCGACTCCCCGATGGCAGTCGCTTTATGGATAATTATGACAAACGTGCCGAGCTGGCACCCAGGGATATCGTTGCCCGTGCCATCGACCACGAAATGAAACGGCTGGGCTGTGATAATGTGTTTCTGGATATTAGCCACAAATCAGCAGATTTTATCACCTGCCACTTCCCTACCATCTATCAACGCTGTCTCGAATTTGGTATCGATATTACCCACCAGCCCATTCCGGTGGTTCCCGCTGCCCACTATACCTGCGGCGGTGTTATGACTGATCTGCACGGGCAGACTGATATTACAAATCTCTATGCTATTGGTGAAACAGCATTTACCGGCCTGCATGGCGCTAACCGCATGGCGAGTAATTCTTTGCTTGAATGTCTGGTTTTTGCCCAATCTGCCAGCAAACAAATCCTTGAACAACAAGCACAGCAGAATCAGCAGGCTATAAGTGCAGAAATTCCCGATTGGGATGAAAGCCGGGTAACCGACTCGGATGAAGAAATTGTGGTGCATCATAACTGGGATGAAGTACGGCACATGATGTGGGACTATGTCGGCATTGTGCGTTCCAACAAACGTTTGCAACGCAGCCAGCGACGGGTGGAAATGCTGAAACTTGAAATTGATGAATATTATGGCAACTTTCGTGTCAGCAATGATTTGCTGGAATTACGTAACCTGGTCGTAGTGGCAGATTTAATTATCCGCTCGGCCATCAGCCGCAAGGAAAGCCGTGGCCTGCATTACAATCTGGACTACCCCCAGATCGAAACACAACTACAGAAAAATACTATTCTTACGCCTGAAAATTTTGTCGACAGGAAGCGGAGGGATTAAATTTTAACCGCCTAAAAGCTTTAGCTCAGTATAGACATGTGAGCGTAAATAAATTAATTGAAGAACTTTCAACACAAGCTCTGGCTGAATTTGATAGTGAAGTACGATTCCGCGCCCTAGCCGCAAGTGGAAATATCGACAAAGGTCTAAAGTTACTCGATAAACTAGACGCTCGTTTTTCTAAAGGGAGGGCGTCCAAATAACTGTGTAACTGGTTTATTCTAAAACTCCTGAAACCGAGGAAAATAAAGATGACCAGAAAAACAGATAAAACCATTCAAGTTCAATGCAAGCTCAAGGGGGCAGACTCCATCATTTCAATGAGCCTGCCCCCTTGATTCGCTTGATTCCGGCATGCCATTGTCGCAGGCGTACACATAAACGTCGGTAAGTTTCACGCTTAACCATATCCGGCAATATCAACCAGTTGTATTTAGTATTATCAGCACAGGCCAGACGCAGGATTATCAGCCATTCTGTGACCAGGCTACCTGCCAGTAAACGGGCTTGAATATGTTTCCCGTCCAGCAGTTTCAGTTCAAAATCACCGTTCATTTTCCAGGTGGCATTTTTGATGGTTTGAAAACGGGTTTTATAAAGGGTGGAGCGTGCGCTCAGGATAATTATCAGTAGAACCACGCTACGGCCGTACCAGGGCAAGGTGGTGGGCAGGAAAAGTGCGAGTACAGCCAGTAGATAAACGACTAGCAAGACAGTGAACAGATGCCGCGAAGCGCGGGGTTCAAGGACCAGCGGCTGCCTGTATTTTTTGTGCGACATGTGCGACATCCTTGTCAAGGGGTAGACTGCGCCCCATAAGATATTCCAATAGAAACTGATCAGGATAATTTAGCAGAGTATAAAAGGCTGTTTTTTCCTTATTCGTCAGTTGCGAAAAGCCTTCATCCAGAAACGAGGCCAGCATGGCATCCAGTTCCAGCATGCCCCGGCGGCATTGCCAACGCAGCCGCGCTAACTCCTGTTCGGGCGTCAGATGGGTTGATGCAGGTTTGAATGTTGCCTGGATAGTCATATATTTTATTATCGGTTCAGACCATATCCTTGACCATGAGTTTCTTGATGTTGCTGATGGCGGCGGAGGGATTTAGACCCTTCGGGCAAACATTGGTACAGTTCATAATAGTATGACAACGGAACATACGGTAAGGCCCATCCAGTTCCTCAAGCCGTTCTGCTGTGGCTTGATCCCGGCTGTCGGCAAGAAAACGATAGGACTGTAATAAAGCGGCCGGGCCACGGAATTTATCCGGGTTCCACCAGAAAGAGGGGCAGGATGTGGAGCAACAACCGCAGAGGATACATTCATACAGGCCATCCAGCTTGTCGCGTTCCTCTGGTGATTGCAGGTATTCTACTTCCGGTTCGCTGTCATGCACAATAAGCCAGGGTTTAACCGAACGATAATGATGGAAGAACTGACCCATATCCACAACCAGATCACGAATGATGGGCATGCCGGGAACAGGACGTACTTCAATGGGTTGCTTCAGCGAAGACAAGGCAGTGAGACAACCTAAACCATTTATGCCGTTGATATTGATCGCATCCGAGCCACAGACGCCTTCACCGCAGGAATGCCGGAAAGCCAGCGTCTCATCCATAGACTTAATCTTTAGCAGGGCATCGCGTAGCATCATATCCGGCTGGACATCTTTATCCTGTAGCTCAAATGCCTGCATGAACGGCTTTTTGTCCGATTCCGGATCGTAACGATAAATTAAAAATTTCATAGTTTGAACCACACAGGACCCAAGCAAGCGTATTCTCTAACTCGTGTCATTAATAGACTCTTGGTTTAGGTGTGAAAGTTTCAACCGAGAGGGGTTGCAAGGTAACGGGTTTGTAATCCAGACGTCGACCTTCCTTGAAAAATAGACTGTGTTTCAGCCATTGTTTGTCATTTCGATCAGGGTAGTCAATTCTTGAATGCGCACCCCGGCTTTCCTGCCGCGCCAGGGCAGATGTGACCGTCGCAACCGCAATATCAAGCAGGTTTTCCACTTCCATCGCTTCGATACGCGCGGTATTGAAGATCTTGCTGTGATCCTTCAGGCGCACATTTCCCATGCGTTTTTCTATTTCCAGAACTTTCTCTACACCCCGCTTCAAAATCTCTTCGGTACGGAAAACACCGCAATACTCTTCCATCACAGCTTGCAGCTCGGCGCGTATTCCCGCTACCGATTCACCCTCTTCCTTTTTATCCCAGCGATGCAGGTGATCCAGTGCTGCCTGCACACTGTCTTCATCAATTTTACGGTGATAACGATTGTTCTTGAGAAACTTGATAATATCATTACCCGCAGCGCGACCAAAGACCACGATGTCTAACAGGGAGTTACCGCCCAGACGGTTAGCGCCATGCACCGAGACACAGGCACACTCACCGGCGGCATAAAGTCCGGGAATAGATTCCTCGCCCTGCTCCACCGGTACTACCACCTGTCCAAACCGATTGGTGGGGATTCCCCCCATCGTGTAATGGGCAGTAGGATAGACCGGAATAGGCTCTTCTGATGGTTCGATATGCAGGAAGGTGCGGCTGGTTTCACAGATGCCAGGCAGACGTTTGTCCAGCACGTCCTTGCCCAGATGATCAAGTTTCAGCAAGACATGATCTGCATTCGGGCCACAGCCCCGGCCTTCTTTCACTTCAATAAAGATGGCACGGCTGACCACATCCCGGCTGGCGAGATCTTTGGCGTGTGGTGCGTAGCGTTCCATGAAACGTTCGCCATCCTTGTTGATTAGATAACCGCCTTCGCCTCGCGCCCCTTCCGTTATCAACATGCCACGCCCGGCAATGCCGGTAGGGTGAAACTGAAAGAATTCCATATCCTGCAACGGAATGCCGGCACGCAGAGCCATAGCCAGCCCATCACCGGTATTGATATGCGCGTTGGTGTTGGTACGAAACAACTGCCCGGCTCCGCCTGTAGCCAGCAAGGTGGTCTTGGCTTCAATCAACAGCGGTTCACCCGTTTCGATTTCCAGCACCAGCGCACCAAGAATAAAACCGTTGTCGTCGCGGATAAGATCGATGGCAAAGTATTCATCAAAAAAATGGGTTTTGGCACGAATATTCTGCTGATAAAGCGTATGCAGAATCACATGCCCGGTACGATCCGCTGCGGCACAAGTGCGCGCCGCCTGTTCACCACCAAAATTCTGGCTTTGGCCGCCGAAGGGACGCTGATAAATTTTGCCATTATCCAGACGACTGAAAGGCACACCGGCATGTTCCAGTTCGACCACCAGATGCGAAGCGGCACGGCACATATATTCAATGGCATCCTGATCACCAAGGTAATCGCTGCCCTTGATAGTATCGTACATGTGCCAGTGCCAGTTATCCGGTAACACGTTGCCCAGTGCGGCATTGATGCCCCCCTGGGCGGCAACCGTATGCGAGCGAGTGGGAAAAACCTTGGATACCACAGCTACATTGGCATCGGCTTGAGCCAGTTGCAGTGCGGCACGCAAGCCACCTCCGCCCGCACCAATCACCAGCGTATCAAACTGACGTCGAGGCAGATCCATACTCATAACTGCACCACCGAAAATAAAATCATACTTACCCAAATCCCCATCGTTAATAAGCCCAGTGCCAGCACCATCAGAATACTGAAACGTAGTGCCGTTAGTTGTATATAATCAAGTAATACATCACGAATACCCACCCAGGCATGGGTGAGAATAAAGAAGAAAAACAGCAGGCTGGCAATTGCCACCGCTGGCTGGCTCAGTAAACCATGCCAACGTGCATAATCAAGTGTGGGACCTGTGCCAATAGCGATTAAGGCAATGAGCAGATAGAGCCCGATATAGGCACCACTAAGCCGCTGCAACAACCAGGCGCGCATACCCTGGGCACGAATACTCATAACAGAACCCCGATTACGACCAGAATAAATACGATAAGTCCCGCAAGTATCACGCCCAGGGCGCTGGCTCTTGCTGCTTTCAGTTCAACACCGACATCCAGATCCAGCAGTAAAAAACGAATTCCGGCAAAAAAATGATGCGCCAATGAATAGAGCAGTATCAGAGCAAATGTACGTACGAGCATATTATTGAAGAAGGCGTGAACCTGGGCAAAAGATTCGGGGCTGCGTAAGGATAATGACAGGGCATAAATAAGAAAGGGGATGCCAAGGAACAGAAAAACCCCTGATATTCGATGGAGAATAGATGCCACACCTGTAACCGGCAAGCGTATTTTCAGCAAATTAAGGTACTTGGGACGATGAGTTTTTGTTAGCATGAGGGAGCCGGTTTTATCCATCTTTATTATTAAAGCCAATTGTACACGATTGAACGCAACATGCTGATTGATTTTCTTAAAGCCTGCGTTAGCCATCTAATAATAGATTAAGATTTCAGATCCGGCAAATTACAAACTTGAGATTCTATCCTGGTGATTTTATGAACAGTTCTGTAAACAAACCCATAAACAGATCCATCAATAAATTATGGCAACAATTTCTTTCTGATAACGGCGCAGTCATCGAGCATGACCAGGTTGTTTCTTTTGGCAAACCGGAGCAGGAACGCAAAGCGGCACTGACAGCCACCATACTGTCAGATTTGTCTCCGTTGGGAATGATTAAAGTCTCAGCGGAGGACTGTGTTGATTTTTTGCAAAACCAGTTCAGCAATGATATCCGGGAAATCAGCCCTTCACTTAGCCAGCTCAATGCCTGGTGTAATGCCAAGGGACGGATGCTAGCCAGTTTGCGAGTCTTTCAAACGGGGGATGATTACTTCTTGTTACTGGCGAGCGATTTGCTAGAGGCAACACTCAAGCGTTTACGCATGTTTGTGCTGCGCAGTAAAGTAACGCTGGAGGATGTGAGTAGTGAATGGGCAAGCATCGGCCTGGTGGGGGCTGATGCTTCGGCGCTACTAGCCAGACATATCAACCAGCCACCTGAAAACACAAATCAGGTCGTACATGAAAACGGACTGGTTGTGATCCGTCTTGCCAGTGATACGCCCCGTTTTCAGATTCATGGCCAGTTTTCCGCCATTAGCATGCTCTGGCAGGCATTGCTGCCGGATGCCACACCCGTTGGTTATTCTGTCTGGAGCTGGCTGGAGATTCAGGCAGGAATCCCGAATATCGTTGCCGGCACTATGGAAGCGTTTGTGCCGCAGATGGTCAATTATTCTACTATTGGTGGCGTTAGTTTTACCAAGGGCTGTTATCCGGGGCAGGAAGTCGTGGCCCGGATGCATTATCTGGGTAAATTGAAACGGCGTATGTACCTGGCGCATGTTGAAACAGAAAACCTGCCTGAGGCAGGAGAAAATCTATTTCCTGCCAGTGAGGACAAAGCCCAGAGTTGCGGTAAAGTGGTGCAGGCTGAACGAGCGCCTGGCGGCGGCATCGATCTACTCGTCGTACTCCAGATTGCCGTGGCCGAAACGGCACAGAAAGAAAGCGATATTTGTCTGGGTTCGGAGAGAGGCCCCAGGCTACACTTGCAAAACGATCCATATCCCGTTGATAACAAAGCATGATATTTGCCGCCAGTAATTTAAAGATTCAGGGGGGAGCTGCCGATAAAAAGACAACTAAAAATCATATCCATGAGGGAGCAAGTCGTGTCTTCAGTTGAATCATCTTTCTTAAACGGTCTTTTGGAGGATCTGGACAAAGACAAGCTTGTTCTCCCCACTTTGCCCGAAGTTGCGTTGCAAGTACGTGACACACTGGAGGATGAAAACTCCTCCATGATGGATGTAGCCCGCGTCATCACTAACGATGCGGCTCTCTCTGCAAAGTTGATTCAAATTTCAAATAGTCCGTTACTGCGTGCCACCCGCCTGATAGAAACCGTTGAAGCCGCTGTTACTCGCATGGGTAGCAACATGGTGCGCAACCTGATAACCAGTATCGCCATGAAACAGATGTTTCAGGCCACTACGGATATCACTGATATACGCCTGCGCGCGGTCTGGGAAAACAGTACCCAGATTGCGGCGATTGCCAGCGCCCTTTCCATACATCAAACCAATTTGCAGGCGGATCAGGCCCTGCTCGCCGGTCTGGTACATGATATCGGCATTTTGCCCATCCTCAGCCGTGCCGAGGATTATCCTGATCTATTGGATAATGAAGAAGCGCTGGACAACATTATTGCCAGCGCCCATGTCCAAATTGGCGAGGCTATTTTGCGAACATGGAATTTTTCAGAAGAGCTTATCAAGGTTGCAGCCGAACATGAAAATCTCAGTCGTAGTCATGAGGGGCCTCCAGACTATGTTGATATTGTCATTGTTGCCAATATGCAGGATGCCTATGGAACCGATCGAGTTTACGCCCAGGTAGACTGGACGACCGTTCCCGCCTTTGAAAAACTGGGAATGGAAACCGATGTGAGTGCTGTGGATATGGATGAGGCTCACAGTGAAATTGAAATGGTGAAAACGACACTGACTGGATAAAACTGATTAAATTTTATTGCCTGCTTCTATTAGCAGCGCTTCGACTTTTATCAGATCATCTTCCGTATCCACCCCGGGTCCGGGGATCTCCAGCGCTTCAGGGACGACAATTTTTCCGCCATGCCAAAGTACCCGCAACTGTTCCAGTGATTCGGCTTCTTCCATCATCGCCGCTGGCTGATTGACATAGGTTTTAATATAGCCAGCGCGGTAAGCATAAAGGCCGATATGGCGGTAATGCTCAATCTGCTCTGAAATATCGATGGTTTGTTGTTCGAACTTTCCCCGCAACCAGGGGATCGGTGCGCGACTGAAGTATAAGGCCTGTTCGTTTTTATCCCTCACCACCTTGACGATATTGGGATCAAAAATCTCTTCGGATTTATGAATTCGTGCGCACAGGGTCGATACCTGGGCATCGGGGCAATCCAGCAAGGCCTGGGCAACCTGTTCGATACAGGCTGTCGGCATCAGCGGTTCATCACCTTGCAGGTTAACGATAATATCATTGTCGTCAAAAGCGCAAATGGATACTACTTCCGCCAGTCGTTCGGTGCCTGAAGTGTGTGTATCCGCTGTGAGACAGACACGGGCATTAAAGCGTTTGGCGGCCTGATGAATACGGGTATCATCGGTAGCGATGATCACGTCCTTGGCACCGCTTTGACAGGCACGAAGATAGACATGCTCCAGCATGGTTTTGCCCGCCAGCAGGCGCAGCGGTTTGCCTGGCAAGCGCATCGAAGCATGACGCGCCGGAATCACTACCCGGTAGGACATAAGGTTTAGATCTCTTCCTCGGCACCAAGCTGGCGGGCTTCCTCCTCCAGCATGACCGGAATATCATCACGAATAGGGTAAGCTAGTCGATCAGCCTTGCAGATTAATTCACTGTTTTCTTTTTTATAGACCAACGGCCCTTTGCAAATCGGGCAGGCCAGTATATCCAGTAGTTTCATATCCATATTATTTTTTCTCTAACAGGTTGAGTAGTTGCACATCAAAGTCGTTATTCATTTCAATCGCAATTGGCAGATACCACATATTTTCACCCGCAAAACGCTGACATTTAACAGCATCTTTTTCCGTCATCAGCACGGGTTTATCGTCACCAAACAACAGCTCATCGGCACTGAAAAGATAATGATCTGAAAAAGGATGCTCGATCACCAGCAGGCCTTTGCGACGCAGGTGTTCAAAAAATCGATTCGGGTTGCCAATCCCGGCCAGCACATGCACACTCTGCCCCACCAGATCGTCAAGCGGGCAGGTCTTTTCACTATCATTGAGATGCACCAGAGTCTCGCCCTGATAGCGCATGGCATATTCATTACCAATAGCTGAGCCATTGGTAATAACAAAATCCACCTTTTCTTTTTTTGTAACTGGTTCGCGCAGCGGACCGGCTGGCAGGCACAGACCATTCCCGAACCGGCGCATACCGTCGATCACCACGATCTCGACATCACGTTCCAGAGCATAATGTTGCAAGCCATCATCACTGATAATAATGTCACAGCCGGAATGTTTTTGCAGTAGCTGGCCCGTCAGACCCCGGTTGGGGCCCACCGCCATTGGGCAACCACTACGACGGGAAATCAGAATAGCTTCATCTCCCACCATCACCGGATCAGCATCGGGGCGTACCTGCTGCGGCCAAGTTCGTGCTTTGCCGCCGTAACCACGGCTGATAATACCCGGCGCATACCCTGAGCGTTTCAATAGTTGTGCAATATGTACCACCACCGGGGTTTTGCCAGTTCCACCTACGGTTAGGTTTCCAACTACAATAACCGGCACGCTCAGGCGATAACGTTTTCGAAGCCCTATGCGATAAGCCAGGCAACGCACCGCTATTACTGCGTAATATAACCCGCTCAAGGGCCGCAATATCAGGGTCAGTATATTATTGTTATACCAGCAGTGTTCAAGTGACTTTGCAAAAAACATGGTTTTTTATAATTCAGTAAACTGCATACGATGCAGCGCGGCATAATGGCTGCCCTTAGCCAGCAATTGTGCATGGCTACCCGTTTCAAGTATACGCCCGTGATCCATTACCACAATAACATCGGCCTGCTCAATTGTTGACAGGCGATGTGCAATGACCAAGGTTGTTCGATCCTGCATGAGCTCTTCCAGTGCGCTCTGGATAAAGCGTTCAGATTCGGTATCCAGCGCCGAAGTCGCTTCATCGAGAATCAGCACGGGCGCATCCTTGAGAATAGCTCGGGCGATAGCTAGCCGTTGACGTTGCCCGCCCGATAACAATACACCATTTTCGCCAACCATGGTTTGCATGCCCTCGGGCAGCTTTTCGATAAACTCCAGCGCATGCGCCGCTTTTGCAGCTGCCAGAATATCATCTTCGGTGGCGGACTCCAGTGCGCCGTAGGCAATATTGTGCGCAATGGTGTCATTAAACAAGGTCACATGCTGGCTAACCAGGGCGAGATGGGAACGCAGGTTTTCCAGCGTCAAATCGCGGATGTCATAGCCATCAAGCTGAATTTGTCCGCCACAGGCATCATAGAAGCGTGGCAACAGGCTGACCAGGGTCGTTTTACCTGCACCTGAGCGACCCACAAAGGCTACATTCTGTCCCGGTTCTATTCGTAAATTAATCTCGCGCAGAATATCTTCTCCCTGAGGAGTATATTTAAAATCGACCTGCCGGTATTGAATCTCACCCCGAACCTTGCCCAGCGTTTCGTTGCCGTTATCTACATCAGGTTTGTGATCCAGAAAATCGAATACGCTCTGGGCGGCGGCAATGCCCCGCTGTAAAGTGGAATTAACCGTGGTCAGGCGTTTGGCATGCTGCATCAGTAACAGCATGGCGGTAAGGTAGGAGCCAAATTCACCGACCTTCATTTTAAGCTGAAAGGCAAAGAAGATCATCAGTGCAAATGCGATAGCAACGATGAATTGAATCACGGGTGAACTCAGGGCATTGGTGACGGCCAGACGTAGAAACTGGCGGCGATTGTGATTGTTGATCTCGTCAAACCGGCGACTTTCATAACCTTGACCACCAAAAATTTTAATTTCACGGTTGGCTTCAATCACTTCCTCTGAAACGGTAGAGACATTGCCCATGGAGCGCTGAATCCGATGACTCAGTTTGCGAAACCGTTTGCTGATGTAGATCACCAGTCCTGCCAGAAGTGGAGTGATCGCGACCAGAATCAGAGTTAACCAGACGCTGTAATACATCAACATTAACAACAGGGCAATGATGGTCAGGCTGTCCCGGATCAGCACCGTGATCACGGATGAAGACGCCTCTGCCAACTGCTCTACGTCATAAACCATTTTCGATAGCAGCATGCCGGAAGATGTGGTGTCATAAAATGTGACCGGCAGATGCAGAAGCTGGTTGAACAATTGTTTGCGCAAATCACGGATCACGCTGCGGGCAACAAAGGCCATGCAATAGTCAGACAAAAAACTGCCAATGATGCGTATTGCGAAAATACCGACAATGACCAACGGGATCCATTGCAGCACCGTAGGATCTTTTTTGACAAAGCCATCATCAAATAGTGGCTGGATGATGCGGGCAAAACCGGCCTCGGTAGCCGCAAACAGGATCATGCCGAGGATTGCCAGTGCAAAAATTTTCCCGTAAGGTCTGACGTAAGTCAGCAGACGCCGATAACCTTCAGCGCCGGTAATTTTCTGTTGTGTGTCTGGCATGAAGTTCAGTGGTGAACGAGCCTGGTGGAAAAGATCAGGTGAACCAGTCCCAACTGTCTGGCAGCATCCATCGCTCGTACCACCGTTTGATAAGGCGTATTGCGATCGGCACTAATAATGAGTTTAGGTGTGGTTTTATCATTCGTCTGCTGTGAACGCAGTTCACGGATACCCCGTTTCAGGGTTTCAATACTGTTGTCCTTGAGCTTGCGCTGATTAATAAAATAGCGACCTTGGCTATCGATGCTGACCTCAATCACAAAAGGCTCATGCTGTGCTTCTTTGCCACTTGCTTCAGGCAGCTGAATGCTGATCTCGGATTTGCGATCAAAGGTGGTTGATACCATGAAAAAAATCAACAACAAAAAGACCACATCGATCAGTGGAGCCATATTCAGATCCAGCTCCTTATTTCGTTTCGGGCTGAAATTCATGCTGCATCATCCTGTTTGCTGCGTACTTCCCGATTACCGTGCATCACATCGACGATCTTCAATGCTTCATCTTCCATCACCAGGATTAGCTCATCTACCCGGCCCCGGAAAAAGCGGTAGAAAATGAGACTGGGAATGGCGACCGACAAGCCTGCTGCCGTGGTAATCAGTGCTTCAGAAATACCTCCGGCCAGTACCCCAGGATTACCTACACCGTGCAAAGTAATGGCCGCGAATACCTTGATCATGCCAATTACGGTACCCAACAGTCCCAGCAGTGGAGTCACCGATGCAATGGTACCCAGCGTATTGAGATAACGCTCCAGTTCCATCACCACCTGACGCCCGGCATCCTCGATGGATTCTTTCATGATTTCTCGCGGATGATTACGATTAACCAGTCCGGCGGCCAGAATGCGGCCAAGGGGTGAATTTTTGATCAAGGCATCGATATGTTCATCATCCAGCATGTTGCTTTTATGCCATTGCCAGACTTTGGCAACCAGATGCAGGGGCGCAATGCGTTTGCGTTGCAGAGACCAGAAGCGCTCTCCAACAATTGCAAAGGCCATTATTGAAGAAAGAATAATCGGCAGCATTAGCCAGCCGCCAGCCTTAACCATTTCAAACACGTCTTTGAAATCCTTGATTTTTTTGATTGATGAGGGGAGAAACCAACATTGCGGCTAACTTTAACAAAGTAACCGCATCGCCGAAAGGGTACAGCTTACCATTCAGGCATATAAAAGTGCAGACAAGCTTAAAATTCAGGATGAATTCCAGAAATGTCCATGCGTCTGCCGGAATAGTTGTGGCTGCAACGCCCTAGCATGTACACCCAGCGTAAAACTAATCGCACCGCTTGCCCAGGTTTGATAGTAAGGTATTTTTCGCAAGCGGTAACGCGCCAGTACGGCCGAGTGAGGAAAGCCATAACGATTGCGGTAGCCGGTTGGGAACAGGACATAACGCGGGGATACCGAATCAATGAATGCTGCTGTGGACGATGTCTTACTGCCATGATGTGGTGCCACCAGGATCTCTGAGTGTAACTCGATCCCGTATTTGCGAACAAGCTCGTACTCGGCCGCTTTTTCGATGTCTCCGCTCAATAGCAGACGTTGCCCGCCCGCGATTATCTGCAAGACACAGGATCGATTATTTCGCCGCAACTGGCTTCGGGGCGGCGGGTGCAGCAAACGAAAGATGACCCCGTCCCAACTCCATTGTTGTCCGCTGTGACAGGGTTCAATGGGCTGAATAAGACCTTTTTTTCTCGCCCTTTGCGGATCACTGGCCAATATTTGTTGTGCCGGAATTTGTGCCAGCAGAGCTGCTGCGCCACCCAGATGATCATTGTCCGCATGGCTCAGGATTAGTCGATCAATCCGACGAATACCCTGCTGTCGCAAAAAAGGGATCAGGACGACATCGCCCATATTGAAGTTTGCGCCCATCCGCATTCCGGTATCAAATACCAGCACATGGTTGCGGGTTTGTACCACCGCCGCCAGTCCCTGTCCTACATCCAGCAAGGTGAAACGAGCCTGGCCCGGCAAGGGTAATTGAAATCGGGCAAACAGTACCGGCAACAGCATTACGCCACCCAGCCAACGGACAGGAATTCCCCGTGGTGCCAACAACCAGAACATACCCAAAAGCCCCAGTATCAGTGTCGGCAGGGATAGTATGGAAGCTGACCAGGTTGCAAAGGGAATGGTGGCTAGCCAGGATAGATATTCACTCAACCTGTCCAGCAGCCAGGCTGCTGTGAGTAGCAGGAAGGCCGCCCAATGCGGATCGAGAAACAGCAACAGGCTGCCCAACAGGCTCAGAGGAGCAATGAGTAGACTCACCAGAGGAATGGCAAGAGCATTGGCCAGTGGTGCTATCAGTGATACCTGCTGGAAAAACAACAAGAGCACGGGCATCAGTCCCAGCGTGACCCACCACTGGGTTCGCCACCATTGCTGCCACCTGCCCTGCTGACCCGTACGTGCAGCCAGCCCATAGACGATCACCCAGACCGCGAGGAAGGAAAGCCAGAAACCGGCCGACATAACGGCCAGGGGATCGATGATTAATACCACCAGCAGGGCCAGAGCCAGGGTACGCCCAGGACTGAGACGCCGATTAAAGATGATGCACAACATCACTACCGAGAGCATGATCAATGCGCGTTGTGTGGAGACGGAGAACCCCGCCAGAGCAGCATAGACCAGCGCGGCCACCATCGCGCCCCAGGCAGCGGCTTTTGGCGCAGGACAATGCAGCATTACCCGCCCCGAAAAACGCCAGAGCTGGTTGAGCAACAAAAACATCAGCCCTGCTACCAGCCCCACATGCAACCCGGAAATCGCCACTAGATGACTGGTGCCGGTTTTTCGCAGCCACTGCCATTGTTCGTGTGTAATCAGGCTACGATCACCGATTGACAGGGCCAGCAACAGCCCTGTGCTATTGCTGGTATGTGTGATCTTTATAATATGATCGCGGATCTTTTCCCGCAAACAAAGCAAGAAACAACTTGATGTATAGTTTCTTACTATATGATTCTTATTTGATTTCCTGATGTATCCTGTGCCGCGAATGCGATGTTGAAACAGCCAGCCCTCATAATCGAAACCACCCGGGTTCATGAAGCCCTGTGGCCGTTTCAGGCGAACTTGCAACTGCCAGTATTCACCGGCATGCAGGCTTTGATGTCGGCGGGTACGGTACCAGTTAAGCCGTACCCGGCCAGGCGAGGGATAAATCTGACCGCCACGAGACAGGCTGTCAATTTCGAATTCAAACCGGGTGCGGCGAAAATGCTGTTCGGGTAAACTGCTGATTCGACCTCGGATCAACACGTCCTGGCCTTCAAGTTCCCCGGGCAGTGAATCGGCAAGAATCAGTTGCGCCTGCAACAGCATCCAGCAGGCACCTGCGAGCCACCAACCTGTGAGGCGCCAGTGGCCTGGCAGCAGCAACGCCATGGGAAAGGCCAAAAACAGTAGTGTCGACCACTCGATTGCCGGCAGAATCTGCAAGCACTGGAGTGAGAGAGTCCCGGCCAGAAAGGCTATAACGCCGGTTCGAAGGGGTAGTCCTGAACGCATTTTTTCATCCTTGAAGATTTGCGTGGAAAAATTTGCAGTCTGACAATAAAAAAACAATGCCAGATCAATTACACTATGCGCCCTTGCATCCTGTTACGCATCTGGACACGGACATAATATCTGTAATGCCTAAAAAATTCATCAAGCGCTATATGCCGGATCACAATAAAATCCGCAATAATCCCCAGTTAAACCGTTTTTTTGGCACCCTGCTCCACGATCCTAATCTATTGCACCTGAATCGACGTTCGGTTTCCAGCGCATTTGCTGTTGGCTTGTTCATGGCGTTTGTCCCGGTGCCGTTCCAGATGTTTCTGGGTGCCGCTGGTGCCATTATTTTTAGAACCAATCTGCCTATTGCTGTCGGCCTGGTCTGGGTATCCAACCCGATCACCATGCCGCCCCTGTTCTATTTCTGTTATAAGATTGGCACCTTGATATTGCAAACGCCTGTGCACCATATTGAATTCGTGCTTTCCATCAACTGGCTAATGACTGAACTGGCCTCCATCTGGCAACCCTTTCTTCTGGGGTGTTTTGTCGTCGGCAGCCTCAGCGGCCTGATTGGTGCTGCCAGCATTCGCCTGCTTTGGCGCCTGCACGTTATTCGTCAACTAAAACAACGACGACGGCGAATGAAAAAAGTCTGAGTTTTTTGCACAGCAGGTCGCGTGATATTAGCCTTAAAGTAAATGCAATTATTCAGCACTATTGCCGGAAGTCAACCTGCACATGTTACCCATTGCATCGAATAACGTTAAGCTGGACAATAATTGGCAGACCCTGCCCCAGTGAGCTGAATAGTTACACGTAAATAAACTATCCCGATTGTTTACCACGGGGTAGTTTATTCTTCACTGACTCGCAACCACCTGTCGATGCTGGCCGTTACCAGCAACCAGTCAAAGCCTGCCTGCCAAGTCCGGTTACGCAATTTATAACCGGCAGACTGAGTATCCAGAGCCTGTTTCAGTTGTACAAGATATTCCGTGGTGCTCATATCGCCTGCGCGCCAGAGTTTTTTGATCAGGCTCAATTGCCGGTTAACACTGACGCGCCCGGTTTTTTTCCAGTCATTCCAGGCTTGTTGCAGCAGATGATAGCGTTCGGTCGTCGCCAGCACCCGGGCACGCTGATCGAAGAACGTCTGTTGTGCGAGCTGTTCGCTACTGATTAAATCCTGCTGCGCTTCTTCCACTTCTGCCCGATAGGTGTTGCGAATATTTAAGGGGATAGTCAGGGTTGCACCCATCAGCGTATTATTGTCATCCCTGCCGCCGCGCAGGGCAATTGTCGGATCCCAGCTACGTTCACTTTTTCTAAGTTCGACTGTATAGCGTTTCGCCGATACAGCGGCTTCAAGCGCACGCATAACCGGCAGGCTGCGAATAAAACTATCCTGCTCACCTGGCAAGCGTGCATCAGGGAGTTCATCGGGCAGGGCTGGCAAATTGCGGGGTGTGCGGATAAAGACTGCCCGCAAGCTTTCCTTTGCCGCTGCCGCATCGGACAGAGCCTGGGCACGAGTCATCAGAGCCTCGGCATAAGCCAGCCGCGCCAGATCCAGTTCCACCTGATTGAGATCTCCGGCTTTATAACGCCGTTCTGCGATATTGGCAAACTCCCGCATCAACTGTAAGCCTCGTCCGGCCAGCATGGCCAGTTTATCCTGGGTACGTTTTTTAGCGATGGAGCTGAGCAAATTATGTGTCAGTTTCTGTAAGCGCATAACATAATCAGCATCGGCCTTAAGCAGATGCGATTGTGCAACACGGGTGCGTGATCCTCGCCGATCCCCCATGTCGAGGGTCTGACTCAATTGAATATAAGATGTATCGGTGCTTGCATTTTCGGCATCAATTTCAAGCTGTGGGTTATACACGGCATTACTCGCTGCCCGTACGGCGGCACGGCTGGCTTCAAGGCTGGCCTGGGCTGCACGTTTTCGTGGATGCCGGTTGATAACAGACTGTAGTGCACGGGTCAGTGTTGCAGGGGCAATACGGTCGAGCTTGATTTTTTTCTGGCCTGCAACCGCAGACAATGGCGCACAGAGAAAGCCGGTCAGTAACACTGACAGCAGTAATGATTTTCTAAACATGGTTTAATCCTGAGTAACAATTGTACAATTACATCTGTCACCGGGGGTAACAGACAAGAATCAATAATAAAGATCAGGATTTATGCCGTAGGAGGAGGCGTTGGTGGTTGCCGGGTTATGAAATAGCGGTGTCTGACGGACACCGGTTTGTGACGACCCTTCAGTACTGAAGGGAGAACAACAGCTTCGGAAAAAACAGCAAATAAATGCACGCCCCCATGACAGCATTCATCACAGAAAGAATGGGTGGGGTTGGCGCTGCTGTTTTGGTTGTTGATTTCATGGTTCTGCTGAAATGCAGTCAGCGACTCATCCATCTCCGCCGCCCAGGCAAAACTGCTGAGCAGAAGAAATAGCACCATAATTTTAATGATTAAACGTCGCATACTAAAACGAGTCTAGCAATGAAGCACATGATTTCGCAAGGATAGAGACAAAATAAACGGCAGCATGCCTTTTTATTCTTCACCTTGTTGCAATACGCCATCCGTCAGGGTATAGATTTGATCCATTTTTTTGGCAAAGTGAGTATCGTGGGTAACAACGATGAAGCTGGTATGAAATTCCTGGTTCAGCTCCAGCATTAGCTGGTAAACGCTTTCGGCTGCCTGTGCATCCAGATTCCCGGTAGGTTCATCGGCCAGCACACACAGAGGCCGGGTGATTAGTGCCCGCGCCAGTGCCGCCCGTTGACGTTCACCGCCGGAAAGCTCACTGGGTTTGTGAGCCTGACGATGACCCATGCCGACCCGTTTCAGCATCTTTGCTGCAGCGACAGATGCGTCAGCAGGCCGATCGCCACGAATTAACAAGGGCATGGCAATATTTTCCAGTGCGCTGAATTCCGGTAACAAATGGTGAAATTGATAGACAAAACCCAGCGATCGATTGCGCAGATATCCGCGGGCAGCAGGTTTGAGATCGGCCATATTTTTACCATCAATTTCGACCCGCCCTGCCGTGGGGGTATCCAGCCCGCCGAGCAATTGCAACAGGGTGCTTTTGCCCGATCCGGATGTGCCGACAATGGCAAGCTGCTCGCCCTGTTGCAAAACGAGATCAACACCCTTCAATACATTCACCGGTACCGGGCCTTCATTAAATGTTTTACCCAGCCCCTCACAGCGCAGAACAACATGCTGCCCGTTACTCATACCGTAACGCCTCCGCTGGCTGGGTACGACTTGCCCGCCAGGCCGGATACAGGGTCGCCAGTACGCCCATCAGCAGGGAAACCGAGCCAATCATCCAAACATCACTCCAGTGTAAATCCGAGGGTAGTTCGTTAATGTAATAGACACCGGGATCCAGAAACTGGACACCAAACAGGTGCTCGATAAAAGGCACCACCGTTTCCAGATTGAGCGACAAACTGACCCCCAATGCAATGCCCAGCAAGGTACCGATTACACCGATTAGTGTGCCCTGAACCATGAAAATTTTCAGAATGCTGGTTGGCGACATACCCAGGGTGCGCAGAATAGCGATATCACTCTCTTTGTCCGTTACCATCATCACCAGTGTCGAGACAATGTTGAAAGCGGCCACCGCCACAATCAGTAGTAACAACAGAAAAATCATGCGTTTCTCTATTTTCACCGCACGAAACCAGTTGGCGTGATAGGAACTCCAGTCTCGAATCCAGTACTGCCCCAGCTCGGTTTTTTGTAACTCAACACGTACCTGTGGCGCACGGAACAGATTATCCAGCTTCAGACGGACACCTGACACCCCATCCTTCAGATTGAAGACCCGCCGTGCATCAGCCATATTTAACAACGCCATACTGCTGTCATACTCATACATGCCGACATAAAAAATGCCTACCACCGTAAAACGTTTCAGTCGTGGCACTACCCCGGCCGGAGTGACCTGGGCGCTGGGCGTTACCAGCGTTACCTTGTCGCCCACCCTGGCATCAAGAATACGCGCCAGATCCCGTCCCAGAATAATACCAAACTGACCGGGAATTAAATCACTCAAATGACCTTCGACCATCTTCTTGCCGACATTGGATACCGAGGGTTCCAATGTCGGCAATATGCCGCGAATGATGCTGCCATTGACCCGGTTGCCACGAATCAACATGCCTTCCGCTTGTACATAGGGTGCGGCAGCAATAACGTGGGGTTGCTGCTTCGCCAGTTGCACGACATCAGACCAGCCCGGCAAGCTGTCCTGATAGTTAGTGATAGTCAGATGAGAAACCATATCCAGAATACGTCCACGTACTTCTTTTTCAAATCCGTTCATCACCGACAAAACCGTAATCAGAGCCATTACGCCCAGGGTTATGCCGAACATTGACGTCATTGAAATAAACGAAATGAAATGATTACGACGTTTGGCGCGGGTATAGCGCAGGCCAATAAAGAGTTCGAGCGGTTTATACATAGGCAGGTATTAAAACACAATTTGAATGGATAATGAATCAGACCGGGATCAGGCTGACAGGTTCATTGATAAAATAATCGTGTATTGGACATCTTGTTTCTTCTGCATTTATATGGCTAGTTCTACCGGTAGGCGGGTAGACAGAAGTATCTCCGTGGCTGAGATCTGCGCCCGATAGGCCAGGATTTCGACCCCGGCGGCTGCGGCCTGACGCAGATTGAGTCCGTAGTCAGGATCAATCTCATCAGCGGGATAAAATAGTTGTGCGTCCTCGCGCATTACACAGAAAAATATGACTGCCCGAGCGCCCTGCTGTTTCATGAGCATCAACTCTCGCAGGTGTTTACGGCCCCGTTCACTCACCGCATCAGGGAAAATAGCCTGACCCGGCTTCAGCATGGCAGTGACATTCTTGACTTCGATAAAGCAGGTTTTATCCCTGCTTTGTAACAGAATATCAATGCGGCTGTTTTCGCTCCCGTAACGTACTTCCGTTTGTAAATTATCATAGCCTTGCAGTTCCACAATCCTCCCTGATTCTATGCCCTCTACGACCAACTGGTTGGCCAGCAGGGTATCCACTCCCACGGTGATGCCCGTATCTGTACTGGCAATAACCCAGCTGTAACGATATTTACGTTTTGGGTTCTGGCTGTCTTTTAACCAGATTCGGCTGCACGGGCTGGTCAGGCCTAGCATGCGACCTGTATTAGGCGTGTGCACGGTGATTTCCTCACCGGTTTCAAGCCGTACATCGGCTAAAAACCGTTTGTAGCGCCGAATCAGGATGGCGGGAATGAGTTCAGGAAAATAATGCATACATTGTTTATGCTGAAGAAATTCTTTAAAATAGTTCAGGTTTTGCGTGTAAGCCTTTGATAGACTATTATTTTACACTATTCCTGCATGATAATGCTGCAAAGGAGAAATGCATGCGCCGGTTGCTTAAATTATTCATTATTTCCGCCCTTGTTTTCGGGCCATCTTTCGCTTCGGCACAGGCCGATACTCTTGGTGTACCTCAAAATAGTGTGTCCAAAAAAGCAAAAACGACCGTAGAAAGCTACAGTATCAAGCTGCCAGGACGTGGTATGACTATGGCTGAGGTGGAAAAACGCTTTGGCCTGCCGGCCAAAAAAATAGGCGAAGTTGGCAGTCCCCCCATCACGCGCTGGATTTATGAGGATTTCACTGTCTATTTTGAATACCAGTACGTCATTGATTCGGTTGCCAACCAACCTGCACCCTGAGGGAAAATACACCGGGTAGTGGATTTTGACGCAAAGAAAGAGACATTAACAATGTCGTTATTTTCAGCGTCTGATCACCCGCCTGCCCTGCCTGCTGAATGGGCACCGCAAGCTGCCGTGATGTTGACCTGGCCTCATGCCGATACGGATTGGGCGTTAAATCTGACTGAAGCTGAATCAGTCTTTATCGATATTGCCCAGGCCATTAGCGCCCGTGAACAAGTCATCATTACCTGCTGTGATGAACCCCACAAAAAAGGGCTGCTGGAAAAACTTGAAGCAGCCGATCTTTCCCGCACATGTCTATCCGTTTTCATCCATGCCTCGAATGATAGTTGGGCGCGTGATCATGGTCCGATAACCGTTATTGAAAACGGCCAGGCGCATTTACTGGATTTTGAGTTCAACGGCTGGGGCCAAAAATACCCGGCACAAAAAGATAATCAACTCAGTCGCAGCCTGCACCGACAGGGAGCCTTTGGCAATATCCCTTTCACCAGCCTGCCCTTCGTTCTCGAAGGTGGCAGCATCGACAGCGATGGGCAAGGTACATTGTTAAGTACCACCGCCTGCCTGCTTGCTCCCACGCGCAACCCTGCATTGGATCAGGCTGAAATTGAAAACAGACTGGCACAGTATCTTGGCGTGCAACGGGTGCTCTGGTTGCAACACGGCTGGTTGCAAGGTGATGATACTGACAGCCACATTGACATGCTGGCTCGATTTTGCGATCCCGCTACCCTCGCTTATAGCTGTTGCAATGATCCCGCGGATAAACATTTTGCGCCATTGCAGGCCATGCAACAGGAACTTGCTTCTTTTCGCACTGGCGCAGGTAAACCTTATCGGCTGGTTCCTCTTCCCATCCCGCAGGCTATTGTTAATGCGCAGGGTCAGCGTTTGCCTGCCAGCTATGCTAATTTTTTAATTATTAACAAAGCCGTGCTTGTGCCCCTGTATGATGATCCTGCCGATGAGATTGCACTTGACAGGTTGCAGGCGTGTTTTCCCGACAGAGAACTTGTCGCTATCAACTGTCTGCCCATTATTCAGCAATACGGCAGCCTGCATTGCCTCACTATGCAGTTGCCACAGGCCATCAGGACAGGGAATGAAACATAAATCACGTTGTCATTGGGTTACTAATGATTCGATCTACATTAATTACCATGATAAGGAATGGGGCGTACCCTGTTATGATGATCAGCGCTTGTTTGAAATGTTGATCCTGGAAGGTGCACAGGCAGGTTTAAGCTGGCTCACTATTTTGAAAAAACGCGAAGGCTATCGCAAGGCCTTTGCACAATTTGACGCACAAAAGATGGCGCGGTTTTCAAAAAATAAAATCGGGATATTACTCCAGAACCCGGATATCGTGCGTAATCGGCTAAAAGTCAACGCCGCAGTAAATAACGCTCGCGCTTATCTGGCAATACAAAAAGAATACGGATGCTTTGCTGATTACATCTGGCAATTTATCGGTGGCCAACCACGTATCAATCATTGGGAAAACCCTGAAGATATTCCTGTTACCACGGCTGAGTCTGAGAACATGAGTCGGGATTTGAAAAAACGTGGCTTCAAGTTTGTCGGCAGCACCATCTGTTATGCCTATATGCAGTCCGTGGGCATGGTTAATGATCACACCACGGACTGCTTTCGCTATAAGTAAATCTTTAAATAACTTTAGAGAAGCGCTGTTCTGTTTTATCACACAGATAAATATCAAACACCATGCAGATGTTGCGAATCAGTAGTTTTCCGGGTGAGCTTACTTTAATTTTCTGCTCACTAATCTCAAGTAGACCGTCATCCATCATGGGGATGAGATCGTTCAGCTCACGGGCAAAATAATCCTTGAAGCTGATATTAAACTGTTTTTCAATATTGACGAAGTCGAGTACGAAGTTACAGATAAGCTGGTTGATAACCGCCCGCCGCAGCATGTCATCTGCGGACAGACTGACGCCGCGAAAAATAGCGAGTTCATTGTTATCGATGCGTGCTGTGTAATCGTCCATGGGCTTGAGATTTTGCGCATAGCAATGGCCTACCATACTGATCGATGTAACGCCCAAGGCCAGCAAATCACAATCGGCGTGGGTAGAGTAGCCCTGAAAGTTTCGATACAGCAACCCGTTGGCCTGGGCTATTGCCAGTTCATCATCCGGTCGGGCAAAATGATCCATACCGATATACACGTAGCCTGCGGCGATCAGTGTTTCAATCGTGTTTTTCAAAATGGCCAGTTTTTCATCCGGCCTGGGCAAGTCACTTTCATTAATGCGCCGCTGCGGCTTGAATATCTCAGGCAAATGCGCGTAATTAAAAACCGACAGTCGATCCGGTTTCATGGCCAGCACTTTTTCCAGTGTGGCAGAAAAAGTTGAACTGCTTTGATGCGGCAGGCCATAAATAAGATCCAGACTAACAGAATGAAAACCTTCCTTACGTGCGGCTTGCATAACCGCATAGGTTTGTTCTTCTGACTGGATTCGGTTGACCGCCTTTTGCACCACAGGATCAAAATCCTGCACTCCGAGACTCATGCGGTTGAAACCAACTTCGCGTAAAATGGCGATGGTTTCAGCCGTCGCCTCACGCGGGTCGATTTCAATCGAGTATTCCCCTTCGCTATCATCAACCAGGTTGAAATATTTGCGCGTCACATCCATAAGCTCGCGCATCTCGGCATGGCTGATAAAGGTGGGGGTACCACCGCCCCAGTGCAACTGTTTTACCTTGCGATCCGGATCAACCAGTTGGCTTTGCATGGCGAGTTCTTTATAGACCCGGCGTAGATAGGGTTCAGCCCGACTGCGATCCTTGGTGGCGATTTTGTTGCAGCCACAATAAAAGCAGATGGTGTCGCAAAAGGGAATATGAAAATAAAGCGACAAATCGCGGGACGAGGCATTGCTGGCCTCGACCTGGGCTTTGTAGTCATCAACACTGAAATCAGTATGAAACTGTACCGCAGTTGGATAAGAGGTATAACGTGGACCCGCCTTGTCGTAACGGCGAATCAGATCGGAATCAAATATAATCTCGGACATGATGCTCTTCGATGCTAGTGAGGATGCCTCAGTATAGCAGGAGACAGGGTGGACGTTTAGTGGCAGGGATTACTCTTCTGCTGTTTCTAATCCCTTCCTGTGCGTGTTGTTAATCAGGCTGAGTAAACCCTTAAAGGGTAATATAAGATTGCTCTGACCTTTTACAAAGCTCATAAAAGGAAGATCTTCATCAGAAAATTCATAACGCTCTTCTTTCAGACTCGATAGCAAGTCTTTCAATTGTTGTTCCAGAATATCCACAAAATTCAGTGCGCCTTCCATGAATTCTTCATCGAACTCCACCGAGAAACGCAGTTCCTCAACTTCAAACAAAGCCTGTTCTACCAGATCGATATATTTCTCAAGTGTTGCGGGCCGTTTCATCATTATTTCATTCTCCCCAAAAAAAAACAGGTAACTCTTACAGGCGCTTCGCTGCTTCAGCAAAGTCAGTATGATAATCGGAAAGCTGGCGGGCTTCGAGTAAAAATACACCCTCGCCCCCATATTCGAAATCCAGCCAGGTAAAGGGGATATGCGGAAACTGCTGACTCAGCGCTTCGGCACTATTGCCGACTTCCACGATGATCAGTCCTTCGGGCTGCAAATACCCAGGCGCATCCCGCAGCATGGGGATGACCAAATCCAGCCCCCGGCTACCCGCAGTCAGCCCCAGTTCCGGTTCACGCAGGTATTCATCCGGCAATGCAGCCATATCCTGTGCATCCACATAGGGTGGATTGGAAACAATCAAATCATAACGCCGCCCCGTCAACGCGCTGAACAGATCGGACTCAAACAAATGCACCCGATCCTGTAGCGTATGTCTGCCTACATTGCGTAGAGCAACCTCCAGTGCTGCGCGGGAAATATCACTGGCGTCTACCTGTGCCTGCGGCAGGGCGCAGGCGGTGGCAATGGCGATACAAGCACTGCCGGTACATAAATCCAGCACCCGCTCGACCTGCTCCGGCACCAGCCAGGGGCGGAACTCACTGATGATTAGCTCGGCAATAGGCGAACGCGGCACCAGAACCCGGTCATCGACATAAAAAGGCAAACCGGCAAACCAGGTCTGACCGGTGAGATAGGCTGCCGGCAGACGTTCCTTTACTCGCCGTTGCAGAAGTGCATAAACCGATGTTTTTTCCGCTTTACTCAGGAGCTGCGACAGGTTTTCTTCGGCAAAATCCGGCGGCAGATCCAGAGCATGGGACACCAGCCAGGTTGCCTCGTCAAGGGCATTGTCGGTACCGTGACCAAACCAGACGTTCGCATTTTCCAGATAGGCCTGCGCCACCAGAATCACATCGCGCAGGCTGTCTGCCTTATCCAGATTCAAGTCGGGCATATATTCCGGCTCAGGCAGGTTTCTTTGCATGTTTGGGGCGAAAGGCTGTAATCACGGTTTCATCCGTTTCCAGATAGGGGCCTTCCAGCAGATCGATGCAATAAGGCACCGCCGGGAACACCGCATTCAGGCAATCATCAATCGCCGAGGGCTTGCCCGGCAGGTTGATGATCAGGCTATGACCACGAATTCCGGCTATTTGCCGCGACAGGATGGCGGTGGGCACAAATTTTAATGACACCGCGCGCATTTGCTCACCGAAGCCATCGAGTATTTTATCGCATACTGCTACGGTCGCTTCAGGGGTAATATCACGCCGCGCAGGGCCCGTGCCGCCAGTGGTTACGATCAGACAGCAACCCTCCTCGTCGGCCAGCTTTTTCAGCGCCTGTTCCACCTGTTCCCGTTCATCCGGCACTATCTGCGCCCTTGCCTGCCATTTACTGATCAGCGTCTTTTCAAACCAGGCCTGCATTGCAGGCCCCCCCAGATCCTCATATTCACCCCGGCTGGCGCGGTCAGAAACCGTCAACAGACCGATGCGTATTGTCGCGTGTGTCATGCCTACCCCATGTTAAAAACAGTACAGAGGCTATCTTACCGAAATTTACTTTTATGCACCTCCCAAAATTCATTAAAAGTCTTCATCCTGGCAGAACAGCCTTGAAACCGGGAGATAACACCTGTAATGAAGGTGTATGGACGAGCGTATTCGACAGGCAGCGGTGGCCGGGAGTTTTTATCCGGCGGACAGCCGTGAGCTGAGACTGATGCTGGAGGAGTTTCTGGCACAGGCCGAACAGCAGCAACCGAAGTTTGCCTATACACCCAAGGCCGTGATCGTTCCCCATGCCGGTTATATTTATTCGGGACCGGTGGCTGCCAGCGCCTACTATAGTTTGTACAAGGCTAGTAACAGCATCAACCATGTGGTGCTGCTCGGTCCCTCCCACCGTGTTTCTTTTCGTGGTCTGGCCCGCTGCCGTGCCAGCCATTATGCGACTCCGCTGGGATTGATTCCGCTGGATCGAAAAAACCTGGACAGGCTCGAAGTCTTGCCACAGGTGAGTGTCAATGACGCTGCACATATTCCGGAACACAGTCTTGAGGTACAACTGCCCTTTTTGCAGTACGTACTGGATGACTTTGTGCTCACACCACTGGTGGTTGGTGATGCCGATGAAACGGAAGTTGCTGAAGTACTGGATGAATTATGGGATGACCGTCACACGCTTATCGTTATCAGCTCGGATCTTAGCCATTATCATGATTACGCCAGCGCAAAGCGACGGGATCAGCATACTTCACGCGCCATTGAAATGCTCAATCCAACAACCATTCAATATGAAGATGCCTGTGGCCGCAATCCTGTCAATGGTCTGCTGCATATTGCAAAACGCAGCGCCATGCATGTGGAAACCGTAGATTTGCGTAATTCGGGTGACACGGCTGGCTCCCGCGATCAGGTGGTGGGGTATGGTGCTTATCTCTTTTTTGAACATCAGGCCTGAAATCGTGCTCGATCATAAAAACCGGAATATATTACTTGATGTCGCCCATGCTTCTGTCAGCAACGGTCTGATACAGGGGCGACCGTTGCCTGTCAGGCAGAAGGATTATCCAGCCGCCCTGCAAATGTCGCAGGCCTGTTTTCTCACCCTGCAGATCAACGCACAGCTACGCGGCTGCATCGGCAGCCTCGAAGCCTTTCGACCATTGGTGGAGGATGTGGCAGAAAATGCGTTTTCAGCGGCTTTTCGCGATCCACGTTTTTCGCCTGTAAACGAGCAGGAGTTTGAACAACTTGATTACCATATCTCTATTCTCAGCCCCAGTGAGCCGATAGAATTCAAATCGGAAAATGATCTGTTGAAGAAACTACGCCCCGGTATTGATGGCCTGGTGCTGGAAGAAGGCGGTCGACGTGGTACCTTCCTGCCCTCGGTCTGGGAAAGCCTGCCTACGCCCAGGCAATTTCTGGCGCAATTGAAGGTTAAAGCCGGATTGCCAGCGGATTACTGGTCAAACAGTATCAAAGTGGAACGCTACACGGCAGAAGACATTATCAGTCATTCGGCTTATTGATATTCTCGCAAAACTCTCTGCGTCTTTCCCGTGTAATTCGGGTGGCTTTGCAAGAATACATGATTGCCTTGAATCACCCACCCAATGTTTATGAAGATTCACTTCTAGCAACAGAAGTGGGAGAGCATTCTATTTTACAGCTTGAATAGTGCGGCATTTACCTACCGAGCCCGCAAGGCAGGTGCGTCCGTCTACCCAGATGGCATTATCCAATCGTGCCTTATCAAGCCGGACATTCAGCATTTTCGCTCCGCTAAAATCAGCATAAGTCAAATCGGCACCAGTAAAATCAGCATAGCTCAGATCGGCATGTTGCAAGTTACTGCCTTTCATTTTTGCCCGTCTGAAAGTTACATAGCTGAGATTCGTCATACTTAGGTTGGTGTACATCAAACTCGCCCCGGATAAATTTGAGGCAAACAAATTAGCACCATTGAGATTGGCGCTATCGAGATTGGCACCCTGCAAATCAGAGTTTAAGGATTGCATACCGGCCATGCGACAGTTACGCCAGTTCACTCCGGGGCGAGCTGCGGCATCACAGGTGGGCGGCTCAATTTGAGTTTGTGGCGAAAAATAAAACCCGGCATAAATCAGTCCAGCGACAGCAAGCAGTACCAATAGAGCCTGAATAACCGAAAATTCGCGCTGCTGTAAAAAATGTTTATAGATTGACTCCCGGTGACTGCGATATTCCTGTAATTCATCCGGCTCAGGTGCACGACGCAAATCAGCATGGGCACCATGCTGAGGTCGGCGTTCATCGGCCCAGCGACGGGCAGCATTGAGCCGCTCCTGAGCAAGTTCATCCGTGGGTTCCTCTTGTAGTACATCCGGTAACAAGTCCTGGCAGGACTGAATTGTTACCCAGCTTTCCCCATCCTCACTGACCTCATCCGTTGCGCGAAAACGACCTAACAACAGAGACTGGGAAATCTGTTTGGGTGGAAATGGCCCCAGCACGTTGCCTTTTTTGCGAACATAGAGCGGTGGATGTTTTGTCATGGCTGTTCTATACCCGCATTATCTTTATTTGTCATTGTATTTTCAGGTTTTCCCAAAACATGATCGCATTATATGCGACTATACAGAAAATCTACTAACGGCCGTTATACTGTTATCGGCACATTTCTATGGATATTGAAAAATCTAGCGGCTTGCCGCTCCCGCAACCTGAATCCCTGCTTGCAACCAGCACAAGCAGTACTATCCCGCGCTTGGAAGTTAACACGTCAGCGTCTGCACAAGCCCCCTGGCAAAGTGGGCAGATTCTGCTGGCACTGGTGCTTAAGGTGACACCAGCACAAATATTGCTCAATATTCAGGGCATTGAGGCCAGTGTGGCTCGCCCAGCCGATCTGAATTTGCAGGCAGGGGATCGCCTGCAACTCGAAGTCATGGGGAATGCAAACCCTTTGCAGCTAAAACTACTTGAACAGCAACCCGCAACCACCACCATTATCAACCGTGCGCTGCGTGCCAGCCTGCCCCGGCAACAGGCATTACCGCCACTGCTGGCCAATATTGAATATCTTAGCCGTGATCCGGCAGCCGCAAACCTACTCGATCGGGCTGTCCGTAGTGCCGCGCAGCAGCTCTATTACCAGTTGCCCGTGTTGACGTCTCTGCGTCAGCCACAGGCACTAAAGCAGGCACTTGAGCGCAGTGGCCCCTTTCTTGAACACCACCTGCATATCAGCCAGATGGTGCCCGAGCTGAATCTGCAACAGGATCTGCGTGTCAATCTGCTACGCTTGGCCACACAACTGCAATATTATATCGTCCGTGAAGCTGCTCGGCCGCAAGGCACCACCGTCGTTAATGCCAGCAAGCCACAAACGGAGGCTGTTGCCACCGCCCCTTCTACTGCGCCAATACACAGCAGTAACCCGGCCACACAGCCTTCTGTTACTGCTAGTTTGACTCAAACCGCTACGAGCAAGGTCGTCGCTAATCAATTATTGCAACAAACTGAGGGCGTGCTTGCTCGCCTGCACATCCACCAATTGCATCAACTTAAAACTGAGGATACAAGCCGCCCTGTCTGGTCAATGGAACTGCCAATACGTAGTGAGCAGGGTATAAACCTGTTTGACATCCGTATTCACAGAGAGTCACCCTTCCCTCTCCCCTGGAGCGATGAAGACGGCCAACGTAAACAACCGCAGGCCGAATCGCGCTGGAGCGTTCGTCTGGCCTTTGATCTGGAAGGACTAGGGCCGGTACAGGCCGTGATCGCTCTGCAACAGGAACAGATTTCAGTGCATTTTCATGCACAGGAAAATCAGACCAGCATGCTTTTTACTAAACATATGGAGATGCTCAGCAGTCGCCTGCGGCATGCCGGACTGGATGTTGCTGCGATTGATTGCCGTCAGGGCGAGCCCGAACCTGCTACGGAAATAAACGGCCCGCCCATACTGGATGAACAGGTATGAGTGAACAAACAAAGGTACCGACGCTAGCCGTTGCTCTGCAATACGATGGCGAAACCGCGCCCAAGGTAACGGCCAAGGGTGCGGGTGATATTGCTGAGCAAATCCTGGCTATAGCTCGTGAACACGATGTACCGTTACAGGACAATCCGGAACTTGTGAAAATGTTATCGAAGATCGAACTGGGCGATCAAATTCCCGAGGCGCTTTATCTTGCTGTAGCCGAAGTGATCGCTTTTGCCTATATGCTAAAGGGAAAAGTACCGAAGGGGCATGCTGATTAGTCGGGCCATGCAGGCACGTTTTATACCTGTCTGGATTCCATACTCAGAAATGTTAGGCAAATATTGATTTAACCGGTAGGTTGGGCTGAATGCTGTTTATCAAGCCCAATAATTCACTTTGAAATGTTGGGCTTCGTTTTACTCAGCCCAACCTACATGCTCCGGTCGCACAGTAGAACCTCGTTCCACGAGTTTTCCATAGAACCCCTTCGGGTTTCATTACGGATAATTCTAATTTTGCTTCACAAGATCAGAATTACATTCCGCACTTCCTACGCTTCGCTCCGGTCGCATATGCGGAAACAGGAGGACGTCGCGGATGGAGGGGGAATCGGTAAATAACATTACCAGTCGGTCGATGCCGATGCCTTCTCCGGCGGTGGGGGGCATGCCGTGTTCGAGGGCGGTAATATAGTCCTGATCGAAAAACATGGCTTCTTCGTCACCAGCATCTTTTTCTGCTACCTGGTTACGGAAACGTTCAGCTTGATCCTCGGCATCATTTAGCTCTGAAAAACCGTTGGCAATTTCACGTCCGCCGACGAAAAACTCGAAGCGATCGGTGACGAAGGGATCATTGTCATTGCGTCTGGCCAGGGGGGAGACTTCAGTTGGATAGGCAGTAATAAATGTCGGATTCATCAACCTGTGTTCAACCGTTTTTTCAAATATTTCAATTTGCACTTTGCCTGGTCCATAATTGTCTTTTAATACAATCCCCAGATGTTCAGCTATGCTACGTGCCTTTTCGATATCATCCAGATCGGTTTCGCTAATATCATAATTGAAATGCAAAATGGATTCTTTTACTGTCATGCGCGTAAAAGTCTTTCCAAAATCATACTCCTCGCCCTGATAATGAATCAAGGTATTGCCAATCACATTCCCGGCAATCGAGCGCAGCATTTCTTCGGTGGTATTCATTAGATCATGATAGGTTGCGTAAGCTTCATAAAATTCGATCATAGTGAATTCAGGATTATGGCGGGTAGATAAGCCTTCATTACGGAAGTTACGGTTGATTTCAAATACCCGTTCAAAGCCACCTACGACCAGGCGTTTCAAATATAGCTCTGGCGCAATACGTAAATAAAGATCCATGTCCAGCGCATTATGAAAGGTGGTAAAGGGACGTGCGGTGGCACCACCGGGTATCACCTGCATCATAGGCGTTTCAACTTCAAGAAAGTTTTTGTTGCTTAAAAATTCACGGATATGACTAATAATTTTCGAACGAACCAGGAACGTATTGCGTGATTCCTCGTTCATAATTAGATCAAGATAACGTTGCCGATAACGGGTTTCCTGATCAGACAGCCCCTGGAATTTTTCGGGCAGTGGGCGCAGGGCTTTGGTAAGCAGGCGAATATTATCGACCTTTACTGATAATTCACCTTTATTGGTTTTCATCAACCGGCCTTCAGCCCCGATAATGTCACCCAGATCCCATTTTTTAAATTGTTCGTTATAAAACCCTTCTGGCAATTTATCACGCGTCACATATAACTGGATACGGCCCGACATGTCCTGCACCGTAGCAAAGCTGGCCTTGCCCATCACCCGCTTCAACATCATACGACCGGCGATACTTACCCGCAGGCCCAGTTCCTCCAGCTCTTCCTTACTTTTCCCGTCATACTCCGCATGCAACTCACTGGCTATGACATTACGGCGAAAGTCATTCGGAAATGCGACACCGCCTTCACGCAAAGTCGCCAGTTTTTCACGCCGTTGGGCAATGAGTTTGTTTTCGTTCAGTTCGGGCTGTTGCTGTTTTTTGTTGTCTGTCATTACCTTTCTTCTCAATTCATACTTCGCTGAATTGTTGGGCTTCATTTTTACTCAGCCCAACCTACGTCGGTTATCTAGATAAATTTTATTTAATTTAACCTTTGCGTCCTCTGCGATTAATCTATTGCAACCCGGCTTTCAGGCTGGCTTCGATGAAGGTGTCAATATCGCCATCGAGTACGGCCTGGGTGTTGCTGCTTTCTACACCCGTACGCAGATCTTTGATGCGGGATTGATCCAGTACATAGGAGCGGATCTGACTGCCCCAGCCAATATCAGACTTGGTTTCTTCCAGAGCCATTTTCTCTGCATTCTGTTTTTGTAACTCCATCTCATATAACTTCGCCTTTAACTGCTTCATGGCGTTATCCTTGTTCTGGTGCTGTGAGCGACCGCTTTGACACTGTACTACGATGCCCGATGGCATATGGGTCAGGCGAATAGCCGAGTCAGTCTTGTTAACATGTTGACCACCCGCACCACTGGCGCGGTAGGTATCTATACGCAAGTCAGCTGTGTTGATTTCAATTTCAATATTATCGTCAACTTCAGGAGAAACAAATACGGAGGCAAATGAGGTGTGACGGCGATTACCTGAATCAAACGGGGATTTTCGCACCAGACGATGCACGCCGGTTTCGGTACGTAGCCAACCGTAAGCATGGTCGCCACTATATTGGATAGTAGCGCTTTTAATTCCGGCAACTTCACCATCGGATACTTCGACAAGTTCGGTCTTGAAACCACGCCGTTCACCCCAGCGCAGATACATGCGCAACAGCATATTGGCCCAGTCCTGTGCTTCAGTGCCACCCGAGCCTGCCTGGATATCAAGAAAGGCGTTATTGGCATCCATTTCGCCGGAGAACATACGCTGAAATTCCAGCTTCGCCAGTTCGGCTTCCTGTTGTTGCAGATCGTCAGTGATGGATTTAACCGCGTCCTCGTCGTTTTCCTCGGCGGCCATTTCCAGGAATTCGAGAGCATCGGCGAGCATCTCGTCCAGCCTGATTATGGTATTGACTATCTGCTCCAGCTGAGCCCGTTCCCGTCCTAATTCCTGCGCCCGCCCGGGATTATCCCAGACCGAGGGTTGTTCCAGTTCTCGACATACCTCATCCAGCTTTTCACGCTTGATGTCGTAGTCAAAGATACCCCCTGAGTGCATCGACACGCATCTGTATATCTTTGATTTGCGTAAAAATTGGATTGAGTTCTAACATTTGGTCGACCACCTGCAAAGAAAAGTGGCGATTATACCGATTCTGGCTCAATCCGTGTAGTGCTTTGCGCAGAAGTTATGTTCACAAACCAGCAGAAAATTCCTTAAATGGCTCGACATGCTGTACCACGAGCTGCAGCTTACGCTCACCTCTGAAGTCATTAATATCCAGCCGGTAGGCTACGTTCACCCGTTCAACATGTTTTGGCCAATGGCTATCCGTGGTATTAAACGCAATTGCATCAATGGCGATGCCATCCTCTTTTTCAAGCATCATCTTAAGATGTTTCTCGCCGACAATCCGGCTTTGTAATAAACGAAATATTCCATCAAACAGCGGCTCTTCAAAGCCTTGTCCCCAGGGGCCGGCTGCACCCAGCGATTCCGCCATTGCCATAGTCTGTTCATTTGCGTTTAGTTCACCATCTGTCTCAAGTCGTCCTTGCAGGGAGCTGGCATCCAGATGCTGGCGAACTTCCTCATCAAAAGCCTTAACAAAGGGTAGATAATTATCTTCCGCCAAACTTAATCCAGCTGCCATGGCATGTCCGCCAAAACGGCTGAGCAAATGCGGATGGCGCGTTGCCACTGCATCCAGTACATCACGAATATGTACCCCTTTAACCGAACGCGCCGAACCTTTTATTTGATTATTCGCCGTCCGTGCAAAAGCGATCACTGGACGGTGTAAACGCTCCTTGATTCTGGATGCCAGAATGCCTACCACCCCTTCATGCCATTCCTGTTCAAACAGACACAGGCCTACAGGTAAGGTTTTATCATCGTCATCCAGCCGCATATTGGCCAGTAGATCCAGCGCCTGCTGTTTCATCTCATCTTCGATGAGTCGGCGTTCCTGATTCAATTGATCCAGTTGTTGTGCTAAAACCTGTGCCGTTTGTTCATTGTTTGTCAACAGGCATTCAATCCCCAGGCTCATATCATCGAGTCGACCAGCGGCATTGAAGCGTGGCGCGATTGCAAAGCCGATATCACTGGCAGAAAGAGTTTGCAACTGTCGTCCAGCCACTGTTGCCATTGCCTTTAGACCAACACATAGTTGACCGGCACGCATACGTGCCAGACCCTGTGAGATCAGGATTCGATTGTTATGATCCAGCGCCACCACATCAGCAACGGTACCCATGGCCACCAGATCTAGCCACTGGGCCAGATTGGGTTCTTTGAGATTATTCTTTTTAAACCAGTCCTGTTCGCGCAAGTGCGCACGCAGTGCCATCAATACATAGAACACCACACCAACACCAGCGAGATGTTTACTGGCAAAGTTATCTCCCGGCTGGTTGGGATTGACGATGGCATCAGCTTGCGGCAATTGTGAACCTGCGAGGTGATGATCAGTCACCAGTACCTGCACGCCGCGGGTCTTTGCCAGTGCCACGCCATCAATGCTGGAAATACCGTTGTCGACGGTAATGATCAGATCAGGCTTATATTTCAGCGCCACCTCGACGATCTCCGGGGTCAGACCATAGCCGTATTCAAAGCGATTGGGAACCAGGTACTCAAGTTGCTCAAAGCCAAACGCACGCAGACCCTTTAGCGCCAGCGCGGTGCTGGTAGCGCCATCACAGTCAAAATCACCTACCACCAGAATCCGTTTCTGTGTCGCAAGCGCCGTGCTCAAGATTTGCACGGCGGCATCCATGCCCTTAAGCTGATCGAAGGCAAGCAACTGGCTAAAACTGTAGTCCAGTTGCTCGACATTTTTAATCTGCCGGGCAGCATAGATGCGTTGTAACAGAGGCGCTACACCCTCCAGTTTCGGCAGGACGGCAGGCAGGGCACGGCGTTTGATTAGTGTGTTCATAATTTTTTATTGGTTATTGATGGGGTTTGTCCGTCGCCACCAGCGCTTGAGCATTTTCCTGTTCAAACTGAACTGCATACCGTTACCGGTGAGCAGAGTAATTGAACCGAGTTTTCCTGCTTTGAGTGATCTTAATAATACCGCTACCCAGTTAGTTTCAAACTGTTCCAGCGCGTTGCTCCAGGTATGGAAATCATGCTTTTGCACGGCGGATATAAATTCATTGCTTGCCAATAATATCTTGCCGTCGGGTTTATCTATCACCAGTTTATCGTAAATGCTTATTGCCTGTCGGTCAGCGCTGCTCCAGTTTGCCAGCGCATCCAGCAATTCACCCTGACCAACGATGCCTTGCCAATTAACCGGGGTTTTCTCCGGTAATATCCCTTCGCCCCAGAGCCAGAGGCTGTTGACGAGTAGTTTCCCCTGTGCTTCACGCTGCTGGTTCAGTGGATGGGCAAACAATAACATCTGGATTTCATTCTGGATGCGTTGCCAGTAACGGCTGTTATCGCCCTGCGGAAGATTATGGCTAATCGATTGCTGTTGGATCTGCGCGAGTGGCGTGGTTTCAAGTGCCGGAAACCGTTCCAGCTTCATCAACCAACGATGAGGCGACAGTACTTTAAGCGACCACTTTTCATCAACGAAATGGGCATTGATAGCCGCCGCCAATTTACCCGCATCATCCAGCGAAAGCTCCAGTTCCTCATGCGCCAGTAACACGGCGCTGTTCAGATCAGGCTGGATATAGACCGGATCGGCGCACAGATAAAAAACATCCTTTGCACAGGTCGCTTTAATGAGTTTATGACTCAATGCCGCAGCAGGCAGTTTTTCAAGCTGAAATAACGAGGCCAGGCCGCTATGCCAGTTGTGTATGTCGACCGATTTTTTTTCGGCGCGGGAAAGAAAGCGTTGAAGATTTTTTAATACGGGAATATCACGCTCTGACAGGTGTTTGAATGCCTCAGTCAATCCCAGCAGTTCAGGGACAAAAAGTGTGATAAATTTCAAGTGATTAAATAATTCTTTATTTGCAGCGCAGCATGAAATACGCCAGGAACGACAATATCCTTCTCCTGTCTTATGAGATAGGTTATTCGGTAGTGGCCATAAAGAAGTATTCTTAAGTCTTCTTTTGCTTCACTGATCCATGTTATTTTTGCCATGTTTGAATTATTTTTCTCATCTCCTCATTAGAAATAAGTTTGCCCTCTGCAACGTCAGCCATGCCTTTATCAAGCATCCGCTTGAATGCCAGCTCCCTGAGAATCTCGTCATAGGCGCTGTCATCAGGCTGATCTTCAAGTACCTGTTTCATTAATTCTTTCGCTGTTATCATGATCACAACCTGCACAGATTAGATCCTCTAATCTTAGTCCATATTATCCAGAATTGCGGTCTTTACTTTATCCAGTGTGGCATCAATAGTAATCAGGGGATGGGTGCTTTGCTTGATCGCGGTATCCGGATCTTTGAGACCATGCCCGGTAAGAGTGCAGACAATCCTGCTGCCGTCAGGAATTTTCCCCGTATTAATATCTTTGATAGCACCGGCCAGTGAGGTGGCGGACGCGGGTTCGCAGAAAATACCTTCTTTTTCGGCCAGCAATTTCTGCGCCGCAAGAATCTCCTCATCGATGCATTCGTCAAACCAGCCTTTGGATTCTTCTTTGACCTTCCAGGCTTTGTCCCAGCTCTGCGGGTGGCCGATGCGAATGGCGGTGGCGACGGTTTCAGGATCATTGACCATTTCGCCGCGCATGAAGGGGGCTGAACCTGCCGCTTGATAACCCAGCATCTGCGGACGATTATTGACGATGCCATTTTCGTGGTATTCACTATAGCCCATCCAGTGCGCAGTGATGTTGCCCGCGTTGCCCACAGGAATACAATGGAAGTCCGGTGCGGTGCCTAATTCTTCAACAATTTCAAAGGCGGCAGTTTTTTGTCCCTGAATGCGGTAAGGATTGATTGAGTTCACAATTGTCACTGGCGCTTGCTCACCGACTTCTTTTACCAACTGCATACCGACATCGAAGTTACCCTTGATCTGAATCACAACTGCGCCATGCATCATTGCTTGCGCCAGTTTGCCCAGGGCAATCTTGCCATCGGGGATCAGAACAAAGGCGGTAATACCCGCACGCGCAGCATAGGCGGCGGCGGCGGCCGAAGTATTACCTGTGGAAGCACAGATGATCGCTTTGCTACCCTCTTCTACCGCCTTGGTTACAGCCAGCGTCATACCACGATCCTTGAATGAACCGGTCGGATTCAAACCTTCATATTTCACATAAATATCGACATCCTTGCCTAGATGATCGGCGATGTTATGTAATCGAATCAGCGGTGTATTACCTTCACCCAGACTGATAATTCGGGTGTCGTCATGCACCGGCAAACGGTCACGATATTTATCTATTAGGCCAGTATAGCGGTTACGAAACGGCATGGTTATTACTCCTGAAATCCAAAAAAAATTTGTAAGCTGAGACAGCGTGCAGGCAGGGTAAGCACGGTTTTTGTGCCCTCCCTACCAGGCTTCAACGCGCATCCAGTGATTCCATGCGAATACGGGTAACTTCGCCATGTATACTGTCCAGTGCTTTGATATTGTTGATAGCCTGGTTCATCTGTTTTTCCAGCACGACATGCGTGAGCATAATGATACTGGCTTTGTCTGAACCGGTTTGTGGCTCTTTTTGAATAATGGCTTCGATGCTGATTCCTGAGTCCCCCAGAATACGAGTGACATCAGCCAGTACGCCGGGGCGGTCATCAGCCTGCATCCGCAGATAATAGGCGGTTTCCACGTCATCCATGGAAAGAATCGGCAGATCAGACAGGGCATCCGGCTGGAAGGCCAGATGTGGTACCCGATTTTCCTGATCCGTTGTCAGTACGCGTACTACATCTACAAGATCGGCGACTACCGCTGAGGCGGTGGGTTCGGCTCCGGCTCCAGCGCCATAATAAAGTGTTGGACCCACGGCATCCCCCATCACCAGCACGGCGTTCATGACACCATCGACATTGGCTATGAGTCGCCGTTCCGGGATTAGTGTGGGATGTACGCGCAACTCCACCCCCTTGTCCGTACGGCGGCTGATGCCCAGGTGTTTGATACGATATCCTAGTTCTTCAGCAAAGTTCACATCTTCGCGGGTAATCCGGGTAATACCTTCGGTATAGGCGGCATCAAATTGCAGGGGCAGACCAAAAGCGATGGAAGCCAGAATGGTGAGCTTGTGGGCGGCGTCGATGCCTTCCACATCAAAAGTTGGATCGGCTTCGGCATATCCCAGCGCCTGAGCCTCCTGGAGAACATCGGCAAAATCCCGGCCCTTGTCGCGCATTTCGGTCAGAATAAAGTTACCGGTACCATTGATAATACCAGCCAGCCACTGAATTTTGTTGCCGGCCAGTCCTTCGCGAATGGCCTTGATAATAGGGATGCCGCCGGCTACTGCCGCTTCGAATGCTACCATCACGCCCTTTTTCCGTGCGGCAGCAAAGATCTCGTTACCGTGTTTGGCAATCAGCGCCTTGTTGGCGGTCACCACATGCTTACCCCGGGCAATAGCGGCCATCACCAGTTCTTTAGCCAGGCCATCACCGCCAATGAGTTCGATAATGATTTCTATGTCCGGATCATTAATCACCGCCATGGGATCGGTGCTCAGCGTAATGCCATCTGTATTGCAAATACGCGGCTTGTTTAAATCCCGTGCAGCGGCATGAGTAATCATAATTCCGCGTCCCGCACGACGGGTAATTTCTTCCATGTTACGCTTCAATACATTGACGGTGCCGCCGCCGACGGTACCTAGTCCTAAAAGTCCTGCTTTTACCGCATCCACTATCTTATTCCTCTCATTATTCTTCCGCCTCTTTTTTAAACATATCCCGTATGCCACGAACAGCCTGGCGGGTGCGGTGTTCATTTTCAATCAAGCCGAAACGTACGTGGTCATCACCGTATTCACCAAAACCAATGCCTGGTGATACAGCCACTTTCGCTTCTTTGAGTAACAGTTTGGAAAATTCCAGGGAACCCATTGCGCGAAACTGTGGCGGAATCGGTGCCCAGACAAACATGGTCGCGCGGGGTTTTTCTACGTGCCAGCCTATGGCGTTGAGACCGTCACAAAGCACGTCACGACGGCTGCGGTACATCTCTGTGATTTCCCTTACACAATCCTGCGGTCCTTCCAGGGCGGTAATAGCGGCCACCTGAATCGGTGTGAACATGCCATAGTCAAGGTAGGATTTCATTCGTGCCAGCGCTGCCACCAGGGTGGCATTGCCGCACATGAAGCCTACGCGCCAACCGGGCATGTTGTAACTTTTTGATAGTGAATAAAACTCAACGGCCACATCCCGCGCCCTCGCTACCTGAAGAATTGACGGTGCTTTATAGCCGTCAAAAACAATATCGGCATAGGCAAGATCATGAACCACCCAGATCTCCTGTTCACGGCAAATTTTCACTACTTTTTCAAAGAACTCCAGATCCACACATTCAGTGGTCGGATTGCCGGGAAAATTCAGTACCAGCATCTTCGGTCGTGGCCAGGAGTCCTTGATCGCTTTTTCCAGTCCTTCGAAAAAGTCCACGCCAGGAATCATCGGCACATGACGAATATCCGCACCGGCGATGATAAAACCATAAGGGTGAATGGGGTAAGCCGGGCTGGGCACCAATACCGCATCACCCGGACCAACGGTCGCCAGCGCCAGATGCGCCAGGCCTTCCTTGGAGCCAATAGTGACAATGGCTTCTGACTCCAGGTCAAGCTTGACGCCGTAGCGAGTGTGATACCAGTTGCAGATGGCACGCCGCAGCCTCGGAATGCCCCGGGACAGGGAATAACGGTGGGTATCCGGGCGCTGAGCCACTTCGACCAGCTTGTCAACGATGTGCTTTGGTGTTGGTTGATCCGGGTTGCCCATACCAAAATCAATAATATCCTCACCGCGCGCGCGCGCGGCCGCCTTGAGTTCATTGACAATATTGAACACATAGGGGGGCAGGCGTTTAATTCTGGGAAAATCGTCGATCAAGGGGTCATCCGGCTCAAGTTGAATTTAGTGTAAAACCAGGCTCCAGAACCCGGCAAAGCTGGTAACATTAACGGGTGAGCGGGCAATCTGTCAATGTGCCGAGGCCGCGCAGATTATATTAATTTAACGTACTCTTATATTGTTGGGGGATAGAAGTGAGATTTGTCGAGGAAAAGCAGGAGGGCCTGCGTATTTATGGCTATGATGCCCAATATATCAATCTGCTGATTCCCCGCGAACTGCAACTGGATGTGCCGGTCGATCCTGAAACGGGTCTCAGCCCACTCGCAGTCAGCTTTATTATTACCCGCGGTCAGCTTATCAGCGACTGGCCAGTTGCCTGCTTTGAAGATCTCAATGCCTCCAGTATGGAACCCCTGTGCCAGCTTGAACCCGAACTGATTATTTTGGGGACAGGCTCAACATTGCAATTTCCCACTGGCGAAACCACGCGCTCAGTACGCGAAGCCGGAATAGGCCTGGAAATTATGGATACGCCCGCCGCTTGCCGCACGTTCAATGTACTTTCGGCAGAAGGCCGTCGGGTGGCGGCAGCGGTGATTATCGAACCTACCCTTTTATTTAAATAAGGCATCTACCGAATAGCCTTCTTTCTCCAGAATATCGCGCAGTTTTTTCAGCGCTTCGAGCTGGATTTGACGTACCCGTTCGCGGGTGACGCCGATGGTGTTGCCTACTTCTTCCAGGGTTGACACATCATAGCCATGCAGGCCAAAGCGGCGTTCCACCACTTCGCGTTGCTTGTCACTTAGTTGTGCTAGCCACTGTTCGATGTTGCCCTTGACATCATCATCCTGCAATAACACCACTGGGTCGACATTATTTTCATCCGGGATGGCATCAAGTAAAGAATTGTCAGCGTCAACCCCCATTGGGCTGTCAACCGAGGCAATGCGTTCATTCAAGCCTAACATGCGCTTGACGTCCTCGATGGGTCGATCCAGTTTTTCAGCAATTTCTTCAGCGCTGGGTTCATGATCCAGCGTCTGGGAGAGGTGCCGTGCTGCGCGTAGATAAATATTGATTTCCTTGACGACATGGATTGGCAGACGAATAGTGCGGGTCTGATTCATGATCGCACGTTCGATGGTCTGACGGATCCACCAGGTAGCATAGGTTGAAAAACGAAAGCCCCGCTCAGGATCAAATTTTTCCACCGCTCGAATCAGGCCAAGGTTGCCTTCTTCAATCAGATCCAGCAGCGCCAGCCCACGATTGAGATAGCGCCGTGCAATCTTTACCACCAGACGCAGATTGCATTCGATCATTTTCTTGCGTCCGGATTCATCGCCTTTCAGCGCCAGACGGGAATAATATTTTTCTTCATCCGCAGTCAGCAGAGGTGTAAAGCCGATTTCTCCCAGGTACAAACGTGTGGCATCCAGTTGTCCATCAGGAATACTGCCTGCCTGATATTTTACGGCCTCATTATTTTTTTTATTATCCCTGGTTTTGATATCTGCTTTGATATCAAGATCATGTTTAGCATTATTCACTTCATCCTCTTTCAGGATAATGACATCGTTTTTATCTTCCATTGTTTCAGAAACGGCTTCCACGTCGGCTGGCTCCATGTTTTCGTTGTTGAAAGGATGCTTGTCGTCATTGCCCATGATGCAGGTTTAAATCTTCTTTAACGTTTAACGGGTAAATACCGCAAGGGGTTAGAAGGTTTTCCGTTACGTCTGATTTCAAAATGCAACATCGGCCTGCTGGCCTCACTATTACCCATATCGGCAATTTTCTGGCCCAACTTTACCTTTTCGCCTTCTTTTACGAATAAATTACGGTTATGCGCATAGGCACTAAAATAAATGTCGTTGTGCTTGATAATGATAAGGTTTCCATAGCCACGAAGGCCATTGCCGCTGTATACGACTTCGCCATTTGCAGCAGCATATATCGGCTGCCCTATCCGACCTCCGATATTCAGGCCTTTCTTACCGGGATCCTTATCGGAGTAGCGACTGATGATCCTTCCCTTTGTTGGCCACCGCCATTTTATTGTTGTATTCTGGGGTTTGTTTTTTTGCCGTACTTCTACATGTTTTCTGTGTGCGATTCGCGTCACAGTCCGGTGTTTCGATACTATCTTAGTTTTCGTTTCAGGGGCAGATATTTTTTCCTGTTTACCCGGCAGTTCTATTTTCTGTCCAGGGAAAATCGTATAAGGGCGGAAGATATTATTCCAGGCTGCAACCCGGCGGTAATCAACATTATGCTGCCAGGCAATGGAATACAACGTCTCACCTTTGCGTACCACATGTATGGTCTGTTGATGTTTTTTTGAATAAAGACCATCACCATAATTTACAAAGGGGCTGCTACAGGCCGTCAGCAGCAAAGCCGCTAAAACAAAGACTATCAGGCGAACGTGCATTCGTCGACGCATTAATTTTTCAGGACAAACCAGGCTATCAGTACCGCCAGCACCAGCACCCAGCCAATACGATCGATATAACGATGTAGTGCCCGTTCCATTTTCTCGCCCCCCCAAACCATCAATCCTGCCACCAAAAAGAAACGCATACCACGACCTACGAGTGAAGCCAGAATAAAAGGCAGAAAACTCATCCCCACCACCCCCGAGGTAATGGTAAAAACCTTGTAGGGAATGGGTGAAAATCCGGCCAGTAGCACTACCCAGACCCCCCAGGTATCAAACCATACCCGCGTCATCTCATAACGATCCCAGTAACCTGCACTATGTAGTAGTGGTGCAACCATATCAAAGGCAAACATACCAATGGCATAGCCGAGCATACCGCCGACAACCGAAGCTAGCGTAGCGATTAAGGCATAACGCCAGGCCTGCGTCGTTTTGGCCAGCGCCATCGGCACCAGCATCACATCCGGCGGTACCGGGAAAAAGGATGACTCGGCAAAACTTAATCCCGCCAGATACCAAGGGGCATGGCGGTGTTCGACCCAGCGCATGACCATTTTAAACAGACGGGAAAACACTTTCACTACTCTATCCTCTCTTTTATAAGCGGAACAAAACTGACCCAATCCAGCAGTGTTTCACTGAAACTGTCACCGGAACGAATAATTAAACGTAACCGCTGGGCATCCGCATGACCGCTGGGAATAACCAGCCGGCCACCCTCGGCTAACTGCATCAGTAACTCTTTCGGCACCTGTTCGGGCGCTGCCGTGACCATGATCCCGTCATAGGGCGCAAACTGTTGCCAACCCCAGCTACCATCACTGAGCTGGAAACGCAGATTGCGAAACTGCAACTCAGCCAGACATTTTTTCGCCCGCGCATGCAGCTCGGGAATACGCTCAACGGTATAAACCTGTTCCACCAGTTGTGCCAGCACAGCGGTCTGATACCCGGAGCCAGTGCCTATTTCAAGTACTTTACTGCATGAGTCTGAGCCTCCAGCGAGCAGCGCTTCGCTCATGCAGGCGACGATATAGGGCTGGGAAATAGTCTGGCCATAGCCAATAGGCAGGGCCGTATCTTCATAGGCGCGACTGGCCAGGGCTTCATCGACAAAAATATGCCGGGGTGTAGTGCGCATGATCTCCAGCACTTGTGCATCCTTAATCCCTTCCTCCCGAAGACGGGCTATTAGCCGATCACGGGTGCGCTGTGACGTCATGCCGATACCAGCCAGCTTGTTTGAGGGCAATGCTTACAACTCCTTTAGCCAGTTTTGTAAAGGATCAACGCGTTCATGATGGGTCAAATCAACCAGAATCGGTGTTACCGATACATAACCATTACGCACGGCATAAAAATCCGTCCCCATTCCCGCATCCTGCTCAGCACCCGGTGGCCCGACCCAGTAAATAGTCCGCCCACGAGGATCCTGATCCCGAACCACCGGTTCCGCCTTGTGCCGGTGTCCCAGACGGGTGGCCTGAAAACCTTTGAGTTCAGCCCATGGAGAATCAGGAACATTCACATTGAGGATGGTGTCCTGCGGTAAGGGTTTAGCCTGTAACTGTATAATCAGCGTCCGCACTACCTGCGCTGCCGCCTCAAAATGCCGAAAACCGGCCCCATTGCCAACCAGGGAAATAGCGATAGCCGGCAACCCCAGAAAACGTCCTTCCATTGCTGCCGCTACCGTACCGGAATACAACACGTCATCGCCCATATTGGCACCCGCATTGATACCCGAGACGACCATATCCGGCTCCGCTTCGAGCAGGCCGGTAATAGCCAGATGTACGCAGTCGGTCGGCGTGCCATCGACACGGATGAATCCGTTTTTCGCTTCGCGCGCGCGTATGGGAAGTTCCAGCGTTAGCGAGTTGCTGGCACCGCTACGATCACGCTCGGGTGCGACGACGGTGATTTGTGCCAATGATTCAAGCTCACGAGCCAGGGCGGTAATTCCCGGCGCTTCGAATCCATCGTCATTACTTATCAAAATGTGCATATCGTTATCTGTTTGCCCATAAAAGCGAATACAAGGCAGACGTATGACTTATATTTTTGTAACTATTTCAGTCGCATAGCTTAAGCTTCGTATGCTCGACGCCGACTTGCATGGGTTGCCCATTGCCCTGAATAATTTATAGCGGGAAACCCATGACGACAAGCTTACTATACTCGAAATCAGTAAATCGCACACTTTATAAAAAAACAGTGCGCATCGGCCGATGTGGGGTGTGTATGAAGAGCAGTCTCGGTAAGATGTCAGCGTGATGACAACACCTGTTCCAGCACCTGCCTGATGGTTTTACGCTTGAAATTTTTCTCTAGTGCCGCGCTGAAACCATGCTCCTGATAGTGCATCATTTCTAGCGCTTCCGTATCACCGCTGGCGACTATGATTCTGGCCTGTGGATCCAGCTTGTGTATGCTGTTTCCAATTATCGTCCCGCCCATGCCACCGGGAAGACTGAGATCCAGTATAACGGCATCAATTACCTTGTTGTCGTTCAATGATTGCCGGTAGAGCGAGATAGCTTCATCACCATTGCAGGCAAGAATAACCTTGCAGCCCAGCCCTTCCAGATTGAGTTTAAACAGCTCCCGAATATCCTCTTCATCATCGACTACCAGGATACTACGTCCACCAAGAATATCCTTTGTGCTGTCTGCATCTGCTATTATCCTGCTATCAATACCCTCGTCGAGTACCAGACGAATTCGTCGCGCCAGATCGGCTTTACGGTAGGGCTTGGCAAGAAGATGAGAGGCAAACCGGGCCAGGCCATTGTGAGCCATGGTTTTTAATGTGAAGCCTGAACTCAGCAGTACCTTGATATGGGGCCAAAATTCCGTTGCCTGCTGTGCCAGTTCATAACCATTCATCCCACCGGGCATCACTACGTCGCTGAATAACAGGTCAATTCTTTCTTCTTTTGCCAGTATTTCCAGGGCTTGCACCGCATTCCCGGCAAGGTGGGTCTGGTAACCCAGATCATTCAGATAATATTCAGCCAATTGCAGCAGATCAGTTTCATCATCGACGATCAGAATGGTTTCCCCGCCCCTCGGAAAATCAGTTTCATCGACATGTTTAATCTCGATAGAAGATTCACTTGCCCTGGAACGTGGTAAATACAAGTGCATGCTGGTGCCTATGCCAGGTTCTGAATAAATCTTGATATAACCACCGTAACGTTTGACAAAGCTATAAACCATGGCCATGCCCAGGCCTGTTCCTTTGCCTTCAGGTTTGGTCGTGAAAAATGGTTCAAAGATATGTTTTAGTGTTTCTCCGTCTATCCCCGTGCCAGTATCACTCAACATCAGTTGCACATAATCTCCGGCTTCAATTTCAGGATTGAGAACCGCATAGTCAGCATCGAGGTATTGATTACGGGTTTCGAGCAATAACCTGCCACCATCCGGCATGGCATCACGGGCATTGATCGCCAGATTCAGAATGGTATCCTGAAATTCACCCGGATCTGTCTCGGTCAACCACAAATCGTCGGCCAGAAAATACGTCACTTCCACTTCGGGTGTTACCGAACGGGAGATCATAGTCTCCAGTTCTTTCAGAACCTTATTGATATTGACCACCTTTTTTTCGGCACTTTGGCGGCGGGAAAAAGCCAGTAACTGGCGGGTCAGATCCATGCAGCGCAGGGTGGCGTGACGGGCCGTTTTTACCCATTGGCTTTCATCTTCATCGTCTGAAAAACGGTTTTTCAGAAAATCCAGATAACCGATAATAATCCCGAGCAGATTATTGAAATCATGTGCAATGCCGCCGGAAAGCTGGCCCATAGCTTCCATTTTCTGCGAGCGACGCAGACTCTCTTCAATCTGGTATTGTTGGGTGACATTACGGAAGACCAGAATAATCCCTAAAATTTCGCCCTGCTCATTCTTAATCGGCGCTGCGCTATCGGCAATCTGATATTCACTGCCATCCCGTGAATGCAATACGGTGTGATTCGCAAGGCCTATTACCACACCTTCCTCAATGACACGCCTGACAGGATCTTCCCTTTTTTCATGCGTAAGTGCATTATAAATCGAAAAGATATCGGATAGTTTCTTATCCTGCACCTCATCATTACGCCAGCCCGTCAATTTCTCGGCTACCGGATTTAACTGTACCACCCGAGCATGAGGATCAGTCACAATCACAGCGTCACCAATGGATATCAATGTAGTATGAAGGAAGTGTTCGCGTTCCTGGACTGCGTTTAATGCCTGTTCCACCTTGGCCGACATATCATTAAACTCCTGGGCCAGCACTGCAATTTCGCCATACCCACTTACTTGTATTGGGGTAGAAAATTCACCTTTGGCCAAGCGTTGAGATGCCTGTATTAACCCGCGTAAAGGGCGCACAACATAATAATGTATCAGTGCAAACAGGAGCAAGATAACCAGTGTCATCAGCGCCATCTCAATCCCGACCTTGTCAAATACCGCTGCAAGCATGTTATTACGCTCGCGGCTATAATCATAATCCAGCACGATGACACCCAGACGTATCTTGCGCAACTGCCCTGTTTTGACCTCCAGGTGAACCGGAGAATAGGTAGTAATCCGTCCGTGTTCGTCATCTGTAATGACTGTTGATTTTCCCCGCAGAGCCTTGTCAATAGCGGCCATTGAAAATCCTTTCGGCAGGACTTGACTGATCAACCTGCCCTCAAGAGCAACATGTCTCACCACAAGCACATGCCCGGATTGATCGATCAGTATTAAATTTTTAACATGTGCATCAGAAAAATAATTGGCATATAAATCATCCACTGTTTTGAGACTGAGCCCGGCTGATAATTCACTGGCGATATTTTTCAATTGTTGCGTATAAAGTTGTGCCTTGTTCTCTCCGTCATGCAGTTCGTTATAATTTATCTCCCGGTATGCCAGGCTGAGCACAAATGCCTGGATCACAAGCATACTCAACAACATTAAAAATGGGAGCCAGAGGCGTAAATTGATAGATCTCAACGATGACATCTATTATTTATCCGATGAGTATTAAGGCGTTGCCAAACGATATTCGGCACGCGATTAAAGCCAATTCGAAGAGGGGCTGACGTTCTGTAGGGAAAAATCCTGATATATCCATTCATAAAAACGTTTCCCATGCCCGCTGAAGGCAGTGGATAGCAGGGCGGCATACTCCCGGCAACATGCTCGACCAGGAGACAGGCTGCCGATAAAAACCTTGTTATTTTTACGTTATAGTACGTGCATAACAGAAAATACTTTAGAATTAAACTATAGTTTACCTTGACCTCAATGTCGATGCACACTGACATAGCTCGACACGGGACAAGAAGAATCTAAAGCACGTGCTGAATTTCGTTCCTGTTCAACGCAGATATCAGGGCAAGAGCATAGTAAGTCCCTTTCACTTTTGCACCGTTACCCCGGCCAATGATTGTGCACTGTGGGGGCAGATTTTTTAACCATATAATCAGTAGTGTGTCCGGGGCTAAAGCCCCGGCTCCTCTGCTGAGATCCGGTTCCTGTTCATACGTGCCATGGAACTTTGGAGGTGAGGCTTTAGCCTCGCCCGAGACGAGATTATGAACAGGAATGATGCCTTGCGCCCTGATTTGGTATATCAAGGGAATTAATATGCTTTTGCCTTGGCGCAGACATAAAGTCTTTTGCTTCTTCCTCCAATCTACGCCATTATCTACCCTCAGTCATTCAGCAGCTTTGTCGGCTAATAATGAAAAAGAAAGGTAAAATTTCTGCTCAGGATCATGAATTGTTTTTGCAAAGCGTGGCGGGGACGCGCAAGTTGGATGTTTAATCTCGAGGGACACCGGTAAAGAAAACACCCCCCCCCCCCCCCCCGCCA